>JACXTT010011080.1_pt1 | contig 12091 bp, 13 predicted proteins | sample 9270951 | NCBI WGS metagenome assembly JACXTT01 (sample SAMN15532306, study PRJNA645909) | rock metagenome | isolation source: weathered quartz diorite | place: Puerto Rico | collected 2017-06-21 | reverse complement strand
CCACATCCACCGCTCGTCTGGACCCGCCCCGACAGAGCCGCGCGGCTCCCTCCGGCCCGGACGAAAAGGTGGAAGGCCCCCGAGGCAACGTGGAGCGCGATCAGCGCCAGCAGCCCATAGGCGAAGAAGATGGGGCCCTCCTCATAGGCGCCTGCCGCGGCCTTGTCGGGCGAGGTGATCTGCGGGACGTGAAACAGCCCGAAGAAATCCGAATAGCCCGGCGTGCGCGCACCGGAATGCGCCCAGCCGAGCAGCGCGACCAGGACGGTGACGGCATAGAGCGCGCCGTGGCTGACGCCGGCCGCGATCCGCTGCCAGCGCGGGGTGTCCGCCGGCAGCGCCGGTGTCGGATTGACGCCGCGCCAGACGAGCCGCAGCACGGTGAAGAGCAGCACCAGATAGCCGATATCGGCGTGGATCGAACGGTAGAAGAATCGGTCCGGGCGCGCCCGGAAGTGGTTCATCCACCAGCCATAGGCGATCATGCCCAGGATCACGAGGCCCAGGGTCCAATGGAACGCACGCGCAAGTGATCCCCAGCTCGACGCGGTATTCTTGATCATGTCCGCCCGGCCCCCTGCCCCAATTCAAATTTCGTCCGTAGCGGCAATGGCTTGCCCACTTAGCCGCGATCGATCGCCGAAGGCGATTTGAATCGTTCAAGGCTCACCCTCTTGTGTGCCCGCAGGACCCGGGATGTCAAAAACAACTGAATCGTAACCATGGATCGGCTAGACTCGCCGGCGTGGTAGCTCCCCCGACGATCCTCATCTTCGATTCCGGCCTCGGCGGCCTCACCGTGCTGCGCGAGGTCGTCCAGGCCCGGCCCGACGCGCATTACGTCTATGTCGCCGACGACGCCTTCTTCCCCTATGGCCACCACGGCGAGGACGAGATCATTGCCCGCGTGGTACCGCTGGTCGGCGAGCTGATCCAGCGCCACGCACCCGATCTTGTCGTGATCGCCTGCAACACCGCCTCGACGCTGGTGATGTCGCATCTGCGCAACGCCTACACGCTGCCGTTCGTCGGCACGGTTCCGGCGATCAAGCCGGCCTGCGCCTCGTCGAAGACCAAGCGCGTCTCGGTGCTCGGCACCCGCGGCACCGTGAAGCGGGAATACACCCGCAAACTGATCCACGATTTCGCGCAAGGCTGCGAGGTCAAGCTGGTCGGCTCGGGCGAGCTCGCCTCGCTCGCGGAGGCTGCGCTGAGCGGCACTCCGGTGCGCGACGAGGACATCGCCGCCGAGCTCGCGCCCTGCTTCGTCGGCGACGGCGCCGATGACCCTGCCCGCACCGACACCGTCGTGCTCGCCTGCACGCATTATCCGCTGCTCTTGGACCGGCTGACCGAGCTCGCGCCATGGCCGGTCGACTGGATCGACCCGGCGCCTGCGATCGCCCGCCGCGTCTCCGACCTGCTCGGCCCAGCGGGCCGCGACAGCGACAAGGCCGGCGCCGAGATGATCTTCACCTCGCAGCGCCCGCACACGCTGACCGAAGCCCTGACCCCGTTCTTCGGCGGCCGCGTCCCGGCCTGAGCCTGGTTCTTTTCGCCATCACGCGGTGCTGGTAGCTTCCTTCCTACAGCAAGGGGGATCGCAGTTGACGTCAGCACCGCTCACGCCGCTCAACTGCCTGCGCAAGCAATGGCGCGAGAAGCGCCCGACCTTCGGCGCGATCGCGACCATTCCGAGCATCCAGACCGTGCAGATCCTGGCGCTCGCGCTCGGCTTCGACTGGTCGCTGCTCCAGCGCGGGATCGCGGCGGCGTTTGCCGGACTCAGGCGTTGAACGTGCTGCCTGCGATTCACCGCACATGGTCCTCCGACGAAGCCATCATCCCTGGTATCAGTACATGACCGACCCCATTGTCCGCGCTGCGGCGGAGCACGATCTGCCCGAGGTTCTGAACCTTTACCGACACCTTCATCCGCACGATCCGCAGCTCGAGACCGCTGCTGCCGAGCGCGTCTGGTCGACGTTGCTTACATCTGGCTTCATGACCATGATCGTGGCGCAGGCAGCGGAACTGCTTGTCTCTTCGTGCACGCTTGCGATCGTCCCAACCTGTCTCGCGGCGGCAGATCATATGGGGTGATTGAGAATGTCGTCACTCACGCCGACTACCGTCGGCTGGGGCTCGGCCGACGGGTTCTCGCACATGCGCTCGATGTGGCCTGGCAGGCCGACTGCTACAAGGTCCTGTTGGCGACGGGTTCGCAGCGGGAGACCACCCTGCGCTTCTATGAGGAGGCGGGCTTTCAGCGTGGCGGCAAAACCTACTTCGAGGTACGCCGTCCCTAGCGCGCGTTGCCCGCCCCCGGATCTCGCTTCGCTCGTCCGGGCTGCATTTCCTGCACTATCGTACGGGCGTCGCCTGGTGGAATATGAGGAGCCATTGATCGCCCTTCTTCTCGAACCCGCGGGTGCCGATCGCATTGCCCTGGGCGGTCTCGCCGTTCAGGCGCTTGCCGGTGAATGACTCGAGCCCGACGACGAATGCCGTGTTGCCGTCGACGTGGACGCTGCTCTCCGCCATCGCGACCGTGAATTCGCTGTAGCGCGACATCTGCGTCTCGAAGCTCTTTGCCACCTTCTCCCAGCCGAGTTCGGGTGTTTTGCTCGAGGGATGGACGACGTACACATAGGGCGCGTGCGACCACAGCTTTTCGATCGCCGCCATGTCATGCGTCGACCACGCCTTCTCGAAGGCCTGATTGACCGAGCGGATGCTTTGTTCGGCGTCTTCCGCCTGCACCGGGCCGATGCTGACAAGCAAGCAAAACGCGACAACCAGGCGACGCATGTCTTCCTCCCGCTTTCCCTCGATCGCCAATCATAGCCCAGCAGCCCCTACGACCAAAGTACCGATCTGCGTCGGCACCCCCTCGCTATAGTCACAGGCGGGAGGAATGATGGGTTTCGCTTCGGACAGAGCGCTGTCGCGTCGCGCGGCATTGCTGGGCGGCCTGTGCCTGTGCTGCATGCCCTCACGACTGCGAGCGACGGCTTCGCTCGCCCGCCTCCCCGCGCCGATGGTCGAGGTCGCGCCCGGACTTCACGTGCGCCGCGGCGTCACCGAGGACGCTTCGAGTGGCAATTTCGACGCCATCGCCAATCTCGGCTTCATCATCGGGCGCGACGCGGTCGCCGTGATCGATCCGGGCGGCAGCCTGCATGACGGACAGAGCCTGCGGCTTGCGATCCGCGCCCGCACGCCGTTGCCGATCCGCTATGTCGTGCTGTCGCACGTCCATCCTGACCACATCTTCGGCGCCGCCGCCTTCAGGCAGGACGGCGCGATCTTTGTCGGCCACGCCGAATTGCCGCAGCAGCTTGCCGCCCGCGGCGAGTTCTATCGCACCGGTCTCGCAAGGCTCCTCGGCAAGGCGGAGGCCGGCGACGTCGTGGCTCCGACGATGCTGGTGCGCAAGGGCGAGCCCGCCGAGCTCGATCTCGGCGGCCGTGACCTGGTGCTGACCGCGCATCCGCCCGCACACACCGTCTGCGATCTCAGCGTGCTCGACCAGCAGTCCGGCATTCTGCTGGCGAGCGACCTGCTGTTCGTCGATCGGGTACCTGCGCTCGACGGCGACCTCAACGGCTGGCTTGCCGAACTCGCGGCGATGCGTGCATCCGGTGTCCGGCATGCGGTGCCGGGACACGGACCGCCGCTGGTCGAGATGCGGGAGGCGATCGCGCCGCTCGAACGTTATTTGCACCTGTTGCGCGACGAGACCCGCGCCGCGATCGCCGGGGGTGTGCCGATCGAGGACGCGGCGGCTTCCGTCGCACAATCCGAACGCGCACGCTGGCCGCTGTTCGACGCCTATAACGGCCGCAACGTGATCGAGGCCTATCGGCGGCTGGAATGGGAATGACGTGGACGAGGCGGATCTCGATCACCTGCGCCGCCCTGGCGATGATAGCCGCCCTGCCCGGCGCGCTCGCGCAGGAAGGTCCGCCGCCGGAGCCCGAGGGCTTCTGGCAGGGGCCGATAAACGGCCCGTTGCCGGCGACCATTGCCGGCGGCACGGTCATTGCGACGCAGGAGCTTGCCGGACTCGCGGGCGACGCGTCGACCGTGCTGATCGATGTCTCGCCTGCGCCGCGGCGTCCCGACCATTTGTCGTCGCCATGGCGGCCGCTGCCGCATCGAAACATCCCGCGCAGCATCTGGATTCCCGGCGCCGGCGCCGGCGTCGTCTCGGCTGCGATGACCGATTACATCAAGACCCGCTTGGCGGCATTGACGGCAGGCAACCCCGACCGTTCGATCGTGGTCTATTGCCGCGCCGATTGCTGGGCGAGCTGGAACGCCGCCAAGCGTTTCATCACGCAAGGCTACCGGCACGTGGCCTGGTATCCGCAGGGCATCGAGGCCTGGCGGGACTTGGGCCTGCCCACCGCCGTCGCCGAGCCGGAAGGCCCGGCGTCACAATGACGGGTCATTGAGGAGAACGACGATGAAACGACTCCTGATCGCAGCCCTGCTCGCCGTCGCCGGGGTCGCTCACGCCGCAGCGGACGACAGCGCCGAACGCGAGGCGCGCTGGAACAGCGTAGCCTCCGACATCTTCGGCGAGCGGCCGATCGAGGACGGCAGCCACCTTCTGAAACTGAAAATCCCGGAGCAGGCGATGGACGCGGCGCTGGTGCCGATCAGCGTGGAGTTCATCGGTGACCGGCCGGTCGTAGCGGTGTCTGTCGTCGTGGACAACAACCCGATGCCGCTCGCCGGCCGGTTCCGGCTCGGGCCGGCCTTTGCGCGGCAGGACTTGAAGCTGCGCGTGCGCGTCAACGAATTCACCCTGATCCACGCGGTCGCCGAGACCGACGACGGCAAGCTCTACGCGGTGTCGCACTACATCAGGGCCGCGGGCGGATGCTCCGCGCCGAGCGCGACCGCATCGGCCGACGTGCTGGCGCGGATGGGCAAGATGCAGTTGCGGCGCGAACGCTCGATCGACGCATCGCTGGTGCCGTCGCGGCTCCTCATCAGCCATCCGAACTACAGCGGGATGCAACAGAACGCGAGCGGCGACTACACCCCGGCGCGCTATCTGGAACGTGTCACGGTCAGCGTCGGCGGTGTCCAGGTGTTCGACATGGACGGCGGCATCTCGCTGAGCGAAGACCCATCGATCGCCTTCACCTACATCGCCAAGGGCACCGCCGAGGTCGACGTCCGGGTCCAGGACAGCTCGTCCGCGCAGTTCGCGCAGCATTTCGACGCGCTGTAGTGGCCAAGTTCGAGCCTGGCATCCCAGATTGGGCGGCATAGGATTTCATTCGGCTCCCAGGCCCACCGCCCCGAGCCGACCGCTGCGATGGCCCCTCCAAGGGCCGACCACCCGCTTCGCGCTGCAACGCGTGCTGGACCGGCTTGGTCCTTGAGAGGCGCACAGGGATTGCGGGCTACCCAATATTCCCACCGCCGGTGCCGGCTGAGGGCTTGTCGGACTTTCGATCCGTTGTAATGTCGGTTCATGCGGCACTCGCATGGCTGCTGCCCGAAACGGGCCGGCATCACCATAAGCAGGCGTGAACCAACGCGCCGGTTTTTGGGATCGAGAGCGATATGGCCGGCGGAGGATCGTTTGACACGTTCCCCAAATTGCTGCTGCGAAATGCCGCGCAGTTCGGCACACGGCCAGCGTTTCGGCACAAGGATCTTGGCATCTGGCAGAGCTGGACCTGGGCTCAAGTTGCCGAGATCGTGCGTGCCTACGCAGCCGGCCTGGATCGCCTTGGCTTGCGGCCAGGCGACACGATCGCCGTCGTTGGCTCCAATCGGCCGAGGCTTTACTGGACCATGATGGCAGCGCAGGTGCTGCGCGCCATTCCCGTTCCGGTCTATTCAGATGCCGTGGCGGATGAGCTTGCCTTTGTTCTCGCTCATGCCGAGGCGAAGCTTGTCGCAGCGCAGGACCAGGAGCAGGTCGACAAGGTGTTGTCCGTGTCCGACCGACTGCCGCAACTCGACAAGATTGTCTACGACGAGCCGCGCGGCCTCGACGGCTACGACCACAGTGGATTGATCGCAATCGGCGATATCATCGAGGACGGCCGCAGCGCGCTGGCGGCCGACCCGGCACTTGCCGAACGGGTCGACCGATACTTTCGAGACGGCGACGGTTCCGACGTCGCAATCATCCTCTACACGTCAGGAACGACAGGCGCGCCGAAGGGCGTCATGCTGTCGGCGCGAGGCTGCATCGATGCTGCAACCGATACCACGCGGTTCGACAAGCTGACCGACAAGGACGTGGTGCTCGCCTATCTGCCGCTGGCGTGGGCGGGCGATCACTACGTCAGCTATGTGCAAGGCCTCGTGGCCGGATTCTGCATGGCGTGTCCCGAGGGCAGTGACACGATCGAGCAGGATCGGCATGAGATCGGACCAACCTTCTACTTGGCCCCGCCACGAATTTTCGAGGCCATGTTGACGCGGCTGACGGTCCGCATGGAGGACGCTGCGCCGATCAAGCGGCGGATGTTCAACTATTTTCTCGACGTCGGGCGCCGGTATGGCGAGCAGGTCTTGACTGGAAGGCCGGTGCCGCTGTCGGGCCGGTTGCTCTATGCGCTCGGGCGCTGGCTGGTGTACGAGCCCCTCAAGAACGTTCTTGGCCTGTCTCGGTTGCGCGTCGCATACACTGGAGGCGAAGCCATCGGTCCGGATCTGTTCGCGTTCTACCGCTCGATCGGACTGAATCTGAAACAGCTCTACGGCCAGACCGAAGCGTTCCTTTATGTGACGTGCCAGCCTGATGGCGCGATCTACTCCGATACGGTTGGTCCGCCGGCGCCCAACGTTGACATCCGCATTGCGGAATCGGGCGAAGTGCAGTTTCGCTCGCCCGGCATGTTCCTCGGCTATTTCAAGGATCAGGCCAAGACCGCGGAGACGATGACGTCCGACGCTTACGTCAAGACTGGCGATGCGGGCTTTTTCGACGAGACGACCGGGCATCTGAAGATCATCGATCGCGCGAAGGACGTCGGTCGGCTCGCTGACGGCACGATGTTTGCCCCGAAATACCTTGAGAACAAGCTGAAGTTCTATCCCAACATCAAGGAAGCGATCACGTTCGGCGACTCCAGGGAGTTCGTTTGCGCCATGCTCAACATCGACCCGGTCGCGGTCGCGAATTGGGCGGAACGCAACAACGTCGCCTACGGATCCTATCAGGAGCTTGCCGCGCATCCGATGGTCTACGACATGGTCGCGAGAGACGTTGCCGCGGTCAATCGCTCTCTGGCCAGGGAAAAGGTGCTCGCGGGCGCCCAGATTCGCCGCTTCCTCATTCTGCACAAGGAGCTCGACGCCGATGATGGCGAGCTGACCCGCACGCAGAAAGTGCGCCGCCGCTTCATCGCCGAACGCTATGCGCCGTTGGTCACCGCACTCTACGACGGCTCGCATGAAGCCGACATTTCCACCGAGGTCACTTTTGAGGATGGCCGCAAGGGCACGATCGCGGCACGGGTCGAGATTCGCGACATGCAAGCCACTGGTTCGGCGGAATCTCTGGGACGGGCAGCATGAGAGCGCCGGGCACCGACGAAATCCTGCTGCAGGTCGAGGGCGTCGCGTTGGCGTTCGGCGGCGTCAGGGCGCTGAAGGACGTTTCCTTCAACGTCAGGAAGGGCGAAATACGCGCCATCATCGGCCCCAACGGGGCCGGCAAGACCTCGATGCTGAACGTCATCAACGGCTTCTATCACCCTGATCACGGCGCCATCACCTTCAAGGGACGCACCCGGGCCAGGATGCAGCCTTTCGAGGCGGCCCGCGGCGGCATCGCACGCACGTTCCAGAACGTCGCATTGTTCAAGGGAATGAGCGCGCTCGACAACATCATGGCCGGCCGCACCTTGAAGGTGCACCGGGGTCTGTTGTGGCAGATGCTGCGTTACGGTCCTGCGCTGACGGAGGAGCTCGAACATCGGCACAAGGTCGAGGAGATCATCGACTTTCTGGAGATCGAGGCGATCCGCAAGGTGCCCGTCGGGCGTTTGCCGTATGGCTTGCAGAAGCGCGTCGAACTCGGCCGCGCGCTCGCGATGGAGCCCGACCTGCTCCTCCGCGACGAGCCGATGGCGGGCATGAACCTCGAGGAGAAGGAGGACATGTCGCGGTTCATCATCGACGTGAACAATCATTACGGCACGACCATCGCGCTGATCGAGCACGACATGGCCGTGGTGATGGATCTCTCGGATCGCGTGGCGGTGCTCGATCATGGCGTAAAGATCGCCGACGGCACCCCGGACGAGGTGAAGAGAAGTCAGGCCGTCATCGAGGCCTATCTTGGCGTCGCACACTGAGGAGCGCCCGTGATCGCATTGGGGCAGTTTCTGGAGGTCCTGATCGGCGGATTGATGTCCGGCGTGCTCTATTCGCTGGTCGCGCTCGGCTTCGTACTGATCTTCAAGGCATCCGGCGTCTTCAATTATGCCCAGGGCGCAATGGTCCTGCTCGCAGGGTTGGCGCTGGTTCGTGCCCTCGACCTCCTGGTTGCCAACGGCTTTCCGCTTTGGGTCGCGGTCGTCCTCGGTATCGGCTTTGCCGCCGTGATCATGGCGGCAACGGCCTGGCTGATCGAGCGGTTCGTGATCGGACCTCTTGTCAACCAGGACGGCCTCACGCTGTTCATGTCCACGATCGGCGTGACATTCGTCATCGAGGGCGCAGCCGAGATGATCTTCGGATCGGATGTCTATCCGTTGCGGCTGTTCCCGACCGACGCATGGTTCTTGTTTGAAGGCCTGTTCCCGGGCGGGATTCTGGTCAACAAGCTGGACGTCTGGGGCGCATTGATCGCAGGCGTCCTGGTCGCCGGCCTCGCGGTCTTCTTCCAGCGTACCAAGACCGGTCGCGCGCTCAGGGCCGTGGCCGATGACCATTTGGCCGCGCACTCGATCGGGATTCCCATCAGTTGGATCTGGTTCGTGGTCTGGCTCGTTGCCGGCCTCGTTGCACTGGTCGCGGCGACCGTGTGGGGCACCAAGCTTGGCGTGCAGTTCTCCATCACGTTTCTCGCGCTGAAGGCTCTGCCGGTCCTGATCATCGGCGGGCTCACCTCGATTCCGGGAGCCATCGCCGGCGGGCTCATTGTCGGAGCGGGTGAGAAGATCGCAGAGGTGTACCTCGGACCATTCATCGGCGGCGGCATCGAATATTGGTTCGCCTACGTGCTGGCACTGGCGGTGCTGCTTGTGCGGCCGCAGGGCCTGTTCGGCGAGCGGATCATCGAACGTATCTGAGACCAGGAGTTCCTTGTGCTTTATCGCGAAGCTGGCCAGTTCAAGACGTCCTACGCGGAGGACATGGCGATCTTCCCGATCCGTCAGGACCGGATCGCGCTCGTCATCTTGCTCGGAATCGCTTTCGTTGGCGTGCCGCTGTTGGCCACCTTCCGGATCTGGCCGTTCGGCAGCGACTATCTGCTGTGGGCCATCCTGCTGCCCTTCCTCATCCTGGCGCTCGCCGCCATCGGGACCAACATTCTCGTCGGCTATTGCGGCCAGATCTCGCTCGGCAGCGGCGCATTCATGGCCATCGGCGCCTATTCCGCCTACAAGCTGGCGACCGGCGTCCACATCCCGCTCGCCTCGCTTGGCCTCGCGATCTCGATCCCACCGTTGCCCGTGCTGGCATCCATTCTGCTTGGCGGGCTCATGTCGGCGGGCGCCGGAATCCTGTTCGGCATTCCCAGTCTGCGGATCAAGGGCCTCTATCTGGCGGTTGCAACGCTTGCCGCGCAGTTCTTCTTCGATTGGGCGTTCCTGCGGCTCCCGTGGTTCACCAACTACGCCCCGTCGGGATCGGTGAATGCGCCGGAACTGGATTTCTTCGGCCTGGTCGTCCGCACGCCGGTCCAGCGCTATTTGCTGTGCCTGCTCTTCGTGACCGTCATGGCGGTGCTGGCGAAGAATCTCGTTCGCGGCAATCTCGGCAGGCAATGGATGGCAATCCGCGACATGGATATCGCCGCCGAACTGATCGGCATCCGGCCGCTCTATGCAAAGCTCACGGCTTTCGCGGTCTCTTCGTTCATCATCGGAGTGGCAGGTGCGGTCTGGGCGTTCGTCTACCCCGGTTCATGGGAGCCGCTTGCGTTCTCGATCGACCGCTCGCTGGAGCTTCTGTTCATGGTCATCATCGGCGGGCTCGGATCGATCATGGGTTCGTTCATCGGGGCGGCTTTCATCCTCATCGTGCCGATCATGCTGAACGTGCTTCCAACCGAACTCGGCCTGCCGCTTTCGACGCAAACGATCACTCACCTCCAGTTTATCATCTTCGGATCGTTGATCTGCTATCTTCTCATCAAGGAACCCCATGGCTTCGCCCGGCTGATATCGATCGGCAAGGAGAAGCTCAGACTTTGGCCGTTTCCCTATTGAACGAGCGATCGCGCCTCGATCGCAACGCGGGTGGCGGCCGCTGACCACGGAGAGGAAGGAAACACCCCGCGAGACTTTCAGGAGGAGGATATCAACATGGCAAATATTGCACGCAATGTACTGATACTGACGGCCGTCCTGTCGGGCGCGGCGTTTAGCGCACCGGCCGCAGCGCAAAACGAGCAGTTCATCCCAATTCTGTCCTACCGGACCGGACCGTACGCTGTGAACGGCGCGCCCTACGCGAACGGCGTTGTCGATTACTACAACCTGATCAACGAGCGTGACGGCGGCATCAACGGCGTCAAGCTTCTGTTCGAGGAATGCGAGACGGCTTACGCGACCGACAAGGGCGTTGAGTGCTACGAGCGCCTCAAGAGCAAAGGGTCGACCGGGGCGGCGTTTATCAATCCGCTGTCGACCGGCATCACCTTCGCACTGACCGAAAAGACCGCGACCGACAAGATCCCGATCATCACGATGGGCTACGGCCGTGCCGACTCCAAGAACGGTGCGGTGTTCGCGTACAACTTCCCATTGCTCGGCACGTACTGGTCCGCGGCCGATATCGCGATCCAGCACGTCGCCAAGGAACTCGGCGGGTTCGACAAGCTGAAGGGAAAGAAGATTTCGCTGCTGTACCACGACAGCCCCTATGGCAAGGAGCCGATCCCGATGCTGCAGGTGCTGGCGCCGAAGTACGGCTTTGAGTTCACGCCGATCCCGGTCACGCATCCCGGTGTCGAGCAGAAGTCGCAATGGCTGGCGATCCGCCAGAACCGGCCGGACTATGTCCTGGTCTGGGGTTGGGGCGTCATGAACAGCACGGCAGTCAAGGAAGCGGCGGCCGTTGCCTATCCGCGCGACAAGATGATCGGTGTCTGGTGGTCGGGCGCAGAGCCGGATGTGACGCCGGCAGGCGATCAGGCCACAGGCTACAAGTCGCTGATGCTTCAGCATGGCGCAGGCAAGTTTCCCGTGCATGCCGACATAGAGAAATACGTCTACGCCAAGGGCAAAGGTTTGACCGAGCCTGGCAAGATCAGCGAAGTTCTCTACAACCGCGGCATGACGAATGCCATGCTCGGCGTCGAGGCGATCCGCAAGGCGCAGGAAAAGTTCGGCAAGAGACCGCTGACGGGCGAGCAAGTCCGTTGGGGGCTTGAGAACCTCATCCTCACCGATGCACGTATCAAGGAACTCGGCTTCGAGGGGATGTTGAAGCCGGTCAGCATTTCCTGCTCCGACCACGAGGGCGCGCGCTACGGGCGCGTCCAGCAGTGGGATGGCAAGGGTTGGAAAGTGATCTCCGACTGGTACACCGCCGACGAATCGCTCATCGAGCCGCTCGTCGCCGATGTGTCCGCGAAGTATGCCGCGGAGAAGAAGATCAAGCCGCGCGACTGCGCGAAGGAAACCTGAGCCGTGTGAGCGATCCGGGAAGCAGGTTTGCCTGCTCCCGGATCCCGCAAGGTGCAACTGTCTGGAGGTCTGCGCGTGTCAACCGCCAAGGTCACCGCCGCGACGGAAACGGCAGCTCTGGTTCTATCGGTCAACAATATCGAGGTGGTCTACGATCACGTCATCCTCGTGTTGAAGGGCGTTTCGCTGCAGGTCACCAGGGTTGGCGTTTGCGCGTTTCTTGGCGCCCAAGGGGCCGGCTACGCCAA
>JACXTT010011079.1_pt1 | contig 12092 bp, 11 predicted proteins | sample 9270951 | NCBI WGS metagenome assembly JACXTT01 (sample SAMN15532306, study PRJNA645909) | rock metagenome | isolation source: weathered quartz diorite | place: Puerto Rico | collected 2017-06-21 | reverse complement strand
AACTCGCCCTTGCGCTTGGCCTTCATGGCCATCACCGACTCCATCACATGGCGGTTGCTCCAGACCATGCCCTGCAGCCAGCCCATCTGCTTCAGCGATTCGTCCACCGAGTGGTCGCGCGCATAGTGGATGGCCTGCTTGGTGCCCCAGATGGCCACCGGCGGCTTGGCCGCAATCTCGGCGGCGCATTGCAGTGCGGCTTCCAGCATGGCCTGCGGTGTATCGAATACGGCATTGACCAGGCCATATTGCAGTGCCTGGGCGGCGGGCCAGCGACGCCCGGTGTAGGCCAGCTCCTTGACCAGCGCCAGCGGAATCAGCTTGGGCAGGCGCTGCAGCGTGCCCACGTCGGCCACCATGCCGATGTTGATTTCCTGGATGCAGAAGAAGGCGTCGGCCGTTGCGTAGCGGATGCAGCAGGCCGTCACCATGTCGACTGCGCCACCGATGCAGCCGCCCTGGATGGCCGCGATGACCGGGATGCGCAGCGTCTCCAGCTTGGTGAATGTGGCCTGCATGTCGGTCAGCAGGTCGAAGATGGCGGCGCGCCCTTCGGGGCTCTGGTCGTCCATGGCAATGGCGCCGCCAAAGGTTTCCAGCGCCATGCCGGCGCTGAAGTGCTTGCCGGTGCTGCTGATGACCAGCGCGCGCGCCGTGCCTTCCTTGTGGATCTGCGTCAACACCGCGTCCAGTTCACGCCAGAACGTCGGGTGCATGGTGTTCATGGCCTCGGGCTGGTTCAGCACGAGGTGGGCGATGTGGTTCTCGGTGGTTAGGGCAAAGCAGGTGAGGGCAGTCATGTCGTCTCCGGGGGTGAAATTTGCACGCAACTGTAGTGCATGTCATGGGTGGAAGGTGTCGCGTCGGATCGGGGTGGGTGGATGTTTTGCTCCGTGTCCCCGGGCCTTCGGCCTCCTCCTTTACCTGCGCAAAACACCCACCCACCCTGATCCTCAAGCGGCGGAGTGGCGTGCATGCAAGCAAATCCCCTCGTTCGCAGCGCAAGGTAGGGGGTAAGTCTTCTGCGTAGGTAAAGGAGGAGGGGCCGAAGGCCCCGGGGGACACGGAGCAGAAGGCTTACCCCCTACCTTGTGCGGGCTCAGCAAATACAGACGAGCGAAGGGGGCCTAAAAAAGCCAACCCGTTTGCTCCTCAGTTGCTTCTAATTTAATAGCTGATCGCGCAATATCGACGCGAACTGCAGCCTGATTTTGTGAAAAATTCAGAGCCTCTTCGGCCCCCAGCAAGGCCCCCATGCGTACCCCCAGCAGCCGCAGCCTCTTGTGCAGCGGCGCGCGCTTCAGGCACAGGCCGGCCACGCGGCGGATCTCCTTGGCGTCGTTGATGTGCCGCTCTATCGTGATGTCGCGCGTCACGGCGGTGAAGTCCTCGTACTTGATCTTGATGCCAATCGTCTTGCCCACATAGCCCTTGCGCTGCAGGTCATCGGCCAGCTGCTCGCACAGGCGCGTGAAGATGGCGCCCAGTTCGGCCTTGTCGCGCACCGCATGCAGGTCGCGCTCGAACGAGGTCTCGCGGCTGATGCTGACCGGTTCGCTCTCCAGCACCACAGGCCGGTCGTCGCGGCCATGCGAAGCCTCATGCATCCACGCGCCGGTGCGCTGGCCGAAGGTGTCCATCAGCCATTGCAGGTCCCGGGCGGCCAGCTGGCCTATGGTCTCTATGCCATGGCCCTTGAGCTTGGCGTCGGCCTTGGGGCCGATGCCGTTGATCTTGCGGCAGGCCAGCGGCCAGATCACGGTTTGCACGTCCTCCTCGAAGACGATGGCGATGCCATTGGGCTTGTTGAACTCGCTGGCCATCTTGGCCAGCAGCTTGTTGGGCGCCACGCCGACCGAGCAGGTCAGGCCGGTGTCGTCGAAGATCGCCTTCTGGATCAACCGGGCCAGCACGCGCCCGCCTTCGCGTTGGCCGCCGGGCACGTCGGTGAAGTCGATGTAGACCTCGTCCACGCCGCGGTTCTCCATCAGCGGCGCGATCTCGGTGATGATGGCCTTGAAGCGCTGCGAGTAGTGGCGGTACTGCGCAAAATCCACCGGCAGCAGGATGGCCTGCGGGCACAGCTTGGCCGCCTTCATCATGCCCATCGCCGAGCCCACGCCAAACTGCCGTGCCGGATAGGTAGCGGTGGTGATGACGCCGCGCCCGGTGTAGTCCTTCAGCAGGGGGAAGGCGGCCACCGGGATCTCATGCAGCGGCAGTTCGGCGTATTGCGCGCGCAGCGCATCGTCCAGCGCGCGGCGCCCGCCGCCTATCACCACCGGCAGGCCCTTGAGCTGCGGGTAGCGCAACAGCTCCACCGACGCATAGAAGGCGTCCATGTCCAGGTGGGCGATACGTCGCAATCGGGGAGCGGCAGACTCGGGCATGGCGTGAGGATAGCGCTTGTGGGCGGGCACGGCTTGTGGGTACCATGCGCTTCTGTTCCAAGGAGCGCGTGTGTTGCAGAAGTGGTTGGCGTTGGCATGTTGGCTGGGTTGCGCGGGCGCAGCCGTGGCCGAACCGCCGCAGATCACCTGGGCCATGGTGGACTGGCCGCCGCTGATGGTGCTCAAGGACGGCAAGGCACCCGCCACCGCGCAGGACCTGGGCAACGGCGCCATCGACCAGGTCATCGCCGAACTGATTCCGCACATGCCGGAGTACCAGCACAGCTTCAGGCTGTTCAACCGCCAGCGCGTGCTTCACCTGATGGAAGCAGGGCAAAGCTTCTGCTATCCGTCCGCGTTCAAGACGCGCGAGCGCGAAGCCTATGCCTACTTTGTGCCCATCATGCTGGTGTCGCCCGTGGCCCTGGTGACGCGCGAGGGCATCAAGGTCCAGCTTGGCGCCAAGATGGATGCCGTGAAGCTGGCGGATGTGCTGAAAAACCCGGCCTGGGTCGGCCACATGGAGGCGACGCGAAGCTACGGCCCGGCGCTGGACCAGGTGCTGGCCGCGGCGCCCACGGCGCCTGTGCGTGACGTGGTCAAGAACGCCGGCGACCTGCTGCGCCCACTGTCCTCCGGGCGTTTTGACTACACGCTGGAGTACCCCATGGTCGTCGAGTACGCGCGCCGCCAGGGGCAGCTGATCCACCCGCTGGAGGTGACGCCGCTGGTGGAAGTGCGCGACTGGCCGGTGGGCTATGTGGCCTGCACCCGCAACCCCTGGGGGCAGGCTGCGGCGCGTGCGATTGATGCGGCCGCGCAGGCGGCGGCCAAGACCGAGCGCTACCGCAAGCTGTTCACCCAGTGGATGCCTGCAGACATGGCGCAAAGCAACCGCGCGCAGGTCGAGGCCTTCTACGATCTGCGCGCCCGGACCCGCAGCAGCTTCGACTAGGCGCTTGCCTCAGTAGCTGCCGGGCAGCAGGATGCCCCGGTCCACCGTCTGGATGTCGGTGTGGCCGCAGAAGGCCATCGTGATGTCCAGCTCCTTGTGGATGATCTGCAGCGCCTTGGTGACGCCGGCTTCGCCCATGGCGCCCAGGCCGTAGACCATGGCGCGGCCAATCATGGTGCCGCGTGCGCCCAGGGCCCAGGCCTTGAGCACGTCCTGCCCGCTGCGGATGCCACCGTCCATCCAGACCTCGGTCTTGTCGCCGACGGCAGCCACGATGGCCGGCAGCGCCGAGATGCTGCTGGGTGCACCGTCCAGCTGGCGTCCGCCGTGGTTGCTGACGACGATGGCGTCGGCGCCGCTCTTGACGGCCAACACCGCGTCCTCCACATCCTGGATGCCTTTGAGGATCAGCTTGCCGCCCCATTGCTCCTTGACCCATTCCACGTCCGGCCACGACAGGCGCGGGTCGAACTGCTCGTTGGTCCACGAGGCCAGCGAGTTCATGTCGCTGACTTTCTGCACATGGCCCACCAGGTTGCCGAAGGTGTGGCGGCGCGTGCCCAGCATGCCCAGGCACCAGCGCGGCTTGGTTGCCAGGTTGAGGATGTTGGCGATGGTGGGGCGCGGCGGCGCAGTCAAGCCATTCTTCAGGTCCTTGTGGCGCTGGCCGATGACCTGCAGGTCCAGCGTCAGCACCAGTGCGCTGCAGCGGGCGGCGCGGGCGCGTTCGATCATGCGCTTCATGGCTTCGCGGTCGCGCATCATGTACAGCTGGAACCAGAACGGCGCGCTGGTGTGGGTGGCGATGTCCTCGATGGAGCAGATGCTCATCGTGGACAGCGTGAACGGGATGCCGAACTTCTCGGCGGCGCGTGCCGCGTGGATCTCGCCGTCGGCATGCTGCATGCCGGTCAGACCCACCGGGGCAATGGCCACCGGCATCTTGGTGGCCTGGCCCACCATGTGGGTGGCGGTGCTGCGGTTTTCCATGTTGACCGCCACGCGCTGGCGCAGCTTGATTTTCTGGAAGTCTTCGGCGTTGGCGCGGTAGGTGCCTTCGGTCCAGGAACCGGAGTCGGCGTAGTCGTAGAACATGCGGGGCACCCGCTTTTCGGCCAGGACGCGCAGGTCTTCGATATTGGTGATGACGGGCATGGGGTCTCCAGGAAATGCCGGCAATGGTAGGGACATTTGTAGCGCCGGTGTGTGAAATCTGCCCGCGGCGCCGTGAAATAAATTGCGCACTATCATGCACCCATGACCCCCCACCCGCCGCTGCCGCTTGCGCCCCACGCCTGGGGCCGGGCGCTGCTGCGGGGTCTGGCCAGCTGGTGGCACCTGGTGCGCTTTGCCGCCATCGTGCTGGTGCTGGCCCTGTCGCCCAGCACCTACGGCGGCACGCATCGCGCCAATCTGTCACGCCATCTCTACAGCAGCGCCTGGCAGGTGCTGCCCTGGTTCACCGTGCTGGCAGCGCTGCTGAGTCTGGTGCTGATACGCATCGTGCTGGTCACGGCGCAGAGCTACGGGCTGTCGCACCTGGCGCTGGAGATGGTGGTGCGCGTGCTGGTGATCGAACTGATCCCGCTGTCGGCGGCGCTGTTCGTGGCCTTGCGCGCCGGCGTGGCTGGCGGCACCGTCCCGGTGGCGGCCGGACAGGCGCTGGGCCTGGCGCAGCTGCGCAATGATCTGGTGCCGCGCTCCATCGCCATCGCGTTTTCGGTGCTGGCGCTGACGGTGGTGAGCTGCGTGACGGCGCTGGTGCTGGCCTACCTGAGCGTGCACGGCTTCACGCTGTGGGGGCTGCAGGGCTACACCCACACGGTGGGCCAGGTGTTCGACCTGCCGGTGACGCTGGGCTTCATGGCCAAGGCGGTGTTCTTCAGCCTGGCGGTGGCCATCGTGCCCATTGCCGCCAGCCTGGAGGCCACGCACGGCCACATCTCCGGCAGCGCCATGCAGGCCGGCACGGTGCGGCTGTTCCTGGTGCTGCTGTGGATAGAGGCGGCCTCGCTGGTGGTCAAATACGTCTGAACCCGCATACCGCCATGGAACCCTCCACCGACACCCCGTCCTCCGCACCGCTGGCGCAGATCGAGCGCCGTGCCATGTTGCTGCTGGTGCTGATCGCCGTGCTGGTTTGCGCCTTCCTGGCCTACCTGATGTATGCGCGCGGCGTGTTTGAAAGCACGCAGCAGTTGGTGCTGGTGGCCGAGGACTCCGAAGGCGCGGCGGTCGGCATGGACCTGACGTTCTCCGGTTTCCCCATAGGCCGGGTCCAGCGCATCGAGCTGGCGCCGGACGGCAAGGTGCGCATCATCATCAACGTTGCGCGCAAGGACGCGCACTGGCTGCGCACCAGCAGCATCTTCACCATGGAGCGCGGTGTCGTGGGCGAGACCCGGATCCGCGCCTTCAGCGGCGTGCTCAGCGACCCGCCGCTGCCGCCCGACGCCGAGCGCACGGTGCTGCAGGGCGACACCAGCGCCGAGATCCCGCGCCTGGTGGCCTCGGCACGCAGCCTGCTGGAAAACCTGGAGGCCATGACCGGCCCGGATTCCAGCGTCAACAATTCGCTGGCCCACCTGAATGCGGTGACCGAACGCCTCAACGGCCGCTACGGCATGCTCACCGGCCTGCTGGGCAGCGAAGACAACGCCAAGAAGATCATCGCCACGCTGGACCGCACCAATGCACTGCTGGCGCGCACCGACCAGCGCCTCAACGGCCAGGGCGGCGTGTTTGACGACACCCAGGCCGCGGCCAGGCAGCTGACCGCCGTGCTGGCCGATGCCCGCGCCAGCCTACAGAAGGTGGACGCGGTGCTGGTCGAAGCGCAAGGCGTGGCCGCCAACGCCCGCGTCGCCAGTGCCGACCTGGGCGCACTGCGCGCCGAGGTGGACGTGAGCCTGCGCAAGCTCAGCCAACTGGTGGATGAGGTCAACCGCAAATGGCCATTCGCCCGTGACACGGAGCTGAAACTGCCATGACAGCCCTGCGCACTGTCACCACCCTGGTCGGCGCCGCACTGCTACTGGCCGCCTGTGCCGGCGCACCGCCACCGCCGCCGGACTGGCAGGCCAATGCCTTCGCCGCACTCAACGGCTATTCGGCGGCCTACCTGGAGGGCAATACCCGGCTGGCCGACTTCGAATGGGCGCGCGCCAACACCGAGATCGCCCGCACCGGCCGCACCGACCTGGCCGCCCGTGCCGAACTGACGCGCTGCGCCACGCGCGTGGCAAGCCTGGAGTTTGATGGCTGCGCGCTCTACCAGCCACGGGCCCCGGACGCGACCGCCAGCGAGCAGGCCTACGCCGCCTACCTGAATGGCCAATGGACCGGGCTGGATGCCGCACTGCTGCCGGCCCAGCACCGCGCCGTGCTGCAAAGCACGGGGCAGGGGCCCAGCGTGCTGCCGGCCATCGCCGACCCGCTGGCCCGCCTGGTGGCCGCCGGCGCACTGCTGCAGGCCCACCGCCTGTCGCCGCAGGACATGCTGGTGGCTACCGACACCGCATCCGCCCAGGGTTGGCGCCGCCCGCTGCTGGCCTGGCTAACGCAGCAATGGCAGGCAGCCCAGGCGCGCGGGGACCAGGACGCGGTGGTGCGGCTGCAACGCCGGCGCGACCTGGTGCTGCAGGCCACGCCGGCCAAGCCATAGACCGCGCCAGATTGGACGCGGTTTCTTGCATCAACACGTAAAGGGTGTTGACCACGGATGTGTCCGTGCATAAATTCGTGCCTTTGCAAAAAGGGGGAGGTTCACGTGAAGGCGGAAGTTTTTTGGTCGGGTGACGTGAAGCCGGGAACCTACCTCGGTGCACCGCCTCCCATGGTGGCGGCGCTGGCTGGTCAGGCGGGCGTGGCGTTCAATGGCAGCAACCCCTGGGACATTCAGGTCTATGACAGAAGCCTGTACAACCGCATCCTGTCGCAGGGTTCGCTGGGTTTTGGCGAGGCCTACATGGAAGGCCTGTGGGGTTGCCAGCGCCTGGACGAACTGTTCACCCGGCTGATGCGCATTGACGCGGACACGCAAATGGCGGGCTGGGCCCGTGTGCGCCTGCTGGGCGAGGCCCTGCGCCACGGTGTCTTCAACCTGCAGTCCACGCGGCGTGCTTTCCAGGTGGGCGAACAGCACTACGACATCGGCAACGACATATTCGAAGCCATGCTGGACCCCAGCATGACCTACTCCTGTGCCTACTGGCCCGGGGCCTCCACGCTGGAGCAGGCGCAGCGTGCCAAGCTGGACCTGATCTGCCGCAAGCTGGAGCTGCAGCCCGGCGAGCACCTGCTGGAAATCGGCTGTGGCTGGGGCGGGCTGGCCCGTCACGCGGCCGAGCACTACGGCGTGCGTGTCACCGGCCTGACGGTATCGCGTGAGCAGCAGGCGCTGGCACAGCAGCGCTGCGCCGGTCTGCCGGTGACGATTGAACTGATGGACTACCGCGACATCCGTGACCGTTATGACAAGGTCGTGTCGGTGGGCATGTTCGAGCACGTGGGGCCGAAGAACTACCTGGCCTACTTTGACGCCGCGGTCCGGGCGCTGAAGGACGACGGGCTGTTCCTGCTGCACACCATAGGCGTCCACGTCACCAGCGGCTATACCGACGCCTGGATCGACAAATACATCTTCCCCAACGGCAAGCTGCCATCCGCGCGCGAACTGGCCACGGCGCTGGAAAACCATTTCCTCATCGAAGACTGGCACAACTTCGGCCAGGACTACGACTGCACGCTGATGGCCTGGCACGCCAACTTCAACCGTGCCTGGCCGGACCTGCAGGCGCGCTATGACCAGCGCTTCTGGCGCATGTGGAACTACTACCTGCTGTGCTGCGCCGGCTTCTTCCGCTCGCGCCAGGGCCAGTTGTGGCAACTGGTGCTGAGCAAGCGCCAGCGGCAGGCGGTGTACCGCTCGCTGCGCTAACCGGCCGCGGGGTCGGGCGGCGGCTCGTCGTCAAACAGACCCGGGCCGTTGAAGCGGGCGCGCTCGGTCAACAGCATGCGCAGCTTGGTGTCGATGCCGCCGGGGGCGGAGAAGCCGCCCGGGCGTCCGTTGGCGGCCAGCACGCGGTGGCAGGGCACTATCGGCGCAAACGGGTTGGCGCCCAGCGCCTGTCCCACGGCGCGTGCGGCACCGGGCTCGCCCAGCAGGCGCGCCACCTCACCATAGCTCAGGGTTTCGCCGGGCGGGATGGCGCGTGCCACTTCATAGACGCGCTGGTGGAACGGCGGAATGCCTTCCATGTCCAACGTCAGGTGCGTCAGATCCCGGGGTTCAGGTGGGGTGCCCTTGAGCAGTGCCACCACGTCGTCCATGGCCTGCTGCACCTTCGGTGGCGCGGTACTTTCGCTGCAGTCAGGGAAGCGGGCCGCCATGCGTGCGCGCATGGTCGCCTCGTCCTTCTCCGGCAGGTACACGCCGGTCAGCCCGCGCGCGCCCCAGGCCATGCCGCAATGCCCCAGCGGCGTGGCAAACAGGGCGTAGGCTTGGGTGGACGACATCATGGCAGGCGCGCGATCCGTGCGGCGGCCTATCTTTGGGATTGCGCCCAAAAGCGCTTCAGAAGCTGCATGCCGATGGACGCGCCGTCCGAGGGGGCCGCGCTGGCCTGTTGGCGCCATTGGGCCGAAGACAGGCGCAACAATTCGGATGCGTGGGCGTGGGCAAACCCCATCTGCCAATCCTGGAAGCTGCGCCCGGGCACCGTCTCGTTGAACAACTCGATGATGCCCTTGTGCCGGGTGCTGTTGCGGATGCGTTCGTAGGTCACCCGCACCGCTTCTTCCGAGCCCTCGAAGCACTGCATGAAGTTGCCACCGCCGTACAGCAGCACGCCGGTGGTGTGGGTTTCCAGGTTCAGGTCCCGCGCTTCGACCAGCAGGGACTCCAGCTCAGCCTCGGACATCAGGCGAACCGCCGTACTGACGTAGACGATGGCGCGCAGGCTTTCCATGGCCGGCTCCCGGGTGGTCTATCCCGCCAGGCCCACGTAGACGTTCTGCACGTCGTCGTTGTTGTCGATGGCGGCGAGGAAGCTTTCCACCTCTTCCAGCTGCTCGGCCGACAGCGTGGCCGGGTCGATCGGGTTCTTGGGTTTGTAGCCCAGCTTGGCGCTCAGCACGGTAAAGCCGTGCGCGGGCAGTGCGCGGCTCACCAGGTCCAGGTCGGTCGGGTCGGTCAGGAACAGCGTGACGCCGTTCTCGTCGGCGGGCTCGAAATCCTGTGCGCCGGCTTCGATGGCGGCCAGCTCGGGGTCGGCACCGGCCTGCGCCGGTTCGGCTTCGACCATGCCCAGGTGGTCAAAGTCCCAGGCCACCGAGCCGGACGTGCCCAACTGGCCCTTGCGGAACAGCACGCGCATCTCGGGCGCGGTGCGGTTGACGTTGTCGGTCAGGCATTCCACCATCACCGCCACGCGGTGCGGCGCAAAGCCTTCGTACATCACGTTTTCGTAGTTGACGGCCTCGGAGCCGGTGCCGGAACCCTTCTTGATGGCGCGCTCCAGCGTGTCCTTGGGCATCGATACCTTGCGCGCCTGCTCGACGACGAGGCGCAGCCGGGCGTTGGAGGCCGGGTCGGCACCGCCGCGTGCGGCCACCGTGATTTCCTTGACCAGCTTGGTAAACAGCTTGCCTTTGGCGTCGGCGACCTGTGCCTTGCCTTTTGCTTTCCATTGCGCGCCCATGTGTGCTCTATTCCTTGGTGTGGCCGGCGCTCCATCGCGCCTGTCCATCGTGTTGGTGGGGACTGGGCATGCGCGCGATCCGGTGAACGGGCGCATGACCGAGGGGGACTCGGTTATACACCGTCGGCGCCCCGCAGCCCCGACTGCACGCGGCGCATTACCTGGTCAGAAGGTTTCCCAGTCATCGTCCCCGCCGGCAGGGACTGGCTTGGCGCTGGCTGCGGGTGGAGGCAAGGGAGGCGCAGCCTTGGCGGGTGCGGGCTTGGCCGGGGCCGGTTTGGCGGCTTTGACTTGAGGTTGCGCCACACGGGGCGCAGGGGCCGGGCGCAGGGTGGCGGCCGGCGCACGGGGGGTGGGGCTCGCGCGGCTGGGGCTTGGAATGTGCGCCACCTGGGTGTTGGCGTCGAGCTTGAAGACAGCCACGGTATCCACCAGGTCGCCGGCCTGTGATTTCAGGCTGCTGGCGGCGGCGGCCATCTGCTCCACCAGCGCCGCATTCTGCTGCGTGGCCTGGTCCATCTGTGTGACCGCTTCACCGACCTGGGCCACACCAGAAGCCTGCTCATTGCTGGCCGCGCTGATCTCGCCCATGATGTCGGTGACCCGCTTGATGGCGGCGACCACCTCAGTCATCGTGGTGCCGGCCCGGTCCACCAGCGTCGTGCCTTGCTCCACCCGCTCCACGCTGGTACCAATGAGGTTTTTGATTTCCTTCGCCGCTTCGGCAGAGCGCCCGGCCAGCGAACGCACCTCGCTGGCGACGACAGCAAAGCCGCGCCCCTGTTCGCCGGCACGGGCGGCTTCGACGGCCGCGTTCAGCGCCAGGATGTTGGTCTGGAAGGCGATGCCATCAATGACGCTGATGATGTCGGCGATCTTGCGGCTGGATTCGTTGATGCCCTTCATGGTCTCCACGACCTGGCCGACCACTTCACCTCCTTGCACCGCCACGGTGGATGCGCTCAGCGCGAGCTGGTTGGCCTGGCGCGCAGAGTCGGCATTGGCCTTGACCGTGGAACTGAGCTCCTCCATGCTGGCGGCGGTTTCTTCCAGTGCGCTGGCCTGCTGTTCGGTGCGGGCGGAGAGGTCGTTGTTGCCCTGGGCGATCTCGGAGCTGGCGCTGGACACGGATTCGGACCCCTGGCGCACCTTGGACACCACTTTGACCAGGTTGTCCTGCATGGTCTTCAGGGCTGTCAGCAGAGTGCCGATTTCGTCCTTGCTGTCGTTGTTCAGCTGTGCGGTCAGGTCGCCTGCGGCCACGCCCTCGGAGAACACCAATGCCTTGGCCACCGGCCGGGTGATGGAACGGGTCAGCGACCAGGCCAGGAAGCTGCCGATCAGCACCGCCAGTAGCGCAACCGCTATCGCCATGTTGTTGACCGAATCCTTGAGCCTGCCGGCATTCTCATAGCGCGCCTTGGCGAGCGTGGACTGCAGTTCCATCAGCTTGTCCAGCGGATCGAAGAGCGCGGGGGCCAGCACACTGATCTGCGTCTCGTAGAGCTTTTCCGCCCCGGGCTTGTCGCCAGCGAGGATGGCATCGCGCGTTGCCAGCAGCCCCTGCTTGCGGTACTTCGCCAGCGCCGGCACAAACAGATCGGCCTGCACCTGCTCTGCAGGTTCCAGCCCGGTGGCCACGTAGGCGGCCCAGGCCTTGTCCAGCAGCTCTGCGTTCTTCACCAGCTCGGTGTTGCGTCTGGCGATGTTGGAGGGCTCGGGGTTCTGGATCATGTCCATCACCAGGATGCGGTTGCGCTGGGCCAGGTGGTCCACATCGGCGAGCTGCTGCAGCGACAGGAAATAGTTCTCGAAGATTTCCTTGGTCTCGACCGCGGTGCTGTTGATACCGCTGATGCCCACATACGCCGTGCCTATGAGCATCAGCAGCAGGATGACGAAGCCGGCGCCCAGCCGTGACCCGATCTTGAGGTTGTTAAGGATGGCCATGGGTTTCCTTTCGAAGCAACGACGATTTATCAAGGGCAACGGGATCATGGCACCCATCTTTGCGATCTACAAGCGCCTAGCTGGGGGCGGCCCCTG
>JACXTT010011078.1_pt1 | contig 12092 bp, 18 predicted proteins | sample 9270951 | NCBI WGS metagenome assembly JACXTT01 (sample SAMN15532306, study PRJNA645909) | rock metagenome | isolation source: weathered quartz diorite | place: Puerto Rico | collected 2017-06-21 | reverse complement strand
CCACAACCCGGAGCGCTCAGACCCAGGCACCCACCCCGGGCACGCTGTACGCGCCGCGCCGGATGTTCCCACGCCAGACCCGGCCGCCGAGACCGGCCAGTCGCGTCAGCAGGCCTAGGAGCAGCCCGACGCCCAGCGCGGTCTCCGTGATGAACGTCAGGAGCCCGAAGAGACCAAAGTTCGGCACGACCACGTTTTTGAGGAAGGCCGCGTACCAGCCGAAGGTCGGGTGGGCGATCTCCTGTTGGAGCCAGCCGTAGAGCCACCCGTACCGCTGCCCGCCCGAGACCACCCAGGGCGCCTTCTGGACCGCCATGTCGAGATACATGACGCCGAAGATGATTCGCAAGATCGCGATCGGCCACCCCACGACCATCAGAGGCTCCACTTCACGCCGCAGCCACGGCACGGCTCGGGCGGCACATCGGTCTGGATGGCGGTCCGGAAGTCCAGATAGGACGGGCCCCACCAGATGTCCTCCAGAGACTGTTGGTAGAGATTGCCGAGGATGATGCCGTCGTAGTGCTCGGTGATCCACGGCGCGATGCAACACGGAAGCACGTGGCCGTGCACCGTGACGTAGACGAGGCTCCACGGGCGCCGGCACTGGCTCCACGGCCGGTCGGCGTGCGATGGCGTCAAGCTGATCTCAGGCGCCGCGGCGCCGGATGCTGAGAAGTCGACGCCGGCGGCGCGCGCGACCCGCTCCGTCTCCCGGATCAGCGCCGCTTCACGCTCCTGAAGGCTTCCGTAAAGCGACTGCTCCTTCGTCGCGAGGCCGAGGCCGTTGTACACGAGCCGCTGGAGGTAGATCCCGGCGGCGGCGGCACGCGTCGCGAGCGGCACAAGGCCCGGGATCTCCTCGATGTTGTCTCGGAGCGCCGTGAACCAGAGGGACACGCGCGGGTGCGCCGCGCCTGCCTCACGCTTCACCTCGACGAACCGCTCGAGGTTTCCTATGACCTTCGCGAAGGCGTCCACGCCTCGCACTCGCGCGTACGTCCCGGCCGTCGAGCCGTCGAGCGACACGCGCAGCTCGTCGAGCCCCGCGTCGACCAGCGCACGACCGAGACGCGGGTTGAGCGTGATCGCGTTGGAGTTGAAGAGCACCGTGGCGCCGCGACCCTTGAGGTAAGTGACCATGCGCGGCAGGTCGCGATTGAGCAGCGGCTCGCCGATGCCGTGGAGGAGGACCCGCTCGAGGACCGGGAACTGATCGACGACGCGGCGGAATTCCTCCCACGCGAGATCTTTCTGGGGCTCGCGGCCGCCGAAGGTCAGAATGCACGTCGCGCAGAGCGAGTTGCAGCGGCTCGTCGTTTCGAGGTACAGCGAGCGCGGCAGTGGCGGTCTGAGCGGCAGCGTGGCTGCAGTGCTCACGAGGTCTCGCGCGCCGCGCGAAGCGCGGTGATCACGAACGCATAGCCCGCGCGCGCGCTGCCGGACAGCGTGCCGGAGACCTTCGAGCGGCCGCCCTGTCGGGGCGCGTGCGATACGGGAACCTCAGCGATGCGCGCGCCCGCGGCGGCCGCCTTCACGACCATTTCCACTGGTCAGCCGAAGGCGCGGTCGCGCATCCCGAGCCTCTTGAGGAGCGGCACGCGGATCGCGCGATAGGGGCCGATGTCACTGAGTCTCATCCTGTAGCGCCGGGCGATGATCGCGGCCACGAGCCTCGTGCCGAGCGTCGCGTGGAGGGGGTGATGGCCGCCGAATTGCCGTGCGCCGAGGACCAAGTCCGCCTGGTCAGCGACGAGCGGCGCCATGACCTGGCGGAGTTCCTCGGGTTGCTGGCTCCCATCACCATCGAGGAAGACGGCGATGTCCATGTCTGGACGCAGCGCGGTGACGCCGGCCCAGGACGCTGCCCCGTAGCCCCGCCGCGGCTGGCTGATCACTCGCGCGCCCGCGTTGGCCGCGATCGAGCTGGTGGCATCGGTCGAGCCCTTGTCCACCACGATCACCTCGTCGACCACTTCGCGCGGCACGCGACGAAGAAGAGACCCGATGGCGTCGGCTTCGTTGAGGGCCGGGATGATCAGCGTCGCCTTCACCCGCCGTCGCCTCAGGCCGGGCCCAGCACGGTCGTGCACGCGCTGCCAGTTTTCAAGAGCTCGCGCGCGGCCGCGGGGGCCCACTCGAGCTCAACCCTCTCGCCTCGCACGAGCGGGCAGTACGGATCGGCGAGCTCGACGCTGCCGGTCAGGTCGCGCCTCCCCGAGCAGCCTCCCTGACAGGTCGAGACGAACGGGCAGCTCCGGCACACGTCCGGCACCTGGCGCACGCGGGCGAACTGCGGAGAGGCAAGGACGCCGGCGGCGCCGTGCGCGGGCAGGTCGTCGAGACGAAGGTCGGACGTGGTCCAGTACACGCACGGGACGATGTCGCCTTTCGGCGTGATGCGCACGGTCTGGCGGCCGCATCCCGACCCGTTCTTGAACGGCTCGCCCAGCATCGCGTTGAGGATCGGCTCCGTCGTGCTGACCAGCCGCGTGGCCGCGAGCAGCCGTCGGAAGCCGTCCCAGAACTCCCCGTAGGTCAGCGTGAAGGCGTCGGTCTTGACCGGCTGGTACACGTTGACGCGGTAGTTGGCGTCCGCGGCGAATGCGACCTTGGCGATCTCAGGGAGTCTGCGGAAATTCGTCTTCATCATGACCGTCAGAACGGTGACGGTTACCCCCAGTCCCTGGGCGCGCTCGATTGCCGCCATAACGCGCTTCCAGTTGCCGCGGCCGCGAAACCCGTCCTGCTCCGCCTCCGTCGGGAAATCGATCGAAACCTCGACCTCGCGGAATGCGCTGAGTGTCTCGTCCGACGAACGCTCGATGGTGTAACCGTTGGAGGTGAGCGAGAGCTTCACGCCGCGCGCCGCGAGCGCTTTGACGATCTCGGCGTAGTCCGGGTGGAGACCGTTCTCACCTGTCCCGAGGTTGACCGAGTGCACCGGAAGACACTCGCAGGCGGATGTGACCTGCTCGAGTGAAAGCCGATCGATGAGGCCGGTGTCCCGGTAGCAGTGTGCGCATGCCAGGTCGCAGGCGTTCGTGAGACCGACGCCGAGGGATAGCCTCATACCCTCCTCCCGATGGATGTCAGGACAGTGATGTCGGAGCCCATTCTCGCGACGGGATCTTTCGAGTTTGTCACATCGTTGTGAAATTTATGACCACGCGAGGCAGTGTGTCTAGAGGGAAGTGCCATGCGCGTCCTCTCGAACAGTGATCGCCCGGTCGCCCGCGCGGAGGGTCGCGTCCCACGTGATCGAGATGGCGTCTTTCACGCTCTGGTGGGCCGGACAGCCCTGCACGTGAACCGCGAGTGCCCGCTCGGTCGCTTCCTGAGCCTCGGGCGGCACGCTGAGCTCGTAGTGGACGTGAATGGACCTGATCCGGATCGTCTTGCCGATGCCGGAGATGCGGCCGTCGGCGGACGCCGTGAAGCTGGCGCGGTCGAACGGGATCTGGCGCCCTGCCAGGGCGCCTCGTAACGTGCCGTACATTCAGCCGGCGACGGCGGCGACGATGTGGTCGAGCGTCGAAGCGATCGGGGGGCCTTCCTTGGCCCCGTAGTACTCTCTGAGCTTCCCCTGAACCCCATAGACTACCGGCTCTGGCACGTCGCCGAGATACGCATGGCGGTAGCCGTCGCGGTACTGCAGGCGCGCGTGTGACACGTACTCAAAGTCGTCGGCCATGGCGTTCTGTTACCTCCTCTTTTCGCCAGCTGGTGGCGGTAGCTCGCGGCCTACCAGCGCGATTTCCTTCACGGGCAGCTCCAGAAGGACGCATCTCGGCACGAGGCACGTCGCCTCGCTGCACGCCTGATACGTCACCGTCACCTGGACAACGTGATCTCCCGTCCCGGGAGCGCCCGTGAACGTCAGTGGAAGCGAGCCGTGAACCGTCCCGTCGTACACCCAGAGCTCCTCCTCGAGCCCATCGACCCTCACAGGATGTGGAGCCGGCCAGCGCGCCGGGCCGACCTCCACGTTCTCGATCGGAGACACCGTCATGGCCAGCGGAACGAGTCCGTCGGGCACAGGGTGGCCATACACGTGGAATCCAGGCTCGATCGAGACCTCCACGTTGACGTGAAGGCGCTGAAAGAAGACGTAGGTAGCCGAGTCGAGCCATGCGTGCACGCTGACCGCCTCGGTCTTGCGCGTCACTCCGCGCGCGTTTCCCGCCCCGCGCCGGCCGAGGGTCTCCGCGATCAGGCCGGCACCCGTGTCCCGGACCCGATAGCTCTCGTGGAACCGTTTGTGAGTGATGACTCCGCGCTCATCCAGCACGAACACCCCTGGATACGGCAGATTGACGTGGCGAGGATCCGGCTTGATCCCGTAGTGCGCGTGGTCGTCCTGGACCCACGCGTTGATCAGTCCGAGGCGCCTGATCACGTGGCTGCCCTCGTCGGACAGCAACGGAAACGTGATCGTATGCTTTTCGGCGAAGGCGCGGAGGATCTCCACGGAGTCGTAGCTGATGGCGAACAGAGCGACCCCGTCGGCGTGGAGAGCCGGCCACACTCGTTGCAGCTGGACCAGCTGCGTGCGGCAGAACGGTCACCAGTCGGCGCTGCGGTGGAACACCACGAGCGCCGTGCGCGACCCGCGCGCCGCGTGGAGGTCGACCACGGCGCCCGTCTGGTCGGGCAGCCGGATCTCCGGGAAGCGCTCACCCTCGTTGGGCCCGATCCGGGCGAAGTCTCTCGGCGGAAGTGGCATCGGCTCCTCCCTCTCTCTCCCTTTGACACGGAGATCACGCCGCCAGATTCTCGATCCGTATTCTCCTGCCCGGCGGCGTGTTCATACTCGCCACGGTTCCGCGGAGGCCACGTCGAGGGCCCAGAGCACGGGATGGTGCACGAGCCGCTCGACCGCTGAGCCGAGCCATCGGGTCGCGACGATCGAGAGGGCACGGGTCTCGAAGAGCCGTTCCCACTCGTCGGGACGGCGGACGTGGAGCGCAGGCGGCATCGTGCCGTCGTGCCGGAAACGGTTCACCGGGCCATCGAGGAGATCGATCCAGAAGCGTTCAATCGGCGTGCGGTACACGGACTCCGTCACGATCAGCCGCCGACGTGTCACCCGGATCGCCTCTTCGAGAACGGCCTCCGGCGCGTCGCAATGGTGAAGCGTCAGCAACAGCAGCACCGTGTCGAACGTGGCGTCGCGGAACGGCAGCCGAGCGCCATCGTAGACCACGTAGGGCACGTGAGCACGACAATAGAGACCGATGTCGACGCCGCACGTCCAGGCTCCGGTGCGCGCACCGAGCCGCGCGGGGACGTACGCCTCGGCGCTGCCGATATCGAGCACGCGTGAGCCGATGACGAACCCTTCGACAGCGTCCGCCTGCCCCCGCGCGTAATGCGCGAGCAACCGAGCCAGAACGTCGTTCATGATCGATGGCGGATCGAGTCGAGGAGCTTTTGCGCCTCGGGCGCGTCCTGCGTGACGAAGCTCGCGCGGTTGGTCGGGGCGCCGTCTGCGAGCACGCGCTCGAGCTCCCGGCGCGCGTCTGCGACGCGGCCGCGGCGGACCAGGGTCTTCGCGAGCCCCACGCGCATGGCTGTGAAGTGCGGATCCAGGTCCAGGCCCTTCCTGAACATCGCCTCCGCCTTGGCGAGGTCGCCGCCCAGCAGCCCGGGCACCTCGTAGTACACGTTGCCGGCGAGCGCGTAGACCGCGGTGAACGTCGGTTCCAGCGCGAGCACCGCGTCGATGTCGCGCCGGACCTCGGGCAAGAGGAACACCGCGCGCGCGACGCCCCTCACCTGGCCCCATCGTGCCGTGTTGGCCGCGTGCCAGAAATGGGCCTCGGCGCTCCTCCCGTCCAGCTCCAGAGCACGCTTCGCCGCAGCTCGCCCACGGTCGAACGCATCGAGCTTCTGGTCCGTCGTCGTTGCCCGGGCGTCACCCCACACGAACGCAACGCGCGCGAGGGCCACAAGGACGTCGACCCGCCGAGCGCCCTCGGCCGCGCGCGTGAGCTCCTGATACAGGGCATCGAGGCCGGTCGGATCCTCGTGATACCGCGTGGCCGCGGACTCCACCCGCGCAGGGGGCGAGGGCTCGGCTGCGACGACGACGCTGGCGAAGAGGCCCATCGCCACCGCGAGATGTCTCATGACGCGACGGGGGCATCGGCGAGGGCCAGACCCACAAGGCGGCCGACAGCATCGGCCTCGAGCGTCACCTCCGGGACACCGGCCACATCGAGCACCGACCGGGCGCGACGGTCGTCGAAGCGCACGTCCTGCGCGAGATATGCCGCGTACGGACCCAGCACGCGCGTGAGGTGCCGCTCCAATGGCGACGCGTCATTCGCCATCTGCTGCGCCTCGACGACGCGGGCGTCCTCGAGGCCGAGCTCCCGGCAGACCATTGTGAGCATCGCCGCCTGTGTCGGCGGCTCGGACACCACGATGTGAAAAGTCCCGCCCCGCGCGCCGGGATGCTCGGACAGGGCGATGGCCGCGTCAGCGACGTAATCGATCGGAACGACGTTGAACGGCGCCCCGGGTGTTCCGGGCAGTCTGAGGGGTCGGCGCACCCGGGGGCCATCTGCGGCGAGTCGCGCGAGCAGTCGCACGATGGCAAAAAAGAGGTTCGACGGCCCCCCGCCCGTCGTCGCCGGCGCCGCACCCACGACGATGCTCGGTCGGAGCACGCGCACGTCGAGGCCCTCCATGAGGGCGGCCCGCGTGAGCGCGCGCTCGGCGTCGAGCTTCGCGGCTTCGTACGGGTTGTGGAAGCGTTGCCCCACATCACGATCATCCTCCAGCACGCGCCCGTTCCGCCGGCCGCACACGAACGCCGTCGACATGTGTGCGAAATGACGCAGGCAACCTCCCGCCAGCGCCTCGAGGAGCGCCAGGGGGCCGTCGATGTGCGAGACCCGCAAGGCCTCGGGCTCGTCGGCGAAGAAGCGTGTGTCACCGGCGCAGTGGATCACGGTGACCACGGTCTCACGAAGCCACGCGAGATCCGCTGGTGAGACGGACCCGAGGTTCGTGAGGTCGGCGGCGACGACGGTCATGCGCGCCGAGGGCGGCAGCGAGCCGATCGCTGCCCGGACGCGTGCATCGGCCGTCGCTCCGCCCCGTGGCCGCGCCAGAGCGATGACGCGACGCCCACGGGCCAGGAGACGACGCACGATCTCGCGCCCGATGAATCCGGTCGCGCCAGTGACCAGCACGGCGGCATCGTCGCCGCTCACGGCTCGCTCACAACGCGGCGGGCCGGCCAGGGGTTGCCCGGGGTCAGATGCGCCGGCCCACGCCAGCGCTCGGCGTAGCGCTCCGTATCCACGCCAAGCGTGTGCAGCAGTAGGAGCCAGACGATGAAGAAGAACGTGCGCCAGGGACCGCGCGTGAGAAAGCGCCGACCCGACGTCACGAGCGGTGTGCGCACGAGAACGTAGCGTCCGAGCCGCCGCAGTCGTTGGCTCAGGACGAGGTCCTCCAAGAGCGCGAGATCCGGATACCCGCCCACTGCGCGAAACGCCACGGCGCGCACGAAGATGCCCTGATCGCCGTAGTAGTTCCGGGTCAGGCGATAGCGGATCCGGTTGATCCACGTGATGACCCGAAGGCTCCACACGGGCTCGGCGAACAAGTGCTCAAAGGCCCCGCCCACCGCGCGCGGGTCTTCGAGGGTCCGTGCGATCCGGGCGAGCGCATCGATGGGCGGGAACGAGTCGGCGTGCAGGAAGAAGAGGACATCGCCCCGCGCCCTCGCCGCTCCCGCGTTCATCATCCGTGCGCGGGTCGTGCCCTCCGGCCAGATCAGACGAGCTCGACCGTTCACGGCTTGCTGCACTTCAGCACGCGGGCCGGCGGCCGCGACGATGATCTCCGCGGCTGACGGAAGCTTGCCCGTCAGATGAGCGAGGGTTCGCGCCAGCGCCTCGGCGTCGTTACGCGCCGGAATGACGATCGACACGCTGGGCCTCATGCCGGCGGATGTGGCAGTGCCCATGAGTAGGTGCGGTAGACCTCGCACGGCGGGGCGCCCGCCATGAGCGCCGTCTTCACCGGGCCGTCGTCGAGGTGTCGCAAAAGAAACTCGGTCACCGCCTCTCGTGAGCCGAAGTCGCTTCCGTACCACTTGAAGAGTCGAGAGCAGCTGGTCCGACCTTGTCGATCGAGGACGACCTCCTGGTTCACGAAACTCCGTGCGGCGAGTGCGAGCTGAGACTCGATGGACGCGGCGTGGTAGATGCCGACGGGCGGACACGACGCGGCGCCGCAGTTGATGACGAAGTGGATGCGCGGGTCGGCGGGGTGGATGGCGAGCGCCCGCCGCGCGTCCCGCGCGCCAAACGGCGCCCACGGCAGCAGGGTGCGCCGCCGGTTGCCGCGCAGGATACCGTGCTCAATCTCGTCGAGTGACAACACGTGCCGGCCGACGCGATAGCTCACGCGACCGAAGAAGTTCCACACACGCCATACGCTGCGTCGGACGTCTAGCGCGACGACGCCGTGAAGCGCGAGAGCGTTGAAGACATTGATCCAGAAGGCCAGCCATTCCTCGCGAGCGTGCATGCCGTCGACGTCGACGTGGACGAGGCGGTGCGCAGAACCCAGTGCATCGGCGAATTCCGGCGAGCCGCGCAGGGCTGAATAGTCCAGACGCCCCGCGTCGTTGGTGTGCACACTCACCGCGTGGAGCATGGCTCTGGCCAGCGCCTTTCCCGCGTCAAGCCCCACGGGCAGCGCGACGGGATCGCCAGCGGGTGTCGTGGCGGCATTCAGCACGACGCGGCTCATGTCCTCGCTTTATCCTCGCGCCACCATCCCCCAGCGGCGCTCGCCATGGTCGCGATCGTCTATCCAGGTCAGAAGCAGCTCTTCTGGCCGTTCCCTCTCGTTAGACATCCCACACGGGCATGAGGGTTCGGTGCCAGCCCCCAAGCGAACGACCATCTACCAATGGATCCGGTCAGGCCTCGCGCGGAGGTTGCGGCATTAGATTGTCGTGCGACAGCCCGATGAGTGAGAACAGTCGGGATCTACCTTCGCCCCGCGAGTCATCCTGCGTTGCTCCGAGTGCTCGGTTGTCACAGCGTTGTCAAAAAGACTGCCAGCGAATTCGGGCCAGGACGGGACGGCGCCACGCGGCGAATCGCCGCAGATCGTGGAAGATGAGCGAAAACGTGAATGAAGTGATTGCATTCAGAAATTTTCGGGCTCGTGGGAAGACGAGAGTGGCCAGCTCTGCGTGAACACGATCCAGACCCTCAGCATGGACGCCGTCCAGGAGGCGAACTCCGGTCATCCCGGAGCCGCCATGACGAGTGGTGATCGGCGTGAATCGCCGTTCGGTGCACCGGTGTCTAAGCCCATGGAGGCCCGAACCTCCTCGAAGGAGGAATCATGACCCTCAGCGAGCAGCTCCAAGCGATTAAGGAGAAGTCCCGCGCGCGTATCCCAGCCGAGTCACGCGCCATCATGGAGCGTGCCGTGGACGAACTCCGTCGATCTGGCGCCCTAGACCGCGTCGTCAAGGTAGGCGAGCGCGCCCCTCATTTCACGCTCCCGACTGCCAGCGGTCGGTCGGTCGATCTCCCCGAACTCCTCGGACGTGGGCCGGTGGTCCTGAGCTTCTTCCGCGGTCGTTGGTGACCCTACTGCGTTGCGGAGCTGGAGGCTCTGGAAAGCGTCCTGTCCGACATCACGCATCTCGGCGCGAGCCTGGGTGGTCATCTCGCCCCACATCCAGCGGACTGCACCTGAACCCGAGAACCGTGAGCCCTTGGCGATGGAGCACCTCTACGACCGTGGCAACGAGGTCGCACGGCGCTACGGGCTCGCCTTCGAGGTGCCCGAGGCGGTGCAGCGGATCTACCGCGGATTCGGTCTCGATCTGGCGAAGGCGCACGGCGACGACTCGTGGACGCTTCCGATGCCGGCCCGCTTCGTGGTCGATCGCGCCGGCGTGATCCAGTCGTCCGACGTCGACCCTGACTACACGCGGCGTACCGAACCGACGGCAACGCTCGCCGTCTTGCGGTCGCTCGCGCGCTGATCGAGTCCATCCCGGTGCCGAGTTTCCGCAAGCCAGAAGGGCTTAACGATGGTCGATGACTTCGAGTACACCTCGTACGCTCGCATCGAGTACCGGAATCGCTACCGCCATGCGTATCTCGGCGTCGTGCCGGAGCCGGTCGTATACGGCGTGCAGGGGAAGCTCCGGGAATACTACGGCGTCAAGGAAGGCCCACCGATCGCGTCAACGCCCAACACATCGTTGCTGCGGTCGCGAGGTCATGTACGGCCCCCTGCGTGGCGCCCTGGCTCGGCGCAAGATCGCTTTCGACCGGGAATCCGGCAAGGCGCCCGTGGAGGGGCGAATCGTCGGGATAGGCAAGACGATCCACACGATGTCCCCGTTGTGGGACTGGTGCTCCTCGCCAAGAGCACGGCGTGACGGGGATGCGACCGCTGTTCGGGATTCCTCTCGGCGTCATCGTAATGCTGCTCCTGGCCGGCTGCGTGTACTTGCAATATATAGGGCTGTTTCCGAGCGGCGGCATCGTCGAGGACTCACCCTCCGGCCGGACCATCGTGGCCGGCGTCATGGTGAACGAGGAGGGCGCCCCCCTGAGCGGGATCGTGATGCTCGAGCAAGGCAAGCTCTTCCGAGGGAACTTCCGCCGCGGGGGCGTCGCCGATAGCGCGGGCCGCTTCGCCGTCGAGGTGCCGGCCGGAGGCCAGTGGGGACTGCACGGCTACGCCGACGGTTACATCTACCATCCAGAGTCGATCACGGTCGCGCCGGGAAAGATCAACCGATACCGATGGGTCCTGCCGGTTGACAAGGATTCCCAGGACAATCCGAGCATTCGGAGAATCACAATGACTCCCAATCCTTCAGCAGGTGTCACCGTAGCGATCACTCTGGACGCGTTCGATCCGCGGCACCGCCTGTCCGAGCAAATCCTTGCCCTTAACGCGCGGACCGGCGATGCGTTCGTCATGGAGCCGCCCGAGCAGCCCCGGTGGGGCCGCCCGCTCGAAGGCAAGCGCTATCCCAACGGGATCTACCGAGCGACGTACGGCCCGCTGCCGTTCGGCAGTGATGTCAACGACTGGGTCTTCGTCGTGGCCAACGAGGACTGCAGCATCTCAAGGATCACGCGGGCGCCTTTCGACCACGTCGGAGATGCCGGCATGCCGCAGGTCATTCAGCGCGGACGCCGCTAGTATGGTTTTATCTGACGTGAAGCGACGGCGGTCGCGCGCGACGCCGGGGCCAATTACGCGGAGGCTCTATCTCGACCTCCTGAAGAAGTCGCTGATGAACGAGATCGGGATCGAAAACGAGCTTCGCATTCACTACTTGAGATCGTGCATCGCCCAGGGCACCGCGCCTGATGAGATAGTGGTCCGAGACATCCGCACCCGCCGGGCCGAGGACTTCGAGGAGTACCTTGCGGTACGACGGGACGGCAATCTCTTTCGCGGTCAGGTCAGCGAGTGCCCGTACACGATGATTGGGCGCAAGCGGCTCGACAACCTTGAGCTACTGGTGACGCGCGTCATTGAGGAGCGTGTTACTGGCGACGTGATCGAGTGCGGCGTCTGGCGTGGCGGAGCGTCGATCTTCATGCGCGGAGTTATGAGAGCTCTCGGAGCTCTCGACCGAACGCTGTGGCTGGCCGATTCTTTCCGCGGCCTGCCCAAGCCGGAGGCGCCGCAGGACGCTGGCTACGACCTCACGGGCTTCTCCGCGCTCGCCATCGACGCGGAAACGGTCCGCGAGGGATTTCGCCGCTTCGAGGTCCTGGACGAGCGGGTACGCTTTCTCGAAGGCTGGTTCGCCGATACGCTGCCCCGAGCGCCAATCGAACGGCTGGCCTTGATTCGTCTCGACGCGGATCTCTATAAGTCGACGCTGGACGCGCTCGAGCCTCTCTATCCGAAACTCGAAGTGGGCGGTTATGTGGTGGTCGATGACTACGGGGCGTTTCCGCCGTGTCACGAGGCTATTCACGAGTTCCGCACGAGGCATCGGATCACGGGGCGTATCGCGACGATCGACTGGACCGGCGTCTTCTGGCGCAAAGAAACGTGAGCGCCCCGAC
>JACXTT010011077.1_pt1 | contig 12092 bp, 11 predicted proteins | sample 9270951 | NCBI WGS metagenome assembly JACXTT01 (sample SAMN15532306, study PRJNA645909) | rock metagenome | isolation source: weathered quartz diorite | place: Puerto Rico | collected 2017-06-21 | reverse complement strand
GTGCTCTTCCGATCTTTAATGTACCGTTTTTTGAATAAATGTGCTTAAGGCGAATACTCCAAAGAGCATTGCGTTGTAGGACGTGTGAATGATGAAGGATGGAATCAGGGAGTCCGATCGCCAGCGGACAAATGAGAGCACATAACCGACGACGAAAATAAGCGCGACGCCGGCCCAGCTTCCCCAAAGTTGCGGTATGTGGAGTAAGGCGAACAATATTGCAGTGGCCGAGACGGCTGTTCCGGCCCCCTTGATATCCAACAGCACCTTGAAAAGAAATCCCCGAAAAATGATTTCTTCGAAAAGAGGCGCCGCGGCTATTCCAAAAAGGGCAAAAACATAGACAGCAGTTGCCGAAGAAAGCAGCTTTTCTATCGGAGGTGGTTCGCCGGCTGGAAAGAACGAAGAAACGATCAAGACGGTAATAGCGAGTGTCGCTCCACACGAAATCAGAAAACCCTTACTGAACTGATGCGTCCGGACCCAGCGAATGGTCTCCAAAAATCGTTGCTGGTGGACGACTTTGACAAGAAATGCGATAAACCCAACCAACATTCCGTCCATGATGCCCTGAAGCATCACTTGGCTCATGGCCGTGACGTCCTTCCCCCAAAAGCGCAGCACCATCACGTTGAGTAAGAACATCGTAAATAGGAAGAAAACGGCGAAAGCAACGAGGTCCGCCATTCGCCACGGATGCGGCGGGGACGCCTGGTCCATTCCTAATTGAGGATCCGGTAAGGGAAGACTCATTCGCGTGGTTCGCCGACGGAAGCTTTCAGGGCCGCGGCAAGCAAGGGGATCATGATTTCGTGGTGTCCGGTTAGAGCAATCGCTTGGCCGGAATTTTGCGTTGGGCGCTTCAACACGTTCTGTGTTGGCCGATAGTGCTGGACAAAATCGAGATTTGCTGTCGTGAACTCTTCCAGCCGATGCCCGAGATTACGGACGACAGACACAGCCTTTAGGAACACCTCCGGCAACACGACCGCCGACCCGATATTCAAGTAAACGCCTCCACCATCAAGTTCTCTAGCCATACTACAGAAGAGTCGGAAATCTCGAAAGCTCGCATCGCCGATGTTCTTTCCAGATGCCTGAGGATGTGTATGGATGATGTCGGTACCTAGGGCGACATGAACAGTCACCGGTATCCTTCTCGAATAAGCTTCAGCCAGGATGCTTTGTGGGCGAAAGCGAAAATCTATCTTTCGAGTGTCAGCCGTCGCCATAAATAATCCAAGCCCTTCACCGAGGCCAATGCCATTCTGGGACGCCGCGTCGGTTGCAGCGTTCACATATTCCGCCGTCTCTTGCGCCATGCCGAAACGACCCCTGCCAATCTGTTCGTCGACGTCTTCTGAAGTCGAGCCACACAAGGCAATTTCGAAATCATGAATTGCTGCGGAACCGTTCATAGCGATGCCGGTAACGAAGCCCGCGTCCAGCAAATCGTTAATGACGGGCCCCAAGCCGACTTTCAGCACGTGTCCACCGACGGCCCAAATAATCGCTCTGTTCGATGCCCGCGCGTACAGAATGGCACGGATGAGATTCCGCAGACTTTCGCCTGCCAAAATGTGGGGGAGTTTGGAGATGAAGCCAAGCACGTTTTCAGTGCCATCCATACCTTTACCGAACATTCCGGCATGGACTTTACTCTTTCGATCAGCGAGGGCGTACGTGGAGACACCATCAAATTCAAGGGGGTTGAGGGGATACTGCGAGTCCACAGCTAATCCGTAGAATACATTTCTGGGAACAGCTGGCGGTCAATAAGCTCGCAAAGGATATGCCCGAGCAGGATGTGCGCCTCCTGAATACGAGGTGTTTGACGGCTTGGAACACGGAAAAGAACGCCGACACGATCTTTCATTTTTCCACCCGTTTCGCCGGTGAAACCGACCGTAAACAATCCTTTTGTGCTGGCCGCATCGATACCTTCAATAACATTAAGGGAATTTCCACTGGTCGATATCGCTATCGCGGTGTCTCCCGCCTTCCCCAAAGCTGTGATCTGCCGCGCAAACACATGGTTGTAGCCGTAATCATTCCCCACGGCGGTCAAAATGGAGGTGTCTGTGGAGAGTGACATCGCCGCCAGCGGTGCTCGATCCGGGCCGGAACGCCCAACCAGTTCGGCAGCCAAATGCTGGGCATCTGCGGCACTTCCGCCGTTGCCAAAGAGCAGAACCTTATGACCGGCCCGCAAGCTCTCTGCGATCGTTTCTGCCGTGTGTACGATTGCTGTTTTGTTCTCTTCGAAAAACCGGGCATTCACACGGTGATTCTCGCTTACGAACTGCTCAATCAATTGTGAGGCATGCATCATGAAGTTCGGTTCAAAGTCAATTCATGAGAGCTTGGTTTCGAGAGAACCTGTTCCAGAGCCTGGCCTGTGTATGACTTCTTGGATCGTGCGACGTGTTCCGGTGTACCGGCAGCCATCAGGCGCCCACCATGAACACCACCTTCGGGTCCAAGGTCGATAACCCAGTCGGCCGTTTTGATCACATCCAAATGGTGCTCGATAATAATTACCGTGTTCCCCAGGTCTGTCAATCTGCAGAGAACGTGGAGAAGCTTTTTGACATCGTCAAAATGCAGGCCGGTTGTAGGCTCATCGAGAATATAGAGGGTCTTTCCAGTAGCGCGCCGGCTCAATTCCTTAGCCAGTTTTATCCGTTGAGCTTCGCCCCCCGATAATGTCGTGGCCGATTGGCCCAGGCCGATGTAGCCGAGACCAACGTCGACTAAAGTCTGCAATTTGGAATGGATTTGCGGAACATTGCCCAGGACTTGCAAAGCGTCAGCAACAGTCGAATTGAGCAGATCAGCGATCGAGAGTCCTTTGTACTGGATTGAGAGCGTTTCGCCGTTATAACGCTTGCCGCGGCAGACTTCACAGGAGACGTACACGTTGGGCAGGAAACTCATTTCTATTTTTCGGAGGCCGTCGCCTTGGCAAGCTTCGCATCTGCCGCCTTTCACATTGAAACTGAACCGTCCTGCTTTGTACCCGCGTGCCCGTGACTCGGGCAACATCGCGTAGAGTTCCCGAATCGGAGTAAACACACCCGTATACGTTGCGGCGTTTGAACGCGGTGTACGGCCGATCGGAGATTGGTCAATTTCAATGACCTTGTCGATGTACTCCAGACCTTCGATTGATTTGTGTGCACCAGGTTCATCCAACGCACGATAAATGTTTCGTGCGAGAGTCTTGTATAGAATCTTGTTTACAAGGGTGGATTTACCTGAGCCCGAGACTCCTGTGACGACTGTCATCAGTCCTATGGGGAAGGAAACGTCAATATTCTGCAGATTGTGCTCGGATGCACCGCGGATCGTGATGGCCTTACCGTTTGGTTTCCGGCGATTGTGCGGTATTGCAATTTCGGCTCGCCCCGACAAATATTGTCCCGTTAAGCTCTTCTCCGATTGCGAGATTATTTCCGGCGGCCCTGCAGCCACAACGTGGCCGCCTTCCGTGCCGGCTCCCGGTCCAAGATCGAGAACGTAGTCCGCGCGGCGAATCGTTTCTTCGTCGTGTTCGACAACAATAACGGTATTACCCAAATTACGAAGCTCTTCGAGCGTGGCTAGTAGCCGCGCATTGTCTTTGTGGTGTAGCCCGATAGAAGGTTCATCAAGGACGTAAAGGACACCGCGCAGCTTCGATCCGATCTGTGTGGCCAGCCGAATCCGCTGACTTTCGCCCCCAGATAGAGTGTTTGCTGCGCGATCGAGGCTGAGATAATTCAGTCCAACAGCGCCCAGAAATTGCAAACGATCGCGAATTTCTTGAACAATGCGGCCGGCGATCTGCTCTTCCCGACCGCCGAGCTTAAGCTCGGAGAAGAATTTCACAGCATCCGTTACCGGCCATGAGACGATTTCTGCAATGGACCGATTCGCGACGCGAACCGCCAAGCTCTCCGGTCGCAAGCGGGCGCCACGGCACGCCGCGCAAGGTTTGGTAATCATCAAATCGGAGAGATCTTCGGATGCAAGTCCTTCCTGATCGTAATAGCGATTGAGGATGTCAATGATTCCTTCGGTACGTTTGCCGCGTTCTTTGATCCCGTAGAAGATCGCATTTTGAACTTTCGGCGGTAATTCTTCGAAGGGCAGGGACACATCGGCTTGAAGTTGTTCGGCAATTCTTGTGATTTGTGTTTCGAACTCTTCATCGAGCCAGCTGGTCGCGACGCCGAGGCCACCATTGAGAATGGGACGCGTGGGGTCGGTCACGATCCGGGCAGGATCGAAATCAAACTTCATTCCGAGTCCGTTGCAAGCCTCGCATGCTCCATACATGCTGTTGAAGGAGAATGTGCGTGGCTCGATCGCCGGAATACTGATGCCGCAGTCAATACACGCCATCTTTTCGGAATAGAGGCGTTCTTCTCCGTCAACGATGGCGACCAGGACTATTCCCTTGGCGAGTTTAATAGCCTGTTCAACAGACGCTTCGAGGCGTTTGTCGATATCTTTCTTGATCATCAGGCGATCGACCACGATTTCGATCGAGTGATTCTTCTTTTTGTCTAAATCGATCGGTTCATCCAGGTTGTGAAGCACGCCGTCGATGCGGCCACGCACGTAACCCGTTTTGGCTAAGGCTTGAAGTTGTTTCTTAAATTCACCTTTTCGGCTTCGGACGATGGGAGCAAGTATCATCACCCGTTCGCCTTCAGGCAACGATTTTAAGTGCCGTACAATCTGATCCGGCGTTTGTTTGGCGATCGGCTTACCGCATTGGTAGCAATGGGGGACACCAATCGAGGAGAACAATAGCCGCAGGTAATCGTATATTTCGGTAACAGTGCCAACTGTAGACCGCGGACTCCGCGCGGCGGTTTTCTGCTCGATGGAGATGGCCGGCGAGAGTCCTTCAATGGAATCGACATCGGGAGGTTCAAGCCGGTCCAGGAATTGGCGGGCATATGCTGAGAGCGATTCGACGTAGCGCCGCTGCCCTTCAGCATAAATGGTGTCGAACGCCAGACTCGACTTTCCGGAGCCGCTAAGTCCGGTTATCACGGTTAGGCGATTTCTGGGAATTTCAATGTTGATGTTCTTGAGATTGTGTTGCCGTGCGCCGCGAACAGTGATGGTTGCGATGGTACGCTGCATATATGTCAGATCTAAAGCGATTGAGAACCCTAGATTTTATCGTATGCGGCTCCTCACTGTCCCATCAATTCCCAATGCCGTGCCAGGTCCTCGTACAATTTCTCCAGTGACAGCTTCAACTCGGCGTACCGCCGGTGCGAAGATTCCCAGTCGGTTCCAGCTGCAGGGTTCTGAAAAGACAGCTCCAGTTCAGCAATTTCGCCCTCCGCCGCCGCAATCTTCTTTTCGACCTCTGCAACTCCCTTTTCGAGCCGTTCTCGCTTGTTTTTGGACAATTTCGGTTCGGCCCTCTCAACGACAGTTGAGGCCGATTGCACTCTTTGGATGCGCGAGGGTTGAGCCTGACCCGATTCGTCGAGCCATCGTTCAAACGCGCTCAGCCGATCGAACACATGCGCCGTTCCTCCCTCGAGGTACAGTAAGTGCGAGGCAATCTTCTGCACCAAGTAACGGTCATGCGTTACGAACAGAATCGTCCCAGGAAATTCCATCAAGGCGCTTTCCAATGCTTCCCGCGATTGGATGTCTAAATGATTTGTCGGTTCATCGAGGGCTAGGAGTTGGGGATTGGCGTAAATGATGCGGGCGAGCATAAGACGCGACTTCTCGCCGCCGCTTAACTGCTCAACGTTCTTTAGGACATCTTCGCCGGAGAACAGGAATTGCGCCAGGTACGACCGTAGTTCTCCGTCTGTTGCTGTGGAATCGAGTTCGCGGATTTCATCGAGGACTGTTCGTTCCAGACTCAAGTCCTGAAGTTGTTGATCGTAGTAGCCAACATCCAGGCTTTCGTTCCATTCCAGTTCACCTTCAATCGGCGATCGCGCGCCAATCAATGTCTTTAAGAGGGTCGTCTTTCCTGATCCGTTCGCCCCGAGAATCGCCCACCTCTCACCCCGCAGCACTTCGAACTGAATCGAATGAACCAGCAGTTTATCGGTGTAACCTATCCCGAGCTGCCGCGCGGTTAGCACATATCTCCCACTTCGCTCCACGGGAAGAAATTGGAACTTCACTCTTGCGGCTGACGATTTCGGCTTTTCCTGCGGCTTCACCCGAGCAAGAAATTTTCTTCGCGATTGCGCTTGCTTGGTTTTTTGGCCTGCGATGTTGCGGCGGATATAGTCTTCTTGCTGTTGGATCCATGTATTCTGGAGCTGCCACTCTTTCTCTTGCCGCGCCAGACGTTCCTCGCGCTGTTTGACGTACATGGAGTAATTGCCCCGGTAATCCTGAATCGTCTTGCCCGTGATCTCGATAATTCGATTAGCGGTTCGATCCAAAAAGAAGCGATCGTGTGAAACAAGAACAACCGTCTTCGAGGTTTCTTTCAAGAAATTTTCAAGCCATTCAATCGAACGTATATCGAGATGGTTGGTCGGTTCATCCAATAAGAGTAGTTCGGCTTCAGAAAGGAGAAGCTTAGCCAATGCAAGCCGGTTCTTTTCGCCACCTGACAAATCACGGCTGCGGCGTTCGAATGCGTCGGCCGAAAAGCCAACGCCGTTCAGTGCAGCTTCGGTTCGAGCGCGGTAGCTGTACCCGCCCTTTAATTCGAACTCGTGTTGGAGTTTGGAATAGCGTTCTTGAGCGTCCAGGGCCGGAGATTCTGCGATAACGTGTTCAAGCACGCGCAATTCATTCTCAATACGTTGTAGATAGGCGGAAGCGCGCAGGCCTTCCTCGAGTACGGATGTGCCTTCGTGAAAATCCGGAATCTGATCAAGAGTACCGGTCTGCAGTTGAGACTTACGGGTCATTGAACCAGAGTCCGGTTCCATCAGGCCGGCGATCAACTTCAACAGCGTCGTTTTGCCGGCGCCGTTTGCGCCGATCAAGCCTATTTTTTCCGACGGGTTGATTTGGAAACTGACGGCTCGAAGAACATCCTGTGATCCGAATGATTTCGAGACGCCGTTCAGTTGTACCAGCACGTGCTATTCGTCGTGGCGGTCACGACATTCAAGGGACAAGATCTAGGCCGCCTTCTTCGTAGCCGATATCCTGCTCGGATCCTTGAGGATTTCGATGGCTTTGTTCAGCTGGCGATCCTCTTCCTTTACGGGTTGATCTTTCGGCGGTGCCTGAACTTCCTGATCGTCCACGTCTACGGCCTCTTCCACTGTCTGCCGGACCTCAACCGTTGGCCTAATGCCCGACTCTTGAGGCTCTAGATTTTCGATTTCCTTACCTGCGGGCGTGAAGTATTTGGCTACGGAAATCAACAAAGCAGATCCGTCATCCAGCGTTATCAGCTTCTGGAACGATCCAGAACCAAACGTCTTTACGCCAACTACCTGGCCACGATTGTTGTCTCCGATGGCACCGGCGACAAGTTCAGCAGCACCGGCGGTTGCTTGATTGACCAGAACCGCAATGGGAGCTTTTGTTACTGCATCCTTCGCATTGGCTGTAAATGTTTCCTTTGGGAACTTTTGCCCTTCGAGATACGTAATCGTACCGGAATCCACAAATAGATTCGCCAGCTCGACGCCTTCTTTAGAGTCTCCACCCGCGGTATATCGCAGATCGAGAATGACATTCGTAGCACCTTTTTTCAAAAGCGGATCTAACTCCCGTTTTGCCTCAGCTGCCTTGCCAGGCCCAAGATACGGAATTTTGATGTACGCCACGTTATTCTCGAGCATCTTGGATTCAACCGGCGGCGCCTGAATGACTTCGCGGGCCACGTCGATGTTGTCCGGTTCGGTACGGCGGGTTCTGATTACGGCCAGCGCTGCAGGCTTACCGGCCGGATTTGAAAGCATTCCATTGACTTGGACGAGATTCATTTCCCGTGTCGTCACGCCATCAATGGATTCAATAATGTCCCCCGGATTAAGGCCGGCTTTGGCCGCAGGTCCACCAGGGATTGCTGAGATGACGACGGGGTAACCCAGACGTGCCGGTTTCGCCAACACGACGCCGATTCCCGGAGTTTTCAACGGATCATAGTTCTTGTAAAACGCAACATCCTTGGAGGTCAGGTATCCTCCGTTGGGATCCACATTTTCAACAAGGCCCCGAATCGCGCCGTCGACAGCGTTCTTAATTGATGGCTCATCGACGTAGTCGTTCTGGATCCGGCTCAGAACCTCCATAAAAATCGATAACTGCTGATATGATCCATTCTGCGCGCTGACTCGGCCTAACATCCCGCCGATAATCGCGTATATGACCAGGACGGAAGAGATCAGCAAAATCCCGTACTTACTCTTCGAATTCAAAATTAGGACCTCCGAGCGGTCTAAATAGTTACAAGTTTTAGCCTGCGTATTATTATAGCCCGTCGATGGGACGGCTGTATCATGAAAATATGCGAGTTATGGCTCTGGATGTGGGCGAAAAAACCATCGGTGTTGCGATAAGCGACGCGCTGCTTTTGACCGCACAAGGGCGTTCCACTATCCATCGTAAGAGCCTTCAGGCAGATATCAAAACTCTTCAAGATCTTATTGAGGAAAACGAAGTTCATCAGATCGTCATTGGGCAACCTCTACATATGGACGGCTCAGAAAGCCGTCAAAGCCAAAAGGTGCGCTCGTTCGCTGGTGAACTTAAGAAGCATTTCAATATCCCTATTGTCTTTTGGGACGAACGGCTTACAAGCTTCGCGGCGGAACAACACCTGGAAGAGATGGGACTCGATTGGCGAAAACGACGTGAACATGTCGATAAGATTGCCGCGATGATTATTCTTCAGAATTATCTGGATAGCGGTGCCGGCCGGTCTGCATGAAAAAGTTTCTGATCATCCTATTTTTATTCATTTTTCTAGGAGCAGGCCTCGCTCTATACGTGCGCCGAGAGCTGCGTGTTCCGGGAACCCCGGCTGAGGGTTTAATTATCGAGATTCCCCGCGGTCTCGGCGCGCGTGAAATTGTTGGACTCCTCAAAGACAAAAAAGTGATTCAAAACCCGGCCGTCGCGTTTGCCTACATTCTGTTCACTGGTCGGCGGCATAAGCTTCAGGCGGGCGAATATCTTTTTGATCATCCTCAGACAATTCCACAAGTTGTGTACGAACTGGCTAATGGGTTGGTTTTTCTTCATCGGTTTACCGTTGCAGAAGGACTTACTATCGAATCCACCGCGCAAAAGTGGCAGCAACAAGGTTTTGGTTCAGAGGAAGAGTTCAAGAAAGCTGCAGCCGATGCCCTTGGCCTGGTCCATCGGTTCGACAACAAGGCCGTTTCTGTGGAAGGATACTTATTCCCGGAAACCTATTCTTTCCCAGCACATACGGCTGCTCGGCAAATGATCGATTCCATGGTGGCGCGTTTTCAGCAAACCGTTGCGAAGCTGCGTCAAGTCGTGCCCGAAGACAGGTGGCCTCTGCCGCTGCACGATACCGTGATTCTTGCGTCGATGATCGAAACCGAAGCTGCTCTACCGGAGGAGCGGTCCATCATTGCATCGGTTTACTTGAATCGGTTGAATCGGCACATCTTGCTTCAATGCGATCCGACAGTCATCTATGCTCTTGCGCAGGCCGCCAGATATCAGGGCAGGCTGACTTTGGCCGATCTGCAATTCAAATCTCCCTACAATACCTATGTTTATCCGGGTTTGCCGCCGGGCCCGATCGCCAATCCAGGCTATGCCTCGCTCGTCGCAGCCATTCAGCCCGCCACAACAAACTATTTGTATTTCGTCCGGACAGCTCAAGAACACCACACATTTTCGGAGACGCTTGCGGCACACAACAAAGCGGTGGCCGCTTACCGGAAAATGAAAAAAGTTTCCTGAATCGCGGTTAACGAAACGCGGGGCTCTGCAGATATTGTTTTAGAGAAGCCTGGTTCTGGTCGCGTTTCGACAGCACAGGGTCGCGGAGCGGCCATTCGATACCGACTTCCGGATCATTCCAGATGATGCCGCCTTCAGTCTGGGGGCGGTAGTAATCGGTTTGTTTGTACTGGATTTCACAAACGTCGGACAACGTCAGGAATCCGTGAGCGAAGCCGATCGGAATCAGCAACTGCGTCTTGTTTTCGGCGGACAATTCAATCCCATACCATTTTCCAAACGTGGGTGAACTGACTCGAAGATCGACCGCCACATCAAAAACGCGTCCTACTGTGCATCGGACGAGTTTAAGCATCGGTGCCCTCGTATCCTGATAGTGAAGTCCTCGCAGGACCCGATAGCTGGAGCGGGAATGAGAGTCTTGAACGAAGTCGAACGAGAGGCCTGCTTCGGCGAAATCTCGCTTATGCCACGATTCCAGGAAGAAACCCCGATCATCGCTGAAAAAGTCGATATTGATTACCAGGAGTCCCTCGAGCGGCGTTTTCGAAAGGCGCGTTTTCATGGGTTGCTTCGCTGCTTCATACTGTTATCGGTATGCGAGTTTACCTCGTTCTCGGGTCGAACCTCGGTGTTCGCGAAGACTATCTGCGGTCAGGCATCCGCGGCCTTCTCAATCGCGGCATTCACCTTATCCAAACGGCATCTCTGTATTCTACCGAGCCCCGCGATGTTCACGATCAACCCTGGTTCCTCAATACAGCTCTGGAGGCGGATACGCTTCTCAAACCAGACGAGTTACTCGCCGCGTGTCTAGACACTGAGAATGAAAATCACAGAATCCGTGATGCTTTTAAACCAAAAGGACCCCGCACGCTGGACATCGACATCATATTCTATGGCGACCGGATTATTCGAAACTCCAGTCTCACGCTTCCGCATCCGAGGTTCTCTACACGTCGGTTTGTTTTGGTTCCGCTTGCCGAAATTGCTCCAGAGTTCGTTGATCCGGTCAGCGGTAAAACCGTCGCTGAGCTATTGCAAGATTGCCCGGATCAAGGGAAAGTTCAGCGGGACGGGTTTTTACAGCAATTTTCGTAAGCGGCCTTCTAATTTCTTCGCGTCTTTACCTGAACGCGCAACTACAAAGACAGTGTTTTCACCCGCAATGCTTCCGACCCATTCCGGCCAACCTGTTTCGTCAAGCGCCTGCGAGACCGTAGATGCGTGCCCTGGGCCCGTCTTGACCACGAGAATGTTTTGGGCGACCTCGATATCGACAATGAATTCGCGGATTATCCTGGCCAATGATCCTTCCGAATGTTGTACTGCGGGTTCCGCTTCCACCACGGTGTAGATCCCTCCAGCTTTCGCAAGCCGCAGTTCCTGAATATCCCGGGATAGGGTCGATTGAGATACGGCGATGTTGCGGGCTTTCAAGCCGCGCATCAGATCTTCTTGGCTGGCAATCTCGCCCGAGCGAACGAGCTCGAGGATCGCTTTGTGGCGGAGACGTCTCATCGGGTCGGGAGATTATAACAATCCCGGAACAATTCGGATTACCGGCCGGCAACCTTTCTCGAAATGTTCCACTAAAAATCATTGACCGCACTCGGACGTGGATGCATACTTATTCGCCTGTATGCATAACTATTCAGGCTCCGCCGCCATCGCAGCTCATTCCGACTTCTTGTCGCTTGGCCAGTTTCGTCGGCAGGATTTTCAAACGCTGCTGGCTCTTTCTCGCGAACTTCGTTCGAAGAGCATGTTTGCTGAAGCACTGCGAGGGAAGTCGATCGCGATGATCTTCCAAAAACCCTCCCTCCGCACCAGGGTGACGTTTGAGGTTGCAATACGGCAGCTCGGCGGATGGCCTATCATGCTCGGCGCAGCAGAAAGCCGGCTCGGCGAGCGAGAACCTATACAGGATCTGGCCCGCAATCTTTCCTGTTGGGTCGATGCAATTGTCGCGCGCGTGTTCAGTCATCACGATCTGGAAGACCTGGCCTTATTCGCATCTATTCCGGTCATCAACGGCCTCAGTGACTCCGAACATCCCTGTCAGGCAGTTGCCGACATGTTGACGTTAACCCAGACGTGGTCCAACTTGTCGCGGAAGCAGCTCGTATACATTGGTGACTTGAATAACGTGTCGCGATCGTTATGGCAGGCATGCTCGCATCGGGATTTCGGATTTGGGGCTG
>JACXTT010011076.1_pt1 | contig 12094 bp, 10 predicted proteins | sample 9270951 | NCBI WGS metagenome assembly JACXTT01 (sample SAMN15532306, study PRJNA645909) | rock metagenome | isolation source: weathered quartz diorite | place: Puerto Rico | collected 2017-06-21 | reverse complement strand
ACATACAGCGCATCGGCCGCACCAATGGTCAAACCGGTCAGGCCCAGGTAGTTCCCCAGTTGGCCTGGCGCACGCGGGAGGAAGTAGCTGCCGCCCACATCGGGGAACAGGCCGATATTCACTTCTGGCATGGCCATTTTGGTCCGCTCGGTCACCAGGCGCACGCGGCTCTTTGGCCCCGCCTGCGCGATCCCCATGCCGCCGCCCATGACAACGCCGTCCATCAGCGCTACATAAGGTTTGGGATAGAAGTGGATCAGGTGGTTCAGTGCATATTCTTCAGTGAAGAACTGGTCCAGCAGGGTATTGCCACCCATTGGCGTAGCGCGTCCTTCGTCATAGAAGAAGCGGATATCGCCGCCCGCGCACAGGGCCTTTTCGCTGGTGCTCTGCAAGACGACGATGTCGACATGCTTGTCATCGCGCCAGGCGGACAGGCACTGCGTCAGGGCGCGCACCATGTCGAGCGACAGGGAGTTGAGCGCTTTGGGGCGGTCAAGCGTGAGGATGGCTGTACCGTTGACGACGCGGGTCTGGACGAATTCGCTCATGGCTGGCTAAGGGGGAGGAAAAGGCCGCTATTTTATCAAATCCTCCCAGGCCGCCAGTCATTTTGCGGCCCGCCTGTGGCGTCGCCGTCACGGCAGGCGCACGACGCCATTTAACCAGGGTGCGCTGGGCCCGGGCTGGCTTGACCAGCGCCGGACGTGCCGCAATCAGGTCCGCATAATCTGCCAGCTCGGTGACTGGGCAGGCATGTTCGGGAACAGCTCGGACAACTGTTTGTCCGACAAGCGCAAATGCCCCTGCCCGACCTGGGCCAGCACACTGCGGAAGTCGGTCGTCACGGGCAGGTCGCGCCCTTCGTACAACTGTTTGTCCTCCAGGCCCTGCCAGTCGCCGTAGACTTTACCGCCAGCGACGCCGCCGCCCATCACCCACATGGCATTGCCGTGGCCGTGGTCAGTGCCGGCATTGCCGTTCTGGCGCACGGTGCGGCCAAATTCGGACATGACGACGATCACCGTATCGTCAAACAAGGAGCCAAGCCGCGTCGCCAGCACGGATAAGCCTTCGCCCAACGGACGCAGGCGATTGGCTAACTGGCCTTCGCCGCTACCCTGGTTGGCGTGCGTATCCCATCCGCCCAGGCCCACAAAGGCCAGCTGGATCTTCGGTTCATTGCGCATCAACTTGGCCAGGCGGGCCGCATCGTCCGGGAAGCCATTGGGCAGGGGCGCACCGCCGTCGGCCGCCATCATTTCACCGGGGCGCATCTCATTCGGTTTGGCAGCAGCTACCATCATGTCCTGGTGCGCCGACTTGCCGGAATTGTAGGCGTTGCCAAAGCGCGTGTTGCTGGCATATAGCTGGTCAAACGCGCTGCCCACTTCCTTGCGGTCCAGCGCATTGGGGCGCGTGCCTGCGGCGCCGTTGGCCAGGTTGGTCGCTTCGGCCGTGCCAGCCAGGATACGCGGCATGACGGGGCCGATGGCCAGCGAGCGCGTGGGCGATCCGGGGCCGGGCAGCATCTTGGTCAGGCGGTTGAGCCAGCCGTCCGGGGTGGACTTGATGCCTGGCGTAGCCGATTCCATATAGTCCTGCGCATCAAAGTGCGAGCGAGTTGCGTCCGGCGAACCAGCAGCATGGACAAAGGCCAGCTTCTTCTGCTGCCACAGGGGCATCAGCGGCGCCAGCGCAGGATGCAGGCCAAAATAGCCATCCAGCTCAAGGGCGCCGTTGGCTTGGCCAAAGCCGGCCAAGCCAATATCGGGGCGCAGGGCGCTGTAGTTCTTGTCGCCGATGGGGGCAACAACAGACAGGCCATCGACGGCGCCGCGCAGCATCACGACGATGAGCTTGCGTTGGGTCGGATTGGGGGTACCGACGGCGGCCCAGGCGTTGGCGCCCACGGGCAGGACCAGGCTGCCAGCGGCCAGGGCCTGGATAAATTGACGTCGTTGCATACTTCCTCCTGCGATGATGAAAGTTTGTTCGCTGTCGCCGTTGGCGATTCAGGCCTTAATGCTGCATAAAGTCCGGGCTGCCCAGGATCAGCGCGGCGCGCAGCGGTTGCGCACTCGCTTCCACCAGTTTGCGCGTCTCATCCGAGATCGCGACGCCCAGTGTGGCCTGGACATCGGCGGGATCGAGCACGGGTGCCGATGGCGCCGCCGCGGTCAGTGATTTTTCAATTTGCTTGACGATCTGCTGCGGCATCTGGGGCGGCGGCGACGTCAGCGGCAGCTTGCCGCCGGCAAGCGCCGTGGCGAAGCCGATGCGGCGGCTCAACGCATCCGGGTTCAACCAGGCGTCCTGGGTATTCTTGTAACCGTCAGGCGTCAGGCAACCATACAGGGGCATGCCCAGCTGGGTCATTGCGGCCAGCAGCGGCGTGATATTCGTCGTCGGCACGGCACTGGCACGCGCGGCCGAAATCACGAACTGGTAAGGCGTTTTGAACTTGGCCCCCATGGCGGCAGGCGACATGAACTCCGGGCTGGTGAACATGGTGCGCAGTACCGCACGGATATTGCCTTGCGAGGCAATCCAGCGCTGCGCCATCCGGTCCACCAGTGCGGGTGGCGGCACGTCTTGCACAAAGTACTGGGCCAGCTTGTAGCTGATATGGCGGGCCGTCGAAGGATGAACGGCCAGTACGTCGAGCGCCATCTCCCCTTCCATCTGGCCTTCGCCTTTCACCGTGCGGCCAAGCCACTGTTTGGTGTCGTTGTCATGGCGCTTGGGATCGAAGCGGAAGCCGACATTTTGCAGGGCCAGCGTGCGGCCGTCATAGGTCCAGCCGGTCAGCATGCGCGCCAGTTCCGTCACGTCGCGCTGTGTATAGCCGCCATTGACACCCAGGGTGTGCAACTCCATCAGCTCGCGCGCATAGTTTTCATTCAAGCCACGCTGGCCGCGCTGACGCGCATTCGGCGCTGCGCCCGGACCGCTGGACATGAAGTTATCGAGGTAGTACAGCATGGCCGGATGCTTGGCCGTGGCGCCGAGCATGGTGCGGAAGTCGCCGAACACATACGGACGGATCGCATCGCGCTCATAGCTGGCCACCAGCACACGGTCTGGTCCCTTGTCGATATGGACATTGAAATGGTTGTACCAGAAGTCGACCATCACTTCTTCCAGCTGGCGCGGGCTGTCGATGGCACGCAGCACCCGCGCTTCGTTGGTTTCCAGGGTCATGCGGGCGAATTCTTCGCGGCGCTGGCGCACTGCTTCCGGGTCGTCGCCGCGGGCCGCCATTTGCAGGCTGCCAAAACGGGCGAAGGCGGCACCGGCCGTACTCGACACCATGTCCAAGGCCCCCAGCCGATCCGAGAGCGCCTGCGGATACTGCATCTCTTTGGCACTGAGGTCCGGTTCAAGCTGGGATTCGATATAGCGGTCGATACCCATTTGCTTGACGCGCTCAATGTCGCCCGGCTTGGGACCGAAGGCGAGGCGGTTCAACACGTGCAGGGCCTGTTGGTCGACTGTCATTGCAGGAGCGACCGGTGCGGCTGCGGGTTTGGGTGCGGCCTGGACGCACAAGGCGAAAGCAGCTGCCAGCACAGGAAGGACAAATCGGCTTGGGTTCATCTAAGCCTCCGAAGAGTGGGGTCAATCCAGATTGGAAAAAGGTTTTACCGCATTTATACGCCAAGTATTGGCTGTATGCATGACATTCCTGTTTCAGTTTGTATGCTTTTGTTTCAACGGTAAGTGATTCCCGAAGTCGTCTTAGACATTCTTAAAGACGTCTTGGTATTTTGCTTCCAAAAACAAAAAAGGCGCCCGATTGGACGCCTTCATGCGAGATCAATGCCAGCTCAGGCTGCAGCGATGTTCTCTGGGACTTCGGCCATGCGCTTGATGGCCTGGTTCTTGTGGTCTTGGACCTTGTCTTTGTATTTCATGACCTGGCGGTCAAGCTTGTCGATCAGGGTATCGACAGACGCGTACAGGTCTTGCGAGCAGCTTTCCACGTACACGGTTTTGCCAGCGAGTCGCAGGTTGATTTCGGCTTTCTGGCGTTTTTCTTTCTCTGTAAGATTATCCACGGTCAGGATCACAGCAATATCGATCACTTGATCAAAGTGTCGCAAGACGCGTTCTAGTTTGTTCTGCACATATTCGCGAATCGCTGGCGTCACTTCAAGATGATGTCCACTGATGGTGAGATTCATACGTACTCCTAGAATAATTTTACTGCCTGCAGTTCGGGCGCCACCCATTGCTGCCGAGCGCGCAGGAACTTCTCAACTACAAGGATTTACGGAGTGCAACGGGAGGGATCTTGAGTGCTTCGCGGTACTTGGCTACCGTGCGACGCGCTATGACCATACCCTGTTCCCCCAGCATGTCCGCAATCTTACTGTCGGATAATGGATTTTTAGGGTCTTCTGCTCCTGTCAATTGCACGATGAGTGCGCGAATCGCCGTCGAAGATGCTTCCCCGCCTGCTTCGGTGGCGACATGGCTGCCGAAAAAGTACTTCAACTCAAACATGCCGTGCGGGGTCAGCATATATTTTTGAGTTGTCACGCGAGAAATAGTGCTCTCGTGTAGACCAAGTGTATCAGCAATTTCACGCAACACAAGGGGGCGCATGGCAACCGCGCCGTGCGAAAAGAAATTGCGTTGGCGCTCGACAATAGCTTGTGCGACGCGCAAGATCGTGTCGAAGCGCTGGCGCATGTTTTTAATTAACCATTTGGCCTCTTGCAACTGTGCGCCCAGGGTGCTGGCGCCTGCAGTGTCACCCTTGCCTTGCTTCATCAAGTTCGCATACAGACTGTTGACACGTAATCTAGGCATCACGTCACGATTGAGGCTGACTTCCCAGCCGCTCTTGCCGCGACGCACAATTACATCGGGCACGACATAATCGGACACGTCCTGGGCAAATTCAGCGCCGGGGTGGGGGTTGCACTGGCGGATCACGCACTGCGCCTCGCGCAAGTCTTCATCGTCGCAGTCGAGGGCCTTTTTCAGCTTGTTGAAGTCGCGCTGGGCAAACCAGGCCAAGTGCTGTTCCACGATCAGCAGCGCCATGCGACGCGTCACCATGGGCACATGGGGCAGGCGGCGCACCTGCAGCGCCAGGCATTCGGAGGCATTGCGTGCCCCGACGCCGGCAGGCTCAAAGCTTTGCAGCAGCGCCAGCGCCGTCTTCAGCTCGTCGAGCTCCAGCTCCAGTTCAAGGGGCAGGCGCTCCAGGATTTCTTCCAGCGTTTCAGTCAGGTAGCCATTGTCGTCCAGCGCATCGATGATCACTTCGACGAGGGCGCGGTCGCGCGCCGGCAGCACCGTCACGCGCACTTGTTCCATCAGGTGTTCGCGCAGCGTGGTGGCAGACGCTTCCAACTGTGGGCGGCTGTCCTCGTCGTCGGGCGCCTTGCGCGCGTCGCTCCAGTCACCGTCAAAATCGGCGTCGCCCCGTTCGCCATCGCCGCCGTCCATATCGGCATCGGCGTCGGAGGAAGTACTTGCGGCATCGCTGCTGGCGCCTTCGGCCGTTGGGCCTGCACCTTCGGCGCCCGCCGCGCCATTGTCAACCGGCGTACTGTTGTTGATGGCGCCGTCGGCCAGCAGGCGCACGGAATGGTCGAGCGGATCGTCGAGGCGTTCCAACAGCGGGTTATCGGAAAGGATCTGCTCCAGCTCCTGGTGCAGTTCCAGCGTGGACAACTGCAGCAGCCGGATCGATTGCTGCAGCTGGGGAGTCAGCGCCAGGTGCTGCGAAGTCCGCAGTTGCAGGGATTGCTTCATGCTTACATCCGGAAGTGTTCGCCCAGGTAGACACGGCGCACCGACTCGTCGGCAATGATGTCGTCCGGTCGGCCGGAAGCGAGCACCGCGCCCTGGTTGATGATGTAAGCGCGGTCGCAAATGCCCAGGGTTTCGCGCACATTGTGGTCGGTGATCAAAACGCCGATGCCGCGCTCTTTGAGGAAGCGCACAATGCGCTGGATCTCAATGACGGCAATCGGATCCACGCCGGCGAAAGGCTCGTCGAGCAGCACGAAGCGCGGGTTGGTGGCCAGCGCACGGGCGATCTCAACGCGGCGGCGCTCACCGCCGGACAGGGACATGGCCTGGTTCTCGCGCAGTTTTTCAATCTGCAGGTCGGCCAGCAGGGTATCGAGGCGGGTATTGATCTGCTCTTTGTTCAATGGCTTGCCCTCTTCCGTCTGCAGTTCCAGCACGGCGCGGATGTTGTCTTCGACCGTCAGGCGGCGGAACACGGACGCTTCTTGCGGCAGGTAGGACAGGCCCAGGGTGGCGCGGCGGTGGATCGGCAGGCTCGAAATATCCACGCCGCTGATGTCGATCGATCCCGCATCAGATGGCACCAGGCCAACGATCATATAGAAGGAGGTGGTTTTGCCCGCGCCATTTGGCCCCAGCAATCCGACCACTTCGCCGCACTCGACCTGCAACGACACATCACGCACGACCAGGCGCTTCCCGTAGCTCTTTTGCAGGCCGCGAACAATCAGCGTACTACCGCAGCGTGTTTCCATTATTGCTTCCCTGCCGGGCCCGATTTTGGCAAACGTGGCTCCATAATCAGGATCGTGCGGCCCTTGCCTGGCTTGCTCTCTCCACTGGCGTCATTTCGCACGGCGACGGTCTCCTTACGGCTGTCATAGGCGATGAATTCGCCGCTTGCTTCATTGGTGACTTTGCCGCCTTCCAGCTGCTTGACCTTGGCATTGACGAACAGCTTGACCAGTTCTTTCTCGCCGTCATATTCAACGCGCTGGGCCTGGCCTTCGACCCACAAATTCTGCCCGCCATCCCGCTTTTGGCGGAAGGTCACATTGCCACCACCATCTGCCGTCATCGTGACAAATTGGTAGCCGTCAACGTCGTCACGGACCACTGCCTTGTCCGCCTTCATGATCAAGGTGCCCTTGGTCAGGACAACATTACCTGACAACACAGCCGTGTTCTTCACATTGTCAAAGTCGCTGATATCTGCCTCAACAGCGGCCCTTTTCATTGAATCGGCTTTTTCCGCAGTGGCGCTGTGCACCGCAAGGCCCAGCAAGGCCAGCATCAATAGTTTTTTCATCATTGAACTTTCTTTGAATTCGGTGCAAATGTCATCTTGCTTCTTTCGGGCAGGCGCATTTGCTGCGTAGCGTTATTGACCTGCAAACCCTTGCCTTGCACCGTTGTACTACCCAAGTCCATCGTCACCGTTTGATCGGTTTCCATCCGGTCTTCATCGGGATAAATCATCAGTGCGTCTGTCCTCAGCGACATATTGCGTGCGCCGGCAGCGCTCGGCCGGTCCACCGCGACATCGCCCTGCAAGTGCACTGTGTTGTCGGCGTTGGAGATGCGGGCGTTGTTCGCGCTCATCGTCATCACCGGTTGGCCAGGATTGATTGCCTGCAGGCGTGGCGTCACCACGTCGGAGATGTCGTCGACAGGGCGATGGGTCAGCTTGGAGCCTGAAAAAATGTAGTGGGGCTGGCCCGCTTCGCTCATGCGGACGAAGCTGAATTTTTCGACGATATAGTCCGGCTCATTGCGCAGCGCTGCCGCCTGCATGTCCGCTTCCGTGCTTTGCATCACTGTCAGCAGCCAGAAGCTGCCTACTGCAAAGCCGACACCGGCCAGCAGGACGACAAACAGGCGCCAGCGGTGGGCGGTTCGCTTGTGCATGGTTTAGGCGAAGTACTGCGCGGTGGCAGCCTCGTATTTGCCCTGCGCGTGCAGCACGATGTCGCAGACTTCGCGCACCGCACCGCGACCGCCGCCAGCGCGCGTCAGGTAGTGGGCAAATTCACGCGCATCCAGGTGCCCGTTTGGCACCGTCACGGCAAAGCCGACCGCGCGCAGCAGTGGTACGTCAATCACATCGTCGCCGATGTAGCCACACTCGTCGGCGCGGGCGCCGGTTCTTTCCATCAGTTCGGCAAAGGCCACGCGCTTGTCGTGCTTGCCCTGGTAGACGTAATGGATGCCCAGGTCTTGGGCACGACGCGCCACAATCGGCGACTGGCGAGCACTGATGATGGCCGTGACAAGTCCAACCCGGGCCAGCATTTGGATGCCCAGGCCGTCGAGCACATTGAAGGTCTTGGTGACTTCGCCATCGGCGCCATAAGTCAGGCTGCCGTCGGTCAGCACGCCGTCCACGTCAAAGATCATCACTTTGACCAGCGCGGCGCGCCGTTCTACATCGGCTGGCAGTTCGATGCGGCCCATCAGATCACCTTGGCGCGGGTGAGGTCGTGGATATGCAGGGCGCCGACGAGCTTGTCATCGGCGTCGACCACGAGCATCTGGTTGATGCGGAATTCTTCCATCACGGCGACGGCATCGACCGCCATCTGGTCCGGGTGCACGCGGCGCGGATTGGCATGCATGACGTCGCGGATCATCACTTTGGAGAAGTCCTGCACTTTTTCGATCAGGCGGCGCAAGTCGCCGTCGGTGAATACGCCAACGGGATGGCCTTGGGCATCGACCACGGCAGTCATGCCCATGCCCTTTTGCGTCACCTCCAGCAGGGCCTGCGGCAGGGTGGCGTCCAGGCCCACCTGGGGAATATCGGCGCCGCTGCGCATCACGTCGCGCACATAGGTCAGCAGGCGGCGGCCCAGCGCACCACCGGGGTGGGAACGGGCAAAGTCTTCTTCGCGGAAACCGCGCGCGTCCAGCAGGGCCACGGCCAGGGCGTCGCCCAGGGCCAGGGTGACGGTGGTGCTGGCAGTCGGGGCCAGGTTCATTGGGCAGGCTTCCTTGGCGACGGACACGTCCAGGTGCACATCGGCCAGCTGGGCCAGGCTCGAGCCTGGCTTGCCCGTCATGGAAATCAGGGGCGTGCCCATGCGTTTGACGATGGGCAGGATGGCCATCAGCTCGGACGATTCGCCGGAATAGGAAATGGCAATGACGGCATCCTGGGCCGTGATCATGCCCAGGTCGCCGTGGGCGGCTTCGGCCGGATGGACAAACATGGCCGGCGTGCCCGTTGAAGCCAGGGTGGCAGCAATCTTGCGGCCGATATGGCCAGATTTGCCGATGCCCGACACCACCACGCGCCCCGTGCAGCCCAGCAGCATGGCGCAAGCCTTGCCGACACTGTCGTCGGTGGCCAGGCGGGCATGCAGGGCATCCATGGCAGCGCCCTCGATTTCCAGGGTCTCGCGGGCCATCTGCATCGCACGTTCGACAATGGTGTTGTCAAAAGCTTTCAACATTGTTTTTTCATCGGTTACACTCATGCCGGAAGTATAAACGAATTGCGAAAGCAAAAAACTTGCCAGATGTAAGTATTCGTAGTCCCCGTCTAATTCATGGTCACTTTATAAATGTTTTCAGGACTCGAACTTACCCTCCTCTTGCTGCTCAGTGCTGTACTGGGCGTGGTAGCGTTCCGGACCCTGCATTTGCCCCCGATGCTGGGCTACCTGGCCGTCGGCATCCTGATCGGCCCCCATGGCATGGGCCTGGCCACCAATAACGAGACGACCCATGCCCTGGCCGAATTCGGCGTGGTCTTCCTGATGTTCTCCATTGGCCTGGAATTCTCCCTGCCCCAACTGGGCTCAATGCGGCGCATTGTCTTTGGCCTGGGGATGGCCCAAGTAGTGACCACCATTGCGCTGACCATGCTGTCGGGCTGGATCATGGCGCGCTGGCTGCCCACCCATTTGCGCGTGAGCTGGCAGGCTTCGTTTGCTTTGGGCGGCGCGCTGGCCATGTCGTCAACGGCCATCGTGTCCAAAATGCTGACGGAGCGGCTGGAGCTCGAAAGCGCCCACGGCCGCAAGATTATCGGCATCCTGCTGTTCCAGGACTTGGCCGTGGTCCCCCTGCTGATCCTGATCCCCTCACTGGGCAAAACGGCCTCGGACTTGTTCGATACCCTGGCCTGGGCCAGCTTCAAGGCCGTCTTTGTGCTGTTCTTGCTGCTGTTCCTTGGGCAGAAACTGATGCGAAAGTGGTTCAATGTGGTGGTGCGCCGCCGCTCGCAAGAATTGTTCATGATGAACCTGCTGCTGGTGACCCTGGGTGCAGCCTGGATCACGGAAAAGGCGGGCCTGTCGATGGCGCTGGGCGCCTTCGTCGCCGGCATGCTGATTTCCGAAACACCGTACAAGCACCAGGTGGAAGAAGACATCAAACCCTTCCGCGATGTGCTGCTGGGCCTGTTCTTTATCACAGTGGGCATGCTGCTTAATATTGGCCTGGTCATCGACAACTGGTGGATGGTGCTGATCCTGCTGGCCGGCCCGATCCTGCTCAAATTTGTCCTGATCGGCGCGCTGGCCAAAGCCTTTGGCGCCACCGACGGCACCGCCATGCGCACCGGCATCGCCCTGGCGCAGGCCGGTGAATTCGGCTTCGTGCTGTTGAACCTGGCCTCCGGTGCCGCCCTGATGGACCCCTTTGTCATCCAGCTGGTGCTGGCCTCGATGGTGCTGTCGATGCTGGTGGCGCCCTTCCTGATCGCCCAGTCGGACCGTATCGTCATGAAGATCTCGTCGAATGAATGGATGATGCAATCGCTGCAGCTGACCCAACTGGCCAGCCGCACGATGGCGATCCAGAAGCATGTGATCGTGTGCGGCTTCGGCCGCAGCGGCCAGAGCCTGGCCACCCTGCTGTCGGAAGAGAAGATCCCCTACTATGCGTTGGACCTGGACCCGGAACGCATCAAGGAAGCGACGGCGGCAGGCGCCCAAGTGGCCTATGGCGACGCGGCACGGCGCGAAAGCCTGGTCGCGGCCGGTATCTACCGCGCCAGCGCCGTCGTCATCACCTATGCCAGCACCCCGTCGGCACTGAAGGTGCTGCACCTGGTGCATGAGCTGGCACCCAGCCTGCCCGTGATTGTGCGCAGCCATGACGACACCGACCTGGATGTATTGCGCCAGGCCGGCGCGACGGAGGTAGTGCCGGAAGCGCTCGAAGGCAGCCTGATGTTAGCCTCGCACGCGCTGGTGATGCTGGGCGTGCCGCTGCGCCGCGTGGTGCACCGCGTGCAGAATGCGCGCGACGAACGCTACGCTTCGTTGCGCGGCTACTTCCACGGCGCCAGCGATTTGACCGACGATCCCGAGCATATGTACGTGCGCCTGCATTCCGTGACCATTGCGGAGGGCGCCCGCATCATCGGCCAGACCATCGCCAGCCTGGAGCTGGAAAAACTGGGCGCCGATGTGACCACCATCCGCCGCGGCAAAGGCCGTGCAGAAGTGGCGCCGCAAACGGTGCTGGCACAAGGCGATGTGGTGGTCCTGCGTGGTGGCGCCGAAGCAGTCAGCCGGGCTGAAGAACGATTGCTGCAGAGAAGTTAGGGGGCGCCCGGAAACGACACCGGCTTGTCCTTACCTTAGTGGCCGGAACCTGCTCATGTTGGGAGTTCATGGGTACTGCAGTGGGCACCTCCCCACGCACGATCACTTTTGTGCGACAGAGAACGGACGGCGAAAACGCCAGCGCGCATGATTAGGTCTTAATTATTGCGATCAGTCCGGGAGTTCAATCATGGGCAAATATTTTCTGGCATGGATATTAGGTGTCCCCGCAGTTGTGCTTGTGTTGATCTACTTGTTCTTCCACTGAAAGACTAGTCATCCGTTGTCCCCACGATTACCCGCCATGGACACTGGACCGTTTTCCAAAAAATAATAACTTAATTTGCGGGATCAACAGCCCAGCCATGACTCGCAAGCCAGCCAACCTCTGCAAATCCGGAAGGAACGATATCTTCTTCTTTAAGTCCGTAGAGTGTATGCCAGTCCAGTTTCATGCCCTTGAGCGTGACGTTGCACACATTGAATTGCGCACCTGCAGCACGTGCAGCGTCGATGGCTTCCTTGATCTTGGGATCCGCCGGTTGCGACAGCAACTTGACGCCCGGTCCGTACATCACAATCTTCACCTGCATACCGCCACCCAATCCACCCGTTACCTTTATTCCGTTGCCGACGTTGCGCAATCGGAATAACCAAACTGACGGATCGTCGCTCGTGATTGGCACGACCACTTTGACATCGCCAAACGGTGCATGTTTGATGTTGGGCTCGACATATTCAGCACGAACCGGATTGATGAAAGCGAT
>JACXTT010011075.1_pt1 | contig 12094 bp, 12 predicted proteins | sample 9270951 | NCBI WGS metagenome assembly JACXTT01 (sample SAMN15532306, study PRJNA645909) | rock metagenome | isolation source: weathered quartz diorite | place: Puerto Rico | collected 2017-06-21 | reverse complement strand
CGCGCGGCCACGACGTCCACTTCATCACCTACGCCAACCCCATCCGCCTCGACCCCGATCTGCCGCGGATCTACTATCACGAGGTCGAAGTCTCCAATTACCCGCTCTTTCAGTACCCTCCCTACTGCCTCGCACTGGCTTCGCGAATGGCCGAGGTCGCCGACGTTTACTCCCTCGACCTGCTCCACGTCCATTACGCTATCCCGCATTCGATCTCGGCTCTGCTCGCCCGCCAGATGCTCGAAAAGGCCCGCCGGTTGCCGTTCGTCACTACGCTCCACGGCACCGATATCACCCTGGTCGGCGTCGACCGTTCCTATTTTCCAATTACGAAATTCTCCATCGAGCAGTCGGACGGGGTCACCTCCATCAGCGAGCACCTCCGCGGCCAGACCGTCGACGTCTTCGGCATAAAGAACGAGATCCGCGTCATTAACAACTTCGTCAACCTGGAGATCTATCACCCGGCGCCAAAAAAAGCCGGCGCACCGCCGACGCTCATCCATCTGTCGAATTTCCGTCCCGTGAAGCGCGTGTTCGATTGCGTTCGCGTCCTGGCCGAGGTCCGCAAGCACGTCGATGCGCGGCTCTGGATGGTCGGCGACGGCCCCGACCGCGGCCCCGCCGAGACGCTGGCCCGCGAGCTGAACGTCGACCGCCACGTCCAGTTCCTTGGCAAGCAGAACCACGTCGAGCGCCTGCTGCAACAGGCCGACGTGCTTCTCATGCCGAGCGAAATGGAAAGCTTCGGCCTGGCCGCGCTGGAAGCCATGGCGTGCGGCCTTCCAGCCGTCGCCACTCGCGTCGGCGGCGTGCCGGAGCTTGTCACCGACGGCGTGGACGGCTACCTCGAAGCCGTCGGCGACACCGTCGCCCAGGCCGCGCGCGCCGTCTCGCTTCTGGCCGACAGGAACACCTACGACCGCTTCTCCCAGGCCGCGCACCGCACCGCCGGGGAGCGCTTCTCCACCACGCGCATTATTCCCATGTACGAGCGATACTACGAAGACCTATGCTCACGCCTCTGATCCGATTCGCCTTCCTGCTCGCCGCGGCGGCGACATGGTTTCAATCGAACCACGCGGAGTCCCAGCCGGCCGCGGCGAAGCGCTGGTACAAGGGCAATCTTCATACCCACACGCTCAATAGCGACGGCGATTCCCCGCCGGCCACAGTCGCAGGCTGGTACAAGTCCCACGGCTATCAGTTCCTGATTCTCTCCGACCACAATGTGATCACGGAGGCCGCCCCGCTCAACGAATCCATCGGCGAGCCCGAGAAGTTCCTCCTTGTGCAAGGCGAGGAAGTCACCGACCGGGCCGGCATGCGTCCCATCCACGTGAATGCGTACGGCCTGGCCAAGCTCGTGATGCCGGCCGGCGGCCAGGACGTGGTGGCCAATCTCCAGGCCAACGTCAACAACATTCGCGCCGCCGGTGCGCTGCCCTCGGTCAATCATCCGAACTTCGGCTGGGCGATGCAGTCGAAGCAACTGCTGGCGATCGAAAACCTGAATATGTTCGAGGTGTACAACGGCCACCCGACGGTTTATAACCGCGGTGGCGGGGGAGCCGAATCGCTGGAAGAAATGTGGGACACGCTGCTCACCGCCGGCCGCCGCGTCAATGGGATCGCAGTGGACGATGCGCATGTCTTCAAGATGTACGGCAAGGAATATTCGAATCCAGGCAGAGGATGGGTGGTGGTCCGCGCCGCGGCGCTGAAAGCCGAAGACCTGATTGCCGCTCTCACCGCCGGTGACTTTTACTCCTCCACCGGGGTGGAGTTGAACGACATCGTCGCCACTTCCACCGAGCTGCGCATAGATATCAAGCGCCCCAAAGGTGGCAAACAAACCACGCTTTTCATCGGGAAGGGCGGCCGCATCCTGGCCACCAGCTTCGACGATGTCGCGGTCTACCGCTTCCAGCCCGGCGAGCCCTACGTCCGCGCAGTAATCCGCGCATCCAATGGCGACGACGCCTGGACTCAGCCCATCTTCAGATAAGGGTGCAGGGTAGACCTTTTTAGTCTGCCGGGCAGGATGAATCCCGCCCCACCTTTGCCTGACAAGACCAAGTCAGCAGATGTAGAAACTTGAGGAGCAGACCTTAGTCTGCCGCCTCACGCCAGGCGGTCGGCCGCCTGAATCAGCGCACGGATGTAACCGTAGCAGTACGCAAACGCCTGGTCGCCGCCGTGATCGTCATCGTGGTGTGGCACGTGGTCGGGCATCATCATGTGCTCGTATCCCACTTCGCGGTACACCTTCATAGCTTCCACGAAATCGACATCGCCTTCGTCCGGAAACACTTCCTGGAAACTGTCCCGGCCGCCGCGGATGTTCCGGAAGTGCACGTTGAAAATCTTCTTCCGCGATCCGAAGTGCCGGATCACGTCCAGAATCTCCTTGCCCGGATTGCGCAGCATCTCGGACACGGTCCCCTGGCAGAAGTTCAGCCCGTGATACGGGCTCTCCCGGATGCCGACGAATTTCTTCAGCCCGTCCGGTGTGCCGAGCACCGTGTTCACGCCCTGATACCCTTCCACGACCGGCATCCCTGGGTCGTGCGGATGGCACGCCATGCGCACCTTGAATTCGTTGGCTACGGGAATCACGCGGTCCAGGAAGTAGGTGATGCGCTCCCAGTAAATGTCGTCCGTCACGCGCCCCGCCTTGGTCAGCGGCGTTTTCGGCTTGGCCTCTTTCAATCGCCACGTGCTCAGGGTCGTGCCGCCGCGGCCGGGCGTGCGCTCCGTCCGCACCACTCCCAGAAGGCTCATGTTGTACTTGATGGAGGGCACGCCTGCCTTGGCGCAGTTGCGGATCAGGTTCTGGACGTCTTCGATGTCACGGTCGCGCTCCGGACTCTGGCCGAGCATGATCGCCGGACGATCGGTCTTGTCGACGTGGCTCGATGAGAGAAACGGCGGGGCGATCATGTACAGCGTGACGCCGTGCTTCTCGCACAGCTCGCGCGTGCGTGAGATGTCCGCTGCTTCGGGCATCTTCTTGCCGGGGTGCTCGGGGTACCCGCAGATGTGGTCGACGCTATGGCGCTTGAAGTATTGCAGCCTTTTGACGTCGGTTGGGGAGCTCTGGCACCCCAGCTTCATTTTCGGCTTCGGCCCGATGCTTTTTGCCGCCGCTTTGGACTCACTGCCACTGAGCGCCGCGGCCCCGGTGGCGGAAACGGAAACAAATTGTCGACGATTCATCGTGTCTATCATATATGCGATCCGGGGCATTGTCTCACCCCGCCGCGGCGGTTCCCAAAAATCAAAAGGCCCCGGTCGCCCGGGGCCTCATCTTGCATCCTGCATCCGGAAATCAAACCCTGAGCACGTTCTCAGCCTGCAGACCCTTCGGGCCCTGCTTCACCTCGAACTCGACCTCCGCGCCTTCGTCCAGGGACCGGTAGCCGTTCGCCTGAATCGCCGAGAAGTGAACAAATACGTCGTCGCCGGAAGAGCGCTGGATGAATCCGTAGCCCTTGGCGGCGTTAAACCATTTAACTTTGCCTCGTTCCTTCACTGATGCTTCTCCTGTTACATTGTCCGCAGGGCCTGCCGCAAAAAACAAAAAGCTACGAAGCGTGCCGTAGCTTCTCTGACGATCGGGCGTTGACGGCCGGGCGGACGACTTGAAAAATTCTCTAAGATTTTCGCAAATGACCGATTCAGGGGTCAAGACGGAGGAACACCTGATCGCGCGTGTCGCGCGCCGCGTGAGCCTTCCTCGCGGAACCGGCGTGGTCGCCGGAATCGGCGACGATTGTGCCGTCTACCGGCCGCACGGTTCCAGGGAGGACCTGCTCTTCACAACGGACTGGCTGATCGAGAACGTTCACTTCCGCCGCGACACCCATCCGCCTGAAGCCGTCGGCCACAAGGCGCTGGCCCGGGGCCTCAGCGATATCGCCGCCATGGGAGGAACGCCACGCTTTTGCCTGGTTTCGCTGGCCCTGCCGGAGTGGGCCGGCGCGCGCTGGGTGGATCGTTTCTACGCCGGTCTCCTGAAACTCGCCGACCGCGCAGGCGCGCCGCTGGCCGGCGGCGATCTCGCACGCGCCGCGTTTCTTTCGTGCGACATCGTGGTGTGCGGCGCGGCGCCGCGCGGCCAGGCGGTGCTACGGTCCGGCGCGCGCCCCGGCGACCGCCTCTACGTTTCCGGCCCGCTCGGAGGATCCGCCCTGGGTCTGGCTTCCGGGAAAGGCGCTGCCTGGCGGCGTCACCTGCGCCCCGAGCCGCGGCTCGACCTCGCGCCCTGGCTGCGCCGCCAGGCCACCGCCGCGATGGACTTGAGCGACGGCCTCTCGCTCGATCTTCGCCGCCTGTGTCTTGCCTCCGGCGTCTCCGCCGAGGTCGACGACGTTCCCGTCTTCTACGGCGCAAGCCTCGATCAGGCCCTCCATGGCGGAGAGGACTACGAGCTCCTCTTCACGGCCGGCGCTTCCGCGCGTCCGCCGAAAGGCGCCCTGCCTATTGGGGGCATCTCGAAGAGCCGCAAGCCCGGCGTCATTCTATTTCGCGGACGCGCCCTCGCCCCGCGCGGCTACGATCACTTCCGAAGCCTATGACCGACCCCCGACCCGTACTTGACCTGATAGAAGCCTTCCGCCGCTCGAAGACCATGTTCGCCGCCACTGCGCTGGGCGTCTTCGATCAATTGGAAGAGAGCGGAGCCACGGCAGCCGAACTGGCCGCCCGCCTCCACACCGACGCCGGCGCACTGGAGCGCCTGCTCGACGCCTGCGTCAGCCTGGGCCTGCTCCGCCGCAACGCGTCCGCGTACGAAAACACGCCCGCCGCATCTGAGTTCATCTGCAAATCCAGCCCGCACTCCATGGCCGGCTACATCCTCTATTCGAACCAAGTTCTCTTTCCGATGTGGGCTCACCTCGAAGATGCCGTGCGCGAAGGAAGCCATCGCTGGCATCAGACCTTTGGCCTCGACGGTCCGATCTTCAATCATTTTTTCCGCTCGGACGAAGCGATGCGAACGTTCCTGATGGGCATGCACGGCCTGGGAATGCTGGCCTCGCCGAAAGTCGCGGCCGCCTTCGACCTCTCGCCGTTCCGAAAGCTGGTCGATCTCGGCGGCGCCACCGGCCACCTTGCCGTCGCCTGCTGCGAACGCTATTCCTCCCTGCGCGCCGAGGTCTTCGATCTCGATCCGGTCATCGCCGTCGCCCGCGAGCAGGTGGCCCTCTCCCCCGCCCGCGACCGCATCGGTTTTACCGCCGGCGACTTCTTCGAGCGCGAGCTTCCGGGGGCCGACCTTTTCGCCGTTGGCCGGATTCTGCACGACTGGTCGGAGGACAAAATCCGGATCCTGCTTCGCAAGGTGTACGATCGCCTGCCCGAAGGCGGCGCACTGCTCATTGCCGAGAAGCTGCTGGACGACGATAAGACCGCGCCCGTGCCCGCGCACATGCAGTCGCTCAATATGCTGATTTGCACCGAGGGAAGAGAGCGATCACTAGCCGAATACCGGGCACTGATCGAGGCGGCCGGCTTCCGGCGCGTGGAGGGAAAACGCACCGGCGCGCCGGTCGACGCCGTCCTGGCGTGGAGGTGACCCGGCTTACTTCTTCTCCACCGTCAGATTGTTCTTCACCGAGAACACCCCGCTGACGCCGTTGGCGCGAATCCCGGCGATGTTCTTGTCGCCTTCGTTGGCGACAACGCCCTCCAGCGTCACGTTCCCGTTCTTCACGATGATGTGGATCGAAGGAACCGCCATGAAACCGTAGCGGCTCAGCGTCGCGTCCCCGAAAATCACCCGGTATACGGCCCGCCGGATGCGGTCGTCGTTGGGCGACAGCGGCAGCACCTCGATGTTGTTGACGACTTTCTCGACGCCCTCAATTTTCTTGACCACGTTCTCGGCGTCCGACTTCAGCGTCGGCCGGCTCACCTGGCCCAGCAGCGTGACCGTGCCGCCATCCACCCTGTAGCTCAGATTGTCGAAGACGTCGTAATAGGGCAGCATCACCAGCTCGTGACGCACCTCCCGCACAAGCCGCTCCTGCCCGCGGGTACCCTGCGAAAAACCGGCAGCCGAAAGCCACACCAGGACAGCCGGAACCAGCGCCCGACCCAAAATGCGTCGACCTGTCATATCGCTCTTCCTCTCAGCAGAGTTAGTGCGTCCGGCAGGCCGCTTTGTTTCCAATGTTGGCCGGCAGCCGCCGGAGCGCCAGAAGGAACTACCCATTTAAGTTGACGAGTTCGGCCGGAAGCGGGTTTCCCTTTAATACCGCTTCCGCATCCTCGACCGTAAAGCTATCCACCTTGGCCGACATGTTCATGGAGCAGAACTTCGGCCCGCACATGGAACAGAAATGCGCTTCCTTAAACCCTTCCTGCGGCAGTGTCTCATCGTGCATCGCACGGGCCGTCTCCGGGTCCAGCGACTGCGCGAACTGCTCGTTCCAGTCGAACGCGTATCGCGCGCGCGACAGCGCGTCGTCCCGGTCCCTCGCCCCCGGCCGCTTCCGCGCGATGTCAGCGGCGTGCGCCGCGATCTTGTACGCGATGATCCCCTGCTTCACGTCTTCGCGGTTCGGCAGTCCCAGGTGCTCTTTCGGCGTCACGTAGCACAGCATCGACGCGCCGTGCCATCCGATCAGGGCGGCGCCGATGGCCGACGTGATGTGGTCGTATCCCGGCGCGATGTCGGTCACCAGCGGTCCCAGCGTGTAGAACGGAGCCTCGTGACACATCTCCATTTCCTTTTCCACCTGGAGCTGGATCTGGTCCAGAGGCACGTGGCCGGGACCCTCGATCATCACTTGCACGTCGTATTCCCAGGCTTTTTTGGTCAGTTCGCCCAGCGTCTTCAACTCGGCGAACTGGGCTTCGTCGCTGGCGTCGGCCACCGACCCCGGCCGCAAGCCGTCGCCCAGCGAGAAGCTTACATCGTGTTTCCGGAAGATTTTGCAGATCTCTGCGAAATGCTCGTAGAGAAAATTCTGCTTATGGTTCTTCACCATCCACTCGGCCAGAATCGACCCGCCCCGGCTGACGATGCCGGTGACGCGCCTGGTGGTCAGCGGAATGTACTGCACCAAGACGCCCGCGTGGATGGTCATATAGTCCACGCCCTGCTCGGCCTGTTCCTCGATCACTTCCAGCATCACTTGCAGCGTCAAGTCTTCCACGCGCCGCACGCGCCCCAGCGCCTCGTAAATCGGCACCGTGCCGATAGGCACCGGCGAGTGCGCAAGAATTGCCTTGCGGATCTCCGGGATGTCTCCGCCCGTCGACAGGTCCATCACTGTGTCCGCGCCGAACTTCACGCAATAGCGTAATTTCTCCAGCTCTTCTTCGATGTTGGAGGTGGTCGCCGAATTCCCGATATTGGCGTTGATCTTGCAATTCGACGCGATTCCGATCGCCATCGGCTCGAGATTCCGGTGGTGAATATTCGCCGGGATGATCATTCGCCCGCGCGCCACTTCGGATCGGACCAGCTCCGGCGAAATCCGCTCCCGCCGCGCCACGTACTCCATTTCCTCGGTAGTCACCCCGCTTCGCGCGTAGCGTAGCTGCGTCGGCGCCGCGTCGTTCTTTCGCTTTTCCACCCATTCGGTTCGCATGATTTGCCTTTGCTGGCTAATGCCTAGCCTTTGAAGTTAGCCTCATTGTAGCGCGGGCGGTTCACAATCGAAGTCGTCCACGCGGCCAGTCCCGCCCACCATGCCAGCGGCATCGCCAGAATGTGCGCCACCCGGCGCCGGCGGAACCATTCCCTACGTGAAGTGAGCGATGCCTGCGCCATGGAGTATCTCCGAGCGGCTTGCCACAGCGCCGCCAGCAGGATCAGCCCCAGGGACGCTGCCCCTCCTCCATCTCCGCCGGCCACACCTCCTAACGCCAGCGCCATAGCCGGACACGCACCAAGCGCCACCAGAAATCGCCGCGTCTCCTTCGCCGAGGCGAACCAGGCCGCTCCGCTTACATCCTCGGGAACTCCCACCAGCGCGCCCCGTGCGAACGCGATCGGCGCTCGCGGCGGCGCAAGTCCCTTCCGCATCCACGCGTCGCCCACGCGGTGGTCCTCAAAGGCCGACCGCCACATGGCAAACGCCGTTTCCGGCGCCGCCACCCCCGAACTCCACAGGTTGTCGACTACGCTCCAGAACCCCGGATTCGCCGGGAGCCGCCACCGCGCGCCCGCCGTGGCGATGGCGCCCTCCTGGCGCAACGGACGCGCCAGCGCTCCCAGCCAGCCCGCGTCCATTTGGGCTCCTGCCGGAGCGAAGGCCACCACCGCAGCCAGTTGTCCGACCGCCCGCACCGCTGTCAGCCGGTTGTGGACCTGCTGGCTCATTCCGTCCGGCGCCGCGCCGGCGAACACCACTTTCACCGACGCCGGCAGCTTCGCTCGAGGAATCGCGCCGGCGTCCCTCACGGTCAGCAGCAGCTCGTGATTCGGATAATTCAGGCCCCCCAGAAGGTCCAGCGACTCCTGGATCTCCGGGTGGTCCCCTTCAAGCGAGACGATCAACGCCACGCGCGGCGGATCCGCGAGTTCTCCCCGCGTCCTTCGCTCCCGCACGCGGCGCTCCAGATCCCGCTCGTTCACGAAAACCAGAACACCGACCGCCACCCCTAACGCCACAAGTAGCCAGAAAGACAGCGACACTCACCGATGAGTCTAACATTGACTGCATGGGGGGACGACGGGCCCTCTCCCCCCTTCATGGTAATCTTGATAGAGTATTGGGTAATCTAACTATTCCTGCACAAACTGCGTCCGCCGAAGAAGTGCTGCGCTGGGCGAGCGAAACTTACGCGGACCGCTTTGCGATTTCCACCAGTTTCCAGGCCGAAGGCATGGTCCTGATCGACATGGCGGCGCGCCTTTCGGGCCGCCTTCGGGTGATCACTTTGGACACGGGCCGCCTGCCCGCGGAAACTTACGAGATGATGGAAACCGTCCGCGCCCGCTACGGCGCCACCGTGGAAGTAGTGATGCCGGAAGCGCGAGAAGTGGAGCGAATGGTGGCCCGGCACGGCGTCAACCTCTTTTACAACGACTCCTCTCTGCGCAGCCTCTGCTGCGAGATACGCAAAGTGCGTCCTCTGGATCGCAAGCTCCGTGAATTCGACGCCTGGGCCGTGGGTCTGCGGCGGGAGCAATCCGAATCGCGCGCCGACACGTTGAAGATCGATCTCGACCAGAAACCGGTCAAGCTCAGTCCCCTTGCCGACTGGACGCGGCAGCAGGTAGACGACTACATCCTTCGCTACGACGTGCCCCGGCACCCGCTCTACGCGCAGGGCTATACGAGTATCGGCTGCGCGCCCTGCACCCGCGCCGTGGCCCCCGGCGAGCCCGAGCGCGCTGGCCGCTGGTGGTGGGAGCAGGACAGGGCCAAGGAATGCGGCATCCATTTTTCTCCCGATGGTCCGCCGCGCCGCGAGATCGACGTCCTCATCGAACAGGTCCTCCGCAACGATGCATAAAGGATTCACCCTCTGGTTCACCGGCATGTCCGGCGCCGGCAAGAGCACCATCTCGGCCATCATCGAGCAGCATCTCCGCGCCGCCGGCGCGAAGGTTGAGGTGCTGGACGGCGACGTGGTCCGCACACACCTTTCAAAGGGGCTGGGCTTCAGCAAAGAGGACCGCGATATCAACATCCGCCGCATCGGCTTCGTCTGCGAATTGCTCTCCCGCAACGGAATCATCGCCATTGTGGCGGCCATTTCGCCTTATCGCGCCGTCCGCGAAGAAGTACGGTCCAGAATCCCGAATTTCGTGGAGGTCTACGTCCATTGTCCGGTTAAGGTGCTGGCCGAACGCGACGTGAAGGGTCTATACAAAAAGGCGCTGGCCGGCGAAATCCCCAATTTCACCGGCGTTTCCGACCCTTACGAGCCGCCCGCGAATCCCGAGGTGACCGTCGATTCCTCCCGCGAAACGCCCGAAGAGAGCGCCGGAAAGATCTGGGCATCGCTCGAAAGCCTCGGCCTGATTTCATTTCCCGAAAAGGCGATCAACTAAGGTACACTAGTCCGTTTCGGGATAATCGATTTGATCGATCTCCACACCCATACCAACGAGTCGGACGGTACGTTAAGCCCCCAACAACTGGTGGAAGAAGCCGCCGCGATAGGCCTCGAAGCTTTGGCGATCACGGATCACGACACGTTCGCGGGCTACGACAAAGCGGTTCCGCATGCCCGCGCCGTTGGGCTGGATCTGGTTTGCGGCATTGAACTGTCCACCAAGCTCAACGGCAAGACCGTGCACCTGCTGGGCTACTGGGTGAAGGAGCCGCCCACCAACGGTTTCCGGACCTGGATTCTCGACTTGCAGGAGTCACGCCGCGACCGCAACCGGCGGCTGATAGCTCGGCTTCGTTCGCTCGGGCTCGACCTCACGCTCGAAGAGGTGGAAGCACGCGGCCGAAACATGACCGGCCGCCCGCATTTCGCCAAGGTGATGGTGGAGAAGGGCTGCGTTCCGACGCTCCAGGCGGCTTTCGACGAGTATCTCGACGAGTCGGCGAAAGGCTACGTGGACCGGACCGAGCCGCAATTGCGGGAGGGCATCGATCGCATCCAGGGTTCCGGCGGTATCGCCTCAATCGCTCATCCCGTCCGCATCGGCAAACTGACGCCCGAGCAGTCCAAGGTCCTGGTAGGTGAGATGAAAGAGGCAGGTCTCGCCGCGATCGAGGTCTATCACAGCGACCACCGCCCGGAGGACGAGCGTCTCTATTTGGATTTGGCCGCGCATTACGGCCTCGAAATCACCGGTGGAAGCGACTTCCACGGCGAGATAAAGCCTGGCGTCCTGCTCGGCACTGGCCCGGGCACCCTGAGCATCCCCCGCTCAGTCCTCGACCGCCTCCGCGAGAGGTGACGGTGGGCAGTCTGAAGGCTACCCCACCTTCGCAATCGGCGTCGAACGCAGTTCGCGCACCGTCACTCGCGTTCCGCCCGCGGTCAGCGCCGTCCCCGGCGACGCGTGGCTCACGCGAACATACGCCATGCCGGCCGTTCTGGCCATCGCCGGCGAGAAAATCGCCGAAGTCACTTTGCCCACTTCCGCCCCGTCCGGAGCGGTCAGCACGGATTTAGGCTCAGGCGGGAATTCGGTCTCCGCCTCGAATCCAACCAGCAGCCGGTTTACGTGCCCACGTGACCGGACCCGCTCCACCACTTCCTGCCCCAGGTAGCACCCCTTCTGGAAATGGACACCGTGCATCTGCTGCGTCTCCATCGGCAGGGTGGTTTCGTAAATGTCCTCGCCGTAACGCGGATGGAAGTTCTCGATCCGCACCGTGCGCACCGTTTCCGCACCCGCCTGCACCGCGCCCGCCGACTCCAACGCCGAAACCAGCGCCGGCATATCCGGTGCATAGATCCGGAAGCCCTGCCCCCCGGCGATGCTGATCCGCGCCACCAGCCGCTCTCCCCATTGCGCCGTTCCCCAGTCTTTCGCCGGGGCCGGCGCGCCCATCGCCTCCAGCACCGCCGCCGCGCCCGGCCCTTCCAGTCCAGCCGCGCCCAGCGTCTCGGATGCGTCTTCCAGGGTCACATCGTCGGCGATGATGAATTTGTCCAGGTGCTGGTAAACCGTAGTCCGCACTTCGGGCTCCACGTCCAGCAGGAATCGCTCTTCCAGGCACAGAACATCTACGTCGGCAAGGATCTTCCCCTGCGCGGTCAGAAAGAACGCATAGCAGCCTTCGCCCGGCTTCAGTTGCTGGATATGGTTGGTGGTCATTGCATGCAGCAGCCTCGCGCGGTCCTCGCCCACGGCGTAGATTCTGCCGCGCGCCGACAGGTCGATCCATGCAGCGCCCTCGCGCAGAGCCTCATAGGGGTTCATTGGTAGATTATGGCGCAGTACCAGCGTTACCGCCGGCCCGTTTCCATCAACCCCCTTTCAAACTGTGCATGCGGTTTTCCCGCACACAGCTTAACGATGATCTTCTTGATGTGGCGTACGCATGGTCCCGTGTCCCGCGTGATTCGGCCCTTCACCGGGGCGTCACTCCGGTTGTCACTGCCTTCGCCGCATCCCGATGGGCTGGGCTGCACTTGGCTCACACCGATAGCCGGACGTGCG
>JACXTT010011074.1_pt1 | contig 12094 bp, 12 predicted proteins | sample 9270951 | NCBI WGS metagenome assembly JACXTT01 (sample SAMN15532306, study PRJNA645909) | rock metagenome | isolation source: weathered quartz diorite | place: Puerto Rico | collected 2017-06-21 | reverse complement strand
TCCGGCAGGAAGTCAGGCAGTTCGCCGGCGTCCAGGCGCTTGGTGCGCTCCACGCGGGCGGCCAGCAGTTCCTGGCGGCGCGGCTCGAAAGCGCGGTGGAGCTTGTCTACCAGGGCCAGGGCTTCCGGCGTGAGGATATCTTCGTAGGCCGGCAGGATCTCGCCGGTAATCTTCATGCCCGCGGGCAGCGTGATAGCCATCAGTCTTCTCCTGTTAGTCGATAGCTGGTTAGAGGGTCGACCGCTCGTGGTCGTTCAGATTTCCACGCCTCTGGCGCGGACGAACTCGAGCAGGTCATTCATGTCGTGCCCGGTGCCGGAGGGGACTATGTCGAGCCGCTCCGCCGGGTGGCCGGCACGATTGATCCAGAACGTGGTGTAGCCAAACCAGGTCGCGCCGCAGGCATCCCAGCCGTTCGACGAGACAAAGAGGATGTCTTCAGCCGGCAGGCTGAACGCCTTAGGTCCGAGCGCATAGGCCGCCGGCGCCGTCTTGTACTGGCGCACGGCATCGACGGACAACACATGGTCGAACAGGCCGTGCATGCCGGCGCTCTTGACCGAGATGTCCAGCATTTCCGCATTGCCGTTGGACAGGATGCCCAGCGGCAGGCCGGCGCGGCGCAGGCGCTTGAGCGTCCCCAGGTTCTCCGGGAATGCGGACAGGCAGGCGTATTCCTTGAGCAGCTGGGCCTCGGTTGCGTCGTCCAGCGTCACCCGCAGGCGTTCCGCGGCATAACGCAGCGAATCCACCGTCAGGGCCCAGAACGGCTTGTAGTACTTGCCGTCGGGCGCGGCCATGGTGCGGATGCGCGTGTAGTCGATCTGGCGTTCGCGCCACAGCAGCGCCAGCGCTTCACCCTTGCCCGGGAACAACTGCTCCGCGCGCGCCGTGACGGAATACACGTCGAACAGCGTGCCGTAGGCGTCGAAGACGACTGCGCGGATCTTGTTCATGGGGCGCTCTGGTTTCCCGGGATGGCTGCCGTAGGCGTTTGCGTGGGGCTGTACACCACTGAATGCATGGCATTGTAGGCAGTCGCTGCAGTGCGGCAAAGCGGGCCCGGGTCACTTGATCTTTTACTTTTCGACATCTAATCTTGGCTGACTTATCCGACAATAAACACCAAATCCCCTCCCATTTGCGCGAAATCCCTGCCCGCCTCCCCGCGCGGGTGATCGCGCAGGCATTCCAGGCAAACATTCGTGGACCATTTCAAACAACTGGAGACTTTTGTATCCGTTGCCTCGCGCGGCAGCCTGTCTGCCGCGGCGGCAGCCGAGGGCGTAGCCCCTGCCATCATCGGCCGGCGTATCGACGCCCTGGAGGAGCGGCTGGGCGTCAAGCTGCTGATCCGCACCACGCGCAAGATCAGCCTGACCTTCGAGGGCTCGGCCTTCCTGGAAGACTGCCAGCGCATCCTGAACGACCTGCACAACGCCGAGGCCAGCGTCTCCGCGGGCGGCGTAAAGGCCAGCGGGCACCTGCGCGTCACCGCCCCCGCCGGCTATGGACGCAAGCATGTGGCGCCGCTGGTGCCGTTGTTCATCGAATCGCATCCGGATGTGACGATTACGCTGGATTTGTCCGACCGAGTGGTGGATCTCGTCAATGAAGGCTTTGACTGCGCCATCCGCCTCGGCGACCTGCCCGATTCCAGCCTGGTTTCAATCCGGCTGGCGGAAACGCGTCGTGTGGTGGTGGCATCACCCGACTATCTGGCACGCGCGGGCATGCCGGCTGTGCCGGAGGACCTCCAGCGCCACAACTGCCTCGCCTTCGGCGCCAGCGCCAACGTGCAGCGCGGCTGGGTATTCCAGCAGGAAGGCCGTGCAGTCACGGTCAAGGTCGGTGGCGATATGGAATGCACCGACGGCGCCGTGCTCCACGAATGGTGCCTGCAAGGCCACGGGCTGGCCTGGCGCTCCTGGTGGGAGGTTGGCAGCGAAATCGCCACCGGCCGGCTGGTGACAGTGCTCGACGAGTTCCAGGCCCCCCCGATCGGCATCCACGCGGTGTTCCCGCAACGCAAGCACCTGCCGCTGCGCGTACGGTTGTTCATCGACCACCTGAAGAACACCTACGGCAATCCAGCCTACTGGCGCCGGACCGAACAGGCGCCGGCGCGACCGGCAATCGCTGCGGTGGCAGGCTAGAGCGGGTACGCGGGCCGGTGAATGTGCGCTGACGTACTCTGTTGCAATTGATATAGCGCAATGCCCTACTCGGCACAATGTCTACAATGGATTTCAGACAGGCGCTTTTCGGGTCGCAAGCAACAGCCGTGTGAAGCTCGCAACCGCGCCTGCCCTCCCCTCATCCCCCGCATGAAAGGAGCCCTGCATGTTCCAACACATCCTGCTACCCACCGACGGTTCCGAGCTCTCCAAGAAGGCAATCAACGGCGGACTGGAGCTGGCCAAGACCATTGGCGCGCGCGTCACCGCCTATGTCTGCCTTGAGGAGTATCCGTATACGCCGTTCAGCGAGATCGTGGTCGAGGCACCGCAGGCCTTCAAGGACCGGATCGAGAACCAGGCCAAGCTGTATCTCAAGGAAGTGGAAAGCCTCGCCACAACCGCCGGCGTGACCTTCGATTCCGACATGTCGACGTTTGCGGTGCCTTACCTTGGCATCATCGACGCCGCGGAGCGGCACGGCTGCGACGTCATCTTCATGGCTTCGCACGGCCGGCGCGGCTTGTCGGGGCTGCTGCTGGGCTCCGAAACGCAGAAGGTGCTGACGCACACCGACATTCCGGTGATCGTCTATCGCTGACCGCTGACCGTTAGCGGCGGATCGCTGGTCGGGCCGGGGAAGTCCTCCGGCCTTTCTTCGTTTTCCGCTATCCGTGCACCGGGCTGGAGCCGCTTCACGTGCGCTTCACGTCCGCTTCACGCAGCGAGCTTGCGGAACGTCTCGAGGACGGCTTCGCCCTTGAATGGCTTGACGATCCAGCCCCGCACGCCCGCCGCCTTGCCACGCTCCTTCATGGCCGGGCTGCTTTCCGTGGTCAGCATGATGATGTTGACGCCTGCGTTGTTCAGTTCGCCGCGAATCTTTTCCACCATGGTCAGGCCGTCCATCTCGGGCATATTGATATCGCTGAGCACCAGGCGGATATCCTGACGGCCACGCAGCTTGACAAGACCGTCCTTGCCATCCACGGCGGTCTCGACCTCCAGCCCGTTGCGCCGCAGGAAGCCCGCGACCTCGTCGCGCACGGTGCTCGAGTCGTCCACTACGAGAATTTTTCCCATTTCTTGCCTCGTCATTCTTCGTGTTAAAACGCGTATCAGAATAATTCCAGCTCGCCGCAACTCTCTGTATCTGCCCCGATCTCGGCCTGGAAGTCGAGCGGGCCGTCCGCACACACCGCCAGCGTCACGCCCACCTGCACGGCATCGTTGATGACCATCGCATAGGTGGCCAGCATTTGCGGCCCCAGCGCGTGCACGTGGGGCAGGCAATGCGCGGCGAGCACATAGGGCGTCGACATACCCAGATCCGGAAAATGCGCCGACAGCGCCTGGTTGATGGCGCCGCAGCAAAGGTTGCCGATCTCCAGGAAACCCTCCAGCGGCGTCACGCTGGCCGCCTCGCGCACGAAGTACTCGCGCGTCTGCGCGCGCGCCGGCAGGTGCAGCAGAAGCAGCAACCGGAACGCAAGGCCGGAGATCGTGAACGCGACGATGTCCGCGTCGGTCCCGATGGTGTCGGCGCTGACGCGTGCGACGCTGCAGTGATCGCCCGCGTCCATGACCAGGCGGCTGCGCAAGGCGTGCTGCAGGATCCGGTCGAAGCTGTCGATAGCGTTCGCGCTGATCACGACCCCGCCCTGCCAGATAGGGTGACGAGCTGGCCAGCCAGTGACTCGACCTGGCTCAGGGACGCGGTGATCATCTTGCCGCCGGCCTGGATGTCCTGGAACGTCGCTGCCGTGGAGAGATCGTTCTTGTGCAGGCATTCGCCGAAGCCGCGCGCCAGCGCTTCCGATCGTGCCGCGAGCGACCTGACTTCGCCGGCGACGATGGCAAAGCCGCGGCCGAACTGGCCCGCATGCGCGGCTTCGATCGACGCGTTCAGCGAGACGATGACCACGTGGCGCACGATGGATGCAAGCTCCGCGTTCTTGGTATGCATGTCGCGGTTCTGCGCCATCAGCGCGATCATCTGTTCGTGCCAGCGCTCGAAGGTCGTAGCCAGGCTGCGCAAGCGGCTGGTCTCTGCGACGATCCGGCTCGCCTGCGCAGTGCAGTTGCGCGCGGCGTCCTGCGCGCCGCGCAACGCCTCGGCCAACTCGCGGGCTTGCTGTGCCTGCCCGGCCAGTGCGTCCCTGGCCTGCTGCAGTTCCTGTTCAAGCTGCGCCAAGCGCCGTTCCGCGGCCTCCCGCCTCTCGCGTTCGCCGTCGTCGTGCCAGACCGGTGGCTCAACCACCGGCTGCACGTCAGCGACGCGCACTGTGCGCCTGCCACCGAGCCATGTCCGCCATTGCGTGGCCCACGTACCGGCACGGCCGGCGAATCCTTCCATCATTGTCAGTCTGCTCATTGCGTTGATGCGTTGATCGTTCAGGCTTCAGCCGGCTGCGGCACAGGCGCACCGGCCATACCCGGTTGTCCGACTCCGGCGGTGATGCCGCGCTGCGGCAGGTGCACGATCGTCTCGAAGGCACGAAACATCGCTCCTTCGTTGTCGTCGGTGAAGCGCAGGCTGACGCTGCCGCCTTCGCGCTGCAGGAAGGCGAGCACCGCGTCCATGCCGACGCCGCGGCCGGAAACCGCGGTCACGTTCTGCGCCGTGGAGAACCCGGGGCGGAAGATGAATTGCGCAAGCTCCGCGTCGCCGCATGCCTGGTCCGCTTCCAGCCAGCCGCGTGCGACGGCAATGCTACGAATGCGGCCGAGGCCAAGACCACGACCATCGTCGGCCAGCGCGATGCGCAAGCCGCGCGCGTCCGCAGCCACGTCGATCGCGATCCGGCCGGCAACCGCCTTGCCTTCCAGGCGCCGAACGTCGGGCTGCTCGATCCCATGGTCGAGCGCATTGCGCAGCAGGTGGGTGAAGACGTCGGCCAGCATGGCGCCGGTCTTCACCGCCACGCGGTGATTGCCACCGCTGACCTGTACCGCGGGTGCAACCTTGCCAAGCTCGGTAGCGAGCGAAGGCAGGGAATCCAGGACGCCGGACAACGCGTCGTCGACGCCCACCGTGCCAAGGCGGCTCAGGTTCCGGCACACGGCTTCGCGCATGGCGGCCAACGCCTGCAGACTGGTCGGATCGGACTGTTCCACGACGGCGAGCGTGGCGCGGATGATGTCTTCCTCCTCAGCCCGCATGGCGCCCGCGGCGGCGGCACCGTGCATGCCGCGCCCAAGGCGCGATTCGCTGATCGCCGCATAGCGGCCCAGCGCTGCCTGCACGCGCCTGAGTTCGTCGAGCAGTTTGTCCTGGTTCCAGTCCGCTTCGACCGCGGTGCTGCGCAGCGCGTCGTATGATTGCTCGGTCTCGTGGGCCACCTCGGCGATATGGCGGAACTGGTGCGTGCGCGCATTGCCCTTGACGGTATGCATATTGCGGAAGAGCGCGTTGACGGCGTCGATGTCGGCCTGCACGTTCTGCCGCAGGATACGCTCGTTCTCGCTCGCAAAGCCCACCGCGCTTTCCATGAAACGGCTGAACGATGCCTCGTTCACGGCCAGGATCTCGCCGATGATCTCTAGGTCCTGCTTCTGCTCGCTGGCCTCCGCGGCAAGCTTGCGCAGTTGCGTCACATCGCGCAGGCACAGCATCAGCCGCACGATATTGCCGTGCTCGTCGGTGATCGGCGACCAGCTCAGGTCCAGGATTTTCGTGCGCCCGTCCGGCATGCGGCGCGTGACTTCCCTGACGAGCAGATGCTCGTTGAAGTCGAAGTTCATCAGGTCCTGCCCCAGGCAGGCGTCGATGGCGGCATCCACCTGCGAAGCCGCCTCGGCACTGATATCGCTTTGCGCGAAGATCAGTTCCATGACATTGCGGCCTTCGATCTCGCGGGTTTCAAGGATCTGCTCGAGGAACCTCGAATACTCGGGATGCACGACCGCGCCCTGCACCACGGTCAGGATACCCTGCTGCATGTTCTGCAGGATGGCCTGCATGTCAGCGGTCTTCTGGCGCAGCAGGCCCGCGTTCTCCTGGATTTTCTCGATCATGCGGTTGAACGCGACGATCGAGCGGCCAATCTCGTCCTGGCTGCCGACCGGCACGCGGCGCGAAAAGTCCTGGCTGTCGGCAATCTCGCTCATCATGGCCTGCATGCGCGTCAGCGGGCGCGCAATCTGGCGATACAGCACCATGCCGACGCCGGCCAGCAGCACCACCGCAATGCCGCTCACCAGGCCGATGGCCATGGTGGTCGTGCGCATCAGCCCGTTCAGCGCGGCGATGGCCTCGTCCTTCTCGCGGTTCTTCTCGACCCGCAACGTCTGGACGATCTTTTCCATCTCGTCGCGATAGCGCGCCACGTTGGCAAACAGGAAGGCCTGCGCCAGCTCGTCGCGTCCGGCCGCCTTCATTTGCGCGGTCTCGCCGATGGCCTCGGCATAGTTTTGCAGGCTTTCCCTGGCTTGCTCCACCAGACCGCGCTGGGCCTGCGTATGGGCATGCTCGGCCTGGCTTGCCAGTGCCGCGCCCAGCGCCGCCTGGTGCGCCTCCAGCTCGGCCTCGCTCTGCGCCCTCAGCGCCGCGTCGGGCGCATAGACCAGCGCCATGGTCGCGAGCTGCACATCCTTCACGAGCGCGACAACGTCGGCAGATGCCAGCGCGCTCGGCACGACGCCTGCCGTGACTTCCCTGACCTGCGCGGCGCTGCCGCGCGTCTGATAAACGGCGTAGCCGCCAATGCCGGCCAGCGACACGAACGCCAGCATGATCAACAGCGTAATGCGATGACGAATGCTCATAAGTCCCTGCAAATGACCCAATGGTGCGTGTGCGAGCTGATCCTGCGCCGTTGCGCAAGTCAGAGGAGATAGGGAAAGCAAGGCCAAATTATTGTGACAAAGTGTTACCAGACCATGACTGTGGACGACGATGTCCGCCGCGTGCGACATGGCGCATGGAAACTTGCCCGCAGATCGCAGGCCCTTTCCAAAGGGGCGAGCCACAGAAAAGACCTTGCTGCGCGAAGCCCGATTGCTACTCTGGATGGCGGGGCAGCGGCCCGACGCTTCGGGCTGCACGAGCGTCCTGTGCGACGCCCGCCTGCGCTCTGGACGTCCCCGGCTCCACGGAACGCAAGCCACGAACAATGCCGATGCAGCAGCCAGTTGCAGGCTCTAAGTCATGAGCGCTTGCTGGTTGATCGTGTGTCGCAAGCAGACACGGGGAATTGACCATGATGAGGACGGACACGAAGCAGGAACTGATCCGCAGCATCGCGGAGGAATGCCACGCCTCAGAGGCGATGGTTGCAGACTTGTATGAACACACCATGGAAGACCTGAGTGCGCAAGCCCGCATCCGGGACTATCTGCCGTTGATAGTGGCGCGCCGTGTCCGGAAAGAAATCAAGGACGGCCAGAACGTGTTGCGTCACGACAAGGACGGCCAGCACGCAGCGCAACCGGACAAGGTGCGCGAGGACGTGGTGCACTGACGCCGCGGCGTCCTACGACGCGCACACCACGCGGTTCCGGCCGAGCCGCTTCGCCTCGTAGAGCGCTTCATCGGTGCGGGCATAGGCCCGCTCGAAGCTGGCATGCCGCGCGTTCAAGGTGACACCGAAACTCGCCGTCACCCGCACGTCCGGAACTTCGGCGAAGCGCTGGCTGGCCAGATGCGCGCGCACGCGCTCGGCCCGTGCGGCGGCGGCTTGCAGCGACAGGCCGGGCAGCAGCACCGCGAACTCTTCGCCACCGACACGCCCAACCGGCCCGTCTCCATCCACCAGTTCAATCAGGCACGCTGCCACCCCGCGCAGGATCGCGTCGCCGGCGGGATGTCCATAGGTATCGTTGACCCGCTTGAAGTGGTCAATGTCGAGCATGATCAGCGCAACACCGCCTTCGGCTAGCATCGTCCGGGCTCGCTCCACCAGCGCACCGCGGCTGACGGCTCCGGTCAGCGCATCGTGGGTCACGCGAAACTTCAGTTCCGAAGCGAGTTCCTGCAAGCGGTAGTTGAGCCGGTTCATTTCGAACTCTTCGCGGTCGCTGCGGCGGATCAGCTGACGGGTGTCGCGAATGAGCCGCTCGTACGCGCCGATCAGGTTGCCCAGCGTACGCCGGCAACCGTCCTCTCCCGCGGCGGGGTCTTCGAAGACGGCGCGCGCATTGGCAAGGATGCCGTGTTCCAGGGCGAACAGGTCGGCGTCCGACATCGGTTCTCAGCCCGCCGAGGTTGCGTGCGAGACGAAGCGGATGGCCGGGAAGTCGGCATGCAGGTCTTCGCCGAACTCGAGGATGGTGTCGTCTTCCTCGTCGCAGTACCAGTGCATCGTCACCACGACGCCACGTTCCGCCACAGCATTGAGCGCGTCGAACATGGTGAACAGCATCTTGGTGCTCGAGCTGTTGAAGTAGGTCAGCGCAATGTCCACATCGACGTGCCCGTCGGCGCGGCCTTCCAGGTAATCGCGCAGCGCGGCCAGCACCTCGCTATAGAACGCTGCCGCGTTCTCGGGGTAGGACTCCCCTTTCAGCGATAGCTGGTGGTGCGCAAAATCGAAACTCACCTCCGGCGACGAAGGCGTTGCCGCAATGAAGAGATGGTATTCCATCCCGGCCCCCTATTTCTAGTTAGATCGTGGCAGCGATGCAGAACAGCGTCGACGCGGCATTGGCTTCGATGGGCTGGAACTGGAACTCGAGCGGGGCACTGGCGTCGCGCGCCAGCGTCAGCAAGCCCAGGCCGGCCCCCTTGCTGCCTTCCGGCGATTCCGAGCGCAGCATCCGCTTGTAGGCCTGCTTGATCTCCTCGCAGGTCATGCTGCGCAGCGGCTCAAGCTTTTCGCGCAGCGACTTTACTGCGGACGTCGCCACGGGGTTGCTGCACATGAGCCGGTAGTGCGGGCCGGCGACACTGATGCAGACAGCGCCCTGGCGCAGTTGCCGGTCGTCGTCCGACCTTGGCGTCAGCGCCTCGGCCGAGTAGTGGACGATGTTCTGCGCCATCTCGATGAACGACGAGAACAGCTTGCGTCGCGTGCTGCCGTCCACGCCGGTTTCCGCCATCTGCAGGCGGACGGCTTCCGACATCGCCGCGATGATGTTTTGCGAAAAATAGCCTACGTAATAGAAGATCACGTTGTGGCTCCGCGCCGAGGCGAGGAAGGCGCTGTAGTCGCGCTCGATGGAAAATCCCGTCATAAGCCGCCAGATGCTTGAATGCGAAAGCAGAGAAAAGTCAGGTCGTCGCGCCGATGGTGCTCGCCTTGCCAGAGCCGGAGCTGTTCCAGTACCGCCTGGGCCACTGTCGCAGCCGGGGCAGCGCGGTGTGCCAGGATGGCCTCGCGCACGCGGCGCTTGCCGAATGCAATGTCCCTGGCGCCGCCGATCTGGTCGATCAGGCCGTCCGTCGTCACGAACACGAGCGTGCCCGGTTGCGTCGGTACCGTGCGGTCGAGCCAGTGGTAGTCCAGGCCGGTGTCCACATAGCCCACGCTGACGCGGTCGCCGTCTACCACGGTGAAATCGGCATCATCCGGGTTCAGCAGCAGCAGGCCACACTTGGCGCCGGCAAACGTCAGCACGCCGCTCGCGCGGTCGTACCAGAAGAACGCGGCGTCCATGCCGTCGTCCGATTCGCGCGCTGCCCGGCCGGCTTCAACCTGCCCCAGCATCTGCTTGATGCCCTGGTTTACCGCCATCAGCAATGCCGCCGGACTGCGCGGACCATGCTGCGCGAGCGCCTGGCTCAAGATGGTCGAGGCGATCAGCGTCATGAAGGCGCCGGGCACGCCATGCCCGGTGCAATCGCCGATCGCGGCAAACCAGCCGTCCTCGCAATCCGTGAAATGATAGAAATCGCCGCCGACCGTATCGCGCGGCTCCCACACCAGGCTGGCATCGCCCAAAGCGGCGAGCAGCGTGTCGCGCGAGGGCCGCAGCATCGCGCGCTGGATCGTGCTCGCGTAGTCGATGCTCTGCATGATCTGCCGGTTGCGCTCAGCCTGCATGTCGCCGACCATGCGCATCAACTGCAGGCCATGGCCAAGGCCCAAGAACTTGCCGCCGCGCGTGATCAGGAAACCTTCGGCAAGGGCCTTCTCGCCATGCTCGACCGCCTTGAAGGTCAGCGCCTCCAGGCTCGTGGCCGCGTCGACGATCAGCGGCTCCTTGTCCATGAACGCGATGCAGCTCTTGCGGCTGTAAAGCTCGCGGTGATAGGGCTTGCTCATCTGCGACATGAAGATCGACCGGTTGATCAGTCCGATCGGCATGTCATCTTCGGTGACCGGCAGACAATTCAGGTCGCGGTGACTGGCAAAGACCTGCAGCACGCTGTCATTGGTCTGGCTCGCAGTCACCGACGGCGTCGCCACGCAGAGGTCTTCGGCACAGGGCGTGCGATACCTTGGCCGGACCGCGTGGCGACTGTCCGAATGTAGAGACATAAATGCTGCTTCAATCTGATTGAAGCGGCGTAGTGTAAGGCTGTCACATGACTGATCCGTGACATCGGCCCCGAAGCGGCGGGGGGACCGTGCTGCTGGCGCAGCCGGCCACGGTCGCGACGGCTGCGGTGCGAACCGGTTGATGCGCGTTAACCACCAATTATGACAATGGATTACATTTGCCCCGCCCTGTTGTGCGAGGGCTAGACGCAAAAAAAACCGCGCCGCCTCCTGAGAGAGAAACGGCGCGGTGCCTGAAAAAGAAGCGCGTGATGGTCGCACGCGCTTCCCTGGTCTGCTGAACCTAGAGACTGCTCGGTTCCCCCCGATCTATGTTTCAGCAAACGGTGGCCAGGAGAGTCAGGCCACTTTCTTGTCTTCGAAGAACTGCTCGTCTTCGGTCGAACCCTTCAGTGCGGTCGTCGACGACTGGCCGCCTTCGATGGTCTGGGTCACGGCGTCGAAGTAGCCGGTGCCGACTTCACGCTGGTGCTTGACGGCGGTGAAGCCCTTCTCGGCTGCCTTGAACTCGGCTTCCTGCAGTTCCACGAACGCGCTCATCTGGTTGCGGGCGTAGCCGTAGGCCAGGTTGAACATCGAGTAGTTCAGCGAGTGGAAGCCGGCCAGCGTGATGAACTGGAACTTGTAGCCCATGGCGCCCAGTTCCCTCTGGAACTTGGCAATGGTGGCGTCGTCGAGGTTCTTCTTCCAGTTGAACGACGGCGAGCAGTTGTAGGCCAGCATCTTGCCCGGGAACTTGGCGTGCACGGCGTCGGCAAACTTCTTGGCGAACTCGAGGTCCGGCTTGCCGGTTTCGCACCACACCAGGTCAGCCACTTCCGCGTAGGCCAGGGCGCGCGAGATCGACTGCTCCAGGCCATTCTTGACGCGGTAGAAACCTTCCACGGTGCGCTCGCCGGTGCAGAACGGCTTGTCGTTGTCGTCCACGTCCGAGGTCAGCAGGTCAGCGGCTTCGGCGTCGGTACGGGCGATCACCAGGGTCGGCACGCCCGACACGTCGGCAGCCAGACGGGCAGCGGTCAGCTTGGCAACGGCTTCGCGGGTCGGGACCAGCACCTTGCCGCCCATGTGGCCGCACTTCTTCACCGAAGCCAGCTGGTCTTCGAAGTGCACGCCGGCGGCGCCCGCTTCGATCATCGACTTCATCAGTTCGAACGCGTTCAGCACACCACCGAAGCCGGCTTCGGCATCCGCCACGATCGGCGCGAAGAAGTCGGTGTCGCCCGTGCCTTCGCTCCACTGAATCTGGTCGGCGCGCTGGAAAGTGTTGTTGATGCGCTTGACCACTTGCGGCACCGAGTTGGCCGGGTACAGCGACTGGTCTGGGTACATTTCGCCAGCCAGGTTGGCGTCGCCCGCAACTTGCCAGCCCGACAGGTAGATGGCCTTCAGGCCGGCCTTCACTTGCTGCATGGCCTGGTTGCCGGTCAGCGCGCCCAGCGAGTTGACGAACGGCTCGGTGTGCAGCAGGTTCCA
>JACXTT010011073.1_pt1 | contig 12096 bp, 8 predicted proteins | sample 9270951 | NCBI WGS metagenome assembly JACXTT01 (sample SAMN15532306, study PRJNA645909) | rock metagenome | isolation source: weathered quartz diorite | place: Puerto Rico | collected 2017-06-21 | reverse complement strand
GCGCTGCAATGCGTATGATTGCCCGAAGCAGCATCCGGCTTATCGGCCTCGCCGGTTTCCCAGTTAATGTGATTGCCCGCTATCCATAAATTCTCCACGTTCATACCAAGATAAAACTGCTGCAGCCGCTGACCGCTCTCCGACAGCGGAATGAATCGTTCCGATTCAGCAGCAGGGGGAACGGGCGCTTTCCCCCTGCACACAAGAATAAGAGATAGCGCGATAAGCGTTTTCATTGCGTACATAAACGGGCTTATTGAATCAGGTTAAAATTATTATCAAAATAGAATACGGGGTTCGACTTATCGGAAAATTTAAAATTGCTCAGGTTAAATGTTTTAACCAGCGGTGTATTTTTCTGGCTCATGAAATTAAATGTAATCTTGAGATTGCTTACATTCCAGTCGTCGCCCATGTGGCCGTGCGCGGTAAGCCGCAACAGGATGGCGCCGCCGTTATTGAAATCGGTAAGAGTATAGCCATTCGGGTTGTATTGGGTATTGACCAGTGTAATAGGTACAGTAGGTGAATAATTGCGGTTAAACTCGGTATGATTATCGTAATACGTGCCAATCTTTACATTGCTGCTGGGCGTTCCCTTATATACTTCCATCCAAAATTCAGAATTGTCATTCTTACCGTCATCGCCTGTTTGAATGCTGGCCAGTACAGACTGCAGGGCAAATACTTCATTGGCAGGCGTACAGTTGCGTACGGTAAACTGGTCGGTGGCGCTTTCTATGCCCAGTGAACTACCATCCATATCGCTGAGCCCGTATTGTATGGGGGCTGCTGTACGGTAATTGCATTGTGAAAAGATACTGCTCAGCTGGGATTCGAAATTCTGCACGGTGACAATGGGGGTAGAAACGGGCACACCTACCATATAGGCATTTAAAGTATAGGTGATGGTCTTATCGTTGGCAATGGCATTCATATCAAGACTGGCGCTGGCTACCCCGGCATTGTACTGCAGGCCCAGCTTACCAATATCGGTTTTAGCCGAAATCGTTATGTCCAGGTTGGCCAGTATCCTTGCGCCATAGGTTACATCCTGTATCATGATCAGCGGTGAGTTGGCCTGCGGCGTTTGCCCGTTCATAAAATAGCCGCCCGGCGTTTGCTGAACGCTAATGGTATACATGGGCTTGATGGCATTGATGGTAACGTAAATATGCTGCTCCGACTGGGAGTGAGAAAAAGATGCCTGCCCCGAAAAGCCGCTGTAGGAGCCGCCTGCGGCAACCATAATAGCATAATCAGACTGGTTTTCGGTATACAGGTACTGCTCGATATGATCCGCCCCGGCCTGTGTGGGGGTAAACTGGTTAACGATGTTGGAAACCCCCTGGCTGATAGTAGCTCCGTTGGGGCTTTGTATCAGCGAGCTGTTATTGCCTACGGTAGTGGTGGTATACACTGTTATCGGGCTACGCCCGTTATTGTATTCCCGGAAATTACCGGAAGAATAATCGTCAAACGTGTAGATGGCGCCGGGATATAAATGCGAGCCCTTTTCTGCCGGTGTGGCATTCATAAAGCTGGTGCTCTGGGCGTTGAAGGTTTCATTGCTTACGGTACAATTCCACCCCGGGTTGGAATTATCGGTGCTGGTACCCTTTACAGTCTGTGTATAAGCGGGTGCCGTTGCCCAGCTGCCGGTATTTTTAGTAAGTGTAAAACTGGCCTTGCGACCGTCAGTAAATGATTTTGAAACCGTAGGTTGCCCTACTACCAGCCTTGCATTCGACATCGAAGTGACATTGGCGCGGTTTCCCGCTACACCGGTATTGGTGACCTTGTGTTCCATGTTATTTGCCGGGGGGGCCGTTACCAGCGTTCTGCGGTAAGCAATAAGCTGAATTTTTTTGGGAATGGGAATCACCTGCCTGCGGATGCTGGCCTGCTGGCTTACCATTGTGCGCGACTGCGTGGCCATTCCTGTATTGCCGGATGGTCGTTGCTGCGCGAAAGAAAGGGAGAAAACGGATATCATCGGGAAAAGAACGGTACACAACTTTTTCATGGTGTTATATTTAGGTATGGTATGGTCAGATAATTAGCGGATATAGTTGGCAGCATCAGGATTGCCGTCGCCATTGGAGTCGATACCCTGGGCCTTAACTCTTATTTTCAGGTAGCCATTGCTGCCACTGGTGCCAAAATGCTTGTCTATTGCAATCAAGGCATATACGGTGCGGGTTTCTTCCTGTACTTTTACAGCAAATACCATCCCCTCCAGCTTGGTTTCCGGCAAAGAAAAATAACCGGCGTAGTTACGGGCATTCTTTACCACGTTCAGTATCTGGTTATTGTTTTGTATCTGGTCAAACTGGCCAATGGTAAGCCGGGTTAATGCCACCTCGCTTTCTGTAACTGTTTTCCATTTGGCTACCTCATCGCTGGTATGCTGTGTCATATAGGTGGCGGTGCCGTTATCATGTGCAAACGAAGGCGTCATGATATAATAGGTGTTCTGCCCGTCGGAGGGTGCAAAGAACATCAGGTCTACCGAACCGGGTTTATCCTCTGCTTCACCCATCCCCATGACCGTACCTGTCAGGGCGTCCAGGCAATTGCCATACAAGCCATTGTCCTGGTTGCCCCAGTTGCCGCTGCCGTCCCGGTTTACCGTAGCCGGGTTATTGACCGGTAAATACTGGGTATTACCGGCACCGGTACCGTTGGTTGACTGCCCCTGGTTAAAGCTGCCGTTGTTGTTGGAATAACCGTTGTCTGTAGTTCCCGTTGTGTTGTACGTGGTTCCCGTTGTATTGCCGTAACCGGTGTTATTGTTATTATTATTGGGTATGCTGTTACCGGGAATGCTGTTGCCCGGGATGTTATTACCGGGGCCAGAATTATTAGCCATGCCGTTATTGCTGTTATTGCCGTTATTATTCCCTTTGAGCGAGTGCGCCGCATCCCGTATACCCTGCACCGTGTTTTTGGCATCTGCATACAGTTGCTGCGCTTTCAGGAGATAGGGCTGAAATACCGCAATAACGGTTGAAACTTTGTTGGCCACATTATTGGCCTTATTGATTGTTTTTTCAACCCCGTCCTGTGCATGGCAGATAAATGACACAGGTACAAGTAGTACAAGACAACTTCTTTTCATGTAAATTTTTTTTTAACGGGAGGGGCTTTTCATTGATGGAAGGAAGGAGCCGTAAAATTATGCGATACCCTTACAGCAGACAATCCCCATTTTGAGTGATCTAATGCAAAAAAAGGTCACTCATTTGAGTGAGTAGATAAGATAACAACGTATTAGTCACAATAAAAAAGCCGGGATACAAGTACCCCGGCTTAATGCTATTATTTTTCAATCCTCAATGAAAGGTTACAACAAGCTTGGGATGTTTGGTTGGGTAGGTAGTATTATAGCTCGAAACAAATATCCGGCTGGTATAAGTTACTTCATTCTGAAGTTTCAGTAAAAATCCATAATTGGCATTACCGCTCACCATAGAACTTACCATACCGGTTACATCAATATTCAAGTCCAATGTAGACTGAGTAGTGCTGGCCAATGTAATCTGATTCGACGTTGATGTAGCCGGCTGATTAAACCAGTTAACTGATGACGGAGCCCAGCCGGCAGTTATCTGTTGCAAAATCAATGTATTATTGGTGCCATAATTGGCGTCTGAAAGATTGCCGTTTAACGTTGGGTTCGGGTAGGAATACAAATAAAGATTGGCAGCAGTAATTGTGGCGCTTGCAGGAATACTGCTCAAATCAAACTTAATAGCCTCCCGTATGTTTAGGGGCAGGCCGCCATTGGTCCAGGCTTCTACTGGGATATCAGGACGCGCTGAACCACTTTGATCTGCACCATTGTAGTTGACAAGTTCTATTTCAGAAGCATTATTGGATGGTGCAAATGTAAGTGTTTGCGGCCCTGGATTCACCACTACCGTGGCAGTATCGACACCGGTTGCACCTTTGTCGTCCGTCGCCATCAGTTGAAAAACATAGGTGCCCTTCACAAAATTAGTAATAAGGGTAGACGGAGAACCTGGATTAACAATTACAGTAGATGCCGGTCCCGAAACCTGGCTCCAAAGATATGCCACTACATGACCATCCGAATCGGAAGCTGAGCCGGTAAGCGTTAATGTATCAACAGGAAGCGTAATTACTTTGGAAGGGCCGGCATTTACAACCGGTACTTTATTCTGGGGCAAATCAATATCGTCGTCCTTTTTACAAGCAGAGAAGATAAAAAGGAAAGCGGAGCAAATTAAGAGAAGGGAATAGGGTTTTTGCATGCTTAATGAGATTTTATTCAAATATAAAAAAAATACAAAGTGTCTCAAATTTTTTGAAGAAATCAGTTCGTTAACACGTATTTTTACCCGGTTTTTCTAAAAATTTTACCCCCACATGAAGCTTTTCTTTATCAGGTATATCAAGATTGTATTTACCCGCCTGCGGTTACATGCATTTTTCAACTTTTTTTCTTCGTTTTATCTCAACATGTTTTACCTCACCAAATTCTCCATCTGGGCCAACAAAAACAGGAAAATCAGCTTCAACGATTTTCCTTCCAAATGGGACTATGAGAAGAGATATAACCTGTACAAATGGGTAATAGAAAATGAAAAGCTTTCTGCTATTCCCATTAACTATATGGAATTCGGCGTGGCCTCCGGGCAATCCTTCCGCTGGTTTCTCCAGCAGAATACAAACCCCGGAAGCAGGTTCTATGGTTTTGACACGTTTACCGGCCTGCCGGAAGATTTTGGCGTATATAAAAAAGGACAATTCGACAACAACAATAAGGTACCCGATATTGACGATGCCAGGGGTAAATTTTACCAGGGGCTGTTCCAGCAAACCGTTCCCGGCTTTCTGAAGGAATTAGACCCCGGCAAAAGAAATGTTATCATGATGGATGCCGATATATATTCTGCCACCCTATACACCCTGGCAAGCCTTGCGCCCTTCCTGAAAAAAGATGATATTGTTTTCTTTGATGAATTTTCTGTCCCCACCCATGAGTTCAGGGCGTTCACCGATTTTACCCAATCGTTTTATACCAACCTGGAATTAATTGCCGCAACCAATAATTATTACTTCGCTGCCTTTAAGGTAAATTAGTCCAGGCTGTTTTAAGATAAATGCTTCTATATAAAAGGGCGGCCCGGAATATTCCGGGCCGCCCTTTTATATAAATATGCTTGATGAACAGCGCTATGGTTGCCCCGTCCACACATTATTCTTCGGGTTGGCATCCGGCAATACATTGTCCGGGTCTATCGTCACCTGCTGAATTTTATCGGTAGAATTATAGCCGAATTTCCAGGTGCTGCCATGCTGCCAGATTTCAACCGGCAGCATTACCCTGCCGGTTTTGCCGTTTACTTCTTTTATTTCCACGGTTACCGGCATAGGGAGCTTTTCCAGGTTGGCAATAGTGATAATACTTCCTTTGGAAGAATCTTTCTGCACATAGGCCACATCCTGCACCGACTGGTCCACTTTCCAGTTATTCATAAACCAGCCGCGCCAGAACCAGTCCAGCGTTTCGCCCGAGGCATTTTCCATGCAATGGAAAAAATCCCAGGGGGTAGGATGCTTGAACGCCCAGCGGTGTACATAATAGCTGAAAGCACTGTCAAACCGGTCGGGGCCCAGTATATTCTCCCGCAGCAGGGTAAGGCCATAACCCGGTTTGCCATAAGCCACATTGCCCAGGTTGTAGGTTTGTGTAACATCGGGTATGGTGAGTATGGGCTCCGAGTTCTCACCGGAAAATGCCCGGGCATAACCAGAAGCGTTCACCGGGCGCCTGCTCTTATATTCACCGTTATTAAAATGATTCGCCGCCAGCGTGTTGATAAACGTATTGAACCCTTCGTCCATCCAGGGATACTTGCGCTCATTGGAGCCTACGATCATCGGGAACCAGTTGTGGCCAAACTCATGCGAGGTGACGCCAAACAGGCCGCCTTTCTGCGAACGGGAAGAACAGAATACAATACCGGGGTATTCCATACCATTTACAATACCCGCCACATTAGTAGCTGTTGGGTAGCTGAACGGGTAGAGATAAGAGGAATAAAATTCAATGGCCCCCTTAACGTATTCGGTAGAACGCTTCCAGGCAGAATCATTGGCGGATTCTACCGGGTAGGCCGACATGGCCAGCGCTTTTTTGCCACCCGGCAGGTTCATCCGCGCCGCATCCCATACAAAAGCATTGGAAGCCGCCCATGCCACATCGCGTGTATTAATACATTTAAACTTCCAGGTAAGCCGCTGTTTGTTCACCGGGCGGCTGGCCGGGTCCGTTACTTCCGCTTCGGTACGCAGCATAACTGTTTTATCGCTCGTTTTGGCGGTATTCCAGCGTTTAACCTGTTGCGGCGTCAGCACTTCCTGCGGGTTCATGAGCTCGCCCGAACCTACCACTATCTGGCTGGCAGGCACATTCAGCTCATAGGTAATATCGCCATACTCCAGGTAAAACTCTCCCTGTCCAAGATAAGGAAGCGTATTCCAGCCCTGCATGTTGTCGTACACGCAAAGACGCGGGTACCATTGTGCAATTTCATATATCCAGCCGTTTTTTGTTTTTAACCGGCCCATACGGTCGGTACCGTATTCGGGCACTACAAACGAATAAGCAATTTTTAACCGGAGCACACCGCCTTTTGCGCCGATGGCTTTTGCCGGCCTCACCTGCATACGGGTATCGGATACCTCGTATTTTACCGGCTGCTCTTTCCCATCCGCCAGCAGTGCATGTACCGATTCAAGCGTATACCCGCCGTTAAACGCATTGCGGTTGGCCCAGCGGCCGCCGCTCATGGCAGTAGAAGCCACACCCCGGGAAGAAGTGCTGTAAATATTCTGGTCCAGCTGCATCCATATAAAAGAAAGGTCCTGCGGGCTGTTATTGGTATAGGTAATGGTCACCACGCCGGTTATCTTATGCTGCTCCGTATCCAGCGAAGCCTGTACATTATAATCCGCCCTGTTTTGCCAGTAGCGGGGGCCCGGCGTTCCATCGGCTGCCCGAACATCATCGCCATACATAGGATAAAAAAACGGGGCAAAAGCCTCGTGCTGATCATAAACCGAACTGGTTTGTGCAGGAGTTGTTTGAGCAAAATTCCATTTGCCTGCCAAAAGCAGGGAGCCAGCCATTAAAATGCGGGGAAATAGCGCCATAGTAAACGTTTATATTTGTTATTGCCGCCTAAAATTAAATCAATTGAAGTAGATAACCTTACCGCCGGGCAATCCCGGCTACCTTTCATTTGGAGGTTTATAGCGAATACACCAACTTTAAGGCGGAAAATCTGTTAAAGAGACCCTGTAATAATTTGCTTGCCGGTTAGTTGTATAATATAAATTATCAATATATTAAAGTCGTGGTATGAACTATCCCCAGCTGCTGGAAGAGGTAAAAACGTATGCCCTGCATTTTTTCAAAACGCATCACGACCCTAAGATCGTGTACCACAACCAGTCGCACACCGAGCAGGTGGTAAAGGCTGCAACAGATGCTGCCGCTTATTATAACCTGGGTGAGCACGACCTGTTCGTGGTAGTCACTGCTGCCTGGTTTCATGATGCCGGTTATTATACCGGGCCGGCCCAGGGGCACGAACAGCGGGCCTCCGAACTGGTAGCGCTTTTTCTAAGAGAGCGGGGGGTGGATGAAGAAACCATCAAAGCCATACAGGGATGCATTATGGCTACGCGCCTGCCACAGGCCCCGGTTGGTTTGCTGGAGCAGATTGTTTGCGATGCCGACCTCTCGCATCTTGGCTCCGACGCTTTTTCCGAAAAGAATAAATTGCTGCGCAAAGAGGTAGAAAACATCTCCCACAAAGAAATTTCCAAAGATGAATGGCGAAAGGGCACCATCCGTTTTCTCGAATCCACCCATTACCAAACCGAATATGCCCGGCAATTACTCAATGAAAAAAAACAGCAGCACCTGGATAAACTAAAACAAAAAGTATCGAAAGAGGAAGCTCCCCCGCCAGGGGCCCCGGTAAGCGCACCAGCCCCGCAGGCCGCACCTGTTAAGAAACCGAAGATAGACCGGCCCGACCGTGGTATTGAAACCATGTTCCGCATCAGCTCCGCCAACCACCAGCGCCTGAGCGATATGGCCGACAACAAGGCGCATATCATGATCACCACCACCTCCATTATATTATCGGTGGTGCTGAGCGTATTGCTCCGCAAGCTGGAAGACAATCCCTACCTCATCTTCCCTACCATGCTCCTGCTGGTTGTTTGCGTAATAACCATGGTGTTTTCCATACTGGCCACGCGGCCAACCATTCCGCAGGGAATATTTACCCAGCAGGATATTGAGCAGAAAAAAGTGAACCTGCTTTTCTTTGGTAATTTCTACCGGATGAGTTACAACGAATATTCGGAGGGAATGAAAACAATGATGAACGACCGGGAGTTTTTATATGGCAGCCTCACACGCGATGTGTACTCGCAGGGCGTGGTGCTGGGGCGCAAGTACCGGCTGCTGCGGATTGCCTACAACGTGTTTATGTTCGGCATTGTTGCTTCTGTTATCGCCTTTACCATTGCTACCATCTTTTTTGCCCATTGATTAGAAACAAAACCACATGCCTTATCCTGCCAATACACTGTTTGTTTACGCCTTGCTGCTGTTGCTTGGCGGGGCAGGCTGTACCATGATTAACCCCGAACAAAAAACACCGGAAGGCTATAACCTGGGCAAACCCGAAAAATTCAGGGTGCCGGAAAGCCTGCTGGAAATTTCGGGTATCGCCTTTCACAACGGCAATCCCGGTACGGTATACGCCATCCAGGATGAGCAGGGCAAACTGTTCTGGCTAAGCTGGGGCGTAAAAAAACAACAGCATATCAAATTCGCCAAAAACGGCGATTATGAAGACCTTGCCATTATAAAAAACAGGGTGATTGTACTAAAGAGCAATGGCGTCCTTTATTCCTTTCCCCTGGCCGATACCACGCAGGAAGAAGCCGCCGGCGTACAGGAATGGACATCGCTGCTCCCCGAAGGCGAGTACGAAGGAATATGGGCCGATGAAGCCAGTAGCAGCATATATGTGCTTTGTAAACATTGCAAAGGCAGCGATCCAAAAATCAGTATACCGGGGTACAGTTTCCGGCTTACCGATTCTTCGCTTTCCCCTGCCGGCAGCTTTACCATCGATGTAGCCCAAATAAAAGCGACATTCTCCCGGTCAAAAAGAGGCTTTCGCCCTTCGGCCCTGGCCAATAACCCGCTTACCCATGAATGGTTTATTATTTCCGCCGTCAACCACCTGCTGGTGATTACCGATAGCAGCTGGAAAGTAAAAAACGCGTATCACCTGGATGGCAACCGGTTTAACCAACCCGAAGGACTGGCGTTTGATACGGCAGGAAACCTATACATCTCCAACGAGGGAGATCACCTGTCGGAAGGAAATATCCTGAAGTTCCCGCGCCTCAAACAATAATACCGGGCGGTGAAAACTATGAAGTGACCAGGTTTTAAATTGTATGTACATGGAAAAGATGCAGGCTGTTTTACTGGACCTGAACGAGGCTATACAGCATACCAATGTAACTGTTTTAAAAACGGCCTTATCGTTTGGGCCTTTTATTGACTTTCTCGAAAAAAGCGCAGAAGAAGTGGAGCCGTTAAAAGCATCCATTGCCCGCTCAGCCCTGCAGCTGTTTTCAAAATACCCGGAACTAAGGGGCCGGCTGCCGGTTGCGGATATAAGCCGCTACCCCGATGTACTGGAACAGGTGCATGCACTGCTTACCCCTGCGCTCCCGGCAGGCAAAGAAGAAATATGGGCCCTGAGCCTCCCGGCCTCCCCGCATATTTTTTATGGCACCGCTTCTTTTTACAACCTGATGACCGAACCGGCCACGGGAAAAATAAAAGACAATATACTGAGCTATTCGGCGGAGTTATGGAAGGAAAAACGGCTCACCAATATTTACGCCGTCATCCTGCAAAAGCTCTATGGATTCTCTATGGACCACAAAGAAATCGTGCATGAAATAACCGATGATAAAACAGGCCTTACCAGTTATTACCGGTTTAATTTCGATACCCGCTTTCTTACCATTAAGAGCAATACGCCCCTGCCGGAAATAACCGTCGAACTCCTGCAGGAGCAGCTGGCGCAGCAGGTATCGCCCGTTCAAATACTGGAAACCATTTTACCCCTGCATCATTTTTCCTTTGAAGGCTTCTCCGTATTTACACTCACCGATATAACAACGGAATACATCCTCAACCGCTTAAAGGATATAAGCATGCCGCAGGAGGGTTGCTCCGATAAAAGCTACACTACTCATATTGAACGGGCACTAAAAACAATTGCCGGCAGTAACGAGGTACACTTTGGCCTGCTCCCCTTTTTACGGATCAATGATAAGATTGTTTTTAACGAGGATATCAGTTACCAGAGCCTTCTTATCCGCATAGGCAAAAAACAAAACCTGGAAGAAGCGTTGTTCCTGCATTTCGCGGAAAATTATATACAGCACCCGCGCCTGTTCTTTTTTCGCAGCCTTTCCGCCGCCGGCAGTGGCAACAACCTGCTGGAAGAGCTGCTCATAAAAGAAGGGATCGGCTCCTATATGGCTGTCCCGCTGCAAACCCGGGGGCAGGTAGTGGGCGTGATGGAGATATATGCCACTTCCCCGGGCACTATCGACGAAAAGATGTTGTCTAAACTAAATGTGGCCGAAACCCTGCTGGCGCAGCTGGTGCAATACACCATTGATGCCATCAAAGAAGAAATAGGCCATGTTATCAATGAAAAATTCACCCCCCTGCAGCAGTCTGTGGCATGGAAATTCAGGGAAGCCGCCTGGCAGTATATCAGCGCCGGCCACCAGGGTGAAGATGCAGCGCTGCCCCCGGTCGTGTTTCAAAATGTTTTCCCCCTCTACGGCGCCATTGATGTACGCAACTCCACCGTTGAACGAAACAATGCCCTGAAGGCCGACCTCGCCACACATGCTTCCATATTGATGGACACCCTGTTGCCGCTGAAAAAATATACAGACCCAAAAACCTTTACTACCATAAAAGAACGTTGCGATGAATGGTCGGATATTGTTGAATACAAAATTTCGCCTTACCAGTCGTTCCGGGTGGAGGATTACCTGTACAAAGAAGTAGTGCCTTTTTTATTAACCATACGACAGCAATACCCCGATACTGCCGCAGGCATTAATCATTACCTGCAGGCGATTGACGAAAAAACCGGCATCACCTGGTTAAACCGGCGCAATCTTGAAGCATCGCTGCAGCTTATCAATACCAGCGTGGGCGAAAGCCTCAACCAGTTCAACCGCCACCTGCAGGAAAGCTTTCCCTGCTATTTTGACAAATTCCGGACAGACGGCATTGAATACGATGTATATGCCGGATCTTCCATTGCGCCGGGCAAGACCCTTACACGGGAGATATTAAAAGATATGCGAAAAAAGCAATTGTCGGTTATGGCCCTTATAGCGCGGCAGGCAAAAGAATTGCTGCCCCGGCTGTCCATGCCCCTGCAAACCACGCAACTTATTTTTGTACACAGTACGCCCATTGATATTGCCTTCAGAACAGATGAGCGCCGGTTTGATGTGGAGGGCGGTTATAATATCCGCTACCAGGTAGTAAAAAAACGCATCGACAAAGCATTTATAAAAAACTCCTCCCAGCGCCTTACACAGCCCGGCACCATTGCCATTGTCTATTTTGAACAGATGGATGTGGAAGATTACCTGGATGCCATTCCCGGGTTGCAGGAAGCACAGGTATTATTGCCCGACCTGGAATGGCTGGAGCTGGAAGATTTGCAGGGCGTAAGCGGGTTAAAAGCCTTGCGGCTGTTTATAAAAGAATAACCATCAAAATAAAACCATGACAAAAAGAATCTCTGTTGGCAAACTACAACCCGCCGCGTATAAAGCCATGGATGCACTGGACAGCTTTGTGAGCAATTCAGCCATCGACAAAGTACACCGCGAACTGATTAAGATAAGGGCCTCCCAAATCAACGGTTGCGCCTATTGCGTAGACTCCCATTCGGCAGATGCGCGCCAACTGGGCGTAAC
>JACXTT010011072.1_pt1 | contig 12097 bp, 11 predicted proteins | sample 9270951 | NCBI WGS metagenome assembly JACXTT01 (sample SAMN15532306, study PRJNA645909) | rock metagenome | isolation source: weathered quartz diorite | place: Puerto Rico | collected 2017-06-21 | reverse complement strand
CCGATTTTGCCCGAGCGACGGCGCAAGAAGCGAGCAGCTGCGCAGGATCACAGTACTGGCGTCGTCGGCCTCTATGGCCAGTTCGATGTTCCCTGCGTGCCGGTCGCGCGTAATTCGGGATTGTTCTGCACTGGTCCCGGCGGCCACTTGAAAAAGCGTGGGCGTATCGTCGTCGTGTTTGTTCCCACGATTCCCGCTGGACTGAAGCGGGCCGATTTCATGACCCTCCTCAAAGGGCGAATCGAAGAGGCGACGCACAGGTTGCTGACGGAGGGACGAGCGAACCTCGCCAGTCGGGCGGGCTGATTCGCGCAGGCGGAAATCCTGTGGTAATCGCCCCGCCCCACCCTGCATCTTGCGGGCGCCTAGAACATTTAGAGAACAAACTGTATATTCACGGCTCGATGGTAAAGACGGCCCAATGACCGAGATTTCCCGCCAGATCTGGAACATGAAATACCGGCTGAAAGCCCCGGACGGCACGCCGCTCGATCTCGACGTCCCTCACAGCTGGGCGCGCGTGGCGCTCGCCGCGGCCAGGGCCGAGCGATCCGAAAAACGGGCGGAATGGGCCCAGCGATTTGCGGAGGCGCTGGCGGGATATCGATTTCTTCCTGCTGGCCGGGTTCTCGCGGGCGCCGGCACCGATCGCAGTGTCACGCTCTTCAACTGCTTCGTCATGGGCACCATTCCCGATTCGATGGACGGAATTTTCTCGGGCCTGCGCGAAGCAGCGCTGACGCTGCAGCAGGGCGGCGGCATCGGCTACGACTTCTCCACGCTGCGGCCCAAGGGGGCTTTGGTCAAAGGCGTCGGAGCGGACGCGTCCGGACCGGTCTCCTTCATGGAAGTTTGGGACGCGATGTGCCGGACGATCATGTCCGCTGGTTCACGACGTGGCGCCATGATGGCGACGCTTGCCTGCGATCACCCGGACATCGAGGAGTTCATCGACGCCAAGCGCACCAAGGGGCGGCTGTCGATGTTCAACCTATCGGTGCTTGTAACCGACAGATTCATGATCGCGGTGAAGGAGGATGCTGCCTGGGATCTCAAGTTCGGCGGCAAGGTATTCAGAACCGTGCGGGCGCGCGAGCTGTGGGATCGCATCATGCGCGCAACGTACGAGTATGCCGAGCCCGGCGTAATCTTCATCGACCGGATCAACAAGACGAACAACCTCGCCTATTGCGAAACGATCAGCGCAACCAATCCATGTGGCGAGCAGCCGCTGCCACCCTACGGGGCCTGCCTGCTCGGATCGATCAATCTTGCAAGACTGGTTCGCAATCCCTTCGACGAGGACGCGCATATTGACCTTGGAGAACTCTCTTCGCTCGTTCGCGTCGCAATTCGATTTCTCGACAACATCATCGACATTTCGCGCTTTCCTCTGCCGGAACAGCACGCTGAGGCCATAGCCAAACGCAGGCTCGGCCTCGGCGTAACCGGTCTCGCCGATGCGCTGATATTTTGCCGCGAGCGTTACGGCGCGAAGCAAAGCATCACCCTGATCGACAAATGGCTCAGTGAGATCGATCAAGCCGCTTACGCCGCCTCGGTCGAGATCGCGGGCGAGAAAGGCTCGTTCCCATTGTTCGACAAGGCTGAATTCCTCGCCCGCCCGCATATTCAGGCGCTTCCTTCCGACATCCAGGACGCGATCGCGGCGCATGGAATTCGGAACGGACTTCTGACATCGATCGCGCCTACCGGCACTATCTCGCTCTTTGCCGACAACGTCTCAAGCGGCATCGAGCCTGTCTTTGCTTACACGTACAAGCGATACGTCCTGGCCGGTGATGGAAAGCGCAGCGAAGAGACCGTCTCGGATTACGCTTACCGGATGTTCCGCGCGCGCTTCGGCGAGGACGCCGCATTGCCGGACTATTTCGTCAATACGCAAACGCTCACGCCGGCCGAGCATCTTGCGGTGCAAGCGGCCGCGCAAAAGCATATCGACAGCTCAATCTCCAAGACCATCAACGTTCCCCGCGAGATTGCTTTTTCCGACTTCAAGGAGATCTACCGTCAAGCCTATGAACTCGGCTGCAAGGGCTGCACGACCTACAGGCCCAATGATGTCACCGGCGCCGTGCTCGAGACGACCGCGGAGTCTCCTGCTCAGGCTGCGGTGGAAGAGCCACTTCTTGCTTCCGATGAAGAACCGATGCTGCCGCTTACTGCGCCCCGCCAGCCGATCCAACGTGGTAGCGGCGGAGTGGTGTACATGACGAAGCCGCTCGATCGGCCGGAGGTGCTGATCGGCCAAACATACAAGATCAAATGGTTCGATACCGATCACGCCTTCTACATCACGGTCAACGATATCGAGCAGGATGGACGAAGGCGGCCGTTCGAAGTGTTCGTCAACTCGAAGAACATGGACGCCTATGCCTGGACCGTCGCGCTTACACGCATGATCAGCGCAGTCTTTCGCAGAGGCGGCGACGTTTCCTTCGTTGTCGACGAGCTGAAGGCAGTATTCGATCCGCGCGGAGGCCAATGGATGGGTGGCCGTTATGTGCCTTCGATTCTCGCGGCCATCGGCGAGGTCATCGAGCGCCACTTGGTCGCGATCGGTTTCATGAGCCCGCGAGAGGGCCCGCTTGCCGGCGAGCAGATACGCGCCGTCGCCGTCGCCGCCGAGGGCGCCCCTGCCCGTTTCTGTCCGCGTTGCGGTTCCCCCAGCTTCGTACGGTTGGAGAACTGCGATTCCTGCCTTTCCTGCGGTTACTCGAAGTGCAGCTGAGCAGCCCTGCAATTGCACTTCGCTGCAGCGGCTCAATTCGACACAGGGCACAAAGGGCACCGAGAATGACTATGGCGCACTTCGCGCGCCGAGTCCTTTCCCGGTGTTCTTTGTGCCTTTGTGTTAGGTGACGATCCCACTGCGTCGGCCGACCCAATGAACCTCACGAACCGCTTTTTCATCTACGCGCCGTTCGCGCTCTTCGTCGTGCTCGCGCTGGGCGTCACGATCCGATGGTACTCGGAAGCATCTGCGTTCTCTGCCCGACTGAACGCGCTCAACGGCCATAGGCTCATGCCGGGCGTTACGCTTCATTTTGCGTCGAAGCAGATTTCGGGTTTTCCCTTCCGGATGGACGCGGTCTTCAAGGATCTCGAAATTGACGTCGAGACGCGTCACGGACCCTCGAGTTGGCATACCGAGGATTTCGCGCTCCACCGCCTCACCTATGGTGCTGACACGACATTGTTCGAGGCCGCGGGTCGACAGCGCCTGAGCTGGACGGACCTAGCCGGGCGGCATCATCAGCTTCCCTTCGCGATCGGCAGTCTGCGCGCAAGCGCCAGCGAGAGCGAGATGGGCCTTGAGCGCTTCGATCTCAACGCGGTTTCCCTCAATTCGCCCGAGGGTTCTGCCGGAAAGGCGCAACTGCACGTGCGCAAGGAGCCTCACAACGATGCCGTCGACCTTTTTGTCAGCTTCAACGAAGTGGGTCTGGGACCAAGGCTGTCATCGGTATTCGGCCGCGTAGTCGAGCACGCACTCTTTTCTGCGAAGGCTGCCCCGGGGGAGCTGCTCGCGACGTTGCTCGCGGGAAAAGCCGACTGGCGAAACGCCCTTGTGAGCGCGCAACGCGCGAACGGCCAACTTCGAGTCGATCAGATTGAGGTCGCCTTCGATCGACTCGATGCAACCGGTAAAGGCACGATCCAGCTTGACGCCGAAGGACGGCCCCAAGGCATGCTCGATTTCAAGATCGCGCGCTTCGCCAAGTTCATCGATGCCGTCCGCGCCGGTGAGGCAAGAAAGGGGATCGCCAAGGCTCTCGTCGACCGCGCGAGCAAGGCTGGTAGCGACGAGATGGGGCGCCTCGGCATCGTGCTCGGTGCAAAGGACGGCATTGTCTATGCAGGTGACGAACCCGCGGGCATATTGATGCCGGTTTACTGAATCAGCTTTTCCTTGCGCGATTGCGCCCAAAATTCGGGTCGGCACTGTCCTGGCCCGCATCGATGATGCCGCGCCGGATCGCGCGCGTGCGGGTGAAGAGATTGAACAGCGCGTCGCCATCACCCCAGCGGATGGCGCGCTGAAGCGCGCTCAAGTCCTCGCTAAAGCGGCCCAGAACCTCGAGCACCGCTTCGCGGTTGTTGAGGAAGACATCGCGCCACATGGTTGGATCCGATGCAGCGATACGCGTGAAGTCGCGAAATCCACCGGCCGAGTATTTGATGACTTCGCTCTCGGTGACCGTCTCAAGGTCGTCGGCCGTGCCGACGATGTTGTAGGCGATGAGGTGTGGGACATGGCTCGTGATCGCAAGCACGATGTCATGATGTTTGGGGTCCATGACGTCTACGTGGCTGCCGAGCCTGCGCCAGAGCTCGCTGAGCCTTTCGACTGCGGCCGGATCGGTGCCGGGCGGCGGCGTCAGGATGCACCAACGTCCATCGAAGAGTTCGGCGAAGCCGGCATCGGGACCCGACTGTTCGGTGCCCGCGATCGGGTGTGCGGGTATGAAATGAACGCCTTCGGGTACGTGCGGGCCTACATCGCGCACCACGGCGGTCTTCACGGAACCGACATCGGTCAAGATCGCGTCGCGCTTCAGAAGTGACGCGATCTCTTTCGCAAGCGCGCCGAAAGTGCCAACAGGGGTTGCGAGCACGACGAGATCGGCATCGCGCACGCAAGGTTCGAGATCGCCATGCATCGTGTTAGCGAAACCGATTTTCTTTGCGCGTTCCAACGTCGTAATGCTGCGCGAAAATCCGGATATATGAGCGGCAAGGCCGCCCCGGCGCATCGCATGCGCCATGGACGAGCCAATAAGACCCACGCCGATGAGCGCGACCTTGGTGAAGAGGGGTTTCGAGTCGGCTGTCATTTGCGCGCCTGAAATTCCGCGAGTGCCGCAACGACGGCCCGGTTGGCCTCTTCGCTTCCAACGGTGAGCCTGAGGCAGTGCGGCAAGGCGTAATTCGCCACGTCACGCAGGATCAGGCCACGCCGCTCGAGGAAGACATAGGCCTTCTTTGCCCGCTCTGCGTTTGCGAACTGGATCAGGATGAAGTTGCAGACGCTGTCGTCGACGCGGAGGCCGAGTCTGCTAATACTCTCGATCAGCCAGGCTCGCCATTTCTCGTTGTGCGCGAACGATTCGTCAAAGTGCTTTCGATCCGAAAGCGCGGCAAGGGCTGCAGCCTGCGCGGGCACGCTGACGTTGAAGGGGCCACGGACGCGATTGAGCACGTCGGCGACGGCGGCGGGACAATAAGCCCAGCCGACGCGCAGGCCGGCGAGCGCATAGATCTTCGAGAAGGTGCGGGTCATCACGACGTTCGGAAAGCTCGAGACCATTTCGATCCCGGCTTCGTAGTCGTTGCGCCGCACATACTCCGAATAGGCTGCGTCAATGACAAGCAGCGTGCTTGACGGCAGTCCCGCATGCAGGCGCCGCACCTCGTCGTGCGAAAGATAGGTGCCGGTCGGATTGTTCGGATTGGCGAGGAAGACGATGCGGGTTTTCTCCGACACGCGCGCGAGCATTGCGTCGACATCGGCGCGCAGATTCTTTTCCGGTACGACGACGGGAGTGGCAGAACTCGAGAGGGCCGCGATCCGATAGACGAGAAAGCCGTGCTCGGTGAACATCACTTCGTCGCCCGCCGTCAGATAGGCAAGCGCAAGAAGGCTCAAGAGCTCCCCCGAGCCATTGCCGCAAACGATGCGCTCGGGATCTAGTCCGAAGCGCTGGGCGAGGACTTCTCGCAGCAGGCGGGCGTCGCCATCGGGATAGATCGAGAGTCCGTCTCTGGCCGCACCAAAGGCCTCGAGCGCCTTGGCACTCGGGCCGAGCGCGGATTCGTTCGACGAGAGCTTAATGGCATGCTCGATGCCGGGCACATGTGCGCGCCCGCCGACATACGGTTTGATGTCGAGAACTCCGGGCTTGGGCGCGAGTACCATCGAAACTGTTCCGACCAAAGGAGCCGGGTTATAGCCGCGCGCAGCCGAGCGGCAAAGCAGGACCAGTATTCGTTGACAGGAACGGGCTTATCGCCCTAGCAACGCCCTCCTTCGTCCTAAGGGCGGAGCTTGTCGAGGGCAGATGGCCGAGACCGCAAACCCGCGTTTCCTGCAACCGATCCGCGTCGCTAATGCAGACGTCGGGCAGGCAGTCGCGTTCGGCAAAGATAAGGCGATCGTGCTCGATGCGGGCCGAACGTTTGCGCCTCTGAACGTCGCGTACATGACGTACGGCACTCTCAACAGCGCCAAGAGCAATGCCGTGCTCGTTTGTCATGCCTTGACGGGCGACCAATTCGTGGCGAGCGCCCACCCCGTGACTGGGAAGCCTGGTTGGTGGGAGACAATGGTCGGTTCAGGAAAGCCGATCGATACGGACCGCTTCTTCATCATCTGCGCCAATATTATCGGCGGCTGCATGGGAACGTCCGGGCCGGGTGAGATCGATCCCGTGATCGGCAAACCGTATGGACTCACCTTCCCCCTCGTCACTGTGCGCGACATGGTGCGGGCTCAGGCGATGCTCCTCGATGCCCTCGGCATTGACGAGCTCCTCTGTGTCACCGGCGGTTCGCTCGGCGGAATGCAGGTGCTGCAGTGGGCCGCTAGTTACCCCGAGCGTGTCGTCTCTGCCATTCCGATTGCGACGGCCGCACGCCATTCTGCGCAGAACATCGCCTTTCACGAAGTCGGACGACAGGCGATCATGGCCGACCCCGAGTGGCATGGCGGCGCCTATCAGCTGCGCGACACGCGCCCTGCGAAAGGCCTTGCGGTCGCCCGCATGGCCGCGCATATCACTTATCTCTCCGAGGCTGCTTTACAACGCAAATTCGGACGCTCGCTCCAGAACCGCGAAGCGATCTCGTTCGCTTTTGCGCCGGATTTCCAGGTGGAGAGTTACCTGCATCACCAGGGGTTGACGTTCGTCGATCGGTTTGATGCCAACTCCTATCTCTACATCACGCGTGCGATGGACTATTTCGATCTCGCCGCGGACTATGGCGGCGTGCTCGCCGAAGCTTTTCGCGGCACCAAGACGCGCTTCTGCATCATTTCGTTCACCAGCGATTGGCTGTTCCCGACGGTGGAAAACAAACGTATTGCGCACGCGCTGAATGCGGCGGCCGCCAATGTCAGCTTCGTCGAGATCGCGACCGATCGCGGGCACGATTCTTTCCTGCTAGACGAACCGGAAATGTTTGCCACCGTGCGCGGCTTCCTGAACGCGGTGGCGTCCCAGCGCGGCATCCCGTGAACGGCCGCGGAAATGGTCTTAGGTCCGACCTTGCGGCGATCGCAGCAATGGTCCCGGAGAAGGCGCACGTTCTCGATGTTGGCTGTGGCGACGGCGCTCTCCTCGAGCATCTGCAAAGCATAAAGCAGGTAGACGGGCGCGGGCTCGAGCTGTCGCAGGTCGACGTCAATGCCTGCGTTGCCCGCGGTCTCTCCGTCGTGCAAGGCGACGCCGACACCGACCTCGCAGATTACCCGAGCGGCGTGTTCGATGTCGTGATCCTGAGCGACACGATCCAGGCGACGCGCAGCCCGCGCACCGTGCTCCGCCAGCTCTTGCGCATCGGGCAGAAGACCGTGGTCTCGCTGCCGAATTTCGGACACTGGCGCGTCAGGCTGGCGCTCCTCCTAACGGGCCGCATGCCTCAGACGCCGGCACTCGACTACACCTGGCACGAGACGCCCAATATTCATCTCTGCACGATCGCCGATTTCGTGCGGCTCGCTCGCGACGAAGGCGGCGAAATCGAGCGCGCCTTCGCACTTCAGGGCGACGGGCGCACGATCTCCATGACGCCCGATGCGTGGGGACCGAATCTTTTTGCGGAACGCGCGATCTTTCTTCTGAAAAGGCGGGCGGCTACGGCGTAGCGGAGGGGGAACCGCTACGCCGCCGCCGATCGGTCAGTTCTTGGTCTCTCGCTGACCGAGGTAATTCAACGCCTTCTCGTAGTGGGCGACGCCGAGCGTATAGACGCCGCTCAAGCAGAACTGCCGCCCCGCACTCTGTTCGTCGGCGGCCGCCTTGTAGTTCGGCGACTGCTGATTGTCCTGGAGCGCGCTTGCGACCTGTTTCGAAAGATGCAGGCAACCGATCGTGTTCGCGGGTTCCTGCGCGGAGCTGCTCGACGCGGCCAGCGCGCCCGACACGAGCACGATTGCCGCAATGGATTTGTGGAAACTCATGACGCTGCCTCCTCGTGTGCCGGCACCGCGCCGGCGTTTTTGCGACGTAGGTACGAATAGGCGCGATGAAAGAGTCTCCCCAATCACTCATGCGTGCGATCAATCACAGCCGTGTGACGTGAACGAGCGTTTCGTGCAGGTATTGCTGCATTTCTCTACGCTCGCAGAATTTGGCAGCAACTATTGCATGACGGTCATGCGCATCAACGATCGGTGAACAGTATTGTGATTGGAAAGTAGTAATGCGATCGATGATCGACTTTCGCCCTCGATCGCGACGTTGATCTTGCCGATCAACGTATTCGCGAACTTTGAATTTACAGACTATTCCTAACGATCGTGGATTACGGCCGAGCGCGAGCCGGAGACAGGACGTGCTTTCCTCGCGCGCGTACAGGCTCGGTCAACGGTGTGACCAGGGATTTGGTGGCGTCAACGAGATGCACGCCAGCGAGTGCCGGCCAGCCGCGTCGCCCGATGCTCTCCCACGTCGTTCCGGTGCCGATCAGCCTCCGGCTTGTGATCGGCGGCACGTGAAGTGCGCGGTCCCAGGCGGTTGGTTCCAGAAGCGCGGACTTCAGGAGATTGCTCAACTCCAGACGATGGTAGGGGCGGCCTAGCGCAAAGGGGGAACGGACGAGCTGGGCCCAGGGGCTGGCGCGATTGGGCGCGACGATGAGAACGCGGCCCTCGGGCGCCATCACGCGCCAGAGCTGGCGCAATACGGGCCGCGCCGAGTCGGCACCTTCGAGTCCGTGCACGACGAGGATCCGATCAAAGAATGCATCGGGAAAAGGCAACGCATTCTCGTCGCCGAGAGCCGTGAGGTTGCGCGATTGCGGCCAGGCGATGACGCCCTGCTGAGCAGGCATGAACGCCGTCACGCGTTCGGCTTCCGCCATCCACGGCGTCAGGTAGGGAACCGCAAAGCCATAGCCAAGCACCCGACGCGCTTTTACTTCGGGCCACATGGCCTTGATCCGGCGCAGGATGGCCCGACGCGCGCCCTGTCCCATGGGCGTCTCGTAGAAATCGGCAAGGTCGCTTGCCTCGAGTTGCATCGGGGGGGTCAGCCTAGTCGGTTCAAAGGAACCTAGCGGCTTGCTACGCTCGGCTCACGCCCAATCGGAGAAAAATCCCTTGTCAGACCTCAGGATCGAACTCGTCCCCTGCCTTCGAGACAACTACGCCTACCTCGTCAGAGATGAAAAAGCCGACCTTTGCGCGGTGGTCGATCCCTCCGAACCCGGTCCGGTCGTGAAGGCCCTCAAGTCCAAGGGTTGGCGCCTCACCCACATCCTCAACACGCATCACCACTTCGACCACACCGGGGGCAACATTGCGCTGAAAGAGACCTTCGGCGCCGACGTCGTCGGTCCCGCCAAAGACCGCGACCGGATACCCGCGATCGATACCGGTGTCAACGAGGAGACCAATTGGCGCTTCGGTGGCCGCGATGTCCGCGTTCTCGAGATTCCTGCCCATACCCGAGCGCACATCGCCTTCATCGTCGACGGCGCCGCGTTCACAGGCGACACGCTATTCGCGATGGGCTGCGGCAGGCTCTTCGAGGGCACGCCTCAAATGATGTGGACCAGCCTCTCCAAGCTTGTGAAACTGCCCGATGAAACCCGCGTCTATTGCGGCCACGAATACACGCTCAATAACGGGCGCTTTGCATTGACCCTTGAGCCAAACAACGAGGCGCTCAAGCAGCGCATGCGCGAAGTGGAAAGAGCGCGGTCTGAGGACGCCCCGACCATTCCGTCAACGATCAGGCTCGAGAAGGCGACCAACCCGTTCCTCAGGCCGAGCTCGGCGGAGATTCGGAGAAGCTTGCATCTCGAAAAGGAAACCGACGTCGAAGTGTTTGCCGAGATGCGTCGACGGAAAGATTCGTTCTGAACAAAGTGGGGAAATTGGAATGAGACGGGCATTAATCGTAATCGCTTCGGTTGTCGTGGTGGTTGCAGCCATCGGCGCGGGTCTGCTCTACACAGCGACCGGCAGTGATCGGATTCTGACCGCCATCGGGCAGATCGCAAAACCCCATCACGGCTGGGACCTAGCCGTTACGGCGCCTGCACCGGATTACAGCAAAGCCGAGTCGTGGGCGGCCCTGCCCGGACATCCCTCTCCGGCGAATCTCGTTCCCGAGGGATCGAGCGCCACCCTTAACGCGCGCGTGGATGTCTTCTTCATCCATCCAACCGGATACATGAAAGGGTATGATTGGAATTCGCCGCTCGACGCCAAGAGCGCCACTGAAGAGAACACGAAGTGGATGATGGCCAATCAGGCAAGCGCCTTTAATGGCTGCTGCACCGTCTATGCGCCGCGTTATCGCGAATCGTCGATCATGACCTATATCGCGGCGTCGCCAGACGTTCGGACAAAGGCGATGGACCTCGCCTACGGCGACGTCGAACGGGCCTTCGACTATTTTCTCGAGCACTACTCACGCGGGCGCCCTTTCATCATCGCAAGCCACAGCCAGGGCACGGCGCACGGTTTCCGCCTCCTGAAAGAGCGCATCGATGGCACGCCGCTCGCTGGACGGATGGTTGCCGCCTATCTGCTGGGCGGCGGCATCCAGGACAAGGAAGCCGACGCACTTAAGACCATCCATGTATGCAACAGCCCCACCGACCTTCATTGCCTCGCTCAGTGGGACACGTGGGGCGAACACGGCTCGCCGCAGCGCGACGCAGATCGCGGCAAGACTGTTTGCGTCAATCCGGTCTCTTGGAAACGCGACGGCGGGATGACGGATCCTGTCGCTCAAAAGGGCGGGGTGCCCACCAGCGGCATGTTCAGCGTGCGATTCCTGGGTAGCGACGCCGCCAGCGGCGTCGAGTTCAAGCCGCTGGGAGCGCCGCTACGGGCCTACACCCATGCGGCGTGTCGCGACGGACTGCTCTTTGTCGACGACCAGAAGGGTGAGCCATTCGCCAAGCTCGACATGGGCGGCGAAAACTACCATGGCCTGGACTATCCGCTCTTTCATATGGATATCCGTGAAAATGCGATTGCGCGTGTGAATACCTATCTCACCCAGCATCAGATCAGCGTCGCCGGACCCTGACACACGCGATGGCCGATGAGATTGCTCTGTTAGATCTGCGAGGCCTCAAGTGCCCGTTGCCGTCCCTGATGGCCAGGCGCGCGCTGTTGCGCGCCGAACCGGGTATCAGCATCGCGTTGCTCTCGGACGATCCGCTGGCGCCAATCGATGTGCCGCATATGTGCGCGCAAGAGGGCTTCGACGTAATTTCGGTGACCTGGAAAGGCCCGCTCGCACGCATGCTGCTGCGTAGACGCCCTACTCAGGCGTGAACCTCCAGCCTCAGTGCGGAGGTGGGGATGGCGGCGGCGTCAGATGCGCGATGATGTCGTCGGCATTAACGGCACGCGGCTCATTGCGCGCCTGCTCGGGCGTCAGAAGCACAATCTCCGCATATGCCTCGTAGCGAGTCGTCGCGTAGGTGTCTGCGTAGTCCCAATCGTGCCAATACCAGCCGAAGGGACGGTAGAAGCCCGGCCAGCCTTCGAACTGCGTGTGATAGGCCGTGTGGGCTTGGGTGTCGCGCGTGTCGAAGACGAACCAGCGAAAGCCAGATTGCTGGGTTACCTGGGCCGAGCGGAGGAGCAGGTAGTCCTCAACGGTCCGTCGGTTTGTGGCGGCATTGCCGACGAACGTGACCCGCCAGCGATTTGCGCCCAGACGCTCGTCCGTGTAGCCGGTCGAGTGTCCTTCCAGCGGCGCGTACGGCGCGGGATGCTCGCAACCGGTCAAGACAAAGAGGGACACGAGGCATGCGGCAAGCGTCCCATGGCAGCGGACTGGCCTCAAGGGGTCCCTTCGGCCACCCCCAGGGCTTTGGACAGTATTTG
>JACXTT010011071.1_pt1 | contig 12098 bp, 9 predicted proteins | sample 9270951 | NCBI WGS metagenome assembly JACXTT01 (sample SAMN15532306, study PRJNA645909) | rock metagenome | isolation source: weathered quartz diorite | place: Puerto Rico | collected 2017-06-21 | reverse complement strand
GTGCTCGGCAAATACCATCCGCACGGCGACGCCGCCACGTACGAAGCGCTGGTGCGCATGGCGCAGGACTTCTCCATGCGCTACACGCTGATCGACGGGCAGGGCAATTTCGGCTCGGTGGATGGCGATTCGCCCGCGGCCTACCGCTATACGGAATGCCGGCTGGAAAAGCTCGCCTCCGAGATGCTCGCCGACATCGAGAGCGAGACGGTCGACTTCGTGCCGAACTACGACGGCAAGGAGCGCGAGCCGGCGGTGCTCCCCTCCCGCGTGCCGAACCTGCTGGTCAACGGTTCTTCCGGAATCGCGGTAGGCATGGCGACCAACATTCCGCCGCATAACCTCGGCGAAGTGATCGACGCGGCGCTGCATGTGCTCGAGCAGCCGCACTGCGCCATCGAAGATGTCATCAAGCGGATGCCGGCGCCGGACTTCCCCACCGCCGGCATCATCTACGGCATCGCCGGCGTGCACGAGGGCTACCGCACCGGCCGCGGCCGCGTGGTGATGCGCGCGCGCACGCACTTCGAGGAAGTCGGCAAGGGCGACCGTCAGGCGATCATCATCGACGAGCTGCCCTACCAGGTGAACAAGCGCGTGCTGCTCGAGAAGATCGCCGAGATGGTGAACGACAAGCGGCTCGAAGGCATCTCGGACATCCGCGACGAGTCGGACAAGTCCGGCATGCGCGCAGTGCTCGAGTTGAAGCGCGGCGAAAACCCGGACATCGTGCTGAACAACCTGTACAAGACCACGCAGCTCCAGGACGCCTTCCACATGAACATGGTGGCGCTGGTCGACGGCCAGCCGCGGCTCCTCAACCTCAAGGAGCTGATCGAGGCGTTCATCGCGCACCGGCGCGAAGTCGTCACCCGCCGCACGGTGTTCGAGCTGCGCAAGGCGCGCGAGCGAGGCCACCTGCTCGAAGGCCTGGCGGTAGCGCTGTCCAACGTCGATGAAGTGGTCGACCTCATCAAGCGCTCGCCGAGCCCGGCCGAGGCAAAGCGCGGCCTGATGGCCCGGGCGTGGCCTTCGCAGCTCGTGGGCGACATGCTCGGCAAGGGCCCCGCCGCGCAATTCAGGCCCGAGGGGCTCGCCGCGCAATACGGCCTGCACGAGCACGGCTATCACCTTTCCGACGAGCAAGCGCAGGCGATCATCGACCTGCAGCTTCGCCGCCTCACCGGCCTCGAGCAGGACAAGATCCGCGACGAGTACCGCGAGGTGATGGCGAAGATCGCCGACCTGCTCGACATCCTGGCGAAGCCGGCCCGCATCACGAGGATCATCGGCGACGAGCTGCGCGCGCTGAAGGAGGCATTCACCGACAAGCGCAAGAGCGAGATCGTCACGGTGGCCGAGGACATCTCGATCGAGGACCTGATCGCGCCGCAGGACATGGTGGTCACGTTCTCGCACGGCGGCTATGTCAAGTCGCAGCCGCTCGCCGACTACCGCGCGCAGCGGCGCGGCGGGCGCGGCCGCATGGCGACGACCATGAAAGAGGATGATTTCATCGAGCGTCTGTTCGTCGCCCATTCGCATGACTACCTGCTGTGCTTCTCCAACCGCGGCAAGCTCTACTGGCTCAAGGTCTTCGAAGTGCCGGTCGGCAGCCGCTCGGCGCGCGGCAAGCCGATCGTCAACATGTTCCCGCTCGAGGAAGGCGAGAAGATCACCGCGGTGGTTCCGGTCAAGGAGTTCGACGAGGACCACTATGTCTTCATGGCGACGGCGCACGGCACGGTGAAGAAGACGCCGCTCGACGAATTCTCGCGCCCGCGCCCGAGCGGCATCATCGCGGTGGGCCTGGGCGAAGGCGACTACCTGGTCGGCGCGGCGCTCACCGATGGCAAGTACGACGTGATGCTCTTCTCCTCCGACGGCAAGGCGGTGCGCTTCGAGGAAGGCGACGTGCGGCCGATGGGCCGCCAGGCGACCGGCGTGCGCGGCATGCGCCTGGGCGAAGGCCAGCGCGTCGTGTGCATGCTCGCGGCAAACAACGAGCAGAAGGGCGTGCTGGCCGCCACCGAGAACGGCTTCGGCAAGCGCACGCCGATCGCCGAATACCCGCGCCATGGTCGCGGCGGCCAGGGCGTGATCTCGATCCAGACCTCCGAGCGCAACGGCAAGGTGGTGGGCGCGGTGCTGGTCGACGACAACGACGAAGTGATGTTCATCTCCACCGGCGGCGTCCTCATCCGCACCTCGGTGGCGCAGATCCGCGAGCAGGGCCGCTCGACCCAGGGCGTGACGCTCATCTCGCTCTCCGAGGGTGAGAAGCTCGCCGGGGTCGAGCGCATCGAAGAGCGCGATCTCGGCAACGGCAACGGCGGCGACGGCGGCCACGCCGAGCCCGGCGCCGAGGCGCCGCCGGCCGACGACGTGCCGCCGGAGTCCCCGCCGCCCACGGTGCACTGATGTCGCGCATCTTCAATTTCAGCGCGGGCCCCGCGATGCTGCCCGCCGAAGTGCTTTCCCGCGCCGGCGACGAGATGCTCGACTGGCACGGCAGCGGCATGTCGGTGATGGAGATGAGCCATCGCGGGCGCGAATTCATCGGCATCGCTGCCGAGGCCGAGAAGGATCTCCGCGAGCTCCTCGCCGTGCCCCCGCACTATAAGGTGCTGTTCCTCGCCGGCGGCGCAACGCTGCAGTTCGCTCAAGTGCCGATGAACCTGCTGCGCGGCAAAGGCAAGGCGGATTACGTCGCTACCGGCGAGTGGTCGAAGAAGGCGATCAAGGAAGCAAAGAGCTATTGCGACGTGCAGATCGCTGCCACCTCGGAAGATCGCAATTTCACGTATGCGCCCAAGCAGTGGAACGTGCGCCAGGACGCGGCGTACGTCCACTACTGCTCCAATGAGACGATCGGCGGCGTCGAGTACCACACGGTGCCGAAAGTCGAAGTCCCGCTGGTCGCCGACGCCTCGTCGCACTTCCTGTCGCGACCGATCGACGTCTCCAGGTTCGGGCTGATCTACGCCGGGGCGCAGAAGAACGTCGGGCCGGCGGGCATGACGCTCGCCATCGTGCGCGACGACCTCATCGGCCAGGCGGCCAAGGGCACGCCGAGCGTCATGGACTACAAGCTGCAGGCCGAGGCGGAGTCGATGCTCAATACGCCGCCCAGCTACTCGATCTACATCGCCGGCCTGGTGTTCAAGTGGCTGAAGGCGCTCGGCGGCCTCGGCGAGATCGAGCGGCGCAATGTCGCCAAGGCGAAGCTTCTCTACGACTACCTGGACACCACGCGCTTCTACCGCAATCCGGTAGCGAGGGAAGACCGCTCGCGCATGAACGTGCCGTTCACGCTGCCCGACGCGAAGCTCGACGAGCCGTTCCTGAAAGGCGCCGCGGAGCGCGGCATGGTGCAGCTCAAGGGCCACCGCTCGGTCGGCGGCATGCGCGCGTCGATCTACAACGCGATGCCGCTCGAGGGCGTGCAGCGCCTCGTCGAGCACATGCGGGAGTTCGAAAGGCGGCATGGCTAAGTCGAGGAAGTGCGAGATCCTGGTGATCAACCAGATCGCGCAGGTCGGGCTGAAGCGCTTTCCGGCGGAGCGCTACGCGGTGGTCAAGGAGTCGAAGGATCCGTGGGCGATCCTCGTGCGCTCGCAAGACCTGCACAAATACGAGTTCGGGCCATCGCTGCGCGCGGTGGGCCGCGCCGGCGCCGGCGTGAACAATATTCCCGTAGCGGCGCTCTCGAAGCGCGGCGTCCCGGTGTTCAATGCGCCCGGAGCGAATGCCAATGCGGTGAAGGAGCTGGTGCTCGCCGGCATGCTGATCGCGGCTCGCAATCTCGGCCCGGCGCTCGAGTTCGTGAAGGGCCTCGACGGCGGCGATATCGACAGGACGGTAGAGAGCGGCAAGAAGCAGTTCGCGGGCTTCGAGCTTCCCGGCCACACGCTCGGCGTCATCGGCCTCGGCAAGATCGGCAGCCTGGTGGCGGACGCGGCCATCCGGCTGGGAATGAATGTGCTGGGCCACGATCCGCATATCACGGTGGAAGCGGCATGGAGCCTGCCCTCGCAGGTGCGGCGCGCGCATTCGATCGACGAGGTGCTGAAGGCGAGCCATTTCGTCAGCCTGCACGTGCCGCTGGTGGATAAGACCCGGCACATGATCAACGCCAAGAACGTCGATCACTTCCACAACGGCGCGGTGCTGCTCAACTTCTCGCGCGAAGGCGTGGTCGCCGACGACGCAGTGCTGAAAGGCCTCGCCGGCGGACGGCTGCACTGGTACGTCACCGACTTCCCGAGCCCTGCGCTGCTCGGCAAGCCGGGCGTGATCGCGCTGCCGCATTTGGGCGCATCGACCGCGGAAGCGGAGGACAACTCGGCCGTCATGGTGGTGGACGAGGTGCGCGACTACCTTGAGCACGGCAACCTGCAGAACGCGGTGAATTTCCCCGATGCCGCGATGGGGCGCGAGGCGCCGTTTCGCCTGGCGATCGCGAATGCCAACGTGCCCGACATGCTCGGGCGCATCTCGCACACGCTCGGCAAGCGCAAAATCAACATCCACAACATGCTGAACAAGTCCAAGGGAGAGATGGCGTACACGCTGGTCGACACGGACAGCCCGGTGCCCGGCGAGGTCGTCGACGAGCTGTGCCGCACCGACGGCGTGCTCGCCGTGCGCTATCTGCCCGTAGAAGGCTAGAGGCCGCCCTGAAAGCAGATGGCTGACGAAATCGAACGGCTGCGCCGCGAGATCGACGCGCTCGACGACGAGCTGCTGAAGCTCATCAATCGCCGCGCCGCGGCGGCGAGCCGCATCGGCGCGCTGAAAGCCGGCGCGCCGGCCTACCGGCCGGAGCGCGAGACCGAGATCCTGCGCCGCGTGGCGCAGAACAATCCCGGTCCGCTTGCCGCGGAACGGGTAACGGCTGTCTTCCGCGAGGTGATCTCCGCCTGCCGCGGGCTTGAAGAGGCGATCCGCGTCACTTACCTTGGGCCGGAAGGCACCTTCAGCGAGCAGGCGGTGCGCCAGCACTTCGGCCGCGCGGTCGAGGCCGTACCGGTAGCGAGCGTTGATGAGGCATTCCGCCGCTGCGAGGCGCGCGCGGTGCAGTTCACCGTGGTGCCGGTGGAAAACTCTACCGAGGGCGTCGTCGGCCGCACGCTCGATCTGCTGCTCACCACGCCGCTTCGCATCTGCGCCGAGATCGAGCTGCGCGTGCAGCAGAACCTGCTCGCCAAGGGCAAGCTGAAAGACGTGCGCCGCGTCTATTCGCATGCGCAGTCGCTCGGCCAGTGCGACGCCTGGCTCGCGCAAAACCTGCCGAGCGCAGAGCGCGTGCCGCTCGCTTCGAACGCCGAAGCGGCGAGCCGCGCGGCGGCCGAGCCGGGCGCGGCGGCGATCGCCGGCGAAGCCGCTGCCGAGCGCTACGGGCTTACCGTGCTCGCGCGCAGCATCGAGGATGCGGCCAATAACACGACGCGGTTTCTGGTCCTCGGGGAGCTCGACCCGGCGCCGACCGGGAAGGACCGCACGTCGCTTGTCATGTCCGCCGAGAACAAGCCCGGCGCCGTGCATGCGCTGCTCACGCCGCTCGCCGAGCACCGCGTGAGCATGACGCGCATCGAATCGCGCCCGGCGCGCAGCCGATCGGCGCTCTGGGAATACGTATTCTTCATCGACGTCGAGGGCCACCAGAAGGACGCGCCGGTCGCGCAGGCGCTCACCAAGCTGCGCACGCTCGCGCCCTTCCTCAAGGTGCTCGGCTCCTATCCCGTGGCGGTGCGCTGATGCTGATCGATCCCTGCGAGCTCTCGCCTTCCTATGTGCGCTCGATCGCGCCCTACCAGCCGGGCAAGCCGATCTCCGAGCTCGCGCGCGAGATGGGGCTCGATGAGCGCAACATCATCAAGCTCGCCTCCAACGAGAACCCGCGCGGTATCGGCCCGCGCACGCGCGCGGCGATCGACGCCGCGCTCGCCGACATTGCGCGCTATCCGGACGGCAACGGCTTCGAGCTGAAGAGCGCGCTCTCGGCGCGCTACGGCGTCGAGATGAGCTCGATCGTGCTCGGCAACGGCTCGAACGACGTGCTCGAGCTCGTCGCGGCTGCCTTCCTCGGGCCGGGCCGCGCCGCCGTCCTGTCGCAGCACGCCTTCGCGGTGTATCCGCTGGCGACGCAGGCGCGCGGCGCGCGTTCGATCGTCGTGCCGGCGAAGAACTACGCGCACGACCTCGAGACGATGGCGCGCGCGGTGGACGACGAGACCTACGTCATCTGGGCGGCGAATCCGAACAACCCGACCGGCACGTATGCGCGAGCGGACGAAGTCGAGGCGTTCCTGCGGCGCGTGCCCGAGCGTGTGCTGGTCGTGCTCGATGAGGCCTACAACGAGTACCTCACGCCCGACCTGCGCGGCGACAGCGTCAAGTGGCTGAAGCGCCATCCCAACCTGATCCTCACGCGCACCTTCTCCAAGGCCTACGGGCTCGCGGGGCTGCGCGTTGGCTATGCATTCGCGCAGCCGTCGGTCGCGGACGTCATGAACCGCGTGCGCCAGCCGTTCAACGTCAACAGCCTCGCGCTCGCGGCAGCCACGGCGGCGCTCGACGACATGGCGTTCGTCGCGCGCAGCTACGCCGAGAACCTGCAGGGGCTGCGGCAGCTCGAGGAAGGCGCGCGGCGCCTGGGGCTCGAGTACATACCGTCGTCCGGCAACTTCCTCACCATCCGCGTCGGCGCGGCGGCCGAGATCTACAAGCGGCTCCTGCGCCGCGGCGTCATCGTGCGCCCGGTGGGCGGGGGCTATCAGCTGCCTGAGCATCTGCGCGTCACGGTGGGCACGCCGGAGGAGAACGAGAAGTTCCTCGCCGCGCTCGCGGCCAGCCTCAAAGACTAGATGCGCCTCGCCGTCATCGGCGTCGGCTTGATCGGCGGCTCGTTCGCGCTCGCGCTCAAGGAAGGCGGGAAGGTGTCGCACGTCGTCGGCGTGGGACGCAACCGCGCCAACCTGGACCTCGCGCGCGAACGCGGCATCATCGACGCCATCGCCGGGGACGCCGGCGCAGCCGCGCGCGGCGCCGATGTCGTGCTGGTGGCCGCGCCGGTCGCGCAATTCCCGGCGATCTTTGCCCAGTTGAAGGACTGCAAGGCGCTGATCACCGACGCCGGCAGCACCAAGCGCGACGTCGTCGCCGCCGCACGCGCCGCGCTGGGTGCGAAGATCGCGCAATTCGTGCCCGCACATCCGGTCGCAGGGGCAGAGAAGAGCGGCGCTGGCGCGGCGAGCGCCGAGTTGTTCCGCGCCCGGCGCGTGGTACTGACTCCGCTGAAGGAGAACCCGCCAAGCGCTGTCGCGCAGGTGCAGGCGCTGTGGGAAGCGTGCGGCGCGCGCATCACGCGCCTCGACCCGGACGAGCACGACACGGTACTCGCAGCGGTGAGCCACCTGCCGCATCTGCTGGCGTATGCGCTGGTGGACGATATCGCACGACGCGATAACGCCGAGCAGCTCTTCTCGTACGCCGCCGGCGGCTTCCGTGATTTCACGCGCATTGCCTCGAGCCATCCCGAGATGTGGCGCGACATCTGCATCGCGAACCGCGATCGCCTGCTTTCGGAGCTGCGCCGCTACCAGGCGAAGCTCGGCGACGTGGAGCGGCTGCTTCAGGCGTCCGACGCGGCAGGGCTGGAGAAGCTCTTTGCCGAGGCGCGCGCGGCGCGCGACCGATGGCTGAAGTCCTCGAGCTGAAAGCGGCGCGCGGCGCGCGCGGAGCCGTGCGCCTGCCGGGCTCCAAGAGCATCTCGAACCGCGTACTGCTGCTCGCCGCGCTCGCCGCGGGCGAAACCACGGTGCGCGGGCTGCTCGACGCCGAGGACACGCGCGTCATGCGCGAGGCGCTCGAGCGCCTTGGCGTGCCGATCACCGAAAGGGCGGAAGGGCTCAGCGTCAAAGGCGCGGGCGGTGTCTTTCGCGAAAAGAAGGCCGATCTCTTCCTCGGCAACGCCGGCACGGCGCTGCGGCCCCTGACAGCGGCGCTTGCGCTCTCCGAGGGCGAGTACTTCGTCTCCGGCGTGCCGCGCATGCACGAGCGGCCGATCGGCGACCTCGTCGATGCGCTGCGCGCGATCGGCGCGCGCATCGACTACCGGGGAAAGGCGGGGTTCCCGCCGCTTGCCATCCACCCGGCGAAGGTGCGGATCTCCGCGCCAGTGCCGGTGAAGGCCGATGTGTCGTCGCAGTTCCTGAGCGCCATGCTGATGGCGCTGCCGCTCACCGGCGCCGAGGCGGCCATCGAAGTGCGCGGCGAGCTGATCTCCAGGCCGTATGTCGAGATCACGCTGAACGTCATGCGCCGCTTCGGGGTCGCGGTGGAGCGCGATGGCTGGTCGCGGTTTCGCATCCCGGGCGCGCGCTATACGTCGCCGGGACCGGTCTACGTCGAGGGCGACGCGTCCTCGGCATCGTATTTTCTTGCTGCGGGCGCGCTCGGCGGCGGGCCGGTGCGTGTGGACGGTGTCGGGCGCGAGAGCATCCAGGGCGACGTGCGCTTTGTCGAAGTGCTGGAAGCGATGGGCGCCAAGGTGCGCATGGGCGACGGCTGGATCGAGTGCGCCGGGCGCGGCACGCTGCGCGCGATCGACCTGGATCTCAATCACATGCCGGACGCGGCAATGACGGCGGCGGTGCTCGCCTTGTTCGCCGACGGCCCGAGCCGGCTGCGCAGCATCGCGAGCTGGCGCGTGAAGGAGACCGACCGCATCGCCGCGATGGCGACCGAGCTGCGCAAATTGGGCGCACAGGTGGAGGAGGGCAGCGACTACCTGGAGATCACGCCCGGTGCGCTGAAGCCCGGCGTCGCCATCGACACGTACGACGATCACCGCATGGCGATGAGCTTCGCGCTCGTCGCACTCGGCGGCGTGCCCGTGCGCATAAACAACCCGCAGTGCGTCGCCAAGACGTTCCCGGACTACTTCGCCGCCCTCGCCGGCATCGCCGCATGAGCGCCCCGGTCATCGCGATCGACGGCCCGTCGGCCTCCGGCAAGGGCACGATCGCGAGCCGCGTGGCGAACAGGCTTGGCTTCCACTACCTGGAGAGCGGCGCGCTCTACCGCATCGTCGCGCTGCTCTCGCTGCGCGAAGACACGCTGGATGAAAAGCGGCTGGCGCAGCTCGCCGAGGAGATGGACGTGGGGTTCGAGGAAGGCGACATCTTGCTCGGCGACGAGCCGATCACCGACAAGGTGAGGAGCGAGCCCGTCGGCAACCGTGCCTCGGAGGTCGCCAAGGTGGCGGCGCTGCGCCAGGCGCTGCTCAAGCGCCAGCGCTCGTTCCGGCGCCCTCCCGGGCTGGTGGCCGACGGCCGCGATATGGGCACCGTCGTGTTCCCGGATGCCGAACTCAAGGTGTTCTTGACAGCGAGCCCCGAAATAAGGGCCGAACGACGATATAAGCAGTTGATAGAAAAAGGAATCGATGCTAATCTTCGCGCCCTTTCCCGCGATCTGCGGGAGCGCGACGAGCGCGACGCCAAGCGGGCGGTCGCGCCGCTGGTTCCCGCGCCGGATTCGCAAGTGCTCGATTCGTCAGCGCTTTCGATAGACGAGGTGGTCGAGCGAATCGTCGGCTGGTGGCGTGAAAGGAAAGGTGGGCGGGCCTGACGGCGCCGCCCGGTGTTCAACATTGGCCCGCAGGCGCTAGCTTGCGGTTTGAAAAGGTTTTTTCTTAATGGCGAGTATCACCCCCGCTGCAACCTCCCAGAAGAAGTCCCCGCAATCCGCCCAAGCCCCCGGCGGCGAATCCTTTGCTGCGCTGTTCGAGGAGAGCCTCAACCGCAAGGAAATGCGCGTCGGCGAGGTCATCACCGCCGAAGTGCTCAGCGTGGACGAGAACTGGGTCGTGGTGAATGCGGGACTGAAATCCGAGAGCGTCATCCCGGTCGACGAATTCCGTAATGACGCCGGGCAGGTGGAAGTGAAGCCCGGCGACTTTGTCTCCGTTTCGATCGAAGCGCTGGAAGATGGTTTCGGCGCGACGCGCCTCTCCCGTGACAAGGCGAAGCGCATGGCCGCCTGGCTCGAGCTTGAGAAAGCGCTCGAGAATGGCGAGAAGGTGAAGGGCGTCATTACCGGCAAGGTGAAAGGCGGCCTCACCGTGATGACCAAGGGGATCCGCGCATTCCTCCCCGGATCGCTCGTCGATCTGCGGCCGGTGAAGGACACCACTCCTTATGAAGGCAAGGAGATGGAGTTCAAAGTCATCAAACTCGATCGCAAGCGCAATAACGTCGTCGTTTCCCGCCGCGCGGTGCTCGAGGAAACGGCAGGCGCCGAGCGCGAAGCGCTGCTCGCGTCGCTCCAGGAAGGCGCGACGGTCAAGGGCATCGTCAAGAACATCACCGATTACGGCGCGTTCGTCGACCTCGGCGGTATTGACGGGCTGCTGCACATCACCGACCTCGCCTGGCGGCGCGTAAAGCACCCGTCGGAGGTGCTGAATGTCGGCGACGAGGTCACCGCCAAGGTGCTGAAGTTCGACGCCGAGAAAAACCGCGTGTCGTTGGGCTTGAAGCAGCTCGGCGAGGATCCGTGGGTCGGCATCGCGCGCCGCTATCCGCAGGGCACGCGCCTGTTCGGCAAGGTCACGAACCTCACCGACTACGGCGCCTTTGTCGAGGTCGAGTCCGGCATCGAGGGCCTGGTGCACGTGTCGGAGATGGACTGGACCAACAAGAACGTGCATCCGTCCAAGGTGGTGCAGGTCGGCGACGAGGTCGAGGTGATGATCCTCGAGATCGACGAGGAGCGCCGGCGCATCTCGCTCGGCATGAAACAGTGCATGCCCAATCCGTGGGAGGACTTCGCGCGCGAGTACAAGAAGGGCGACCGCGTGAAGGGCCAGATCAAGTCGATCACCGATTTCGGCGTGTTCGTCGGGCTGCCCGGCGGCATCGACGGCCTGGTGCATCTTTCGGATCTGTCGTGGAACGAGGCCGGCGAGGAGGCGGTGAAGAAGTTCAAGAAGGGCGAGGAGCTCGAAGCGGTAGTGCTCTCCATCGATGTCGAGCGCGAGCGCATCTCGCTCGGCGTGAAGCAGCTCGAGGGCGACCCCTTCACCAACTTCATCGCGAGCCACGAGAAGAACAGCGTGGTCTCGGGCAGCGTGAAGTCGGTCGACGCCAAGGGCGCGGTGGTGGAGCTCGGCGGCGTGGAGGGCTATCTGCGCGCTTCCGAGTTCTCGCGCGACCGGGTCGACGACCTCGCGAAGCACCTGAAGGAGGGCGACACCGTGCAGGCGATGATCATCAACGTCGACCGCAAGAACCGCTCGATCAACCTCTCGGTCAAGGCGCGCGAGCTCTCCGAGGAGACCGAAGCGATGAAGCAGCTGAAGAACGAGCAGGCGGCGGCGAGCGCCGGCGCGACCAACCTCGGGGCGCTGCTGCGCGCGAAGCTCGACAAGGGCAACAACCCGCAGCAATAGCGGGGGCACGGGAAACAAGGGGAACGGTCGCATGACCAAGTCGGAACTGATCGCGCGGCTCGCGCAGCGCTATCCGCAGCTCGTGGCGAAGGACGCCGAGTACGCGGTGAAGATGATCCTCGACGCGATGACGCAGAGCCTGCTCGGCGGGCATCGCATCGAGATCCGCGGCTTCGGCAGCTTCGGCCTCAACTACCGGCCGCCGCGCACGGGCCGCAACCCCAAGTCCGGCGAGAAGGTGCACGTGCCCGAGAAGTACGTGCCGCACTTCAAGGCCGGCAAGGAATTGCGCGAGCGCGTCGACGGCGCCACCCCCGACCGGCAGGCGGCTCCCGAGGAGCGGGCTTCGCAGCCTGTGAGATAAAGGCCCCGGGTGCGTATCGTCGCCTGGGCGATCCGCCTCATCGTGTTCGTGCTGCTCGTCGCCTTCGCGGCGAAGAACGTGGAGCCGGTGACGCTGCGCTTCTATTTCGGTCTCGCGCTGCAGGCGCCGCTCGTGGTGCTGCTGTTTGCGTTTTTCGCCGCCGGCGCGCTCTTCGGCATCGCGGCGCTGCTCGGCACGCTGCTGCGCCAGCGGCGCGAGCTCGCCGCGCTGCGCAACCGCCTGGGCGGCGCCGAGCCCGCCAAGCCGCCCGTGCCG
>JACXTT010011070.1_pt1 | contig 12098 bp, 8 predicted proteins | sample 9270951 | NCBI WGS metagenome assembly JACXTT01 (sample SAMN15532306, study PRJNA645909) | rock metagenome | isolation source: weathered quartz diorite | place: Puerto Rico | collected 2017-06-21 | reverse complement strand
GCCGGGTTGGACGGGCGTGGTCGGGTCGGCGGCGGCCTGCTTGCGTGTGTGGCTCCGCCTGGGGGCGGCGGGCCGCGCCCGGGCCCCGGGGCACGGGGGGGCACTGGGGGGTGGCCCCCGAGGCCTCCGCTTCCCGTCTCCCCGTCCGCGTTTCGGTCCCCCCCCCCGCCACACTCACAGCCCCGCCCGACTCCCCCTTCCGGTCGCTCGCCGCGGGTATGGCCGCGCTGCAGGCGAGCCGGTTCGACGACGCACGTACGCAGCTCGCCGAAGCGCTCGACCGCGCGCCCGACCTGCAGCCGGCGTGCGTGCTCCTCGCCCAGGTGGAACAGCTCGCGGGGAATCCACGCGCCGCCCACGCGACCGCCGCGCGCTGTCGCGCCGCCTTCCCAGACGCGCGCCGCGATGCCCAGCTCGCCGCCACGTTGCGGACGCTCCGCAGCGCTCCGGCTGGTCGCTGAGCGGACGGCACCTTTCCCAAATGAAAAAGAGGGGCCCCCTCCTTCAAGGGGGCCCCTCGGGGTACGACCGGATCGTTGCGGCCTACTGCAGGTTCACGTCGGCCGCGACGCTGATGGCGCCCGGGCCCGGCAGGTCGGCCGACGGGTCGATGATCGCGTTGCCGGTCTTCGGCACGCAGAAGACGCTGCCGAAGGTGGTGGCGTGCGGGAGACCATCGGTGAGGTTGCCGGACGCCACACCCACTTCCTTGATGGTGCGGGCCGTCGTCTTGCCGAAGGCACCGGCGTGGGTCTGCGCCGGAGGGCCAGTGCAGAAGATCCCCGTGGCCGCCGTCTGGGACGCCGTGCTCGTGGTGAGCGACAGGTTGATCGCCAGCGGAGACTGGAACTGCGCGTTGGTCGGCGGGCATTGGAGCGTGGTCAGGCCCGGGCCGACCCCCGTGCACGCGCCGCCCGAGTTCTGGCCGCCGTTGCAGTGACCCGCGATGCAGCGCGGGCAGGCTTCGATCGTGGGCGTGTTCGGGTCGTCGTACGCGGTTGCCGTCACGAAGACACGCGTGTTCAGCGGCAGCGAGATCGACGCAGTGCCCGTCCCGCTGTTGAAGGTGCCGGACGCGTCGGTGTTGATGGCGTTGATGACGCAGGCCGAGACGCCGGGCAGCACGGGGTTGGGCAGCGAGAGCGGCGGCCCGAAGAAGCAGTTTGGATCTGCAAGACACGTGTCTCCGCCGGGGCAGACGCCCTGCACGTTCGGCGTCGTGCAGACGGTGCCGGGGTTCTTGCCGCAGTGGGCGGTTGCGGCGACGCCCTTGGTGCAGCTCGTGTTCGTCCCGGCATGGGCACCCAGCGTGGTGGCTCCGGTGATGTCGAGGATGTTGAACGACGTGCTGGGAAGCGCCCCGCCGGGCACCGCGGTCGCGTTCCCGCCCCCGAAGTAGAGGCAGCCCTTGCCGAGGTCTGCGACCTTCGTCGACGTGCCGTCGTCCAGCTCGCCGCCGAACGGCGCGAGCGCCGGCGAGCCGAAGCCCGCGCTGCCGCAGAAGGTGGTCCCGGCGGTCGAGGTGCGGAGCGTCACCTAGTACTTCGTACACACGTGCGTGGCCGTGGTGACCGTGCTGGTCGTCACCGACGTGCTGGTGCTGCTCGTCGACGTCGACGACGTGCTGGAGGTCGTGGTCACCGTCGAGCTGCTGGTGGAGGTGCTGCTGGTCGACGTGCTCGAGGTGGAGGTCGAGGACGTGGAGGTGCTGGAGGTCGACGTCGTCGAGGTGCTCGAGGTGGAGGTGCTGCTGGTGACCGACGTGGACGTCGAGGAAGTGGACGTGGTCGACGTGGACGTCGACGTGGTGACCGACGTGCTGGTCGTCGACGTGACGCTGGTCGACGTGGTGGTGGTCGGGCAGAGGAAGACCTGCGGATCGTACGCGTTCAGCTGGAGCGCGACGATGTCACGCAGCGTGTTCTGGCCGGTGGTGTCGAGGCAGCCCGGGCAGATCCCGGCGGTGGTGAGCTTGGCGCCGCGGCCGTCGTACTTGCCCTTGCCCTTCGTCTCGCACGCGGTCACGTCGAAGAACTTGCTCTTGAAGTCGCCGTCGGCCTTCTTGCGGTGGCACGTGAGCAGGTCCTTCACGAGCTTCGCGATGTTCTTGGCGACGCCGTCCGCGCACTTGAGGTTGTCGGAGCTGTTGGGCTTGAAGCCGGTGTCGTCGCCCGAGGGGTCGAGGTGCACGCCCGAGGCGGAGTCGCAGTAGATGGTGCCGTTCTGTGCGTCGAGCGAGCTCGGACCGGAGAGCAGCGCGTCGCGCAGGTTGTTGGCGCTGGTGATGAGCGCGGGGGCACAGGTCACGGCGAGCTTGCTGATCGCCTTGTCGAACTTCGCCTTGGCCGACTTGAGGACGTCGGTCTCCTCGCAGGCCTCTTCGTCGAAGGGCTTGGCCTTGAAGATGGCGTCCGCGAGCTTGATGTGGCACTTGATGACCGCGCCGATCAGCTTGCTGAACTGGGTGGCGACCTTGCCTTCGCACTTGTCGGCGATGGAGCTCGACGGGGTGCAGCCGTTGTACGCGTGCACGGGCCGGGCAGCGACCAGACACAGCGCGCTCAAAACGATCACCAGCGTTCGCTTCATGGAGTCCCCCCTCTGTCGGCGCCAACCGTGACTACTTGCGGGCATACCACCACTCCGCACGGGGAGTGAAGTAGAAAAAGTCGAAATCTCACGGGTCGTTGGTTGGCCGGAGGTCGATCCGATGCGGGGCTGAATTCGAACGGGGCGACGGCGTGGAATCTGGCGGATCCCCTCGCGTTTCCGCTCAGTGGAACTTGCGCTTGGTGCCGGTCCCGGTGACCGCGGGCGACGCGCCGGCGCGCTGGCTCCCGATCTGGATCGTGGTCTTCACCCCCCCGGTGAACTCGCTCAGGTCGAGCCCGGTTTCCTGAAGGGAGATCGAGATTCCCTTCTTGGTCTCCTTGAGGACCAGCTTGCCGCCCAGCGTCGCGGCGGCGTGGGCATCCTTCTTCCAGCCGTTCAAGACCTGGATCACCAAGCCGTCGGTGTCGGTCGCGACGTGCGTCTTCCCTTTGGCCTTGAACGCCGTCTGCGCGACGTAGAGCAGCACGAGCTGCTTGCCGGTCCCGTCCGAGAGCTCGATCCACGCGTCGCCGTTCGGGTCGAGCGCGGTCCCGCCCTTCTTCAGCAGCGTCTTGAGCGTGATCGTGTCGCCGGGGACCTTGGTCTTCGGATCGGCGGGCTGCTGCGCCGGGAGCGCCGGGCCCATCTTGATCTTGCCCTTGGGAGCGACGGTCAGCGGCGCGGGCAGCCCGGTCGGGATCGGCGCGATCGTGCACGTGATGCCGAGCCCCGTGACGGATCCGCCGCCGGGCGCTTCGGGCCAGGGCACCGCGCCCTGCAGCTCGAGCTTCCCGGTCACGAAGTCGAGCGGCGTGCCCTCGGTCGAGTACGGCGTCCCGCTGAGCGTCGCGTAGAGGAAGCCCGAGGTCAGCGTGGTGCTCGCCGTCAGCGAGCACTCGTCGGGCCCCGTCCCGCAGTAGTCGGTCGAGGTCGTGAACCCGAAGTTCGGCAGCGTGACGTTGCCGGCGCCGTCGATCGTCCCGGTGACGGCGTCCTGCGGGAGCGTGAGGAAGCCGTGGATTGTGTCACCGACCGTGTTGTACGAGTAGTGGTCGGGCCAGCCCGCGCGGTCGAACGCGAAGGTGCCCGCCGACGCGTCGATCGTGACGTTGAACTGGAACCCCACCGGCGGGACGATCGGGAAGTTGATCGTGATGGCGCCGCCCTTCGCGATCGACACCATGTCCGTGGGGGCCGACACCGTGCACGTGCCGGCGACCGGGGCGGCCGCGGCCGGCGTCGCCAGGACGAGCGCCAGGAGTGCGATCAGCTTCGTGTGCATGTCGGAGACCTCTGCCCGCCGGCGCGGGCGTTCACTTGAGGACGACCTTGCTCCCCTTCTTCACGACGGTGACGGCATCCGACGCGGTCACGGTCCCGATCCCGAGGGTGACGGTTGCCGCGCCCGCTGGGACCGCCGAGAGATCGAGGGCGCTCTCCTTCAGCGTGACCTTGAACGCCTTCTTGGAGCCCTTCATGATGATCGATCCCGAAAGCGGCGCCGCATCCAGCCCGACGGCCCGCTTCCGGCCGACCAGCACGTGGACCTTGGACCCGTCGGAGTCGCTGGCGGAGAGCGCCTTCCCCTTCGCCGTGAGCGCACCTGCCGGCACGCGCAGCAGCGTCGTCTCGGTGCCGCCGGCGTCGCGGATGCGGACGAAGACGTCGGACGTCGCCGGGTCGAGCGCCTGTGCGCCCTTCGTCAGCGTCAGGTGGAGCGTGAGCGAATCGCCGGGGACGGCCGTGTCGGTGGGCGCGGGGGCCTTGCCTACCTTGCCCTTGCCGCTGGCTCTGAGCGAGGGGGCCTTCGGAAGCGCGCTCATGCTGGGAATGGGGTCCAGCGTGCAGATGATCTCGAGTCCGGTCCCGATGGGCCCGCCCGCGTTGGGCGCGTCCGGGATCACGACCGCGCCTCGTAGCGTGACGACGCCGGTGCTCGGGACCAGTAGCTCGCCTTCGGTCGGATAGTCGGCGCCGGCTATCGTGACCGCGCTGATCCCCGTCGCGAGCGTGATCACGCCGGTGACCGCGATCGGAGGGTCGCCCAGGTGCGCGAGAAAGTCCATCTCGACCCCGCCGATCGATACGTTCCCGCCGGCGTCGATCGTGCCGGAGTACACCGCGTTCTGCGGGAAGCTCAGCTCGCTGTCGACGCCGACGATGACGAAGTGGGTGAGAGGGAAGCCGGACAGATCCAACGAGATCGTCCCGGCGGCATCGTCGACCGTCGTCGGGATCTGCAGCCCTTGGACGCCGACCGTGCCGGTCAGATCGTTGGCGCCCTTGATGAGCACCTTCATGCTGGACACCGTGCAGGTGCCCGCGGCGGCGACGCGCGGCGCGAGCAGCATCGCGCCGAGACCCATCAACGCTGCAGCTCGTCGCATGACGTCACCGTCCCTTCGGCAGCTTGAAGACGTTCTTCTTGCCGGTGAGATTGCGATTCTTCACGAACTGGTTGCCGCTGACCTCGAGCGCGACGGTGAGGTCGCGGTTGCCGGTGTTGAGCGCGGAGAGGTCGAGGCCGGTGCCGCTGGCCGCGAACCGATAGCCGCTCTTGCCGGCGACCACCGCGAGCGTCACGACGCCGCCCCCCTCGGTCGACCTGCCGCTGAAGTGCTTGCCCTTGCCCTTCATCGTGAAGGCGCGCGAGAGGATATGCATCTCCCCGCCGCCGGGGGTCGCGATCGAGAGCGTGACGCCCGTCGACGGATCGATCGGATTCGGCGCGCCCTTCAGCGCACCCGATACCTTGAAGCTCCCCTTCCCCTTCTGCGGCTTGCCGGGCTTGGGCGGCTTCGGGAACTTGAGCGTCGCGCTCTTGAGATCCATGTTGCCCGCCGACAGCACGCGCTCGTTCGTTCCGACCACCGACGTCAGCGTGAGCGACTTCTGGAAGGCAACCAGGTCGTTCAGCTGCTGCGGCGTCAGCATGTCGGTGACGCCGTGGTGCTGATCGAGGTTGCGGCCGCGCCCCGGCTGCAGGCAGTCGTCGACGGTCGTATCGCACGGCCGGATGACGTCGAGCAGCGTGTGCGCGCTGCCGTCGTGCAGGTACGGAGCGGTGTTCCAGAGATCGTTCAGGACCGGCGTGACGTACTCGCCGAGCGGGCCGCGCGACGCGGGAATCGGGATGCGCGGATTCTGATACGTCTGGTTCTGGTTCGCGATCTCGTTCGGGTCCTGCATGTCGAACAGGTTCCCGGTGCCGACGTCGTGGCGGAAGAACGGGTTGTTGCTGTCGCCGCGCGCCGCCTGGCCGACGACGAAGCTCGGGTTGGGCTTCTTGTCGGTGAAGAACTGCTGGCCGGCGCCCGGACCGCCGTTGTGGCAGTTCGCGCACTGCGTGGTCGGGTCGTTGAAGATCTTGCGGCCGTGCTCGGAAGCCGCCGTCGGCGTGTTGGGGTTCCGCACGAACGACGTCAGCGAGTAGACGAAGTCCGCCATGTGCGTGAGCCGGATGCCGGCCAGCTTGTTGGTCTTCGGCCCGCGGATGTTGCGGTTCGGGCGCCCGAGGTCGGAGTCGACGTCGACCGGGTCCGAGGAGCTGAAGCGGCTGCGCTGGATGAGCGCGCCGAGACAGGTGTCGACCTTGTCCTCGACCGTGTCACAGTCGCCGGAGCCCATCAGCTGGCGGAAGGTGTTCTCGAAATCCTCGACCTCGTCGCGGTCGCCGTTCCAGTGCACGGTCATCATCGGGTTGAACCAGCGCTGGCGGTCGGCGCCCTGGATGTTCGGCGGCACGTTCTGGTCGGCGGCCTTGCAGAAGAAGCCGGCGCCGCAGGCCGCGTCGAACGTGCACGTCTGGCCGTTGTTCGGGCCGCCGTTGCACGTGCCGGGCGCGAACGCCGGGCGGCCGCGGAGATCCATCGTGTTGCGGAGCGACGCGCCGAACTGCGAGAAGTCCCACGTCCGCCCGTCCTGGCCGCCGAAGTCGGCGTGGCACGTCGTGCACGCGACGTAGGACGCGTCGTGCGCGGTGCTCGTCACCTCGCCCGGCTCGTTGATCGACTGGCTGCACGTCGACGTCTTGCAGGTGTCGCCCTGCCCGCACTCGCCGTCGTTCTTGCAGGTGGCAGCCGGATTCGCCGCGCAGAAGCTCGGGTCGTGCGACTCGCACGTGCTGCCCGGGCAGTCGCCGTCGAGGTTGCAGACCGTCCCCGGCGCGTTGGCGCAGAACTTCCCCGCGCGGACGACGCAGCGGGCGCCGGCGCAGTCCGAGTTCTTGGTGCAGAGCGTGGCGGGCGCGTTGGCGCAGAAGCCGCACTCGGAGTCGTGGCTGCAGAGCTTGCTCTGGTCGTACGCGCACGAGAGCTGGATGTGGTTGAAGAGCGGCGCCGCCTGCCCCAGGCCGACGTTGTTCGGCACGCTCGAGTCGCGCGCCGCGGTGTTGAAGAGGATCTTCCCGTCGAGGAGCGCGGGCGGAAGCGGATCGTTTGCGGTCGTCGGGACCGGCTGGCCGAGGAGCAGCGGGACGCAGTCGTTGCTGGTCAGGCACGGGCCCTGCGAGCCGCACTGCGCGTCGTTGGTGCAGGCGGCCCCGCCGGGGTGGTTGCAGAAACCGGTGCCGGCGGGACAGTCCGTGGTGGTCCCGCAGCGCATCGTGAAGGTGCTCGTGCAGCGGAAGTTGTCGGGCTTGCCGTTCACGTCGAGCGGCAGCGCCGCCGCGACCTGCACGACGTTCCGCGCCAGGTAGTTCGCGACGTAGACCGTCTCGCCGTTCGGCGCGAGCCCGACCCCCATCGGCGCGGTCCCGATCGCGTCGGGCACGGCACGCATCTGCGATTCGCCGGTCGCCATGAAGTGCCCGGTGTCGAACTCCACGCCAGTGTTCACCGGACCACCGTTCAGGTCGGCCGGATCGTAGCCGTCGATGGTCGTGATCTGCGCCTGCGGCTGGATGCGGAAGGTACGCTCCGACACCACCGGCGAGAGCGCGTCGGGCACGCACGGCTGGTCCGGCGTCGCCCCGCCCGGCCCGAAGCGCGACGGCCCGCCGAACAGCGTGGTCACGTCGTTCGCGCGCTGGCCGCGGACCGTGTTGAAGACGTGGTACGTGTTGAACATGACGTCCACCACGTAGGCGGCCGTGCCGTCGTCGGAGAACTGGATGTCGGAGGCGATGTTGGCCTCGTCGATGTCGATCTTGCCGATGTAGTGCCCGTCAGTCGCGTCGAGCTTGTAGATCCCGAAGCGCGCGATGTCGTGGAACGACGGCCGGTAGACGTTGCGCACGCCGCCGCCGTCGACGAAGGGCGCGTAGGTGAGGTCGAACATCTTCGCGCCGGGCCGCGACGCGAACTGGCTGGCGCGCTTGAAGAGCCCCTTGGTGGCGTTGTTCTCCTGGATGCCGCCGATCCAGACCTGCCCCGCGACCTCGGCTGGCGCGCCGGCCGGCATGAGCGCGATCGCGCCGATGACGTTGAGGGGACCGTGGCCGGAGTTCTGCGTCTCGCACGTCGTGCGATCGCTCTGCACCGAGAACACGCTCGCCACCGACTTGTTCGCGACGTCGACGACGCTCACGTGCACGTCGTCGCCGGGCTCCTCGGTGAGGTAGTGCGACACCCAGGCCTTGGTGCCGTCGGTGGTGACGCCGCGGGCGTTCGGCCAGGCGAGCTTGACGCGGCCGGCGACCGTGAGATCGGCTCCCAGGACCACCAGCTCGCTGGTCCCCTGGCAGGTGACCAGCACGTTCGCGCCGCTCGCGGCGACGCCGTACGGGTTGCACCCGATGCCGAGATCGACGTGGCTCGGGTTCCCGAGCGTCGCCTGGTCCAGGCGGTAGACGGTGTCGTCGCTCTGGCAGGCGACGAAGACGTGGCTGGCGTCGAGCGCCAGCGTCCGCGGGTACTGGCCGACCGATGCCTCGTGCGTGCGCGTACCGGCGTGCATCACGTCGAACTCGAGGCGGGCGACCGTGTTCGAGTCGGGGTTGACGACGAAGACGTGGCCGTCCGGGGCGACGGCGATCGGCGTCGAGCGCGGCGGGGCCGCACCGGCCGGTAGCGCGAGCGCCGCCAGCAGCGCGAGAAGCCATCCTGTGCGAGCCGTCATGTGCCGTTCCCCCCTTGGGCCACCGGCCCCGTCAGGCCGTGCAGCAGCAGTGCGCGCGCGGCGGCCGCGCGCTCGGCGATGGTGGTGGGGTCGAGCGGATCGCGGTCCCAGATCAACTCGAGCAGCGGCAGGAGGAGGAAGTAGAAGAGCGAGACGCCGCCGACGTTCACGAGCACGTGCATCGGGTCGCTCCGCCGGAACGCGCCGAGCGCCATGTTGCGCGCGACCTCTTCGGCGCCGCGCGCGAACAGCGGAGCGATGTGCTCGTTCACCAGGCTCTCCAGGTGCGGACCGCCGTCGATGATCTCGCGCATCCACACCTTGAAGGCGCTCAGGTTGGCGGCGGTGAAGTGCGTGAGCCCCTCGATCGCCTCCCCGACGCCGACGGCCGCCGGGTCGCGGCGGAACTGCTCGTGGATCGCGACCAGCCCCGAGATCACCCGCTCGAGCACCGCCCGATACACGGCGTCCTTGTTCGGGAAGTAGTAGAAGAGCATCCGCTTCCCGATCCCGGCACGCTCGGCGATCTCTCGCGTGGTCGCGGCGCGATAGCCGCGCTCGGCGAACACCGCCTCGGCTGCGTCCAGCACGCGGAGACGAACGGCTTCGCCGTCTCCCTGGCCGCGCGCTATGTGCTGGAGTGCCTCCAACGCCCCGTACCGTTCGGTACGGCCGGGTCGTAACCGCTCTCGCTCGCGGCTGTCAATACTTTCGTGCTCGCGAACGCGCGCGTGCGATGCCGCGCTGCGGCGCTACTGGTTTATCCACGGCCACGAGCCGCCGACGTCGCACGTGCTGGGGATCTCCACCCGTCGCGACGTCCAGCTCGGGCTCGTGATCGAGACGCCGCCGAAGCCGTCGTCGTTGCCGACGATCACCGCCATCGGCCGGCAGATCGGATCCTCGAGGTTGAGGCGCGAGAGATCGACGCCCACCAGCGAGAGCCGCACGCCCCAGGTGCCATTGGAGAGACGCGAGAGCTTGAGCAGCCGGATCCCGCGCGGGGTCTTCTTCGCGGTCGAGCGGTAGATGAACGTCGTGCCCTTCTTGTTCGCGCGCAGCGCGCCCGCTTCCAGGCGGAAGTTGTCGTCGGCGAGTGCCACGATGATCGGCTCCTGGTCCGGGTAGACCCCGTCGGACAGCGCCGTCGGCTTGAAGGTCCAGTTGCGGATCTTGATCGTGGCGTTGCCGTTGCGTCGATTGATGGCGCCGCCCGCCGGCTTCATCGCGAGCTCGCCGTGGTAGACGGGATTGGCCGTGGTGACGGGCCCCGCGTGCGCGGCGCCGACGGTGAGCGACATTGCGAGCAACGGAGCGAGGAAACGCATCGAGGTCATTCTACGCGCGACGGCGGCGTCGGTTCCAGTACGTTTCATGGGCTCGCCTGGATGGCGTCGCACTCGGCGCCTGACTGGGCACCCGCCACGGCGTCGAAATATGCCCCAGTAAGGATGCAGACCTCGTCGTCGGGGGTCGGACCGGCGACCAGATTCGCCGCGACACACGCGCCGGTGAAGGTCCGCGACGGGTAGCCCGGGTCGCTGGCCGGGCAGTCCGGGGACGCCGGCGTCGCCACGCCGCAGGGTTTGGCGGGCGTTCCGACCGCCCCCGGCACGACGCCCGCCTGCTCTTCGCAGCCGAGCCGCACCGCGGTGGTCGCGCCGTTGTCGGCCCAGCAGGCGTGATGGAGCGCGTGCCCCTCCGGGACCAGCCGCGCCGGGATCGGGTGCAGCTCGCCGGAGTCGGTGTAGTCCAACGCCGCGAAGTAATGCGTGCGCCCCGGCTCGAACGGGTTCGCCGGACCGCCGGTCGGATTCTCGACCACGCCACTGCCGTCGATCAGATCGACGCCGAGGAACCGCCCGCGCTTGTGCAGGTGGCCGCTCAGCGACACCACGCACGCGGCGCCCGTGGGACCGCCGGGAAGCCCCGGTCCCCACGTCGCGACGTACGCCGGCTGCCCGACCTCGCTCGATCCGCGCTCGCCGGGCGGCACCAGCAGCGTCTCCTCGGCGCCGCGCGAGAAGATGAAGTGCGCGCGCCGGTGGACGTCCTTCGGGCGCGCGCGCTCGAGCGTCAGCGACGCCGACGCGTTGCGCGCCTTCGTCGAGCTGTTCACCCATTCGAGGTCCAGCACCAGCCCGAGTCCCGCGGGGGCACCGCCGGGCGCGTCGGGAACCGGATCGAGCGCGAGCGCGACGCCGCGAAGCAGCGCGCCCCGGTTGCGCGGCGAGGCGCCGCTCGCGATCAGCTGGCGCTGGTCGCGATCGGGCGGGCCCAGGTCGAGGCAGCCGCGGCTCGCGACGATCTGTCCGCGCGCGTCGCCGAAGGCGGCGAGGTGGTCGCCGGTATAGGCGTACACGAGGAAGTGAAGCGGTCCGTACGTCGACCCGGTGCCGTGGTGGCGGATCGTCCAGCTGCCCAGGTCGAAGCTGGTCGTGCGGGGAATGCGCACGAGCACGCACAGCTCGGTGTTCGCGCCCGGCGGGATCGACACGCGGGGGAAGCGGACGTGGAGCGTCCGCGCGTCACGGGCAAGGGCGGGCGCCGCTACCAGGAGCGCCCCTGCGACGATCCAGCGGCGTCCCAGGCGAAGCATCGGTGCGCGCGGATGAGAGCACGGCCGTCCGGGTGCGTCGAGTGGACGTTCGGGCCGTATGCTGAGTCGAATCGCCCCACCCCGCCTGGAACTCTGCGAGGCTTCGCTGTAGGAGCGCGGGCACGCCGCGTGAAGTCGATCGTCGCCACCCTCGCATCCGCCGTGCTGCTGCTGGTGCTCGGCTGCCGCCGCGAATCGACCTACAGCGCGGCGGGAGACGTCGTCCTGGTCGACGTCGCCGCCGGCACGATCACGCTCAACCACGACGCGATCCCCGATCTCATGCCCGCGATGACGATGACGTTCCCGGTCGAGCCCACCGCGGGGCTCCCGGGCATCACCCCCGGGACCCGCGTCCGCTTCGACCTCCGGAAGGACGGCACGCGGCTGGTCGTGACGAGCCTGAAGACGATCACGGGCGCGCCCGGTGGCCGTCCCGGCATCCACGACCACACGCCGCACCACGGCGGCGTGGTCGCGATGACCGGCATGCTGCATCTCGAAGCGCGCGCCGCCGCCGACGGCCGCGTGCAGGTCTGGCTCACCGACGTCTGGCGCCGCCCTCTCCCGGTCGACGACATCACCGCCACCGTCACGCTGTTCTCGCCCGAGGGGATGCGGTCCGTGCCGCTCGCCGCACACGACGGCGCGCTCGAAGGCATCGCGGGCCCGCTCGCGCACGCCGACGTGCGCGCCGACGTCCAGCTCGTGCGCGCCGGCGAGACCATCGACGCGCACTTCCTCCTCCCGCTCCAGCCCGGCACGACCGGCGCGTCGCTCGTCCCGACCACGAGCTGCCATCCACCCGCCGACGATCCGTCGGCGCGCGGCCTCCGGCCGCACTGCGTCC
>JACXTT010011069.1_pt1 | contig 12098 bp, 10 predicted proteins | sample 9270951 | NCBI WGS metagenome assembly JACXTT01 (sample SAMN15532306, study PRJNA645909) | rock metagenome | isolation source: weathered quartz diorite | place: Puerto Rico | collected 2017-06-21 | reverse complement strand
ATAACCTTCGAATGCAGCGGGAAAATACGTTCGACCCCATGACCGAAGCTGATCTTGCGCACGGTGAAGCTGGCCTGCGGCCCGCGGCTGCGCGAGATCACCACGCCTTCGAACGCTTGCAGACGTTCCTTGTCGCCTTCCTTGATCTTTACATGGACGCGCACGCTGTCGCCCGGGGCGAATTGGGGAATGTCGCTGCGCTTGGTCTTGGCTAGAAGTTTCTCGATGATCCGGTTCGTCATGATCTTGCTCCCTTGTTTCGGATGTCTGACCTAGTCTCTAAAATCTCAATTTTTCTTCCCTCGCCGTCTGGGCGAGTAGCTTTCTCTCTTCGTCGCACAGCCGGCTGACATCCAGCAGGTCGGGGCGGTTGCGCAACGTCTTCTCCAGAGCAGTGCGCCGACGCCAACGACGTATTTCCTCGTGGTTGCCCGAAACCAGCACTTCGGGAACCTGCCAGCCGCGAAAGTCCGCAGGCCGGGTATAGTGCGGGTAGTCCAGCAATCCACCCGATGAACAAGTGGAGTCGGGACCGTCACTGCCCGAGGCTTCCGTTCCCGCGGTAAACGACTCTTGTCGCGTCGAGGCTTCATTACCAACCGCCCCAGGAATGAGCCTTGTCACCGCATCCACAATTACCGCCGCACCCAGTTCGCCGCCACTTAGCACGTAGTCGCCGACGGAGAGTTCACGGTCGGCCAGATGCTGGCCGACGCGTTCATCTACTCCTTCATAGCGGCCGCAGATCAGAACGATTTGTTCCAGCCCGGCAAGTTTCTCCGCAACCCCTTGGTCGAAGCGCTTGCCTTGCGCCGACAGCAGCACAACCGTCTGCTTCGCGTCTTGCGCCAGGCGGTCCCCACGGGAGGCCAGCTTCAGGTCTTCAATACACTCAAAGATCGGTTCCGGCTTCAGCACCATACCTTCGCCGCCGCCAAAAGGACGGTCGTCCACGGTGCGATGCCGGTCGTGCGCAAAAGCTCGCAAGTCGTGGACTTCGAGGACCACCAGGCCGGCTTCCCGCGCCTTGCGAACGATGCCAAAATCCAGAGGTCCGCGAAAAAAATCAGGAAAGATCGTCAAAATATCGATCTTCATCGCGGGTACCTACTCCAGCCCTGTCATTGCTTTGCGACCGAACTGAACTCGCGCATTTCGCTCACCTTGAGAACGAGCTGCTATTCGGAACCGTCGACTCCACAACTGCTTCACGCAAGCAGTTCCCGCCCTCAGGATGTCAATCTCACTTACGACAACTTATTCCGCCGTTGCTGCTGTTTTTCTTCCTCCGTCAGCGGTGCGTTTATCGCCAACATCCCCTCCGGCAGCTTCATGTGAATCTTCTTTTGCCCGACATCGACGCCGCTCAAGTACGCTTCGGCGTACGGGATCTGATACTCTTTCGATCCCGACTTGACCAGTAACAGGGGCGCTTCACCGGCTCCGAACTGGACGTCTCGAACCTGCCCAATCTCATGATTTTGATCGAACACCGTACATCCAACCAGATCGCTAATGTAAGTCCAACCGGTCTCCAATTCGGCCCGCTCGGCCAGCGGGACCTGCAACTCGCGACCGATCAGCGGCTCCGCGTCCGAAATTGAGTCGAAACCCGCGAACTTAAGGACCAGAAAACTCTTGTGCGGCCAAAAATCTTCCACTTCCAGTTCGCACCGCGACCCGTCGCTCCCCAGGGCCCATAGCCGCATGCCCGCGTGAAACCGGTTCGGGACATCGCTGTGCAGTTCGGTCGCGACTTCGCCGCGCCGTCCCTGCGTCTTGAAGACGCGCGCCAGAGTGATGAACTCGCCCGCTATTCCAGAATCTCCAGCGTAAAACGCCTGTTGAACTTCATGCCCGCGGCGCCCAACAGGTTGCGCATGGCGCGTGCGGTGCGTCCTTGCTTGCCGATGACCCGTCCCAGATCGTTGGGACTCACGGTGAGTTCAAGCACGGTTGCGCCGCCTTCCTCGACGGGATTGACCGAAACCTGCGACGGATCATCGACCAGAACTTTGGCAATCTGCTCGATCAGAATCCGCATGTCGCCGCTTGGTTCGCTCATTTTCGATCACTCATTGTCGTTCCGGGTTGGCATTATTCGATGCCGGCCCACCGGGGAGCACGCCTCTGGAATGTGGGGTGAGACTTGCTAGACGCACCTCGCCTGATCAGGCCACCGATGCGGTAGCTGCCGGCGCGGGTCTGGATACAATCTTGCTGACCCGGTCCGACATCTTGGCGCCCTTGGATACCCAGTAGTCGATACGCTCGCGCTTGAGTTCAATGCTGGCGGGGCTGGTACGGGGATTGTAAGTTCCCACAATCTCCACCGGACGGCCGTTGCGCGCGCGCTCTTTCTCGATCACCACCACCCGATACTGCGGTTGTTTGCGCGCACCCGTGCGCGACAGACGAATCATTAACACAGAGCTTAAGTTCCTTTCCTAGTTGCTTCAGGTAGGCTCGGACAAACCATTATTTTTGCAGAATTTAGGTCGAATAGCAATAGGAAGCGGAGCACGCTGCAGAAATCCAGAACACTAGCACTGGACCCGGAACGGTGTGATGCGGGCCTGCCGGCCGCCTTGACATCGCTGAGAGCAGCGGCCTTCGGTTCGGGTCGTCGCCCGTCGACAATCGGCCGGATGGCAGGGCGAAGCAAAATCTATCCCGTATTGTGCAACCCTGCCGCAATCCCGTTAATTGTCGCGCCCAGCGCATAATCTACACCGGCCGCACCGGTCCCGGCTCGCTTGCGGCGCAGCAGTTCAACCTGTACCAGGCTCATGGGATCTACGTAGGGGTTGCGCAGGCGGATGGAGCGAGTCAGCACCGGGTTACCCTCGAGCAGTCCTCTCTGGGCGGTGATCGACAGGATCATGCGGCGCGTAAGTTCGAACTCCTCGACCAGCATCCGCCAGACGCGTTCGCGCAACTCAGCGTCAGTCACCAGTTCGGCGTAGAGGCGCGCGATGGTCAGGTCGGCTTTGGACATCGCGAGTTCCACGTTCCGGATCAGGTCGGAGAAAAGCGGGAAGGCCGCCATCATCTCGCCCAATAGCGAGGGGTGTGAGGGGTCCTGCCTCACAAAGTGTTCCAGAGCGTGGCCCACGCCAAACCACGCCGGGACGGCGTGACGGCTCTGCATCCACCCAAACACCCAGGGGATGGCCCGCAGATCTTCCAGACGACGGCCCTGTTGACGGCGGGGTGGACGCGATCCGATGCGGGCATGTTCCAGTTCGTTTACCGGCGTGGCCTGCTCGAAGTACTCGATCACAGCGGAATTTTCCGCGATGTGCTGGCGGTAAAATGCGAAAGCTTCACTCGACATCTGCTCCATGGCTGGAGCCCAACGCTGATCGGTTCCAGGCTCCGGGCCTCGGGTACGGGTAATGGCCTCCATGCAGGAGGCGATCATGATCTCCAGATTCCACTCGGCCAGCACCGGATCGGCATATTTCCAGTTGAGAACTTCGCCCTGCTCGGTAATGCGAATCTCGCCGGAAAAATCGCCCACCGGCTGTGCGAGAATCGCTGTGTGGGTGGGGCCTCCGCCGCGCCCCACGGTACCCCCGCGGCCGTGGAACAGGCGTAGCTTGATCCGGCACTCGCGCGCTGTGCGATGCAATTCGCGATGCGCCTTGTACAACTCCCAAATGCTGGTGAGCATGCCACCGTCTTTGTTGGAATCCGAGTAGCCGAGCATCACTTCCTGCCAGCGTCCCCAGGAGTCGAGCAAGGGCTGATAATCGGGAGTCCGCCAGATGCGCTCCATGACGCCGGCAGACGAACGCAATGCCTCGATCGATTCAAACAGCGGGACCGGCATCAGCCCGGGATCGTCTGCGGAAGCGGCAACCTTTACCTCGCTCAAGGCGGCCAGTTTTATCACCGTACGCACGTCGTCTTCGGACTCGGCTCCGCTGATGATGTAGTTGCGGATGGCGCTGCACGGATAAACTTTTTTTAGCTCCGCGATCTCACGAAAAGTGTCGAGGACGTCTTGAGCCGAATCGGAGAGTCCGTCAGTGTAGGTACTGGCCGCGTGAGCGCGAGAGCCCCGGTCGCGCTGGATTGACGCTTGCGGCTGCCGCACCAGCGGCAGGCTCGCGTCCCCACTGGCTTCAATTTCGTTCAGCGCTTGCGCATGCATGCGGGCGTGCTGGCGAATATCCAGCGTCGAAAGATGAAATCCAAAGGTACGAACTTTGCGCAGAAGGGGATCGATGATGAGCCTGGCCAGCGGCAAGCCGCGGTTATCCGCGAGGCTTTCACGGATCAACAAGAGATCCCGCTCAAACTCCTGGCTCGAAGCGTAGCACTCGCAGTTAGCGACGGCCTCGCGGGTCCGCCGCAGCCGAATCACGATCAGTCTCAGCAGGCGACGATAGAGTTCGGAGCTGGAAATGCGGGACTGGCGCGACGATTCGATGTCGATCCGGGCCTCGTAGTCCGCCAATCGCTGCCGCACCGCCTCGGAGACCGCCACCTGTCGGGAGGATGCGCTGAGCTGATCGACGCCCCGGTCCAGTTCCTCGATGTAGTGGCCGATGATCGTATTCCGGGCCCGTTGTAGGGCGTCGCGGGTAGATGCAGGCGTAACAAACGGGTTGCCATCGCGGTCGCCCCCGATCCAGGAACCGAAGGACAGAAGTTCGGGAAGGTCGCGGTCTTCGATCGCAAAATCGTAGATCTGGCGAAAAGAGTCGGCCAGCTCGTCGTACACCCGGGGCAGTGCGGCGAACAGCGACATGGGATAGTGGTCCAGCCCCATGCGAATCTCATCGGCAACCAGGGGTTTTTCCAGGCGCACTTCGTCGGTCTGCCAGAGCGCCGTCACCTCGGCAAAGATCAGGGCTTCGAACCGGAGGGCGTCTGCATCGGTCAAGGGCAGCCGGTCGAGTCTCTCCAGGTGCTTGGCGATGCGGCGGCGCTTGAGCAGCACCGTCCGGCGCGCCACCTCGGTGGGGTGAGCGGTAAAGACGGGCACAACCTTGATTCTGCGCAAGACCTCCATGACTCGGTCGATTGAAAAGTTGGCGGCGCGCATGCGCTTCAGCGTGCCTCGAAACGAACCTTCCAGAGCCGGTTGCCCCGTGTGTAGCTTGGCTGCGCGACGGCGCCGCTTGCGATGCGTTGTTTCCGCGAGATTGGTCAGTTCGAAGTAGATGGCGAAGGCTTTGGTGACGCGGTGAGCCTCGTCCACGGTGAGGCCCGAGATAATTTTCCGCGCCCGGTTGAGGAGAGGGTCTTTGAAATCCAGATGGGCAGAATCCCGGTCCCCGGCTTCTGGACCAAGAGCCGCCGTCGCCGAGCGTGGTTGCTCGCGATGCTGAATGAAAATGTGGCGCAACTCCTCAACCACGCCTAGGAGGGAGTCGCCGCATTGCTCGACCAGCACGCGGCCCAACAATGTGCCGAGCGAACGAACATCGCGGCGGAGGGGAAGATCCTTGGCGGGGTCGATGGTGCCGGCAGTCAGCTCGCCGAGCCGGCTGCGTTGTTCGTCAATGCTCCCACCGGCGCTCCACAGGGACGTGTCACCCATATCCAATCATAATGGAAAAACTTCGCAATGGTCTAAGAGCAAGGCGGGATGGCCTGAAGTTCGACCAAACGATGAAGGAGGTCCGCCGGCTCCGGGCGCTGGCTGTAGTCTTCGTTGGCTGAAGCGTAGAGCACCGTACGGTCGCGCTCGAGGATGAAGGTGGCAGGGATGGGCAGTTCCCAGCTTTCGTCGCCGTTTGCGAAAGGCAGGTTGACGAAAGCTCGCCGGTAGATCGCCTGCTGTTCGTCTGGTACGCGGTACACCAGCCCGAACTGGCGAGCCAGGTTGTTTCTGAGGTCGCTCAGCAGGGGGAAACGCAGCTTGTGCTGGTCCACCATGAAGAACGACTGTTGCACTGTCTGCGGCGAGATGGCGATTAGGGACGCTCCCGCCGGTTCGATCTGAGGCAGGATCAGGTTCATCGCTTCCAGTTGCCCGACACAGAAGGGGCACCAGCGGCCGCGGAAAAAGCTGATCACGAGACGCCCCTGGCGTAGTAGGTCAGGCGAAGAAACCGGCTGGCCATTGTGGTCATTCAGCGCAAAGTCGGGGGCTTTCGAGCCGATGGGAAGAACATTTTCAATCAAGCGCTTTTGCTTTAGAGCGGCGATGACCCGGGCGTGAACTGCCTGAGTCTCAGGTGGGACGTACTTGGCGATAAGCGCTTGGCGCTCGGCGAAGATTTCATGCAACGAGCGGGTGTCGCCTCCAGGCGTGGATTCTTCGAGTGAGCGCCATTTCATAATGATGTGGGTTCGTCGCGGTCTTGCAAGGTCCGTTCGCGCCGGCGGCATCGAATTAGGACTTAGGACCGAGATCCTTCGACTCCACGCCTCAGGCGCGACTCATGACTCAGGCCATGCTCAGGATGCCCGCTAGAAACGGAAAACTACAAGCTCGGACTCCTTTTACATTCCCGGCATCTTCATCCCCGCCAGCTTGCGAGCAAAGCTGGGCTTGCCAATCTGCTTGAACATCTTTCGCATCTGGGCGTACTGGCGCAGCAGATTGTTGACTTCCTGCACGCTGGTGCCGGAGCCCCGGGCGATGCGCTTGCGGCGGCTGCCGTTCATGACTTCATGGTGCATGCGCTCGTGCTGCGTCATTGAGTTGATGATGGCTTCCACTCGATTGAGCTGCTTCTCGTCCACTTTGTCGGCATGCTTTTGCATACCGGCGAAGGGGCCGATACTAGGCAGCATGCCCATCAGGTTCTGAATCGATCCCATTTTTTTGATTTGGCGAAGTTGGTCACGGAAATCTTCCAGTGAAAACCCGTCGCCAGAAAGGGCTCGGCTGGCCATTTCCTGGGCCTTTTTCTTGTCGACATTCTGTTCTGCCTTTTCGATCAGCGAGAGAATGTCGCCCATGCCCAGAATGCGGGAAACGATGCGATCGGGGTGAAAGGGCTCGAGCGCGTCGTATTTTTCGCCGACGCCGATAAACTTGATCGGCTGGCCCGTAACCTGGCGGATGGAAAGCGCTGCGCCACCGCGAGCGTCGCCATCCATCTTGGTAAGCACGACGCCGGTGAGGGAAAGTTTCTTGTGAAACTCGTCGGCCGAATTGACCGCATCCTGACCGGTCATGGCGTCGGCCACGAACAGGATCTCCTGCGGATTGAGCAACCGCTTGAGCGACTGCATCTCGTTCATCAGTTGATCGTCGATGTGCAGGCGGCCAGCGGTGTCCACGATCAACACATCGGAGCCGGTATTGATGGCCTCACGGCGTGCTTCCTTGGCCAGACGCTCGACCGTGGCAGTGCTCACCTCGCCGACTTCGCCCTCGTAAATGTTGGCCTTGATGGCATGGGCGACCACGTTAAGCTGCTCGCGGGCCGCGGGTCGGTAAATGTCCACAGAAACCAGGAGAGGACGATGCCCGCCCTGCTTAAGCCAGTTCGCCAGCTTGCCCGATGTCGTGGTCTTACCCGACCCTTGCAGACCGGCCATGAGCACGACCGTCGGAGGTTGCGAAGCGAACTTAACCTTGGCGGTGTCGCGACCCAGGGTCTCGATCAGTTCATCTCGAAGAACCTTGATGACCTGTTCGGCGGGCGAAAGCGCGGTCGCTACCTGTTGGCCGACGGCCTTCTCCTGAATGTGATCGATCAACTGCTTTACGACCTTGAAATTGACGTCTGCCTCAAGCAGCGCCAGGCGAATTGCTCGCAATGCCTCCTGAATGTTTTCTTCATTCAGGGTAGCTTCGCCCCGCAGGGTCTTGAATGCGCGCTGAAGTTTTTCTGAAAGATTTTCGAACATTGTCGTTGAAGGGTATTCTAGCAGCCGAAGGATCGCATAGTCTGCGCAGGGCAGCTTTAACCGAACACCTCTTTCGCCGCCAACACCGTATTGCAGTGGATCATCACGGTATCCTCCACACTTCTGGCGTAACCGCCGGCGCAGGTGACCATCACCGGGATGTTCCGTGCGCGAGCCACGCGGAATACCAGTTCGTCGCGTTTCTTTAACCCGTCGAGGGTCAACGCCAGGCCGCCCAACTGGTCTTCGCCATACGGATCAGCACCCGCGATGTAGCAGAGCAGCTCGGGCTCAAACTGGCGCAGACCGGAGCTGAGCGCGTTGTCGAGCCAGGCCAGGTAGTCGTCGTCGCCCATCCCATCTGGCAGATCCACGTCGATCGAAGAGGGCGGCTTCCATGCCGGATAATTGTTGTGCTGGTGCAGGGAGATGGTGAACACATCCCCGGCGTGGGCGTGGCGCATCTTTGCTGGGCCTCGGCCGGTGGGTGGACTGGCCACCGACCCCACCGCTGGCGCCGACGTCGAGGGCAAAGGGTCGCCCGGCGGCCGCGTTCCGGCAAAGATGGCGGCGGTGCCATTGCCGTGGTGAACGTCACAGTCCACCGTCATCGCTGTGCGAATCTGTTCATCCCGCTGCAGCCGGCGGATGGCGACGGCCACATCGTTGATCATGCAGAAGCCCTCGCCATGATCGGGAAAGGCATGGTGGAATCCGCCTCCAATATTGAAGGCTACGCGATCCTTCAGTGAGCATTCCCCGGCGAGAATCGAGCCGCCTGCCGCCAGCCAGAAGGCGCGGACCAACTGGGGCGAGTAGGGAATCTCCATCTCCGCTTCTTCCCGCGCACTGAGCATTCCGCTCTTCAATTTGTGCACATATTGCGGGGTGTGAACCAGCAGGATGTCCGGATCCGATGCCGGTTCTGGCGTCAGAAAGTCGGCTCTCCCGGCTATGCCCGACGCCAACAGTTGGTCATGAACCCGGCGATATTTGTCGGCAGGGAAGACATGGTTGCCAATCGGCAGCAGGTAGTCGTCGGCGTAAATCAGCTTAAAGGGGAGCATTGATACCGTCTGCCAAGCATGGTACATCCTTGTGGGGTAAACGACGGACAAAACGGGACCGTTTGCCTTTGGAGAATTCCGATCTCGTCTCCCCCGAACCTAAGCCGTATGCTGAGACCGAGCTATCTCTTTTTTGCCGGGGTAGGCACAGGTGGGACCAGATGCCGTCGTACTGGCACAATTGCGCCCTTGGAGGGATCGGCGGCGGCCGTTGCCCGCATCAGGACTTCCTCCTGGATGTACTTCACGAAATCCTGAATCTGAAGCTGCATCTCCTCCATACGGGCGCGCATTTGCAGAATGATGGCGATGCCGCTGATATTTACGCCCAGGTCGCGGGCTAGCGAGAGAATGAACTCCAGACGTAGCAGATCCTCGTCAGTGTAAAGGCGCGTATTGCCCTCGGTGCGGGAAGGCTTGAGCAGTCCTTCACGCTCGTACAGGCGCAGCGTCTGAGGATGGATGCCATACATCTCAGCCACTGACGAAATCATGTACGCGCCCTTGGATTTGCGCTTGGTCATTTCCGCCCTTGATTACTTTACCCCAAATGCCGTAAGCCAAGAATCAACCCCGATCCGCACGAATAAATCCGTGAAACCTTGCTGATCCATGGATTGGTTGCGATTTTCTCGAGTTAAGATTTTTCCGCCGCCGGCGCCCATCCTGCGGGTTTCAAGGCCAGATTGAGGAAATAAACCAGCACCCCCGCACCGATCAGTAAGATGCCGAAGGCAAAGGAGCTCATGCCGAGCACCTGCTCGTGCTGGCTGCGGAGGATAGAGAAGCCAAGCAGCAGCATCGGCGAGATTCCGACTGCCACCGCTCCGAACATTCCCCCGGGAACGCGAAACGGGCGCGGCAGCTCAGGTTCGCGGATGCGCAAAACCACCAGAGCCACAAACTCCAGGCTCAAGCTGGCGCCGTAAAGCAGAATATCGATCGTCACCAGCCGCTCGAAACCCAGGCCGAGGCACATGGCCCATCCCAGAGCGCAGACCAGGATTGCTACCCAAGGGGCCCGCGAGCGGGGATGCAACTTGCCGAAAACCCTCGGCAGCATGCCATCCTGCGCCATGGCCAGGGGCAGGCGGGAGTAGCTCATGACCAGGGCGTTAAACATGCCAAAACCGCTGATCATGCCGCCCAGCGCCAGGCCGACTCGCAGCAACGGGCCACCCAGCATGCCCGCAATGTCCGCCCAGGAACCGGTTTCCCAGGCGCTCGGGGAAAGCCGGGTCAGCCACATGGCCGCTACCGGCACGATGTAGCTGAGCGCCACGATGATGACCGCAGCCAGCATGGCGCGGGGATAGGTGCGTTGCGGGCGCTCTACTTCTGTGGCGATGGTCGAAGCGTTGTCCCATCCCATGTAATTCCACATGCAGATCAGCAGGCCGCCGAGAATGTCAACGGTGGATGTCGTCGGCCGGGTCACGGCGTTGGCCAGGGCCCCGAAATGAAACGGGGCGATTGCGACAATCAGGATAAACGGCGCCGAAAGCAGGAAAAACAGCCACAGTGAGGTAGTGGAGACCACGCGGACGCCGGCAATGTTCAGCAGAGCGCAGACCACAACCACCATGAGCGCCACCATGACTCCCCGATGCCCTTCCGCAAACCAGGGGAAAAGGCGATCAAGATAGAGCACAAACAGGGTGGGATAGATCGCCATGTCGAAGATCGAGGCTACCAGCGAGAGCCAGGCTTCCTGGAATCCCCAGAAATTGCCCATGGCGCGGCGTACCCAGGCGTAATAACCGCCCTCGAAGGGTAGCGCGCTCGACAGCTCGCCGATCATGAATGCAGTCGGCAGGCTCCACAGAATCGGGGTCAGCAGCAGGATGAGAATCGCTTTGCCGTAGCCGGCGCCGTGCACGATTTCTTCCGTGCCATAGGTACCGCCCGACACCATGAAAAAGGTGGCGGCTACAAGGGGCCAGAGGGTAAGGCGAACCGATTTTTTCCGGCTAGGGACGACGGTGGGAGACTGGAGATGGTGACGCGGCGCGCTCGCTGTTGCCAATTTCGACGGCTTCCTCCTGGGGCGATTCTTGCGCGATCAGAATTCGGCTGGAAGCAAGATCGCAGCCGTGAGCATACGGCAAATTAGATGCAGTGTAAAAATAATTTTCAGTAATTTTTTTGTGGTGTGGTACGGAGGTAATGCTTCGTCTTCGGTCATGCGTCGTCAATCACTCCACGGCTGAGTCTGGCGCCGGATGACCGGTGTCAAACGTTCTTCCAGAGTTCCGCGCGCGGGTCTTCCGGGTTCAACTTGGCCAATTCGCGCAGGATTTCCTTGGAGCGCTCGTCCCGGGGCATGGGAACGGTGATTTTGATCTCGACGATCTCGTCTCCGCGTGTGCCTTCCTTGGTCGCCGAGGGCACGCCCTTCTCGCGCAGGCGCAGCTTTTGCCCGGACTGGGTTCCGGGCGGAATCTTAAGCAAGGTACGGCCGTCGATGGTAGGGACCTCAATCTTGGCTCCGAGAGCCGCTTCCGTAGCGTTCACGGGTACAGTGATGCGGATGTCGTCGCCCTCACGGTGGAATATTGCGTGGTCTGCGGTGCGGATGATCACGTACAGATCACCTGCCGGGCCTCCACGCACCCCGGCGTTGCCCTTTGCCGCAATGCGGATGCGTTGGCCGTCGCGGGTGCCGGCTTTGATGCGGACCTCGAGGGGTTCGGTCCGTTCCACGGTGCCTTCACCGTGGCACTGGGGGCAGGTGGAGATATTCTTTCCCGTTCCGTGGCATCGTGGACAGGGGACGTTGAACTTCATCCGTCCCCCAGTCTGCGTGACTTGGCCTTTGCCGCCGCATTCCGGGCAAGTGCCTGCCGCTTCGATCGAGCCATGCCCGTGACAATGGGGACAGGAGTCGCGCCGGGTAATGTTTAGCCGCATCACACCGCCGCGGATGGCAGTCCAGAAGGGAACGTTAACCTGGTATTCCAGGTCGGACCCAGGTCCGGGTCCTTCCGGGGTTGCACTGCCTCGGCCTCCGAAGATGCCGGAAAAGATATCACGGAAGCTGCCCGTGCCCGAGCTGCTGGCCTTTCTCCCCTGGCTCCCATCGAACATGTCGGAAAAATCGAAGCCGCCAAAATCGAAGTTCGTCCCCTGCGCGCCGCCAGTCCGGGCACCGGGAAAACCCTGTCCGGGCGCCCCCCCGGCTCCAGCTCCGGCCCGGGCATAGGCCTCTGC
>JACXTT010011068.1_pt1 | contig 12099 bp, 11 predicted proteins | sample 9270951 | NCBI WGS metagenome assembly JACXTT01 (sample SAMN15532306, study PRJNA645909) | rock metagenome | isolation source: weathered quartz diorite | place: Puerto Rico | collected 2017-06-21 | reverse complement strand
CCCCGCGCTCACGGCGGCCCGCACGGCCGCCTGGACGCGGCGCTCCGTCTCGAGGTCGAGCGGCGCCAGCGCCCCCGCGAGGCGGCGCTCCCGCGACCAGAGGTACTCGCTTCCGCCGAGGCTCACCCGGTCGGGGCCCAGGAGCGCCACGCGATGGCCAGAGCCCTTGAACCACTGCGTCGCCCGCCGGCCCGCGTCGTCGAGCACTCCCACCACGCCGATGACGGGCGTCGGCAGGATCGCCCGGCCACTGGTCTCATTGTAGAAGGAAACGTTGCCACCGACCACGGGCAGGTCGAGCGCCCGGCACGCGAGCGCGATGCCCTCGATCGCCTCGGCGAACTGCCAGAGGATCTCGGGCCGCTCGGGCGAGCCAAAGTTCATGCAGTCGGTGACCCCGCGGGGCTCGGCGCCCGAGCAGGAGACGTTGCGCGCGGCCTCGCAGACCGCCATCGCCGCGCCCTGCCGAGGGTCGAGGAAGACCTGGCGGCCGTTGCCGTCGGTGGAGACTGCGAGGGCGCGGCGCGTGCCCTTGACCCGCAGCACCGCGGCATCGGAGCCCGGCAGGACCAGGGTGTTGATCCCGACCTGCTGATCGTATTGCCGGAACGCCCATTCCTTCGACGCGATCGTCGGCGACGCCAAGAGCCGGACCAGGGCGACGCCGTAGTCACCGGGCTCGGGCAGGCTCAGCGGATCGAAGGCGCGCAGGTCGGCGAGCCAGGAAGGCTCGGCGGTCGGCTTCTGGTACTTCGGCGCCTCCGCGAGCAGGTCGATCGGCACGCGCGCGACGACCTCGCCCTTGAGCCGCGCGGTCAGCTCGCCGTTCTCGGTCACGCGGCCGATCTCGACCGCGTCGAGCTCCCACTTCGCGAACACGCGGCGCACTTCCTCCTCGCGGCCGCGCGCGGCCACCAGCAGCATGCGCTCCTGCGACTCGGACAGGAGGATCTCGTAGGGCGTCATCCCGGTCTCCCGCTGGGGGACGCGCGAGAGCTCGACGTCCATCCCGGTGCCGCTGCGCGCGGGCATCTCGGAGGTGCAGCACGCCAGGCCCGCGGCGCCCATGTCCTGGATGCCGACGACCGCGCCGGTGCGCATCACCTCCAGGCACGCCTCGAGCAGGAGCTTCTCGGTGAACGGATCGCCCACCTGGACGGTCGGCCGGCGCTCTTCCGCGTGCTCGTCGAAGGTCGCCGACGCCATCGTCGCGCCGTGGATGCCGTCGCGGCCGGTCTTGTTGCCGACGTAGAAGACCGGGTTGCCCGGCCCCTCCGCCCGCGCGCGGAAGATCTGATCGGCGCGGACGAGCCCGACGCACATCACGTTGACCAGCGGATTGCCGGCGTACTCCGGCGCGAACGCGATCTCGCCGCCGACCGTCGGGCAGCCGAAGCAGTTGCCGTACCAGCTGATGCCCGACACCACGCCGTTGACGAGCTGGCGCGCCTTGGGCTCGTCGAGCTCGCCGAAGCGGAGCGAGTCGAGGATGGCGATGGGCCGGGCGCCCATCGTGAAGATGTCGCGCAGGATCCCGCCGACGCCCGTCGCCGCGCCCTGGAACGGCTCGATGAAGGACGGATGATTGTGGCTCTCGATCTTGAACACCACGGCCCAGCCGTCGCCGATGTCGATCGCGCCCGCGTTCTCGCCCGGGCCCTGCAGGACGTGCGCGCCGCTCTGCGGCAGGCGCGCGAGGAAAATCCGCGAGTGCTTGTAGGCGCAGTGCTCGGACCAGAGTGCCGCGAACAGGCCGAGCTCGGCGTAGGCGGGCTCGCGACCGAGCCGCGAGAGGATGCGATCGTACTCTTCGGCCGTGAGGCCGGCGTCCAGGGCCAGGTCGAGCGTGACCTTCGGCTCGGCCCCCGTCAACCCTGTCTACCGCTTGAGGAAGCTGCCATCCTCGACGAGGCTTCCGAGGAGGGACTGGAACATCAAGAGCCCGTCGGTGCCGCCCATCGCCGTTTCGGACGCCCGCTCCGGGTGGGGCATCATGCCCAGTACCGTGCCCTCGGGATTCACGACGCCCGCGATGTTGTCGAGCGAGCCGTTGGGGTTGCTCTGCTTCGTGATCCGGCCGTCGGCTTCGGCGTAGCGGAAGACGACAAGGTTCTGCTGCCTGAGCCGCGCGAGAGTCACGGCGTCGGCGTAGTACTTGCCCTCACCGTGCGAGATCGGCATCGTGAGCACTTGACCCGGCCGGAGCCCGCGGGTGAACGGCGTGTCCACGTTCTCGACGACCAGGTGGCTCGACTGGCAGCGGTACTGCAGGCACTCGTTGCGCGTGAGCACGCCCGGCAAGAGCCCCGCCTCGCACAGGATCTGGAAGCCGTTGCAGGAGCCGAGCACGAGCCCGCCGCCCGCGACGAAGTCGCCGAGCGCCTCGACCACCGGCGAGCGGCCGGCCACCGCGCCGGCGCGCAGGTAGTCGCCGTACGAGAATCCGCCCGGCAGGATTACGCAGTCAAGCTCGGAGAGCTCGCGCTCGCGATGCCACACGTAGCGCACGGGCTGATGCAGGACCTCGGAGACCACGTAGTGAAAATCGCAGTCGCTCCACGTACCGGGAAATACGACGACGCCGAATCTCATAGAGCACTCATCTTAGCGTGCGGCCCCGCGCGGGGCAAGGTCGTCCACGGTCTCGATCGTGTAATCCTCCAGGATCGGGTTCGCGAGAAGCTGGCGGCACATCTCGCCCACGCGCGCGCGCGCGCCTTCCGGCGTCGGCTCGCTCAGCTCGATGTCGATGACCTTGCCGACTCTCAAGTCATTGAGCTCGGAGAAGCCAAGCCCGGACAGCGCGCGCTTCACCGCCGCACCCTGCACGTCCATGATGCCCGGCTTGAGCCGCACCAGGACGCGCGCTCTCATGCGGCTCCAGTCACGAGGCGACGGTATACCTCCTGGTACGCCTCCTCCACACCGCCCATATCGCGCCGGAAGCGGTCCTTGTCGAGCTTCTCCTTGCTGCCGCTGTCCCAGAGCCGGCACGTGTCGGGCGAGATCTCGTCGCCGAGCATGAGGGTCTTGCCCTTGCGCCCGAACTCGAGCTTGAAGTCGACCAGCAGGAGGCGACGCTTCAGCAGGTGCGGGCGCAGGATCGTGTTGATCTTGAGCGCGGTGCGCTTCATCCATGCGACCTCGGTCGGCGACGCGAGCTTCAGCATCCGCACGTGGTCCTCGTTGAGCATCGGGTCGCCGAGGGGATCCGACTTGTAGTAGAGCTCGACGATCGGCTGCTTGATCGGCGTGCCTTCCTCGAGCCCCGTGCGCTTGGCCAGGCTGCCGGCGACGATGTTGCGCACGATCGTCTCGATCTTGATGATGTCCAGGCGACGGCACAGCATCTCGCGGTCCGAGAGCGTCTCCAGGTAGTGCGTCGGGATCCCGCCGCGCCCGAGCCGCTCGAAGAGCGCGGCCGACATCCGGTTGTTGACGACGCCCTTGCCGACGATCGTTCCCTTCTTCAGCGCGTTGAACGCGGTCGCGTCGTCCTTGAAGTACTGGATGATCACGCCGGGGCGGTTGGTTTCGTAGACGATCTTCGCCTTGCCTTCGTAGAGCTTCTCGCGTGCCTCGATGGTCATCGGCTCCCTCGCGCTCACCGCGGCGTGAGCCCCAGGCGTTTGAAGATGGCGTCGACGTTCTTGAGATAGAACGCCGGGTCGAAGCAGCTCTTGAGCTCGTCGGCCGTGAGGTGCTCGGTCACCTTGGGATCGGCCGCGAGCAGGTCCAAGAACGAGCGGCGCTCCTTCCAGGCGCGCATCGCGCTCTGCTGCACGATCTCGTAGGCGGCCTGGCGTGGCAGCCCGGCGTCGGTGAGCCGCAGCAGCACGCGCTGCGAGTAGACGACGCCGTGGCTCAGCTCGAGGTTCTCGGCCATCCGCGCCGTGTCGACGTCGAGCCCCTCGACGATGAAGGTCGCCAGGTGCAGGAGATAGTCGAGCACGATCGTGGAATCGGGCAGGATCACGCGCTCGACCGAGGAGTGGCTGATGTCGCGCTCGTGCCACAAGGCGACGTTCTCGAGCGCGGCCAGCGCGTTGGTCCGGACCAGACGCGCCAGGCCGCAGATGCGCTCGGCCAGCTCCGGGTTGCGCTTGTGCGGCATCGCGCTCGAGCCCTTCTGTCCCTCGCCGAAGGGCTCCTGCGCCTCGAGGATCTCCGTCCGCTGCAGCCCCCGGATCTCGAGGGCGATCTTCTCGAGCGAGGCGGCGGCGATCGCCAGGGTCGCGCAGAATTCGGCGTGGCGGTCGCGCTGAACGATCTGCGTGGACACGGGTGCGGCTTCCAGGCCGAGCTCGCGGCACACCTCGGCCTCGAGCTCGGGCTCGACGTGGGCGAAGTTGCCGACGGCACCGGAGAGCTTGCCGACCGCGATCGTCGTCCGCGCCCGGCGCAGCCGCTCGAGGTTACGCCCGGCCTCGGTGTACCAGACCGCCACCTTGAGGCCGAAGCTGGTGGGCTCGGCGTGGACGCCGTGCGTGCGGCCGATCGTCAGCGTGTCCTTGTGGCGGACCGCCAGCACCCCGAGTGCCCGCTCCAGCCGCTGCTGGGCCGCGATCAGGAGGTCGACGGCGTCGCGGAGCTGGAGCGCGGTGGCCGTGTCCCAGACGTCGCTGGTGGTGAGCCCGATGTGGATGAAGCGCGAGTCGGCGCCCACCTGCTCCTCGAGGCTCGTCAAGAGCGCGATCAGTTCGTGCTTCACGCGCTCCTGGATCGCGAGGATCCGCGCGATGTCGACGCGCGCCTTCGCCTGGATCCGAGCCATTGCCTCGGCGGGGATCCGGCCTCTCCGCGCGTAGGCCTCGCACACCGCCAGCTCCACCCTGAGCCACGCCGCGTACTTGGACTCCTCGCTCCAGATCCGACCCATCTCCGGGCGGGTGTAGCGGTCGATCACGCCCACACCATAGAGCAAAACCGCAAACGATGGAAGTGGGAGTTGGGGCGGGTACTACCGGTAGCGGCTGCGCGCGCGAATCCGAGGGTTTTCAGGCTCGCGCGGCCGGCAAGCCAAGAAAGCGCTCGAAGGCGGCGATGACCACGGGCTCCACGAGCGTCGGCGCGTGTGCGACGCCCGGCACGGTGACGAGCTCGCCCTTGGGAAGGGTCTCGACCATGCGCCGCGCCTGCGCTTGCGACAGCACGTCGCTGTCGCTTCCCCACACCACCAGGGTGGGACAGGCCACGCGCGCCAGCGCCGGCCACAGGGCGGGCCGCTGGGGCGGGCCGATCCGGACGCGCTGCCGGATGTACTCCGGATCCATCTTCCAGATCCAGCGGCCGTCCGTGCGCTGCCTCAGCACGCCGAGCGCCAGCTCGCGCTGGTCCTCGGGGCTGCGTCCGGCGACGATCGGCGACATGGCGCGGCGGTAGGCCATCGCCTCGTCGAGGGTGGCGAAGTCGTCGGGCCGGCTGACGACCATCTGCGTGATTCGCTGGCTTCCCGCTTCCACGTCGGGGCCGATGTCGTTGATCACCAGGCGCGCGAGGCGATCGGGGTGCGCTCCCGCGTACGTCATCGCGATGATGCCGCCCATGGAGGTGCCGACGAGCGTGAACCGCGCCAGCCCGAGCTTGTCGACGAGCGCGGCCAGATCGGCCGCCTGGTCGGCGTACTGATAGGCGCCGGCCGTCGACCAGCCGCTCTCGCCGTGGCCGCGAACGTCGGCGGCGACGAAGCGGTGGCGGTCGTGGAAGCGTCGCGCGAGCGCGTTGAACGCCTGCGCGCTCGAGGTGTAGCCGTGCACGCACACGATCGGCGGTGCCTCGGGGCTGCCCCAGTCGAGATAGTGCATGCGTAGACCGTTGACGTCGAGGGCTCGGCTGGTCCCGGTGGTCACGCTCGTGGCTCCTCGCGGCGCAGCCAGCCCAGCGCGGCGCGCCGATCCTTGAACACGCCCACGTCGAGCGGTCCGCGGTCGGCCAGGGTCTGGAACTGGCGGGCCACCCCGAACGTGACGGGCCGGGTCGCGATCAACGCGAGCTTCTTCGCTCCGATGGCGGCGCGGTGCTCGTCGACGATCGAGACGATCTCTCGCAGCTCTCGCATCGTCGGCGTCGAGGTCGCCTCGGAGAAGTCGCACAGCGTGTCCAGCCCCGGGCGGAACTGGGGATCGCGAAGCCACGCCTCGATGGCTTCGAGGCGCTCGGACTGGGTGATGAATCCTTCGCCGACGACCAGGAGCATTCCGGCGCCGGCGTCGATCTGATAGCTCAACGGCATGTGCTGCGTCTCCTTCGGTTGCGAGGCCGGCGCGGCGGCCGGGTGTTCAGTGGTGCAGGAGTTCGCGCGGCAGGTTCCGGCGGTCCAGCGGGCCCAGGGTGGTCAGGGCCAGGCGGTCCTCGTCGAGCAGGTCGGTGACCAGCGCCTGTACCTCCTCGTGACGGACCCCGTCGATCGCGCCCAGCATCGCGTCCATCGAGAGGAACGTCCCGTGGTGCATCTCGTGCTTGGCCAGGCGATTCATGCGGCTCGAGGTCGACTCGAGCGACAGCATCAGGCTGCCCTTGAGGTGGTCCTTGGCGCGCCGCAGCTCGTCTTCCGTGACCCCGGTCTTCTTGAGCTCGCGGAGCACCTTCAGCGTCGACTTGAGCACCTTCGAGAAGTTCTTCTCGTCCGTCCCGGCGTAGACATAGAGCGTGCCGGTGTCGGTGTACGCCTGTACGCCGGAGTGGATCGCGTACACGAGGCCCTCGCGCTCGCGGACTTCCTGGAAGAGTCGCGAGGACATGCTGCCGCCGATGATGTCGTTGAGCAGGAACAGGGCGTAGCGCTCCGGCGCGGAGTGATGCAGGCCCGGGAAGCCCATGATCACGTGCACCTGCTCGAGGGTCTTGTTGACGATGTTCACGCCCGGCTTGAGGGTGGGCGGGCTCGCGGTGCGCTCCGTCGCGGCGCGGTCGAAGCCCCGGAACCCTGCGCTGAACAGCTCCATGACCCGCTCGTGGGTGACGTTGCCGGCGACCGCGATGATGACTCGTGGCGGCACGTACTCGTCGGTGAAGTAGCCGAGCGCCGCCTCGCGGCCGTAGCCGGTCACCGCCTCGCGGCTGCCGAGAATGGGCCGGCCCAGCGGATGGTCGGCCCAGATCTGTGCCGCGAACAGGTCGTGGATGATGTCGTCCGGCGTGTCCTCGACCATCTTGATTTCCTGCAGGACGACCGACTTCTCGCGCTCGAGCTCGTCGGCGTTGAAGAGCGGATGCAGGAGGATGTCGGTCAGGAGGTCGACCGCGAGCGGCAGGTGCTCGTCGAGCACCTGGACGTAGAAGCAGGTGTGCTCCTTGGTGGTGAAGGCGTCCATCTGGCCGCCGACCGAATCCATCGTGCGGGCGATCTCCTCGGCGCTGCGCGAGGCGGTGCCCTTGAACACGAGGTGCTCGATCAGGTGGGACATCCCGCCGCGGTCCTGGGCCTCGTGCCGCGACCCGGTCTCGACCCACACGCCGACGGCGACCGACCGCACGTGCTCCATGCGCTCGGTGACGACCCGGATGCCGTTGGGCAGGAAGCCCTTCCGGTAGCCTTCCGTCACGCCCTCACCTCTCAGGCCCGGGGCGGATTCGCCGCCATCGGGTTCTTGAGCTTCTCCTTGTCGGCCAGGGCCGGCTGGTCCCTCAAAGCCATCTTACGACTCAACCTCATTTTCCCATTGCCATCGATTTCGATCACCTTCACGAGCACTTCGTCGCCCTCGGTCAGCACATCCTGGACCGTCCGGATGCGCGACTCGGCGATCTGCGAGATGTGCAGGAGCCCCTCGGTGTTCGGGATGACCTCGACGAACGCGCCGAACTCGACGATCTTCTTGACCTTGCCGAGGTAGATGCGGTCGAGCTCGACCTCGCGGCAGATGTCCTGGATGATCCCCAGGGCCTTCTGCACGGAGGCGCTGTCGGGCGAGAACACCGTGACCCGGCCGTCGTCCTCGACGTCGATCTTGGTCCCGGTCTGCTCCTGGATGCCGCGGATGACCTTGCCGCCGGGGCCGATGATCTCGCGGATCTTTTCGGGCCGGATCTTGATCGTGACGAAACGGGGCGCGTAGGGCGACAGCTCGGCGCGCGGCTTCTCGATGGCCTCGCGCATCTTGGCCAGCACGATCAGCCGCGCCTCGCGCGCCTGCTGCAGGGCGGCGCGCATGATCTCGATGGAGACCCCCGCGATCTTGATGTCCATCTGCAACGCGGTGACGCCCTTCTCGGTACCGGCGACCTTGAAGTCCATGTCGCCGTAGTGGTCCTCGGCGCCGTTGATGTCGGTCAGGATGCCGACCTTGTCGCCTTCCTTGACCAGGCCCATCGCGACGCCGGCGACGTGCGACTTGAGGGGCACGCCCGCGTCCATCAGGGCCAGCGAGGCGCCGCACACCGAGGCCATCGACGAGGAGCCGTTGGACTCGAGGATGTCGGAGACGATGCGGATCGTGTACGGGAACTCTTCCTTGGGCGGCAGCATCGCCTCCACCGCCCGCTCGGCGAGCGCGCCGTGGCCGATGTCGCGGCGGGACGGCGAGCCGAAGCGGCGGACCTCACCGACCGAGAACGAGGGAAAGTTGTAGTGCAGCATGAAGTTCCGGTAGTAGTCGCCCTCGATGGACTCGATCTTCTGCTCGTCGGACTTGGTGCCGAGCGTGGCGGACACGAGGGCCTGGGTCTCGCCGCGCGTGAACACGCTCGAGCCGTGCGCCCGCGGCAGGTAGGCCATCTCGATCGAGATCGGACGGATCTCGTTCGCCTTGCGGCCGTCGACGCGGAGGTTCTTGTCGACGATGAGGCGGCGCACCTCGGCCTTCTCGACCGCCTCGAAGGCCTCGCGGACCGCGCCCTTCTTGGTCTCGTCCACGCCGAGGCTCTGGAACACCTCATCGAACACGCGGTGCACCGCTTCGGCGCGTCCTTGCTTCTGGAGCGTCGCCAGCGCGGTCGCGAGCTTGGGCCCGGCCAGGCTCTGGACCCGAGCCTTCAGCTCGGCGTCGTGCGACGCGGCGTCGACGGTCCAGCGCGGCTTGCCGGCGTGCTGCACGAGGTCGCGCTGCGCGCGCACGAGCTTCTTGCACTCGGCGTGGCCGAAGGCGATCGCGTCGAGCATGACCTCTTCGGAGATCTCGCCGGCACCTGCCTCGACCATCAGCACCGCGTCCTCGGTGGCGGCGATCACCAGCTCGAGGCTCGAGACCTTCTTCTGCGCGGTGGTCGGGTTGGCGACCAGCTTGCCCTCGACAAGACCGACGCGCACGGCGCCGACGGGGCCGTCGAACGGAATGCCGGACAGGCAGAGCGCGGCCGAGGCGCCGTTCATCGCGAGGATGTCCGGATCGTTCTCCTGATCGCCCGAGATCGTCAAACAGATCACCTGCACCTCGTTGCGGAAGCCGTCGGGGAACAGCGGCCGGATCGGTCGATCGATCAGCCGCGACGTCAGGGTTTCCTTCTTTACGGGCGCGCCTTCACGCTTGAAGTAGCCGCCGGGGATACGCCCGCCGGCGTAGGCCCGCTCGCGGTACTCGACGGTCAGCGGGAAGAAATCCTGCGACTCCTTGGCGCTCTTGGCGGCGACGCAGGTGGCGAGCACCATGGTGCCGCCTAGGCGCGCGACGACCGCGCCGTCGGCCTGCTTGGCGACCTTGCCGGTCTCCAGGGTCATGCGCAGTCCATTGCTCTCGACTTCGACAGTGTGGCTCATACGGGAATTTGTCCTCGCGTATCGGCCGGAATCCGGCGAACGCCGTGTGGAGCGGGCGCAGAGTCAGCCCGCTCTCGGGCCCCCGGATTCGTTCCGTCCGAGGACCGATCAGTGAGAAGTGAGTCCGCCGTCAACGGCGGATGCCGAGCTTGTCTATGATGACCCGGTATCGCTCCGGCGCTCGGGCCCGGAGGTACTCCAAGAGTCCGCGCCGCTTGCCGATCAACATCAGCAGACCGCGCCGCGAGTGGTGGTCCTTGGTGTGCTGCTTGAAGTGGTCCGTCAGGCTGTTGATGCGCTCGGTGAGGAGCGCGATCTGCACCTCGGGCGAGCCTGTGTCGCCCTCGTGGGTGCGGAACTGCTCGATCAGACTCTTCTTGCGGTCGACAGCAAGCGGCATCGAAGGTCCCCCAATCGCCACGCCCCAGGGAGCCGAGCTCCCACGCCGGGGCGGGTTCCAAAACCTCTTTTTTTGTCAAGAGATACGCCCGGAGGGTACCACGCGGGGCGGGTGAAGTAAAGCTATCGGGACGGTCAGGAGGCGGCCCGGGCTGCGGCGACGTCGAGGGCAATCTGAGCCTTCAGGGCGTCGACGCTCGGGAACTTCCGTTCCTCGCGCAGTCGCCGCAGGAACGTCAGCGTGACCCGCTCGTCGTAGAGATCCCCCGTGAAATCGAGCACATGAGCCTCTACCGACATCTCCGTCTCACCGAACGTCGGCCTGAACCCGACGTTCACGACGGCCTGGTGGGTGCGCGGGCCGACCGCGATCCGGCAGACGTAGACCCCGACCGGAAGGCCCAGGGGTCGCTCGGTCTTGACGTTGGCCGTGGGAAAGCCGAGCGTCCGGCCGCGTCCGGCGCCGCGGACCACCTCGCCGCGAATCGAATAGGGGCGGCCAAGAAGCCTCGTGGCGGCCGGAAGGTCTCCGCGCTGGAGCGCCCCGCGGATCTCGGACGACGACACGGCGACGCCGTCCACCGTGAGCGCCGGCACGATGTGCGCGTGAAACCCGAGGGGACCGGCCAGGTTTTCCAGCAGCGCCGCGTCACCACGCGCGCCGCGGCCGAACCGGTGATTGAACCCGACCACGATCTCGCGCGCCCGGAGCGTTCCGATGAGCACGTCCTGGACGAACGCCTTGGCCTCGATGCCGGCGACGGCCGGCGTGAACGGGATCACCAGGGTCGTGTCGATCCCGGTCTCGGCGATCAGCTCGAGCCGTTCCTCGAGCGTGGTGATGGGAAGCGGGGCGCGATCGGGCTGCAGCACCTCCATCGGGTGGCGGTCGAATGTGCACGCCAGCGCTCGGAGCTTGCCCGCCCGCGCCTGCGCGACCGCCGTCCCCAGGATCGCGCGATGACCCAGGTGGATGCCGTCGAAGGCGCCGAGCGCGACGGCGCTCGGCCCCGAGTCAGGCGGGAAGGATTCGAGGCCGCGGACGATCTGCATGCAGGATGCGAACGGGCCTGACCTTGCTCCCGCCCGCCGTCAGCTCGCCGACTCCGATCATCGGACCGTCGGCGTCGTGGACTCTCACGAAGCCCTCGGCCGCCGCCGCGGCCGGGATCACATCGGCCGCCTGGCCGTGGGCGAACGCGGCCGCGCCGGGCGCGTCCAGGCGGACGGACGGCCACCCCGTCAGCGCCGCCTCGACCGGGTGCACCCGCGCCCACAGCGCGTGGCCGGGCGCGTCCGAGCGAAGCTCGCTCCACGAGACCGCGTCGCGCAGCTCGAAGGGGCCCACGCGCCAGCGTACGAGGCTCTCCACGGCGCCGCCGTAGCCCAGCGCCGCCCCCAGGTCGGCGGCGAGCACGCGCACGTAGGTTCCCTTGCCGCAGACGATGCGGAGGGTCGCCCGCGGCGCGTCGACGTTCTCGATCGCGATCGAGCTGATGACGACCTCGCGCGCCGTGCGCTCGACCTCGATCCCTTCGCGCGCCAGCTCGTAGAGGCGCCGCCCTCGATGGTGAACCGCGGAGTACATCGGCGGCACCTGCTTGATCGTTCCCACGAACGCCCGGCACGCGACCTCGAGCCGCGCCGACGTCAGGTCGGCCACGCGCGTCTCCGACAGCACCCGTCCGCTCACGTCGTGCGTGTCCGTCGTCACGCCGAAGCGCAGGGTCGCGACGTATTCCTTGTCCTGGTCGACCAGGTAGGGCGTGAGCTTGGTGGCCTCGCCGACGAGGATCGGCAGGACCCCGGTGGCGTCGGGATCGAGCGTGCCGGCGTGGCCGATGTGCCGCACTCCCAGCCGCCGCCGCGCGATCGCGACGACGTCGAACGAGGTCGCGCCCCGGCCCTTGTCGACCACCAGGACCCCGGAGCGCGCGGACCCGCGGCTCACGCGGGCGCCTGGTCGACGGCGCGCCGAACCGCGTCGAGCACGCGGCGCGTCGCCT
>JACXTT010011067.1_pt1 | contig 12099 bp, 13 predicted proteins | sample 9270951 | NCBI WGS metagenome assembly JACXTT01 (sample SAMN15532306, study PRJNA645909) | rock metagenome | isolation source: weathered quartz diorite | place: Puerto Rico | collected 2017-06-21 | reverse complement strand
GAGGGACAACTGTTTTAGTTTTCAGGTAGTGTCTGTACAGAACAAAATATGGTGCTCCTGAACGTTACACAGGACCACTATCTGTATATATGAAATGAAGTGTTTTTACTAACGATTTGGCTAAGGTGCTTTTACCACAGGAAGAATAGCCATCAATGGCTATCACAATATTATTGCTCATCGGGAGACTAATTTAGGAAAATTAGTTGATTGAGTTAAATGGTTGATTGAGTTGATTAAGTTAGATTGAGTTAAGTAGTCGTTTGAATTAAAAATGGATTCGTAAATCGTAATTCTAAAATCGTAAATAATAACTTAATCCAACTCAATCAACTAATAATTACCTTTGAAAAATGAACTTCACTAAAGACGACCTCCAAAAAGAGGTTACTTATAAAACATCCAGGAGCGGGGGAAAAGGGGGGCAAAACGTAAATAAAGTATCCAGTAAAGTAGAATTGTTGTTTGATATAAATCAGTCGAATTTATTTACCGACGAGCAAAAAGCATTGTTATTAGCTAAGTTGCAAAGCAGGTTGAATAGAGACGGTTACCTGCAGGTGATGAGTGAAGAGGAACGGAGCCAATATCTGAATAAAGAGCGGGCTCTTGAAAAGCTACAACTGATATTAACACATGCACTTCATCAACCCAAAGCACGAAAAGCCAGCAAGCCAAGTAAGGCAATGATCGAAGCCAGGCTGGCTAAAAAGAAAATGCAATCGTCCAAGAAAGAAAATCGAAAAGGCGGTTTTGACTACTAGTCAAAACGGTAAAGTATCGTAACGGACCCCCACTGATCGGCTTGCACCATTTGTTTTACATCTTTTGTATGCAGTAAAATAGCAGCATCGATAACAAATCGCTTGCCGGAATAACCAACACCCAACTGATTGCTGAAAATCAAGCGTTCCGGGTCGAGAGTTACTGCCATGCTATTTGGTTTGCGCGAATTGAACAGGCTGCTTTGGATCGTAGCATCATAAACAACTGCATTCAGCTGCGGTTTATAATAAAAGAATAGCTCCCTATGATTTAATGGTTTAAAGGACTGCGATTTAATAGCTGTACTTTGTGTACTTAATGAGTTGAATAGTTGATTGAAGTCGCCCAAACGGAACATTGGCCCTATGCCTGCGCCTGTAAAGCCATTGCCCAAATTAGCATAGCTGGTTAGAGAAACATCTGCCCAATCGGCCCTTGCCAGTAGACGATTATATTCTGCAGATAGATTTATTTCAAAATCATTATCTATCTGGTATTGCCATCCGCTTGGCTGATAAAGCCCAAAAGTCCGGTGAACAAATTCCTGTATCGGGCGACCTAACGCAGCGGGTCCAATCATACCTATCTGTGCCCCCAATTTTAAATTGCTTTCGTCTTTATACAGCAAATTTAAAGTCGAACCTACATACAGGTATGCCGCAAACGGGCGGTCGATATATTTGGGATCGTCGACGCCGGTAACGTTTATACTTCCGCTTTGCGGGGTAAAAAGCTTTTGTCCAAACTCAAACCCCAGCACCTTATTTACCAGGTGAGCAGTGTCTTTTACGCTTAAAGCATGGCGGAAATAGCCAAAATTTCCGGCAGTATAGTATTTGTCTGCACCTTGTGCCAGGTAAGAGTCATCATCTGTTTGAATGCCGATCTCATTGCCGTGAAATTGAGCGAATACTTTTGTGCAAAAAACAAGGCACAAAAAGAGACAAATTGCTTTATAGGTCATTGGGTCTGTTCACAAATAAGGCCTAAAATAGGAAAAGCCCCGATAAAATCGGGGCTTTTGAAAACTTAATCAACTATTTTTATTTAAAGGTATATCCTATGCTTATACCACCTGCCGGGATCATGCCTTCATTATAAAGGATCGGCACAAACTCAACTTTGAAGCTAATCCCTTTTACTTCAGGCTGATAACGGTATCCGAAAGAACCTGTAGCAACAAAGCCCGTTATCTTATCAAATGACCATGTCTTACCCGTATTGTTGCCTGTGGAGCGCAGGAATGTGGCCCCCCCGCCGACCTGTAGCATCGAGCTATGTTCGCCTATCAGGTAGTTTACCTGGAACGGTACCGTTATGACACTGTTCCCCTCGGACGAGAAACCGCCTATGCCCACTGTATAGCCCCAGCCGTTTCGTTCAGCATTAAAGCGTGCATCATAGTTTGCTGAAATAGCTAAACCGGCTCCACCAAGCTGCAAGTAGTAGCTTCTGGCTTTTACCTGGCTGTTATCATTAGAGACATCGTCAGCTGTTGGTGCAACCGAACCAATTGTATCTCTTTTATTAATAGTTATGGTATCTCGTTTTATAATGGTTATCGTATCTCTCTGCAGGATAGTGGTAGTGTCTTTCTTTATAATAGTAGTTGTGTCTTTCTTCAATAAAGTGGTTGTGTCGTGTTTTAATACAGTAGGAATATCGTGTTTTATTACGGTAGTATCGTGTTTCAATATAGTAACTGTATCCCGCTTAACTATCGTAGTAGTATCGTGTTTCAGTACGGCAGGAACGGCATTATTCACTACTGCAGTATCATGTTTCAAAATGGTAACCGTATCCTGTTTAAGTATTGTAGTGGTATCGTGTTTTCTAATTATTTTCCCGACGTCTTTATTTGCATTCTGTGCTGGATTTGCATTGCCTGCTGCAACGGGAATAGGAATCACAGCCGGAGCTTTACCACCCGGAGCAAGTACTGTGTTGACCTGCTTTTGGTTACCGCTAGCGCGAACCTGAATCACTCCATCTGTAGGCGGGGCAACGATCGTGGTATTGAGAGGCTGGTCACTCGGGTTATTTTTTACCTGTATGGTACCTTCTGTTGGTGAATATATCGTGCGTATCTTAGAAGCAGGAGCTACCTGGAAGCCTTTCGCAATGGAGTCGGCTTTTGCTCCGCCATCCATATTAATACCCTGGTCTGGTTTTACATTCGCCGAGGCTTTAGAGACCCTTGTAGGGACACCGTTAATGATTAAAATGGTATCTGCGTTTTTGAGTATGGTCGCTCCCCCTTTAATTACCAGGGTAGTATCAGAGGTAAGAATCCGTTTATTTGCCTTTTTCTTCGCTGTCGTATCGGTATCACACACCATTCTGACCCTTGCTGATGCGGACGCTGTCAGTCGTAAACTGAGCAGGCCAACCAGAAGCATTAGAATAATAACCCGGCACTTTAATGTAGAAAGAATATTCATTATAAACAATTTTGCTATTAAGTCAGTTCAGTAGGCGGGTTTTACGTTACTGTAAATCAAAATGTTTCAGGCGGGCAACTAAATATAAAAAAGTAAAGCCCTCCAGAACGGAGGGCTTTGTATAATCTATTAATAATGAGATCGTTTTTTAGTGATAATTAATTCATAACGGGATTCAAATCCTCTTTTATGGTCAAATCTAATGCGTCGCTTACTTTTTCACTTAAAAGTGCCATATTAATAACCTCTTTCATATCGGTAACATAATGAAATTTTAGATCTTTAATATAGTCCTCTTTTATTTCGTGTATGTCTTTTTGGTTCGATTTACTCAAGATGATCTCTTTTATATTAGCACGTTTAGCTGCCAATATTTTTTCCTTGATACCACCCACTGGTAAAACACGTCCACGCAATGTTATCTCGCCGGTCATAGCCAGATGTGGTTTTACTTTGCGCTGAGTAAACGCAGATGTCAAAGCAGTTAGCATGGTAATACCTGCCGAAGGGCCGTCTTTTGGCGTAGCGCCGGCAGGCACGTGCACGTGCACATCCCACTGATCGAATATCTTTGGATTGATATCGAAGTCCTTCGCATGCGCCCTTAAATAAGCCAACGCGATGGTAGTCGATTCCTTCATTACATCGCCCAGGTTACCGGTTAAGGTTAAACGTCCTTTACCCGGGCTTAAACTTGCTTCAATGAACAAAATGTCGCCCCCAACAGAGGTCCACGCTAAACCTGTTACCACGCCGGCCACTTCGTTTCCTTCGTAAAGGTCTTTGTCGAATATTGGTGCGCCCAGTATTTTTTCAATATCCTTTTTAGATACCTGCGGAACGTGCTGCTCTTCCATTGCAATGGCCTTGGCAATGCCGCGTACTACAGAGCCGATCTTCTTTTCAAGCGACCGCACTCCTGATTCGCGTGTATAATCCTCAATCAGCTTTTCAAGAACATCATTTTTGATGATCACATCCTTGGCTTTTAAACCGTGTGCTTCGCGTTGTTTTGGCACCAGGTGTTGTTTGGCTATCTCAATCTTTTCCTCGATGGTATAACCGTTTACGTCGATGATCTCCATACGGTCAAGCAATGCAGGCTGTATGGTGCTCAGCGAGTTGGCTGTTGCGATGAACATTACGTTTGAAAGGTCGAAGTCAACCTCAACATAATGATCGTAAAATGTGCTGTTTTGCTCTGGATCAAGTACTTCAAGCAGCGCTGACGATGGGTCACCCCTAAAATCGTTGCCCACCTTATCTATCTCGTCCAATATAAACACCGGGTTAGCTGCCCCGGATTTTTTAATAGCCTGTATGATACGGCCCGGCATAGCGCCAATATAGGTTTTACGATGGCCCCGGATCTCGGCTTCATCCCTGATACCCCCCAGCGCCATACGAACATACTTGCGCCCCAGCGCTTTAGCAATGGATTTGCCTAAAGAGGTTTTTCCAACTCCTGGAGGGCCTACCAGGCAAAGGATTGGAGCTTTCATATTGTGCTTTAGCTTAAGCACTGCCAGGTATTCAATAATACGCTGTTTTACCTTATCCAGTCCAAAGTGGTCTTTATCTAAAATCTTCTGGGCACGTTTCAGGTCAAAGTTATCCTTGGTAAACTCGTTCCACGGCAGATCGAGCAACAACTCCAAATAATTGATCTGAACAGAATAATCGGCAGCTGCAGGATTGGTGCGTGCGAGCTTTTCCAGTTCTTTGTTGAAATGGTTGTTTACTTCTTTTGCCCATTTCTTTTGCGTGGCCCGCTTGCGCAGGTCTTCAATTTCCAGATCAGGTGTATTCCCGCCAAGCTCTTCCTGTATGGTCTTAAGCTGCTGATTCAAAAAATAATCGCGCTGTTGTTTATCCAGGTCAATACGAACCTTGCTTTGTATCTGGTTCTTCAACTCCAGCATTTGCAGGTCGAGCGTCAAATGTTCCAGAACCAGTTTCGTACGATCACGCAGGTTAGCAACTTCAAGCAGTCGCTGTTTGGCTGCCATATCCGCGTTCATATTGGATGATATGAAATTGATCAGGAACGAAGTGCTCTCGATATTTTTGATCGCAATTCCTGCCTCGCTCGGGATATTTGGCGAAAGCTGTATGATGTTCATGGCCATGTCCTTAATAGACGATACCATGGCTTTAAACTCTTTATCTTCTTTTGGCTTAATTTCTTTGAAAGGTTCAATTATGGCCTTCAAATAAGGTTCGCTTTGAACTTCTTCTTTCAGTAAAAAGCGCTTCTTGCCCTGTAGTATCACAGTGGTGTTACCGTCGGGCATTTGCAGCATTTTTATAATGAGGGCTATAGTGCCTACTTTGTTCAGCTGGTTAAAGGTAGGATCTTCAATAGCAGTATCCTGTTGCGCTACAACACCGATTAATTTTTTGCCTTTGTTAGCGTCGCGTATTAGTTTGATCGATTTATCCCTGCCTACGGTAATCGGTATAACTACTCCCGGAAAAAGTACCGTATTACGTAACGGCAACACAGACATAATATCCGGTATATGTTCATTGTTCATTTCCTCTTCATCTTCAGATGACATTAACGGAAAGAACTCCGACTCCTCGTTTATTATAGGTAAAGCATTTTTAAAATCAAATGGATCAAAACTCATCAAATTCCCTTTCTATCTCGTTGGTTGAAAAACGTCATATTGTCAGCTTGTAAAGCTACACCAATAATCTTAACGGGCAAAAAACATGTTCATCGCCGCGGTAACCTTATCGCTCAAGACTTATGCCAAGTTGAAAATATTATGAATTGCTGTAGTTAATATTATGTAAACTTATGATTTTTTGCGGTTTATATCAATGTTAGTGTATATTAACAGATGCGCCAAAAAATGGCCTGGAGGGTGAAAAAAAGTCAGCATAGTTTTTAGGGTCATTAAAGCCTGCTTGAACGTATTTTTTAATAAAATGATACAGTAATATAATATTTTTACACAAAATAAGTTAATAGTGCGTAAGGTGAAGTTTACCATTTTTATTTTACAAAAGGATTTTTGATGAAGGCAACTGCTATACTGTCTTTTCTGGTTGTGTCCACGCTTAATACAGCGATCGCTCAGAACGCTTATTTTAAGATGGGGCAGCAGGCTTTTTTTGACGGTGATTTCAAGTCAGCAGTCAGCCATCTCGAAAAATCATGTATCATAGATTCAACCAATGCCAGTGCGCTCTGGATGCTGGGCTACTCCTATTATCACAGCGAAAATTATAAGAAATCTATTCAAGCCTATAATAAGGTGATCGCCATAAAACCGGCTGATGGATCTGCTTATTACTATCGTGCACGGGCAAAAAGTTACCTGGCGAAGGATAACCACCTGAGCGACCAGGATAAAGAGAAAAATTTGCTGGGGGCTATTTGGGATTATACGAAAGCCATTTCCATCGATCCGAACAATACGCAGGACAATACAAAATACTACCAGAACAGGGCTATCGCTTACCGCGATTACAGTGACTTTAAGCTGCAACCGGGCTCCCGTTTCTATGATAAGAATTTAGCTATAAACTCGCTAAAAGCCTCTATTCAAGATTTCCAGAAAGTATTGTCGGATAACGCCTCACGCCAGGATATTTCCAACCTGATGGAATTAGCCAAGGCAAAATTGAACAGCATTAATATTGCTGCAAAAACAGCCCGTCATTAATTTATTTGAGTAGGCCGCTTATGCGGTAAATATCTGTGCCCAGTACCCGTACACGCTGTTTTTTTGCTATTACGTAAAGAGAATCAGCGAAATAACTCAAGTTTTCAGTGTTCTCATACAGTACGTTTTTTGTATGATTAACTATCAAGATCCATTTTAGCTTACCATTCTCCATCTTTAAAAGCACTTTTTGTGTCTTAAGTGATGGGTCTTTGGCTGTATAGCGTATAATGTTATCAGTGGTACTTACGTCGTAGCTGTCTTTCCAGGCTGGTCTGTTAATGTCTGATTGAATAAAGAGGCTTAACTCGGTTCCCCAGTCGGAGATATGTACTTTTTGAATTTCAGACACTTTGTTGTGCAGCACAGTTTTCGTCACCAGGGGATTTTCTTTAGTCAGCCGTGCCGAGTCCGCCACGAAATAACCTTTGATGTCAAAAAAAGCTTTGGTATCAGCTGCGGCATTGCTACCCTTCTTACAGGAAGCAATGCCCAGCAATAATATAAATGAGGATGTTAAAAGAAGGTATTTTTTATACCAGTACATTTCCAGTCATTTCTTTAGGAATATCCACCCCAATCATTTTAAGGATTGTAGGAGCGATATCACCCAGTTTGCCGTCTTTCACAGCCTTTACGTCATTATCAATAACAATACATGGCACAAGGTTGGTTGTGTGTGCGGTATTCGGCGAGCCGTCATCGTTGATCATATAATCTGCATTCCCGTGGTCGGCAATGATGATGAATGAGTAGCCGTTCCTGATACCGGTTTCCACAACTGCTTGCGTGCAGCGGTCTGCTGTCTCGGCGGCTTTTATTACTGCTTCAAATACGCCGGTATGGCCAACCATATCAGTATTAGCAAAGTTCAGGATCACCACATCAGGCCAGCCACTTTCCAGTTCGGGAATGATGGCATCCTTTATGCCCTCAGCGCTCATTTCGGGCTGAAGATCGTAGGTCGCTACTTTTGGTGACGGTATTAATAGACGTTTCTCGTTTTCAAACTCCTTCTCACGTCCGCCTGAGAAGAAGAAAGTAACGTGCGGATATTTCTCAGTTTCGGCAATGCGTATCTGGTTTTTACCTGCATCCTGCAATATTTCACCCAAGGTTTTGGTTAAATCATCCTTTGTAAATATCACGCGAACATTCTTAAATGTCTCGTCGTAAGTAGTCATGGTGATATAATGCAGGTTAAGCGGGTGCATATTCTGCTCAGGGAATGACTTTTGGGTCAATGCCTGGGTAATCTCACGGCCGCGGTCAGTCCGGAAGTTGATACAGATCACCACATCGTCGTTCTTGATCACAGCCAAAGGATTGTTATTCTCATCAACACGAACAATTGGCTCAACAAACTCATCGGTAACACCTGCTTCGTACGATTCTTTTATAGCCGTCAGGATGTTTTGGGTATGTTTTCCGGTACCGTTAACTAGCAGGTCGTATGCTTTCTTTACACGTTCCCAGCGGTTATCACGGTCCATCGCAAAATATCTGCCTATAGCCGAAGCCAATTTTATCGGCGTGTCTTTAATGTGATCCTCTAATTCGCCAATAAATTTTACGCCTGAATTTGGATCAGTATCGCGGCCATCTAAAAAGGCATGGATATAAACCTTTTCCAGATCGAATTGACCCGCGGCATCGCAAAGGCCTTCTAAGTGTTTTATATGAGAGTGTACACCGCCATCAGAAACCAGTCCGATGAAGTGTACATCCTTATTGTTTTGCTTAGCATATTCAAAAGCCTCTTTAATGACTGTATTGGTAGGGAATTCATTGTCATCCACCGCCTTGTGAATGCGGCCCAGCTCCTGGTAAACAATACGCCCTGCTCCCAAATTCATATGACCAACTTCCGAGTTGCCCATCTGTCCGGCCGGTAAACCTACGGCTGTACCCGAAGCTTCCAGTTTTGAATTTGGGTATTTCTGCAGCATCGAATCAAAGAAGGGAGTATTGGCTGCATATATCGCGTTCGACTTGTCGTTACGGCCGTAACCCCAGCCGTCGAGTATAATTAGTACTACTTTTTTGTTTTTTTCCACAATGCAAATATAATGGCAACGTTTTAATATGAGACAGCGTTTAATAGGATTAATTTTTGGATTGGGCTTATTTCGGATAATTCATTTAACTGATATGAAGCTGCTATATTCATTTGTTCTCATCATTCCTTTGTTTTTCACGTTCGCAACTCCAGCAGATGTCATAGACAGAACTGCCGAATTACTAAAGGATGGGAATGCACACGAACTTGCCGCTACTTTTTCATCATCTATTGAAATCACCATTCTTGGCGAGGATAACGTCTATTCAAATGTCCAAGCGGAGCAGGCATTAACCGATTTTTTCAAACGTTGTCAGCCGCATTCAGTAAAAGTGCTGCACCGTATCACTTCAAATTTACATTATCAATATGCGGTCATCATTCTTGCTACTTCAAACGGCACTTACCGAACCTGCGTATCTCTGAAAAGTGTAAACGGAAAATTTGAGGTGAATGAATTGCGGATAGAAGCTGAAAAGACAAAATAATCAGCAATTGTTTATACTTTTGAGCCGTAAAACTCAAAAGTTTGAATAAAGAATATATATACTCTTTCATAGCCAATGCTTTAGCCGAAGATGTTGGCGATGGCGATCATACTTCACTGGCGACTATTCCTGCCGGTACTCAAGGAAAAGCAAAATTACTGGTAAAAGATACGGGCATATTGGCCGGCGTTGAACTGGCGCTCGAAATATTTAAACAGGTCGATCCCGGCCTGAAGGTGAATGTGTTGTTGCATGACGGTGCTGAAATAAAGCCAGGAGACATCGTTTTGGAAGTGGAAGGTGATGCGCAAAGCGTATTGACGGCCGAACGCCTGGTGTTGAATTGCATGCAGCGTATGTCGGGCGTAGCTACTAAAACCCATGAGATAGTTGAACTACTGAAAGGAACCGGAACTAAAGTATTGGATACCCGCAAAACCACTCCGGGAATGCGCTATCTTGAAAAATGGGCTGTGAAAATAGGAGGCGGAGTGAATCATCGCTTTGGTTTGTTTGATATGATCCTGATCAAGGACAATCATGTAGATTATTCGGGCGGAATTAAACCGGCCATTCAGAATACAAAAGATTATTTACAGCGAACAGGTAAGAAATTAGCTATCGAAATAGAAGTACGCAACCTGGACGAATTGCAGCAGGTATTGGATGCGGGAGGCATAGATCGCATTTTGCTGGATAATTTCAATTTTGATGATCTGCGAAAAGCGGTAAGCATGGTCGGCGGAAACTATGATACTGAGGCATCGGGTGGGATTACGGTAGACAATATCCGTCAGTATGCTGAGTGTGGTGTGAATTATATTTCGGTAGGAGCGCTGACACATTCAGTAAAAAGCCTGGATTTGAGTCTGAAAGCAGTGAGGTAGTCATTAGTCAATTGTCAGTAGTGAATAGTCATTATCAACATGCAATCTTTAAAATCGTTTAATCGTGTCAAATTTTATTAATATTGTGCAGCAATGATTAACGAATACACGATTTGGGCGCTCGTTTTAGCTTATCTGTTGGGGTCAATTCCGACAGCGGTGTGGATTGGCCGGGCGTTTTATGACATCGATGTACGTGAATACGGCAGCGGTAACGCCGGTGCCACTAATACCTTCAGGGTGCTTGGCAAAAAAGCCGGTATTCCCGTGATGCTTATCGATATACTCAAAGGCTTTACAGCCACTAAACTCGTTGTATTTGTAGGTATTTCAACTACAGGCGGTCCGCATTCCGTTTCTTATATCAACCTGGAACTTGCTTTGGGTATTGCAGCTGTAATGGGCCATTTGTTTCCAGTCTTTGCTGGTTTTAGGGGGGGGAAGGGCATAGCAACCCTGTTTGGGATGGTGCTGGCGGTGCACTTACAAGCCGCATTGCTTTGTGTGATCGTGTTTATCGTTGTGCTGCTCGTTACCCGTTATGTATCGCTTAGTTCTATCGTTGCGGGCTTCACCTACCTAATTGGCGTTACTTTTATTTATCCCTTATATATCCGTTCGGTGATCATTTATGGCATGTGTATTTGTGCTCTTATATTGGTCACCCATCAAAAAAATATTGAGAGATTATTAAAGGGGAAGGAATCTAAAGTCAATCTCTTTAAACGAAAGGAGGCCTGATATGGGCAAAATAAAATTTTCATTATTATTCATATGTTTTCTGGCGACCCTAATCGCCTGCTCTACCGTCCCATTAACGGGGCGCAAACAATTTAGCCTGGTTGGCGATTCAGAAATCAATACTTCGGCCGCGCAAAGCTATAATCAATTGCTATCGGATCCCAAAACTAAGGTGATCACCGGCACCCGCGACGCGGAAAGTGTCAGGAGGGTGGGTAATAGATTAGCAACTGCAATTATGAGTTATCTCAAAACCAATGGCTACGGTGATCAATATAGCTTCAATTGGGAGTTCAACCTGATCCAAAGCAAAGAGATCAATGCCTGGTGTATGCCAGGAGGCAAGGTTGCTGTTTATAGTGGCATTTTGCCTATCACCATGGACGATGCCGGTCTGGCAACAGTAATGGGGCATGAGATTGGACATGCTATCGCAAGGCATTCTGCTGAAAGAATCTCCCAGCAAATGGCAGCTGAAGCCGGAGGCGCTTTAGTTGGTGCAGCCGCATCTGATAAATCGCAAACCACGCAGTCTGTTGTTAATGAGTTATATGGCGTTGGCGGACAATTGGTGTTATTGAAATATTCAAGAAACCAGGAGTCGGAGGCTGACCGTTTGGGATTGACTTTTATGGCTATGGCCGGTTACGATCCTAACTATGCCGTTTTGTTCTGGCAAAGAATGGCTGCACAAAATCAAGGTGGCACGCCCCCGGAATTTCTGAGCACGCACCCCGCTGATGAAACGCGGATCCGGGATATTAAAAATCATATACCTGAGGCTATGAAATATTATCATCCACATCAATAATAGTTCTGTTATACCGGCGCCTAAACCAGCATTCTTAACCGCAAAGTGGAATAACCTCATCATGCTTAATTATGAGGTTGATCCGGATATTCTAAAGCCTTATATACCTCCATTTACCGAACTTGATCTTTGGCAGGGGAAAGCCCTGGTAAGCATGGTGGGTTTCCTTTTCAGAGATACCAGGGTGAAGGGAATCAAATGGCCCGGGCATGTCAATTTTGAGGAAGTTA
>JACXTT010011066.1_pt1 | contig 12101 bp, 12 predicted proteins | sample 9270951 | NCBI WGS metagenome assembly JACXTT01 (sample SAMN15532306, study PRJNA645909) | rock metagenome | isolation source: weathered quartz diorite | place: Puerto Rico | collected 2017-06-21 | reverse complement strand
ACGCTTGCGCTCAATCATCTGCTTGAGCACCTGCTTGTCATACCCACTGTCCTGCTCAGGAAGCGGCCGCTCCAGCTCCGACCAGTCCTTGGTCGGATTGCGGACGAACATTGCCATCTTGGACAACAATCCGGGGCGATCGCTTTTGGTGGCCATGGGTTCAGTGTATCGAACGATTCAATGCAAGCGCGAGTGCAACATCAATCTCCAAACATCTTCTGCTTGAGTTCGCGGCGCTGCTGCGCCTCCAGTGACAGAGTCGCCGTGGGGCGCGCCAACAACCGACCAACGCCAATGGGCTCGCCGGTCTCGTCACAGTAGCCATAATCGCCGGCATCGATGCGGCCAATGGATTGCTCGATTTTCTTGAGCAGCTTGCGCTCCCGGTCACGGGTGCGCAGCTCCAGGGCGTGTTCTTCTTCAATGGTGGCGCGATCAGCAGGGTCGGGCACGACAGACGTGTCTTCGCGCAAATGCTCCGTGGTTTCCCCGGCGCTATTCAGAATGTCAAGCTTGAGCTTGGTCAACTTCAAACGGAAAGCTGCCAGATGGACCGCATTCATGTATTCCGAGTCAGGCATGGCCATCAACTCAGCGTCCGTCAGGTCGCCGGGAGCCGTGGTCTTCCAGTTGTTGGCCAGCTTGGGATCTTTTTTGATCGACGATGGCAGGGCCGGAACAATGATGGCTTCGGGCGTGGACTGCGCGTAGCTGGCTTTGGCTGCTGTCGATGCAACCGTCTGAGCCATGGACGGCACGGTCAACTGGGCCAGACGGGACGACGGGCGTCCCGCTTTTGCGGGTGCTGCTGCAGCAGTTGCTGCCGTGGCAAGCGCTGCGGCAGCAGGTGTGACTTTTTCAACAATGAGGCTGCTGGACACGGGAGATTTTGACTTGGAGGGAACGGAGGTCTGCATTGACTTGACGGGCGCTTTGGAAACGGGCTTGGAATCTGAACTCACAGGAGCTCGGGGGGTGGGAGAGGGTTTGGAGACTACTTTGGCACTTGCGGGCTTGGCGCTTGCCGCCACCTTTTTGGCTGCTGTGGCCGCCGGTTTGGTCGCCACTTTGGCAGCGGGTTTGGCAACCGGTTTGGCAGCTTTTGCCGCCACCTTGGGTGAGGCCTTGGCCGTCGGTTTGGCTGCAAGCTTGGCCGCATGCACCGGCTTGACCGAGGTTTTTGCAACTGATTTGGCTGCAGCCGCTGCCGGTGCTTTTCGATTGGCGGTAGCGGCCTTGCTGTCTTTTCCGGAACTAGTTTTCACGTCTGGTCTCCTGGCAGATGTCATCTGCGCATGGTCGGTGGGGCCTGCTTTAGCGCCAGCGCCCTTGGTAGGCGTCTTAGGCGTAACTTCTCCGGCGCGCGAGTGTACAGGCTCCGCCTTTGAAAAACCCATCAGTTGCAAAATCGAGACAATCATTTAGCTTTCAATCTCACAAAATTTTGTCAATATTCTGGTCAAAAACCGCAATTGCAACTGGTTTGCGGCCTATGCCAACGACTGCTCCATGCCCTGCAAAAGTATGTCTTTTGGCAGGTCGATGCCAATAAACACCATTTTGCTACCTCTTTGCTCATCCTGCGCCCATTGTGGCCCCAGATCGCTGCCCATCAGCTGGTGCACGCCCTGAAAGATTACTTTGCGGTCCGTTCCCTTCATGTACAGAACACCTTTGTAACGCAACATGCGCGGTCCATAGATATTAACGATAGCACTCAGGAAGTCTTCCAGCTTGGCGGGGTCAAAGGGCCGGTCTGACTTGAAGACAAAGCTTTTGACATCGTCGTCATGGTGGTGATGGTGCCCTGCACCGTGGGCATGCGACGGGTGGTCGCAATGCTCGCCCGGCCCGTGGTCATGGCCGGCATGATCATCATGGTCGTGATCGTGGTGGTGGTCGTCTTCCTTCAGGAAGTCCGGGTCAATATCCAACTTGGCATTCAAGTTGAAGCCACGCAGGTCAAACACCTCGGACAGGGCCACTTCGCCAAAATGCACCGCCTTTTGCGGGGCCCGCGGGTTCATGTGCTTCAAGCGATGGATCAGCGCGTCGGCGTCATCCTTGGACACCAGATCGGTCTTGCTGATGAAAATCTGGTCGGCAAAACCCACCTGGCGACGTGCCTCCTGGCGGTCGTTGAGCTGCTGCTCAGCATGCTTGGCGTCCACCAGGGTCAGTATGGAATCCAGCAGAAAGGACTCGGCAATTTCGTCGTCCATGAAGAAGGTCTGCGCCACCGGCCCGGGGTCGGCCAAGCCCGTGGTTTCAATCACCACGCGCTCAAAGTCCAGCAGCCCCTTGCGCTTCTTGGCGGCCAGCATCTGCAGTGTTGCGCGCAGGTCTTCGCGTATGGTGCAGCAAATGCAGCCATTGCTCATCTGGATGATCTGCTCCTGGGTGTCGCTGACCAGGATGTCGCTGTCAATATTTTCTTCGCCGAACTCGTTCTCGATCACCGCAATCTTCTGGCCATGCGCCTCGGCCAGCACGCGTTTGAGCAGTGTCGTCTTACCCGAGCCCAGAAAGCCGGTCAGGATGGTGGCGGGAATCAAACTCATGGGCAATCCAAAATTCAGCAGGTGGGGAGTGTACCGGTCATTTCAAGTGACCTGCTTACAAGTATCTTGCAGTTATCTGCGCATCACCACCAAGCCCTTCAGATATTCGCCTTCCGGGAAATTCACCGTCATCGGGTGATCCGGCGCGCCGCCCAGGCGCTCGGTGATAAAGCCGTCTACACCGGCATCCAGTCCCGCACCGGCGACGATCTTGTGGAACAGGTCCGCACTGATGCCACCCGAGCAGGAGTAGGTGAATAGTACTCCACCTGGCTCCAGCAGCTTGAAGGCCAGCCGATTGATGTCCTTATAGGCTCTGGACGCACGCTCCGCATGGGCTACCGTTGGCGCAAACTTGGGCGGATCCAGCACAATGGCGTCGAACGTGCGGCCTTCGCTTGCAAACTGGCGCAGCGAAGCGTTGACATCGGCGTCCACAAAGCTGGCCTGGCTTGCTGCAAAACCATTGAGCGCCACATTGGCGGCCGCCTGCTCCAGCGCGGGTGCGGAGGAGTCTATGGACGTTACATGGCCGCTGGCAAACCCGCCCGCACGCAGCCCCGCCAGGGCCGCGACGGTAAACCCCCCGGTATAGCAAAAGCAGTTCAGCATGCGCTGAAAGCCCAGGCGGCGGGTGTAGTCCGCAAACTTCTTGCGGCTGTCGCGCTGGTCCAGGTAAAAACCGGTCTTGTGGCCATTGGCAATGCTCAGGCCCAGTTGCCAGTCGTGCTCGCGCAGCACCAGGTCGGTAGGCGGCGCCGGGTCAGCGCCTGCTGCTGGGCCGCCGCGCAGCCAGCCGGTGGTTTCTGGCAGGCCCTCCAGCGCCCGGCTGCTGGCGTCCGAACGCTCATAGAGCTTGCGCAGGCCGGTATGGGCCAACAAGGCGTCAGCCAGCACACTCTTCCACCGTTCGGCACCGCAGGACAGAAACTGCGCAACCAAGGTGTCTCCGTATCGGTCCACGATCAAGCCTGGCAGGCCATCGGATTCGCCATGCACCAGGCGCATGCCGTCACTTTGAATGTCAAAGCGCGACCGCGCAGCAATGGCACGCGCACACACTGCGGTCAAGAACGCGGCGTCAATGCGCTGCGCTTCGTCAAAGCTCCACACCCGGGCACGGATTTTGGAGTTCGGACTGAAGGCCGCCCAAGCCAAAAAAGCACCGCTGTCGGACTCGACACGCACGGTTTCGCCGCTGTCGGCACCGCCCCGTGCAATGGCAGACTCAAAGATCCAAGGGTGGTGGCGTTGCAAGGAGCGCTCTTTGCCAGCGCGAAGTCGAATGGTTTTCATGGGTCCCGATTGTGCGACAGACTGGAGACTGCGCTGGCTTGCGCTTCAACATAGGCTTGAATCAGCGCGATGGCGGTCGTTGCGGCATAGCCCACCGGCACCACGCTGGGGGCAGCGCTTGCGATTTGGAAAGCCCCCTCCATCAACGCCACCATGGCAGCCGTGAGACCATCGACGTTGTCCACCGATTTCTCCCTGGACACCAGGTAGTTCGACAACAGGCCCCTGAGCAAAGAAAACTCGGCAGCAATGGCCTGCTGGTAGATCGCGCGCACCTCTGGCAGGCGCACCGCCTCGGCGCCCACCATGACCCAGGCAGCGACAACCGCCGGACTTTCACCTTCGCCCTTGGCCAGTCGCGCGTTGACATAGGCAAACAGAAAATCTTGCGGACTGCGCGCCGATTGCGCCAAGTGCGTGTAGCGGCTGCGGAACTGATCGGCCAAGGTTTTTACCAGTTCCACCAGGATTTCCGCCTTTGTCTTGAAGTGGTAATGCACCAGACCCGGCGCCAGCCCAACCCGTTTGGCGATCAACTGAACCGTGGCCCGTGCATAGCCTTGCTCTGCCATGGTCAACAACAGGCCCTGGACGATCTCGGCGCGGCGTTGCTCCGTATTGGGTCGATTAGCCATGGAAAACAAATATTTGGTTGCTTAACCAAATTTTACTTGAAGCCCAGTCGTTTGCATGTCAATATTGGTCAATCAACCAATATTTATTGAAAACATGACGAGCACGGATGGCGACAAGCCCAAACGCGTGGGACTTACCGGTGGCATAGCCGCAGGCAAGTCGGCTGCGCGCAGGACGTTCAACCTCTATGGCGTGCCCTGCCTGGATCTCGACATTATTGCGAGAAGCATTCACCAAGACCCGGCCCATCCCGCCACGCAAGAAATTGCCAAGACCTTTGCGGGCTGGATGACGGCCGACGGGGCCCTGCAGCGCGGCAGCCTGCAAAACCTATTTGCGCGCGATGCAGAAGCCAACCGCGCACTCATAGGCATACTCAAGCCCCATGTGCTGGCGGCTGCCAGGCAATGGAGCGTGGCGCAGCGCGCGCCTTACCTTGTGTGGGAATCTGCGCTGCTCGTGCAAGAGGCCATTGCAGTGGACCGGTTGCTGGTCATTGAGGCGCCTGTCGCCTTGCGGATAGCGCGGATGCGCACGCGAAAACCGGATTGGTCTGAAGAGCAGATTGCCAACATTCTGGCCATGTAACAGATGCAGCTGTCCACTCCGAGGCCGCCGCCAACCGATGCCATCTGCAATGATGGCTCCGTTGCGCTTTTGCAAGAACAGATCCATACGGCGCATCTGCGCTACATGGCGCTTTGGAGTTGATGTGAAGAAAATTGCTTTCTCGGGAACATTGGACCCCATCACCAATGGACACCTGTGGGTCATCGGCGAGGCGCGTGCGCTGGCCGATGAGGTCGTGGTTTTCATCTCCGAAAACCCGTTCAAAAAGCCCTTGTTCCCTGCGCTCAAACGCAGGTCCATCGTTGAACAGGCACTGGCGCAGCGGGGCTGGGCCAACGTCAGCGTGGTGCTGGTGCGCGGCGACTACACGGCCCGCGCGGCCAAGCGCGCGGGCATTGACTACATGGTGCGTGGGATTCGCAACACAACCGACTTCGATTACGAAAACCTGCTCCAGCAAGCCAACGTGGACGTGGTGGACGGAGCAAAAACCATTTTCGTGATGCCACCGCGCGATCTGGGGTCCGTGAGTTCCAGCTTTGTGCGCGGCTTGCAAGGCCCGGTCGGCTGGCACTGGAACATGAAAAAATTTGTGCCCGAAGCGGCATACCATGCCTGGATTCTGAACTGGCTGCGCAAGGAGTGGGAGCTTCTATGGAACTACGGCGCGCTAGCCCCTGCTGCCGCTGCCAACGCGGACACCTGGTTTGCAAGCCTTACCGGGGACAAAACCTACGGCGCGCCAAACCGGTGTTATCACAATTTGGACCATCTGGTGCACGGCCTGACCGAATTGACGGTGTGGGCGGCCAACACCGACGCAGACCCCATCGCCCTTCAAACACTGAAGGCAGCGTTCTGGTTTCACGACGCTGTTTACGAAGTTCCCAAAGGGAATGTCAGCAATGAAGAGGCCAGCGCCCAGTTGTGGCTGACCGCCGGGCTATCAGCGGCACACCCTGCCGAAGTGGCCGACTTGATTCGCATCACAGACCATGCACAAAGCCTTGCGCTCCATCCCCCGCTGATGGGGGTGATGCTCGGTGTGGACCTGGCAATCCTGGGTCAGTCGGCCCCGATCTACAAAGCCTACACAGAATCCGTGCGCAGCGAATACGCGCATGTCGACGAGCCGTCTTATCACGCGGGGCGCACGGCTGTGTTGCAGCATTTCCTTGCTGCAGCGAAGCGTGGCAAGCTTTTCACAGACAGCTATTTCAATGACCTCTACCAGGGCGCCGCTGTGCGCAATCTAGAAGCTGAAATCCATGCGCTGAGCACGGCTTCGTCGTCAGGCTTGTCATGAACCGCAGCCAGGGGTCCGGCCTGCTGCCAGCCGCCCGCTGCCGCAGCGTCTGCCGCTTCTGCTGTGCCACATTGGGGTTCAGTCTTTTTTAGAGCCCTTGGCATGCGCCCTGGGGTGCGCGGCGTCATAGGCCTTGGCCAGGTGCTGAAAGTCCAGCCGGGTATAGACCTGCGTGGTCGTGATATTGGCGTGGCCCAGCAACTCCTGCACGGCCCGAAGGTCGCCGCTGGACTGCAGCATGTGGCTGGCAAAGGAATGGCGCAGCATGTGCGGGTGCACGGGCGTGGACAGCCCTGCTTGCAGGCTGCGCCCCCGCAAACGGGCCCAGACAGACTGGGCCGTCAAACGCGTGCCATTGCGCCCCAGGAACAGCGCAGTGCTAACCGGCTCGCCGTCTGCCGCAGTATGCATTGCCACAAAATCAGTCCGCGCCTGCAGCCAAGCCTGCAATGCCAGCAGGGCCTGCTTGCCCACCGGCACGGCGCGCCACTTGCGCCCCTTGCCGCACACGTGGGCTTGCGCCGCGTCCAGATCAATCCAGCCCTGCCCGCCGGCATGGCCGCTATTGCTGGCTTGGGCGTCCAGTCCGATCAACTCTCCAACACGCAGGCCGCTGGAATACATCAACTCCACCATGGCGCCGTCGCGCAGGTCCAGCCATGCGGCTTCGGCCAGTTGCTGCGGTGTTTTGTCCGCCCCTGCCAAGGCCTGGGGCTGTGATGCGCCATTCGCCTGAAAACTGGCCAGTTGCACCGCATCATCCACGCCCAGCGCCTTGGGCAAGGGCTTGGGCGCTTTGGGGGCGCGCACATCTTGCACCGGGTTGCTGGCAACCAACCCCTGACGGCCCAACCAGGTATAAAAACCGCGCCAACCGGACATGATGAGCGCAATGCCCCGCCCGCTGCGCCCGCCGCTGTGCATCTGCGCCACCCAGCGGCGAATGTGCGCGTTGCGCACATCCTTCACATCAACAGGGACGGTCGCGGCAAACTCTGCAAGTTTTTGCAGATCCAGCGCGTACAACTCCAGCGTGCGGGCGGCCAGGCGCTTTTCAACGCGCACGTACTCCAGGTAACGGTCGATCAGCGCAGACTCTGGCGCCACGTTGTTATTTCATCCGCGACAGCGCGGCGCTGACCAATTCACCCAGCCGCGCCAGAAAGTCGGTACCCATACCGCTGTGAAACCGGTGGGCGTCGGGCGAGGCCAAGACCATCAAACCAAACGCCGGCGTTGTGCTGCCGGCTGCCCCGCCACGCAACGGGATCAGCGCCAATGACGTGACCGTGGAAGGGTCCGGCAACCAGCTGACCGCCTCAAAGCCCGTGTTCAGGCCGCAAAACGGCTCCATCAACGACGAGGCGAAGACGCGGGCATCATCGCTGACCTCTTGCGCCACCGTCAGGCCAGAGTATTCGGGCGCTACGCCCCACAGGCGCATGCCAACCTGGGGCACGGAAAACTGGGTTTGAATGTCTTGCTCAATGGCCGCCGGCAGCGCGTACAGGTCATGCGCCATCAGCAGGCTGCGGGCCCAGCGCAAAATCTTGTCCGACAGCATCACGTTTTCACTGCCGTTGCGAATCATTTCCATGATGCGCTGCTCCAGTGCCTTGATTTTTTCGCGCAGCATTTCGGCCTGGCGCTCTTGCAGGCCCACGGTGCGGTTGCTGTGCGGGCTGGTGAACTGCACGGCCGCCAGTAACTCCGCATGGCGCAGGAAAAAATCGGGCGTATTGCTCAGGTAGTGGGCAATATCGTCTTCGGTGATTGGATTGTTCATGGCTTCATTCATAGGTTGTCGGGTATCTCAATCTCAGCCTGGAAAACACTGGTGGCCGGGCCGGTCATCAGCACCGGCGCAGTATCACCCGCCCAGGCTATGCTCAGCAGACCACCACGGGTTTGCACCTCCACCACAGGGTCCAGCAAGCCCAAACGTATGCCCGCCACCACCGCAGCGCAGGAGCCAGTGCCGCAGGCCAGTGTTTCGCCCACCCCGCGTTCATACACACGCAAGCGTATGCGCTGGCGGTCCAGTATCTGCATGAAACCGACATTCACGCCCTGGGGAAAACGCGGACTTTGCTGCACCCGGGGCGCCAGCGTTGTCACTGGGGCCGTGTCCACGTCCGCCACCAGCAGCACCGCGTGAGGGTTGCCCATGGACACGGGCGCCAGCAAAACTGTGTCAGTGCCCACTTCATCGTCGAGCTGCAGCGCCCAGTTGCCCCAGGGGCCCTGTGCATGAAACAGCAAGCCATTGGCATCAAAGGGTATTTGCGGCAGATCAAACACCGGCGCACCCATATTGACCGTGACACGGCCGTCGGCCGTCAGGCGCGGCTCAATGATGCCTTTTTGGGTTTGCACTCGGATCACGTCTTTGTCCGTCAAGCCACGGTCGCGCACGAACCGGGCAAAGCAGCGCGCACCGTTGCCGCATTGCTCCACTTCGGCGCCATCGGCGTTGTGGATCACGTATTCAAAATCAATACCGGCGGCAGGCGACGGCCGCACAGTCAATATCTGGTCAGCGCCCACGCCAAAGTGGCGGTCGCCCAGAAAGCGGTAATGGGCTGCGCGCAGGCCCAGCGGGCCACGCGTTTCATCGAGCACGACAAAGTCATTGCCCGCCCCTTGCATTTTGGTGAACTGGATACGCATGGCGTGGATTATCTCCCCATGGTGGCGGGCAGCACGACCATGCTGCAAAATGCCCCCCATGGTACGACCCAATCAGCGCATTCATCCCTACCCGGCAGACGGCACATTCGATGCCAGCCCCCACCCGGTACAACGCACCGGCCTGCAGGCCGGGGTGGCCACCCATTTTTTGCAGCACGACATGGCCTATGGCGAACTGGCACTGGTCCGCCCCACCGGCGAGGAGCCCCACCACAGCCTGGACTGGCAGGCCGAGCAGCCGGTGCGCCTGCTGCGCAATGTAATGCGCCTGACCGCGCCCAACCCGGGCTTTATGACCGGACCCGGCACCAACAGCTACCTGGTGGGAGACGCCAGCACCGGCTATTGCGTGATAGACCCAGGTCCCGCCGACACCGACCATATCCAGCGCCTGTGGCAAGCTGCCCAACACGCTGACGGCAGCGGCGGCCATATTGTGATGATTGTCTGCACACACTCGCACCCCGACCACTCCCCCGGTGCCAAGCCGCTACAGGCCATGTGCCGCCACACACCACCAATACTGGGTTTGCCATCGGCCAGCACGGCCCGCGCCGCCAGCGCATTCACACCGGACCGTGCCCTGCAGCCGCATGAGCTGTTGGAGCTGCCGCCGCAGGAGCCGGAGGCCACGACCGGACCGCGCCACACGCTGCGGGTCATACACACACCCGGCCACGCTGCCAACCATGTGTGCCTGCTGCTGCAGGAGGACGGCCTGCTGTTTACCGGCGACCATATTCTCAATGGCAGCACCACAGTCATTGACCCGCCGGACGGCAATATGGCCGACTACCTGGATTCGCTGGACGCGCTATCGGCAGCCGCCACGCAGCACGGCGTGCAATTCCTGCTGCCAGCCCACGGCCACGTGATGGGCGGCTCACAGGCAGCAGCCCTGGGCGCCATCAGCCACCTGAAGGCACACCGGCTCAAGCGCGAGGCCAAGATTGCCGCTGTGGTGGCGGCCAACCCGCTGGGAACGGCAGATGACTGGCTGCCGCTGGCCTACGACGACGTAGACCCCCGCGTCTGGCCTGTGGCCAAGCGCTCGCTGCTGGCGCATCTGGAACGGCTGCAAACCCTGGACACGGGGGCGAAGACATTATGAACAAGCCAACGGCACCCGGCACCTTGCGCCTGCCACCCAAGCCCCCCAAAGCCCCGGTGCCAGCCACCGCGCCCACGGTAACGAAACCGTCTGCAGCTGTCCCGCAAGCACCCCCTCGGAAAGCACCCCCCGCCAAGCACGGCACATCGCGGGCTACAAAGCCTGCGAAAGCAACCAACCCAACGAGACCGACACAGCCAGCAAAGCCTGCAAAACCACCATTGGATGAAGGCGAGCGCCTGTCCAAGCGCGTGGCCCAGATGGTGCCCTGCTCGCGCAGCGAGGCCGAACAGTACATTGCTGGCGGCTGGGTGCGGGTGAACGGAAAAGTGGTGGAAGAGCCACAGGCCCGTGTTCATCAGCAGCAGACGGTAAGCATAGACCCCGACGCCAGCCTCTTGGAGCAAACATCCGTCACGCTGTTACTGCACAAACCCGCCGACTGGGTCGATGGCAGCGAGGAGTCCCTGGCCAAGCTCAACCGACAGGCCCGGCGCTCCGCTTTCGACGATGCCCGAACCCTGCTGGCAGCGAGCAAGCAGATGGCCAAGGATCCGTCCGGCATTCGCGTGTTACAACGCCATTTCAAGCAGCTCACCTGCGACGTGCCCCTGGAAAACGCGGCCAGCGGGCTGGTGGTCTACACCCAGGATTGGCGCATTCAGCGCAAGCTGACCGAAGACCTGGGCTTCATGGAGCACGAAGTCATGGTCGACGTGCAGGGCGAAGTAACACCACAAGCCCTACACCTGCTGAACCGCACACTGGATTCGGATGAAGACCTTCCCCAGGTCAAGGTCAGCATCAACAGCACCACCCCAGAACGCAGCAGGCTGCGTTTCGCCATCAAAGGCGCACACCGCGGCCTGATTGCGTTCTTGTGCGAACGCGCCAAGCTGGAAATACTGGACATGCGACGCATCCGCCTGGGCCGCGTGGCACTCAGCGACCTACCTGTGGGCCAGTGGCGCTACTTGGGTGCGCACGAGAAGTTTTGAGAAAATTTGCCGCAAGAACTGCAAAAACAACAGGAGCAGAAGGGGTCGCATGGGGCGGGCGTCCTATTGTGAGCGCGCAAACAACGCCACTGAGAGGCTCAGGCTGCCTGGGCGTTTTACGCAGGTCAAGGAGGAGCCCGCTGGAGCGGGCGGGGGACACGGAGTAAAACGCCCAGGCAGCCTGAGCCTCCCGCCAACTCTTCACGCCAACCACCACGCGCACTAGCCCACGCAAAAAGACTCAGCTGGAAATGTATTGATTCAGCTGGCTAATCGTCATTTCATGGTCAGAAATGATGTCGTTCATGATGTCCCGAATCGAGATCATGCCCAGCACCTTGTCCCCTTCGACCACCGGCAAATGGCGGATCTTTTTCTGGCTCATCAGGGCCAGACACTCGCGCGTGCGGGCCTGTGGCGACACGGTAATGACGTTGGCGGTCATGATGTCCTGCACCAAGGTGTCTTTGGACGATTTACCGGCCAGTGCAATCTTGCGCGTGTAATCACGCTCGGAAAACACGCCCACCAGCTTGCCATCCTTGTCCAGCACCATCAAGGCACCGACATTGTGGTCCGCCAGCGTTTGCAAGGCATTGAACACGGTGTCCGTAGGGCTGAGACTCCAGTTCTCAGGTGCGCGTCGCTTCAATAATTCCAAAATCGGTCGCATGGTGCCTCCTGCAAAAGGAACATACCGCAACCATACATCAAAAAAAGTGTGAAGCCCACCGATAAGCCGGATTCTGTGCACGGAAGTTGCCTTCCGCGTGACCACCATTACTCTGGGCCGCTGGTCACCCAGCGGCTCGATGCTACCTACCCGCACACTCCGGGGGCCCCGTCAACGTGTGCCTACTTGGTATTGCTGCGCGTAGAGATTGCCCGTTTCACCCAAACTGAATTGGCTCGTCTCTGTTGCTCTGATCCTC
>JACXTT010011065.1_pt1 | contig 12101 bp, 13 predicted proteins | sample 9270951 | NCBI WGS metagenome assembly JACXTT01 (sample SAMN15532306, study PRJNA645909) | rock metagenome | isolation source: weathered quartz diorite | place: Puerto Rico | collected 2017-06-21 | reverse complement strand
GTCTCGGCCTCGCCTCCGAGCCGCGTCGAAATTGTTGCGTCTCGGCGCAGCGCTGCAGCAATCCCGAACCCGCAGTACAAGCAATTCGCCCAGAACCCACGCGCTCCAACATCCACCCAGTGTCGCTGGATCGACAGAATGCGGCATGACGTCGCAACCCCAAGGGCGGTGCCAGTACTATAATAGTAGGCGTGCATCCGCGCGGCCGCAGCGAACTGAGGCCGTAGCAAGCGTACGGTTGCCCGTACGGTGGTCGGGGCGACACTGTACGTTTCACGCGGCCAAGTACACGGGTTCGCAGTGAACTTCTGTGAGCACGGAGTTCGCAATGAAGCACGCTTGGTGTGCGTCGTGATGAATGGCGTCAATATCCGCGTGGCTCGGAGGTCGGATGCCGGAGAATGACACTTCAGGCCGAAGCGTAACGGTCGTGATCGACAATCGGCCACGCTTGTCCGTGGCCATGGTTCCCGACGCCGCATCCCGATACCGGTCAACGCGGAAGCCGCGCCGGGCGGCAAGTGACAGAAACCACAACATATGACAGGCGGAAAGGGCGGATACAAAAGCTTCCTCGGGGTCGAGCGCGGCTTCGTCAGACATCGGGGGCGGAATCACCTGTGGAGACGACGAACCCGGGATCGCCAGACCTCCGTCGAAACGCAGCAAGTGCCGGCGGCTGTAGCGAAGATCGAGAAACTCCTGGTCGCCACGCACCCATTCGACTTCTGCGGTGTAGTTAGACATGTGTCCCCACTAGCACGCGCTGCAGGCGCCAGGCTCATCCAGCGTACCCAACGCAAGCGCCTGGACGCCGCGGAGATGGCGGCAGAGACTGTCAACTGCGCCCGCAATGTCACCGCAACGCACGGCACTGAGTAATGCGCGATGCTCACACTGCCAACGCGTTCCACTGGATCGCGGCGTAAGACGCGCGCGGTAAAACGTCTCCGAGGTCATTCGAAGTCGCTCGATGAACTCAAGTGTTCGGGCGCGCCCAGAGGGTCCGTAAAGCCGCGCATGAAACGCGCGATCCTGCTCGAGCCAATCCGACTGCAGTTCCGCGTGTTCCAGCTCATCCTGGATTGCCTCGAGTTGGCGAATTGACCGCGCGGTATGCGCGGGAAGCGCATATCGAAGCGCGTCCGTCTCGAGCAACACCCGGAGGTCGAAGATTTCGTTGAGCTGATCCGGCGAGAAGCGCGCGACGAACGCTCCGCGGTTTGATCTCAACACGATCAAGCCTTCTGCCTGCAAAGTCGCCAGCGCTTCACGTACCGGAATGCGGCTGACCCCGAACTCTGATGCCAAGTCCGCCTGGCGCAACGGGCTGCCAGGGGGCCACCGTCCGGAACTCAATTCGGCGCGAAGACGACCGGCAATTGCCGTCGCGACGGTTCTTGACTCGAGCTGGTGCTCCATGATCGAATAATTGTATCCACATATACTCGTGTTACTCAAATCTTGCGGTTGCCTCCAGGAGATCATTGGTGGCGTCGCTGCTGCTGCGGGTTCTGACCGGGCTCGCCACCCCGGTGTGTGGACATTTATTTATCAGGGACTAACACTAATTATATCAATGAGTTACATAGAACGTGAGGTCGATGGGGCTGCCGTATTCGTGTGAGCTGGGACCGGAGACGAGGGAGAGTTCACGCTTGACCCACCGGCGAGCTGGTCGCACTTGGGAACGCAGCCCTTGCCGGGTTGTGCGTCAAAACGGCGGGAGGTGCTCCCTGTGACGCGAACGGTCGCGATCATGGTCTTCGACGATGTTGAAGTGCTCGATTTCGCGGGACCCTTTGAAGTGTTTGGCGTCGCAGGCGCTCGTTCCGAATCGACACCGGCAGATTCCGATAGGGTTCCTCGCGCTCGCCGCCGAGCAGGGCATCACGGTCGATGCCTACGAGGATGAGGCCGACGGGGCCCTACTCCGACTCGCAGATGGGCGGCGCGTCCTGGGAAATAACTGCCTCCGTCCCAAAGTTACCCTCGGGCTCGTTCGCCTCAGCCGAGCAGGTTGATCGGCGGCTCCGAGAAGCGCACCACCAGTGTTTTCTCGCGAATGCGCTTCGAGTAGAGCTGGAGATTTCCCCGCGACCCGCTGGGCTCTCACCGGGCGTGAAGAACCCATGACGCCTTACGAGCCGAGACGCATCAGGTCGTGCGGGCCACGCTCCCATCTCGGGTATCGTCTAAAGCTCTATTCCATTGCGCCGGGTACGGCGACCGTCGATCTGGAGCGTTTCGAGTCAGGTCTCGCCCTTGTAGAATCTGTCCTCCCAACGCCTCCCGTTACGCCGGAGCGACCCGGTGTGGGATTCTTGATCGCCCATCAGGGCGTTGATGCTGACTACGCCGTCCTTGCCTTCTGGGATCGCGAGAATGAGTTACCGCTCCGCATCGCCCTCAGAGAGCGAGCCTCCTCATCCTGGCGGTGGTCTCTGGGCAGTGAATCCATTTGCGTCTGGGACCTTGAGGTCGTTTGGTTCGAGCGCCAAGTCTACGTCCGGACCATGCTGGATGGTGGGAGTGCCGAAGACTACATGAGCCACACTCTCATCGAAGAGATTCACCCATGAACCTGATCCGAGCGCTGGAAGTCCTCAACTTCGACTATCCTCGGGAAGTACATACCTTTCGCAAGGGCAGGCTCGAGATCGCGAGATCATTCGGATTGGCAGGATGGTCCTGGTACGAGCTACCTACGTTGGCGTTGGTCCGAACACGCGGGCGTGAAAACCGGCGCGGACCTCTGCGAGCTGGAGCGTCTCTGTTTTGTCTTTTCAGAACGTCCGGGCTAGGCATGATGACGGCGATGTTCTTTCCACGGGTTCTTTGTAGACATTCCGGATCTGCGGCAACGGGATGCCGGCCCTCGCCAACCGCAGCGCCACGCGATTGCCGCAATCGACCACGTAAGGCTGGCCATCGACTAGACCGGCTGCAACTTCGGGAGATACCAACGCGACTGATCCGGGTTTGTCCTCACCAGACAGTCGGCGGCACACCTTGTTCGAGATCCGCACGCTCCTGAGCGGCGCAGGCGCGCTTAAACCCTGCGCGATCCCGAAGTCGAAGGCAATACTCTGCGACAGCTTTCGGGAACCGTGCACTGAGACCGAGGCTGTCCGCCAGCACCAGTGCGTACCCGACCGAAATGTCGGCTACCGCGAAGCGTCCCGCGCAGATATAGGGTTCCGATAAAACCAGAGCATCAACGGCGCGCAGACGCGCCAAGAACCAGCGTGTATAGTCTTCGGCAACCTGCGGCAGCCGTCGCTCGGGTCGCTCAAACGGGAATACCGAAGGACTAACGTTTGGGGGAATGTAAGCGTTGCCTCGCCGACGTGCAGCCCGTTGAGGTATGTGCCGTAGGCTGGCTCGTGCGACTCGACCGCTAGAGGCCGTCAACGTTTGCATAGCATCTAATTGCGATCGGACATCAGAATGGCTCGTCAGCCCTACCCCCCTGCTGGGTCCGGCGGCTGCGTGCTCTCGTCCGAAGAGGTGCTCGGGGTGGGTGTCTTGGCCAGGTGGGGCTGGATCGGCAATTGCCTGAACCGCTGTCCGGTGAGCCTAAACAGCGCATTGGCCACTGCGGGCGCGACGGGTGGTACCCCAATTTCCCCCACTCCGGACGGCGGCGCACCGCTAGGCAGCATCTGCACATCCGTCATCGGACTGCTCGCGATTCGCAACAGCGGATAGTCGCTAAAATTACTCTGCACGACGCGTCCCGCCTCGAGCGAAATCGCCTCATAAAGCGCGGCGGAGGCACCAAATTGAAGTCCGCCCGAGATCTGCGCGTCCACGCCCAGCGGATTGACGACTATGCCGCAATCGACCGCCGCCCAGATGCGATGCACCGCTACGCGTCCGCCTGCCACAGAGACTTCGGCCACGACCGCAATGTAGGAACCGCGACAAGCGTGACACGCCAAACCGCGCGCCCGCCCGTGCCGTTGGCCGCTCGGCCAGCCCGCCTGGGACGCAACTGCAGTCAGAACCCGCTTGAGCCGATCTGTCTCAATCACGGCGCCACTCTTTTCCCGGATGCGACGCGACGTGGAAAGCAAGTCCAAACGATATTGCAGTGAGTCAATGCCAGCTGCGCATGCGAGCTCATCGACGAAGCACTCGACGGCGAAGGCGTTGATCGAGTCTTCCACAGAACGCCACCACCCGACGGGCACGGGGCAGGGTAAAGGCGTGTATTCCATGCGGAACGAGGGAATGTCGTAGGGGAGCTCGCTCGCACCCCCTATCTCAGTGTCTGCAGCCTTAGCCGTCTCGGCCGGCTCGAGGAATGCGGCGATCGAGACAGATGACATTCGATCTAGCCAGGCCTGCGGGAAACCTCGCTCGTCCAGCGCAGCGCCAATCCGATGAACGGCAGCAGGCCGGTAGCGGTCAAATTGCACATCGTCCTCGCGAGTCCAGAGAAGTTGCACTGGCCTTCCGGCGACCGCGGCCACCTGCGCCGCTTCAACCACAAAGTCTGTCGCGTCGCGCCGCCCGAATCCGCCCCCGATTAACGTCTGACGGATGGTGATGGAATCGGGTGCGCGACGCAGAACCCGTGCAATCGCGGCGCGTGCGTCGGCTGCATTCTGGGTCGGTAGCCAAGCCTCGACAGTATCCGATCGAACATGTACGGTGGCGTTCATCGGCTCCATGGTTGCGTGAGCCAGAAACGGCAATTCAAAGACTGCCTCGACAATGCGTCGGCTTCGGGCCAAGGCAGCCAGCGCATCGCCGCGATCGGCAACCACCGATCCAGGATGAGAGGTGTTGCGGTGAAGGGCGGCGAGAATGCCGCGGGTACTGCATGGGCTCTCCTGAGGTTCATCCCACTGGATATTGAGTCGTTGCCGCCCCTTCAACGCGGCCCAGGAGTCTTCGGCAAGAACAGCCACTCCGCCGCGCGTGAAGGCATCCCGGCCTTCGGGCGAGATGGCAAACACTGCGCGCACACCCGGTACCGATCCCGCGGCGGTGCTGTCGAAAGATCGAAGTCGACCGCCGAGAGTGGGACAACGGGCAACTACCGCTCGCAGCATCCCGGGTAACCGAATGTCGGTGCCGTAGACGGCGCTACCATTGATCTTGCTCGGTGCGTCGACCCGCCGTTGTGAGCGACCGATCAGTCGAAACTGGCTGGCGCGCTTGAGATGGATGTTCTGATCGGATCTGGCAAGCAGCGCTGCGGTCTCGGACGCCAGCTCACCGTAGGCGACCCTCCGCTCACCAGGTCCCACAACGGCTCCCAACTCCGTACGGCACGTCTTGGGAGACAGCCTCCATCGGGCAGCGGCGGCGTCGATCAAGCCCGCACGAGCCCTTGCTCCCGCAACTCTCAGAGGATGCCACAGCGATTGAATGCTGTTGCTTCCGACCGTCAGATGGTCGTATCGGGTCGGATCAACCGGAGCCTGCTGCACCTGAACACTGCTGAAGTTGACATCGAGCTCCTCGGCGAGCAACGTCGGTAGCGAGGTGAGCACGCCTTGGCCCATTTCCGCCTTTGCGACCAGCAGTACTACTTGTCCGCTCGGCTCAATCCGAATCCAGGCATCGAAAGGTCCCGGCTCTGTCGCCTTCGCTGAACGCGCAAAGTCCCAATGGATTCCGAGTAAAACACCGCCAGCGCACAACCCGGTCAGGCCGAGGAATTCGCGGCGCTCCGGGTCGTAACCCAACGGGACGCGCGAGTTACCGTGGGGGTCATGATCCCAACAGCCGCGCTTGCCTTGGCGGACCCGCATGTGGACAAGGTTACACCCCGCCCCTGCAAACAGGCCGATCGGGGCAATGTCAACTACCGCGCGAATATGTCAGTTCATCTTGCTCATTGACCTCGCGTCGGAGCGGCACGACCCGCACGCCCCTGCCGGGCGATGGTGCTGCTCGCCACGGTGCGCACTCGGCACGGCATCCGACGAAATAAGTCGATCAGCCGAATCTTAAGGACCTGGATCAGTCATGGAGCCCGAATCGACGAGTGATTGACAGGTTGTGGTGTTTCCCGACTGAGGACGTTCAGATCGTTATTCGCATCTTCCCAAAGCGTCCGTGCGCCCGCAGAACCGCCGCGCCTGCGGTTGGCCGGAGCGCAGAGGCTTTCAGTTCTGCCAGTTGGGCCCGCGATACTCCATGTACCGCGCGCCGTCTTCACCGCGACATCATGATCGAATTAGAGCTCCACGATGTGCAGGGCGAGCTCGATACCGGAAGTCTCGCCACCTGCGGTATATATCGTCGGCGCAACATGCACCTAGGCCCTGTCGCGCAAGATAATGGACCTTAGGAAAGCACTGCTGGAAGCTCTCAATGAAATCGTGATGGATCGTTGCCTCCAGCCCGTCCAGGATGCAGCCTGAGCGAATTTCGACACACCCGTACACTGACAGCATCAGCCGACCGCGGGCTGCCATCAGGCGCACGTAGTCGAGATAGGGCGGCGAATTTGCCCGGAACGAGCCCACCACTACGATGTCAGCTTCCGGTGACCTACCTGGCGATTTTCGTACCACGTGATCTTTGGGAAGATGGCTCCGAGGGGCAGCGAGGGAGCCATGATGAAGACCCGGTTTTCGGAGCAGATGGTCAAGATCCCGCGCGAGGCGGATACGGCGCCCGTCATGGATGTGGCCAAGAAGCATGGGATCTCGGATCAGACGATCTATCTCTGGCGTAAGAAGTTCGGACAGCTCGAGCCCGCGGACGTGTGCAAGCTCCGCCACCTCGAGCAGGAGAACGCGAAGCTGAAGAAGCTGCTGGCGGAGCGGGATCTTGAGATTGAGGTGATGAAGGAGATCGCGGCAAAAATGGTAGGCGCGCCCGCGCGTCGTCGAGCGCCGACAGCTTCCGACGCGCCTTCGAGCGCCGCTTCGGCATTGCGCCTAGCTTTTTTGTCAAGCGGTTTGGCTAGACGCAAAGGTTGTGGCGAAGGTGTAAACCGCCCCGCACTCCCCGCGACACCCCTTCGACTGTATCGCCACACATTGCTGAGATTGACCACTGCGAGGAACGCGCAGCCGCTCATCCGCGCTTATCGAACGGTCTCGGGTGTTTGCCGTGCAATGGCACTTGTGCAATGTACCCAGCACCGCGCGCGAGACCGATCGATGATGAACAAATTGAGCTTGCCATCCGCCTTTGCGGCCGCGTCTCTGGCCGATCTCTCCCGCCGTGACGAGCTTTTGCAGGTCCTAGATGCAAATAGCGAAGGTGGCATCCGAACTTGACAAGTGGATGCGCTTCATGTGGCCTCGGCTGCAGATTGAGATTGGTCCCGTCTTATGGCAACGTCAGACAGTTCACGTCACTCGATGACAGCCTTCCAAGCGATAGAGCCGTCTGACGCGTTTCAGCGAGGCGGCCTGGAGCTCATCGTTTGCAGCCGTGCAAGCGCGCGCCCGCCAGTTCGCGACGCTGCGCAGCTCGCCGATCACGAGTGCGCGACAACTTGCCGACCTGCTCGACGAAGCGGACTACTTGCGCGGCAGGGCGGGGAATCTTGCGCGGTTCGCTGTGCTGACATCCGCCTTCAACCGGACCGATCGTGCAGCCCAGGCCCGCCGCGACGCGGCCACTGGGTTGGAGGTTCAAGTCGAGACCGACGTGTCCTGGCTGGATCGCGCGGTCAGCGTGCTGGGGCGTGACAAATTGACGGCTTGGAGTGGATCCGAGCCGCGCCTTCGGCCCCATGGATGGGCCATCAATGCGGCAATTAGGACCGATGGTCATAACTATCCCGCCGGGAGCGAGACAGCCTACGCGGCGCTCGAACGCGCGGCATCCACCTCGTCTGACGTGTACAACTTGCTGATGGCCAGCGATCTGGGGTGGGCGTCGGCAGCGGACGAGCAGGGTAAGACGGTGACGCTGGACCCGGGAGCGTTCTCGACGCTTGCCGCAAGCCGGCAGACATCCGTGCGGCGCAGCGCGGTCGAAACCTATTACCTGCGGCTCAGATCGCTGGAACAGCCGCTCGCACAGCTCATGACGCGCAAATACGGGATCGATCGGTCGATCGCACGTGGGCGCGAATTCGAAAACGGCACCGACGACTTCTTTGCACGCAGTGACGGGTTACCACCAGGGACATTTCGGCGCATGCTCGGCCTAACTCGCGCAAACCGCGACACCATCATGCGCTACGCGCAAACTGTCGGCCGTCTCAATAATCTGCCGAACGTGGAGTACGCCGATCTGGATGTGGCTTCGCCCGAGATCGGCCGCTCATTCTCCCTGGAACAGTCGGAAGCGATCGCGATCGATTGCCTTGCTCCCTTAGGGGCACAATATCAATCGACGGCGCGCCAGCGCATGGCGCAGCCTTGGTTTGATTTTGCCAGCCGGCCGAACAAGGATGCCAGCGCAGTGGGGCTTTATTGGCAAGTCGGCCATGGCAGGCATCCGTACGGGATGCTGTCCTATACGGACGACTACCGGGGCTCACGCTCGGTCGCTGCAATGGTCACCGTGACCATGTTCTATGTCGATCTGCCACCGGATAAGATCCCACCGCGGCGCGAAGAGGACTTCCCGATCTACGGCAATTCGATCTGGTTCCTCGGAAACCTGCTGCACCTCGATTATCTCCTCGCGCACGCCGCCAGCCGGCAAGAACGCATCGGACTTCTGACTGCCGATCTGCGCAGGATGTTTGATAACTACGTCCAGGGCGTGGTAGCGACCGAGTTCGAAGCGCGCCTCGAAGAGCTGGTCGCCTCCGGAAAGCCTCCAGCCGGCCATCAAGTCACGGAGCTCTATCTCTCCCTGCTAAACGACTACTATGGCGGTTACGTTCAGATTCCGGAGTCGTCCGGCGAGGAATGGATGACTCTCGGAACCGCGTTCTACGGTCACGTGCTGGATGAGTGGGCGTTCGCGATGGCCGGTGCGGTGGCCATGATGGAACAAGTACGGGCCCAGGATGCCAAGTCCGTCGCCGCTATAGTCTCGCCCATGAGCCAGCCGTGCTCCTTCACCAGCTATGATCTGTTGCGCGATGCCGGGGCAGATCCTACGACGGAGGCGTTTTGCGAAGCGATCTTCAAGCGCATGACTGCCGAGATGAACTTGCTTGATCGAGAGCTCTGATATTCCAGAGAAGCCTCTCGCCGCTGCGCTTCTGTGAGCACCAGCGCCGTGCTGCGTCGCTACGCGTGACTGTCAGACACAAGTATCGAGGGGCGATCAATGTCGGGCAATGACTCCACGCTTGACCGTCCGCCGATCAGCCGCTTGTAAGCCTCCGCAATCTTGTCTAACCGCAAGATGAGGCGCTGAGCCCGGAGCGCATCTACCCCGCGCTTACCCCTGGCCCGCTTCAAGATCTCCTTTCCCTCGTCTTTTAACGCTGCGAGCGCGGCAGTTAACGCTGCCGGCGGCCGATTCATCTTGCGAAGCTCAGCCGGCTGCTCATCAAGGCGCTTAGTCTTCTTTCCGCCCGGAGCCGCCCGTGCAGACGCCTCCTCCTCTCGCGCCCCTCCTGGCGAGATTCGAACATCGAATGGCCGAAAAGTACTCAAAGAACCTGGGCCGCCACATGAGAGGATGCTCTCATGGCCGAATGCCCCGATCGCCAACCCATTGCCTACGGTAGGCCAAAGCGCGAGTGCGAGGCTGCGTAATCGATTTCGCCCCGTTTGCCCTACGCCGCCGCAAGCTGAACGTTCGATGCGTCCTGATGACTGTACCGGAAAGTCGATGAGGCACGCCCATCTCGCCAACGTGGCACTGCCGACGGGAACAGCTTCGTCTAGGAACGCCCACTACATCGAAGAAACGCCGAGGGGACGATGCGATTTTCAGATAGTGAGCATGCTTTTCGACTTGAAGCGCTTCGGTCCGCCGTTCGTAAGGCCGGATATGGTGCATACGTCGTCTATTCCGATGTCAACATCCTATATCTAACGGGGCTGACGGTAGACTCAAACGAGCGTCACGTCATACTGATCGTCCCCGTCGAAAAACCACCGATTTTCATTGGGCCATTGCTTGAACGCGATACCCTGCTTAAGGCAGCCGGGGTTTCCGACGTAAGGATCTATTGGGACCTGGATGCTACGGAAGGACGGCGCTGGCGCGACTTTGTGGCCGACGCAATCAAGCCACTGCGCAAGGTTGCGGTAGAACCAAACCTACCAGCTGAAATCTACGCTGTAATGAGCGCTTCGGGCCCGATACCGTGTTTACCGATCATTGATGAGGTGCGAGCCATTAAGTCCGCAGCAGAGCTAAAACTGATCCGGCGGTCCGCCGAATTCAGCGATATCGGGATAGAAAGGATGTTTGCAAAGATCACGAGCGACGCCACGATCGGGGAGTCGGTCAGTCGCGGATCGTCCATCGTCAAGGACATGAGCCAAGAGAGCGTCGGCATGGAGCACTACTACAACCGCGCGCTGATGGTATGCCAAGCCGGGCCGGAAAGCGCCGCGCCTCACTTCATTTCATCGCACGAGACGCCGATTCCGCAGGGGCAACCGACCATCGTCAACTCGGTTACGCGCTACCATGGATACTGCGCGGAGGTTGAGCGCACTTTTGTCAAGGGTTCAGCGAGCAAACCGATGCTCGAATTGCTAAACTTCATTACGGAAGCCCAACAGCTGGCAATTGACACGATTCGCCCGGGCATGCCCTGCGCCGAAGTCGATCAGTTGATACAAAAGTACTTTGCCAAGCACGGGCACGCGGATCACATCCGTCATCGAATGGGGCATGGTTTCGGCCTTTCCAGCCACGAAAAGCCATTCACTGCTGAGGGGTCTCCGGATACATATCTGCCAAACATGGTCATTAGCATCGAGCCTGGCATGTACATTCCGGGAATCGGTGGCTTCAGACACTCAGATACGGTTCTGGTCACAGAAACGGCCCTCGAATTTCTCACCGGCTATGCGCGTACGTACGGCAGGTTGGATCCGAGGGCACTCGTACTTTCCTAACGATGTGCCGAAGTGAGTACGGTAGACCTCAGCCAAGACCAAACTAGGTCTGCTCATTCCCGCCCCAGTGGAGTTGCAATCTATGCACTCGGTATCCTCTCCCTGATCAACTTCGCGAATCTCATGGACCGAGCGATCATTTCGGTCCTCGTCGAGCCCATCAAGAAGGATCTCGCGCTCGCGGATTGGCAAGTTGGAACACTCACCGGTCTAGCCTTCGCGGTGGTATACGCCACCCTAGGCCTACCTGTCGCGTGGCTAGCTGATAGAAAAAATCGTACGCGAATCTTGGCGCTTGCCATCAGCGTCTGGAGCGTCATGACCGCCTTGTGCGGAGTGGCGCAAAATTTCGCGCAACTGGTGTTCGCGCGATTCGGAGTTGGGGCTGGTGAAGCAGCCTGCGTCCCCACAAGTCACTCATTGATCGGCGATCATTTTCCCCGGGAGTCCCGGGTCGTCGCCGTGTCCGTGTTTCAGGCTGTAGGCAATCTTGGAGTCATGTTTGGGGTGATGCTTGCGGGGTTGCTTGGGGACAGTCTTGGGTGGCGGCTCACGTTCGTCATACTAGGCCTTCCGGGGTTATTCATTGGGCTGCTGGTATTCTTGACGGGTCATGACCCCCCCCCCCCCGCGGACGGTTCCAGTCCCAAATGGCCGCTGAAGCCGGTGTGCTGAAACCCCAGACCTATAAAGACCTGCTGACCCAACGTACCTACCGAAACATTTTGATCGCCTTCGCATTGGGTGTCTTTGGTCAGTATGGGATCCCGCTGTGGCTTCCTGCATACTTCATGCGCACGCACGGAATGACGCTGACCGAAATCGCCCTCTGGTATAGCCCCTGCCTTGGCTTAGGGGCTGCGCTCGGAACCACGGTTGGTGGCTGTCTCGTAAAACCCCTAATCAAAATGAACCGACGGTGGGAGGTTTGGTATCCCGGGCTTACCTATCTCGCCTGTGCGCCGATCTTCCTCGGAGTATTCCTTGCTCCATCCAAGATTCTCGCCATAGTGCTGACTGATGTGGCCCCGGTTTCACGGACGGTGTTGAGTTTGTAAACCTCTGATTTCCTCCTCTTCACTCTTGAACTCTTTTGTGCATGGGCTTCACCGCAGCGCAGTCTGCCGCGAATGCGGC
>JACXTT010011064.1_pt1 | contig 12102 bp, 9 predicted proteins | sample 9270951 | NCBI WGS metagenome assembly JACXTT01 (sample SAMN15532306, study PRJNA645909) | rock metagenome | isolation source: weathered quartz diorite | place: Puerto Rico | collected 2017-06-21 | reverse complement strand
TCGACGTTCTGGAAGTTGAGCGAGAGCTTCTCGCCCGTATAGCGGCCACGCTGCGCGGCGCGCGAAGGATCGGCCGACACCGGCTTCACCTCGATCACGAACTGAGTGTCCGACTGGTAGGCGTTGTGCTCCCATAGCCCTTTGGGCTCGATCACCATACGCACGTTTTCGCCCTGCTGGAAGGTGCTCACGGTGTTGACCGGAGTGCCGAAGTCGATCACGTCCAGACGGCGGCGCAGGTTCTCGGGGAGGGTGGTCTTGATGAAATCGACCACGATGTTCTGTCCCTGCTGGCGGATGTCGATGCCCGTGCTGGTATCCGACAGATCGATCACCACCCGGCCTTCGCCGGCGCGACCGCGCCGGAAGTCGACATCGCGAATTGCGTGCTGCGCGCCGGCCTCGCCTTCGGCGAAATGCGCCACCTGGCCACCGGGCGTGAGCTGTGCGACCGCCGGCTCGAACAGCGTGACCACCACCGTGTTGCCATCGACGGCGGCCTCGTGCGCGACCGGCCGGCGCAGGTTCAGCACCAGGCGCGTGCGCTCGGCCCCTTGCACCACGTTCATGCTGCGCAACTCGCCTTGGCCGATGTCCTGGCTCGCGCGCCCGAGGGAGTTCACGGTGTTCGGGAAATCGAACGCGATGCGCGCCGGACTGGCGATGGCGAAGTTGGGCGGCACGCTGCCCAGCGGCTCCTTGGTAGTGATGCGCACCACTACCTTGCCTCCCTGCTGCGAGACATCGAAGGCTTCGATGCTATTGCTCTGGGCGAGCGCCACGCTTGCCGCGGCAAGCCATAGCGCGAACCCGCAGAGTGCCGTTATCGTTTTCATCTTTTTGCCTCCACCAATTGGAGCGCGCTCGAGCGCTCCACCCACTCCCCCCCGCTGTCCTGCACCAGCTCCTTGAGGCTGATCTGGCTTTCGTCGATCGCAGTGATCACGCCGAAGTTCTGTCCCATGTAATTGCCCTTTTTCACCCGGTACAGGTTCGGGCCTGCCTTGACCAGGGCAAAGACTTCCTTGTCCTGGGTAATCGTGCCGAGCATCTGGATCGACTCCAGCGGAAACGCCTCGAGCGGCTCCTTCAGCCGCTTCTCGTGCTCGGCGATCTTGCTCGCGGCGTCCGAGCTGCTGCGGCTCGCCTGCACGACTTCGATGCGCTCAGGGCGGAACGGGTCGATCTGCGCCTCCGCCGTGTAGGGCACGGGCTCGTAAGGCCGTACCTGCGGCAACGGCGGAACCTGGCCGCGGTAATCCTTGGTCAACTCGGCGAGCTCTTGCTTGAGCTCGCGTTGCTCCTCGCCGCCGCACGCGGCGAGCAGCGTTGCCGCCACCATCGCCGCCACTGGGAAAGAAGGCGCTTTCATTGCTTTGCCGGCCCGGCTCTTTTCGCCGCGGCCTTGCGCTGCGCGGAAGCTTCGTCATCGTTGAGATAGCGGAAAGTCCGCGCCGTGGCGTCCATGGTCAGGTTGCCATCCTTGCCGGCGACCAGGGAGACGTCATTGAGCGTGACAATGCGCGAAAGCTGGCCGACATCGCTCGCGAACGCGCCCATGTCGTGATAGGTACCGATCACCCTCACCTGGATGGGCAGCTCGGCATAGAACTCGCGCACGGTATCGGATGCCGCAGGCTTGAAGAGCTCGAACAGCAGCCCGCGTCCCAGCCCGGCCTGGTTGATGTCGACGAGCAGCGCGTCCATCTGCGACTTGTCGGGCAGCTGGCGCAGCAGGGCGCCGAATTGGGTGTCGATCTCGCGCAACTGCTGGCGGTGCAGGTCGAGGTTGACCGCCTGCTTCTTCTTGCCCAGATACTGCTCCTTGAGCTTCACTTCCTCGGCCTGGCTCTGGTCGAGCTCCTCGAGTTGGCCGCTGGTATCCGCGAAATACCCGGCGACCGGTATCGCCACCAGGATTGCCAGCAGAACCAGCGATTTTGGCGCCGCATGCCAGGTGCCTGGATCCTGCCAGTTGGTGCGCTTGATTTCCTCGACGAGCGCGTTGAGATTGACCGCCATGGCTAGCCTTTCTTCGCCGCGTCCTTCGCCGGCGCCGGGGCGGGCTTGCTCTCCACGACGCGTTTAAGCGAAAGGAACATTTCGAAATCCGAGACGCGACGCTTGTCGACGGTCGCCGCCTTCACTTCGACCAGCAGGGGCTTTTCCAGCCACGTCGATCCATCGATGTTGCGCATCAGGGTCGAGACGCGCGCGTTCGACTGGGCATAACCCAGGAGGTTGATGCGCAAGCCTTGCTGCTTGATCGATCTAAGGTAGACCCCCTCGGGCATCTGGCGCACTAGCTCGTCGAGAAGATGCACGGTCTGCGCCCGATCGCTCTGCAAGGTCTCGATGACCTGCTTGCGCGCGAGCAGGTCCCGGATCTTCTCCTTCAGCTGCTCGATTTCGGCGATTTCCTTGTCGAGCTTCGCCATCTCGCTCTTCAGGAAAGCGTTGCGCTCGGCCTGCGCGTCGATCTTCCTGCCATAGAATACGTGCACCGCGACCACGATCAACGCGCCGACCATCAGTGTGCCGCCGGCGAGGAAATAAAAATGCTGGCGCGCGCGCTTTCGCCGCTCCTCGCGATGCGGCAGCAGGTTGATGCGAGCGCTCATACGGGGTCGAATCTCCTCATGGCAAGGCCGCAGGCGACAATCAGCGACGGCGCGTCAATCATCAGGCGCTTGAGCTGCACGCGCGGCGATGTCTGCATCTGGGCGAACGGGTTGGCGATGCTCGCGGGCACTTGCGCGCGCGCGTTGACGACTTCATCGAGACCCGGGATGACGGCCGAGCCGCCAGCCAGCAGGATATGGTCGACGCTGTGGTACTGCGTCGAAGTAAAGAAGAACTGCAGGGCGCGCTGCACCTCGGTCGACAGGTTCTCCATGAACGGGCGCAGCACCTCGGCCTCGAAATCGTCCGGCAACCCGCCCGAGCGCTTGGCGTTCTCCGCCTCCTCCGGGCTCATGCCATAGCGGCTGACGATCTCCTGCGTGAGCTGGTTACCGCCGAACGCCTGCTCGCGCGTGTAGACCGACTGGTCATTGCGCAGCACCGTCACATTCATCACGTTGGCGCCAACGTCGACCACGGCGATATTCTGGTCCTTACCGCCCCCCGGAAGCGCCTGCACCACGAGCGCCAGCGCGGTCTGCTGGGCGAATGATTCCACATCCATCACCAGCGGCTTGAGGCCGGCCGATTCGGCGACCGCCACGCGGTCCTCGACTTTTTCCTTGCGCGTCGCCGCGATCAGCACTTCCTGCTCATCGGGGCTGGTCGGCGACGGCCCGAGTATCTGGAAGTCGAGGTTCACTTCCTCGAGCGCGAAGGGGATGTACTGGTTCGCCTCGGCCTCGACCTGCACTTCGAGTTCAGCCTCGCGCAATGCCGCGCTGACGACGATTTTTTTGGTGATCACCGCGCCGGTGGGCACCGCCATGGCGACGTGTTTGGTGCGCGTGCCGAGGCGCTTGTGTCCCCGCTTCACGGCGTCGATCAGCGCCTCGAGGTTGTTGATGTTGCCGTCGACGACGGCATCGCGGGCGAGCGGCTCGATCGCGTAGCGCTCGACGCGAAATCCGCCTTTGCCGCCATCTACTATCTCGAGCATCTTTACCGAAGACGAGCTGATGTCCAGCCCGAACAACGGCGGCGCCTTTGGCGTGAAGAAATCCAAGGCCATCAGTTATTTTCCTTTATGTATCGGCTCTTAGGCGCGATACGTAGAATTCGCGTTAAATGCTAGCAACAACCCCTCCCGCTGTCTAGTTAATTCTCCACGAAGGGGAAAGGGTATGATGCTACGCTTCGTCTGGCCCGTGCAATAGCGCCCCGGTAACGGTCTAAGTCCCCTGATGTGGTTGCGCTTTCTCGCCTTTCCGCTGGCGTTGCTGGCGGGCCTGGTCGCGATCGGAATCCTGGCTAGCGCCCTAGTGGTGGCGCTTGCCTTCCCCAATCTCCCCTCCCTCGGCGCGCTGACCGAGTATCAGCCCAAGGTTCCGCTGCGGATCTACACCGCGGACGGGGTGCTGATCGGCGAGTTCGGCGAGGAGCGCAGGGCCGTGGTGGCCATCGCCGAGGTCCCAGCCGAACTCAAGAACGCGATCATCGCGGCCGAGGATGAGCGCTTCTATCAGCACCCGGGGATCGACTACGTCGGCGTGCTGCGGGCCGCGTGGGCCAATCTGGCGGCGGGCGGACGCCGCCAGGGCGCGAGCACCATCACCATGCAGGTGGCGCGCAATTTCTTCCTTTCCTCCGAGAAAACCCTGACGCGCAAGCTGTACGAAGCGCTGCTCGCCTTCAAGATCGAGCACAGCCTGACGAAGGAGCAAATCCTCGAGCTCTACCTCAATCAGATTTATCTCGGACAGCGCGCTTACGGCTTCGGCGCGGCGTCACAGATTTATTTCGGCAAAGCGCTCAATCAGCTGAGCCTCGCCGAGGCGGCAATGCTCGCGGGGCTGCCCAAAGCGCCCTCGCTGTACAACCCGATCGCGAACCCTCAGCGCGCGAAGCAGCGCCAGCAGTATGTGCTGCGTCGGATGACCGAGCTGGGCTACATTACTGCAGCGCAATATGACGTGGCGGTCAGAGCGCCCGTGCGGCCAAGACGCGAAGTGAATGAGTACTCTATCCATGCCGAGTACGCCGCGGAGATGGTCCGGCAGGCACTCGCCGAGCAATACCCCGACGAGGTCTATACCCGCGGCTTTCGCGTCTACACCACGCTGCGCAAATCCGATCAGGAAGCCGCCTACATCGCTGTGCGCAGAGGAGTGCTCGAGTATGACCGGCAGCACGGTTACCGAGCCCCGGAGGGCTACATCGAGCTGCCGGCTACGGTCGCGGACGACGACTACGACGATTTGCTCGCCGATCACCCCGACAGCGACAACCTGCTTGCCGCAGTGGTGCTCGCCGCCGACCCAAGGCAGGTCCAGGCCGCACTGCGCAGCGGCGAGAAAATCGACGTCTCCGGCGAAGGGCTGCGCTTCGCGGCGCGCGGCCTCGACCCGAAAACCACGCCGCAGCGGCGTATCCGCCGCGGCGCCATCATCCGCGTGCAGCGCGAAGGTAAGCTCTGGCAGATCGTGCAGCTGCCCGAGGTCGAGTCCGCTTTAATCGCGCTCGATCCTCAGGACGGCGCGGTGCACGCGCTGATCGGCGGATTCGACTTCGGTCGCAACAAGTTCAATCACGCCACGCAGGCTTGGCGCCAGCCGGGCTCCTCGTTCAAGCCGTTCATCTATTCGGCCTCGCTGGAGAAGGGCTTTACCGCCGCCACCGTGATCCCCGACGAGCCGGTGGTGCTCGAGGCCGAGGAAACCGGCAGCCAGCGCTGGGAGCCGAAGAACTACGACGGCAAGTTCGAAGGACCGATGCGCCTGCGCACCGCGCTCGCGAAGTCGAAGAACATGGTTTCGATCCGCATTCTCGAGGCGATCGGCCCTAAGTACGCCCAGGACTACGTCACGCGCTTCGGCTTTGACGCCGACCGGCATCCGCCCTATCTGACGATGGCGCTCGGCGCGGGCTCGGTGACTGCCTGGCAGATGGCGCGCGCCTACTCGGTATTCGCCAACGGCGGTTACTTGGTGCAGCCGTATTTCATCCAGAAGATCGTCGACGATCGCGGCAATCCGCTGGCGCTCGCGCAGCCGCGGCGCGCGGGGGACGAGGCGCTGCGCGTGATCGATGCGCGCAACGCGTTCATCATGGACAGCATGATGCAGGACGTAACGCGCTATGGAACCGGGGCGCGTGCGGCGCGTCTCGGCCGCAGCGACCTCGCAGGAAAGACAGGCACCACCAACGAGTTCGTCGACGCATGGTTCGCGGGCTACCAGCCTGCGTTGGTGGCGATCGCCTGGGTAGGTTTCGACCAGCCCAAGACACTGGGCAAGAACCAGACCGGGGGGGTGGTGGCGCTGCCGATCTGGGTCGGCTACATGGAAAAGGTGCTGCAGGAGATGCCGGAAATGTCGCGCACGGTGCCCGAAGGCGTCGTGATGGTCCCGACCGGGCCCTATCCAGCGCTGCCCGGCGAAGCGAAGCTGGTGCCTGAATTTTTCTACCGCGAGGCGGTTCCGCCGCCCGAGGTGCTGCAGCCGCCGCGGCAGGGACCGCCGCAGCCGCTGTTCGAGCAGCCGCCCGACCCCGTCCGGGTAGGGAAGGAGCGCTAGGAGCGCAGCAGCACCGGCTGGCCGCTTTGCGCCGATACAAGCTTCGAGAGCGCGGCGAACAGCTCAGAGCCCTCGCGCGTATCGCGCCAGGCCGCGCCATCCCAGCGGAAATGAAATCCTCCGGAGCGCGCCGCGATCCAGATCTCGCGCGCCGTCGCGTGGCGGTTGACCACGATTTTGGAGCCGTTCGCAAACTCGATTTCGAGTACGCCGCCTTCCTTGAGCTCGACATCGGCATCGAGGCCGCTTTCCTCCACCGCGGCTTCGACTCTGGCGAGCGCTTTGGCAGCGAGCGATTCGAACTCGGTGTCGTTCATCATGGGTTAACATGCGGATTTTATGCGTTTCCTCCTCGGTTCGATGCGTTTTCTGCTGTGCAGCGCTGCGCTCGCGCTGCTTGCCGCCGCATGCGGCCAGAAGGGCCCGCTTTACCTGCGCGACAAGCCTCCGCCGGGGGTGAAGCCGGAGAAAACCGAGTCCTACAAACCGGTGCCTTACCCTCTCGACGAGCAGAGCGGAGAGAAATAGGCGCGGCGTGGGCTTCGCGTACCGCAATGGCACGCTGCACGCCGAGGAGGTGCCGCTGGATGAAATTGCGCGGCGCTTCGGCACCCCCTGTTACGTCTACTCGCGCGCGGCGATCGCAGCCGCGTATGCCGAATTCGAGCGCGCGCTGCGCGGCCGCGATGCCCTGGTGTGTTATTCCGTCAAAGCCAATTCGAATCTCGCCGTGCTTGCACTGCTTGCGCGCCTTGGCGCCGGGTTCGACATCGTTTCCGGAGGCGAGCTCGCGCGCGTCATCGCCGCGGGCGGCGATCCGCGCAAGACGCTGTTCTCCGGGGTGGGGAAGAGCGAAGCCGAAATCGAGTTCGCGCTGAAGAGCGCGATCGGCTGCCTCAATCTGGAGTCAGAGGCGGAACTGAAGCGCGTCGACGCCATCGCGCGTCGGCTGGGCACGCGTGCGCCGATCGCCTTCCGCGTCAATCCAGACGTCGACGCCAAGACCCACCCGTACGTCTCGACCGGGCTGCGCGAAACCAAGTTCGGCGTGGCGCACGCCGACGCGGAACGCCTTTACGCGCAGGCGGCCGCGATGGCGAATGTCGAGGTGATCGGCATCGGCTGCCATATCGGCTCGCTGCTCGCCGATGCCGCCCCGTTCATCGCCGCCGCCGAGCGCCTCGTCGCGCTGGCGGACCGCATCGAAGCCGCCGGTCTGCGGCTGCGGCATCTCGATTTCGGCGGCGGCTTCGGCATCCGCTACAAGGACGAGCCGGCGGCGCCGATCGCCGCGTTCGCCGCCGGCGTGGTGGCGGCGGTGGGCAAGCGCAGCCACACCATCGTGCTCGACCCGGGACGCTCGATCGTCGGCAACGCCGGGGTGCTGTTGACGCGCGTCGAATACGTCAAGCCCGGGGCGGCGCGCAACTTCCTGGTGGTCGACGCCGCGATGAACGACCTGATCCGGCCGCCGCTTTACGGCGCGTGGCATAACGTGCGCACCGTGCACGAACCGGAAACGGGCGCGCGGCGTGCCGTTTACGACATCGTCGGGCCGGTCTGCGAGAGCGGCGATTTCCTTGCCAAGGAACGCAGTCTCGCGGCGCAGGAAGGGGACCTGCTCGCGTTGATGTCGGCGGGGGCCTACGGCATGTCGATGAGCTCCAACTACAACTCGCGGCCGCGCCCTGCGGAGGTCCTGGTGAGCGCAGCCACGGCCCATCTTGTGCGCCGCCGCGAAACCATCGCAGAGCTGTTTGCCGGAGAACGGATTTCGGGATGACAATCCGAGATTTGCGACATGCGTGACCCAGAACCCGTGACCCCCTCAAGCCAACGCGTCCTGATCGCTGGTGCGGTGCTGGTCGCGCTGGTCGCGGGCGGCGCGGTTGCTTATTTCAGCTCGGACACGCGCGCCAGGGAGGGTCGTAAGGCGGCGAAAGGCCCTCCGGCAGTGCCGGTGATGGTCGCGGCAGCTAGGCAGGAGACGGTTTCCATCCAGCTCCCGGCGATCGGCAACGTCGAGGCCTACCTCACGGTCGCGGTCAAAGCGCGGGTCGACGGCCAGATCGTCGCCGTGAATTTCCGCGAAGGCGAGCCGGTGAAGAAAAACGAAGTGCTGTTCCGCATCGATCCCCGGCCCTACGAGGCGGCATTGCGGCAGGCGCAGGCCAACGCGCTGCGCGACAAGGCGGCGCGCGACCAGGCGCGCTCGCAGGAGCGCCGCTATCAGGAACTGCGCGAGAAGAATTTCGTCTCCAAGGAGGCCTACGCGCAGATCCGCACCAATGCCGAGACCGCGGCGGCGACGCAGAAGGCGAGCGAGGCGGTGCTCGAAAACGCGCGGCTCAATCTCGAGTACTGCACCATCCTTTCGCCGCTCGACGGCTATGTCGGCAAGGTCCTGCTGCAGGCCGGCAACCTGGTGAAGGCGAACGACGTCAACCCGCTGGTGGTCATCAACCAGGTGAAGCCGATCTACGTCAATTTCGCGGTGCCGGAGCAAAACCTGCCCGAGGTGCGCAAATACCACGCGGCGGCACCGCTGCGCGTCGATGTGCTTCCGCCCGATCCCGGCGCACCGCGCATCCCGGGGCGTCTGATGTTCATCGACAACGCGGTCGACCCTTCGACCGGCACCATCAGGATGCGGGCGCAGTTCGACAACGACGATGCGGCACTTTGGCCCGGGCAGTTCGTCAACATCAGCCTGCAGCTCTATGAGCAGCCCGATGCGATCGTGATTCCTCCCCAGGCCGTGCAGAGCGGGCCCGAGGGGCAGTACGTGTACGTGATCGGCGACGACATGGTCGCCGACGTACGCCGCATCAAGGTGCAGAACGCCGACAGCGAGCGCGCCATCGTCGCGAGCGGCCTCGCCAAGGGCGAGCGCGTCGTGACCCGCGGCCAGCTGCGGCTCGGCCCGAAGACCCGCGTGCAGATCGCTCAGCCCGCGGCGGAGGCTTCCTGAACTTCTGCGAGCTGTGGGTCCGCCGGCCGGTGACGACGGTGCTGGTCATGGCCGGCATCCTGATCTTCGGGCTCGCCGCCTATCGCCTGCTGCCGGTGTCGACCTTGCCGCAGGTCGATTTTCCGACCATCCAGGTGACGGGCGAGCTGCCCGGCGCCAGCCCCGAGACCATGGCCTCGGCGGTCGCCACGGTGCTCGAGCGGCAGTTCTCGACCATTGCGGGGATCGACGAGATGAGCTCGGTGAGCGGCCAAGGCGTGACACGCGTGACCATCCAGTTCACTCTCGACCGCGACATCGACGCTGCGGCGCAGGACGTGAACTCCGCGATCGCGGCCGCGGCGCGGCAGCTGCCGGCGACGATGCCGGCGCCGCCGTCGTTCCGCAAAGTGAACCCCGCCGACTTTCCGGTCTACTACCTGGCGCTCACCTCCAGCGCGCTGCCGCTGTCGACGGTGAACGAGTACGCGGAGACTTATCTCGCGCAGCGCATCTCCACGATCAACGGCGTCGCGCAAGTGCAGGTTTTCGGCCAGCAGAAGTACGCGGTGCGCGTGCAGGTCGACCCGAACGCGATGGCCGCGCGCGGCGTCGGCATCAACGAAGTCGAAGCGGCCGTCGCAACCGCCAACGTCAACCTGCCCACCGGCACGCTGTACGGCAGGGACCGCATGTTCGCGGTGCAGGCGACCGGGCAGCTCAACGACGCGGCCGCGTTCCGGCCGGTGATCGTCACCTATCGCAATGGCTCGCCGATCCGCCTGCAGGAACTCGGCCGCGTCGTCGACGACGTGCAGAACGACAAGGTCGCGGCGCTGTTCAAGGGCAAGCGCGGCATCGTGCTCGCGATCCAGCGCCAACCGGGCACCAACACCATCGAGGTAGTCGACTCGATCAAGCAGCTGCTGCCGACTTTCCGCGCCGAGGTGCCGCCCGCGATCTCCATCGAGACGCTCTACGACCGCTCGGTCTCGATCCGTGCCTCGGTAGACGAGGTGAAGTTCACGCTTTATCTCGCGCTCATGCTGGTGGTGCTGGTGATCTTCCTGTTCCTGCGCAACATCCCGGCCACGGTGATCCCGGCGATCGCGCTGCCGATGTCGATCATCGGCACTTTCGCAGTGATGTACCTCTTCGGCTACAGCCTGGACAACATCTCGCTCATGGCCCTGACGTTGTGCGTGGGGTTCGTCGTCGACGACGCCATCGTCATGCTGGAGAACATCACGCGGCACGTCGAGCAGGGCAAGAGCGTGATGCAGGCGACGCTCGAAGGCTCCAAGGAGATCGTGTTCACCATCATCTCCATGACCCTGTCGCTCGCCGCGGTGTTCATCCCGGTGCTGTTCTTGGGCGGCATCCTCGGCCGGCTGCTGCACGAGTTCGCGGTGACCATCATCGCTGCCGTGCTGATCTCGGGATTCGTCTCGCTCACGCTCACGCCGATGATGTGCAGCCGCATCCTCAAGCCGCATCGCGCCGACGAGCGCCACGGCCGCCTGTACATGGCGTTCGAGCGCGCCTTCGATGCCTGGAAATACGCCTACGAGGTCAGCCTGCGCTGGACGCTGCGCCACAAGCTCTCGGTGGCGGTTGCGTTCCTCGCCATCTTCGCGGCGACGGCGTGGCTCGGCTGGCGCGCGCCGAAGGGTTTCCTGCCGAGCGAGGACTCGGGCCAACTGTTCTGCTTCTTCGAGGGACCGCAGGACGCCTCCTTCGAGGCGATGATGGATCTGCAGCGCAAGGTTGCCGACATCGCGAGCCGGGATCCGAACGTCGAGGTGGCGATGGCGTTCGTCGGCGCCACCGGCTTCTCGCCTTCGCTCAACCGCGGGCGCATGACCATCACGCTGAAGCCCTTCAAGCAGCGCAAGCCCGCGGACCAAGTGGTGCGCGAGCTGCGGCCGAAGCTCGCCAACGTGCTCGGCGCGAAGGTGTTCCTGCAGAACGTACCGGCGATCCGCATCGGCGGCCAGCTGACGCAGAGCCCCTACCAGTACGTGATGCGCAGCGCCAACATCGAGGAGCTCTACCACTGGGCGCCGATCATCGAGGAGAAGCTGAAGGCGCTGCCGGGGCTGATCGACATCTCCAGCGATCTGCAGATCACGCGGCCGCAGGTCACAGTCGAGATCGAGCGCGAGAAGGCCTCCGCCCTCGGCGTCTCGGCGCAGCAGATTGAAATGGCGCTCAACAACGCCTACGGCGCGCGCCAGGTTTCGACGATCTATACCGCGGCCAACCAGTACTGGGTGATCCTCGAGCTCTCGCCGCGCTACCAGACCGACCCTTCGGCGCTGCCGCTGCTTTACGTGCGCTCCTCCACCGGCGCGCTGGTGCCGCTCAACGCCGTGGCGCGGCTGAAGCACGGCGTCGGGCCGCTGCAGGTGGCGCACCTCGGCCAGCTCACTTCGGTGACCTTCTCCTTCGACGTGCGTCCCGGGGTTGCGCTGTCGCAGGCGATCGCGCAGGTGGAGGCGGGCATGCGCGAGCTCGCGGTGCCGGCGACGCTCACCGGCACCTTCTCGGGCGCGGCCCAGGCCTACCAGGCGTCGCTGCAAGGCATGTTCATCCTGTTCCTGCTTGCGGTGGTCGTGATCTATCTCGTGCTGGGTATCCTGTATGAGAGCTTCATCCATCCGCTCACCATCTTGTCCGGCCTGGTCCCCGCGATGCTGGGCGCGCTGATCACGCTGTGGGTTTTCGACATCGATCTCAACATGTACTCCGGCGTCGGCATCATCATGCTGGTCGGCATCGTGAAGAAAAACGCGATCATGATGATCGACTTCGCGATCGAGGCGCAGCGCAAGGCCGGCCTGCCGCCGGAACAGGCGATCTACCAGGCGGGGCTGGTGCGCTTCCGGCCGATCATGATGACCACCTGCGCCGCGCTGATGGGCAGCCTGCCGATCGCGATCGGCGTCGGTGCCG
>JACXTT010011063.1_pt1 | contig 12103 bp, 11 predicted proteins | sample 9270951 | NCBI WGS metagenome assembly JACXTT01 (sample SAMN15532306, study PRJNA645909) | rock metagenome | isolation source: weathered quartz diorite | place: Puerto Rico | collected 2017-06-21 | reverse complement strand
ACAAGTGGCCCAGACACCAGCGGGAAGCAAGCCACCCGCTGGGACACCTGCGCCACCGGCTGGCGCGACTCAACCGGCTCCCGGGGCTCCGGCCATGAAGCCCGGCAAGGGGTCGTCAGCCGCACCGGGATCACCCGCTGGAGGGGAGCCAGGGACTCCGGCGCCCGCCGTGGCCCCGGCAAAGCCAAAAGACCCGGAAGCGACCGTCGTCGGCACGGGGCAACGCGGGCGCAATGACCCGTTTTCCCCGCTCGTCACTCCGGAGTCGGCACGCGCCGTTCCCCCCACGCTGCCGCCCCCGCCCGGAGTGGGCCTCCCGATGCCGCCGGGGTTTGCCGCGCCCGGTGCTGGTCCAGGCGCCGGCGCCCCGCCACAGCCTGGCGCAGGCATGAAAGTCACCGGCATCATGGGGTCGCGCAACCGCGTGGCGATCATCGAGATGGACGGCCAGACGCATATCGTTGGGGTGGGGGAGCGCGTCGGCGACGCCGTCGTGGTCTCGATCCTGCCCGAGAAAGTCATCATGAAGCAGCATGACGTGACGTTCGAGCTCGGTATCGGAGGTGACCGGTCGTCATGACCATCCCGCTGCGAGGCGCTAACCGCCTCTTGGCAATCGGAGTTGCGCTTGTCCTTTCCATCGCACTTTGGCCGGGCACGGCGGCGCAGGCCGCGCCGGTGAAAATAACCGGCGTCGGCTTGAAAGAGGGCGTCAATGAGCTCCAGCTGTCGATCGTCGCCACCGGACCCGTCCGGTACCAGACGCGCGACGTGCAGGCCAACTGGATCGTGCTGGATGTGCAGGGCGCGCGGTTGGCCATGCCCTCCGGCCAGCTGCCCTTGGCCAAGGGCCTGGTCAAGAAGGTGCGCATCGGCCAGTACGCGGATGACGTGGTGCGCGTCGTCGTCGAGCTCTCCCAACCGGCGAGGGTTCGCGTGACGGCGACGCCCGACAACCAGGCGATCTTGGTGGGGATCGGTCGCGACGTGTCCGCCTCGCCCGCCGCGGTGCCGAGCCTGGCGGAGATGGCGCAGCTTCCGCTGCCGCCGGCGACTCCGCCGCCAGCCAAGCCCGCGACGACGCCGGCACCGCCTGCGCCGTCGGCGGCCGGGGCGATCTCCAGCCAGGGACTGATCAGCCTCGAGCTTCGCAACGCGGAGATCACCGACGTCATTTCGGCGCTGGCGAAGCTCGCCAACGTCAACATCGTGACGGACGCCGATGTGAAAGGACGGATCACCGTCCGCCTGATCAATGTCACGTTTGAGGACGCGCTCCGGCTGGTGCTGGAGCCGAACGGCCTCGCCTACGCCACCGTGGGGCCGAACCTGATCGTGGCGAACAAGGCGAAGATCGCCCGCCCGGTGCTTCGCCAGTACCAGATCGCCAACATGCAGGCGGCCCAGTTCGCCGGCACCTACCTCCCGTTGACCGGGCTGAAGAAAGAGCAGGCCGTGGTCGACGATGGGACCAATTCGATCCTCGTGATCGGCACTGTCGAGGATCAGGCGAAGGTTGCTGACCTCCTGGCCCGGGTCGATATTCCGGTCGAACGGACGATTACTCGGGTGATCAAGCTGAATTACATCGACGCCGCCGCGTTCCAGGACTTGATGTCGGCGCGGCTTCCCGACGTGAGCAAGGGCGCCAAGATCGACAAGGTGACCAACTCGATGGTGGTCATCGCCTCCGCCGGGCAGATGCAGATTATCGATGCGTTGCTGCAGCAGCTCGATACCGCGCTGCCCCAGGTCATGATCGAGGCGATGGTGCTCGAAGTGCCGAACCAAGTCACGAAGAACCTCGGCGTGGCGTGGCAGACCACGACGCCGTTCACCTTCAACTTCACCGGCGGACAGTATCCCTGCTGCGCGCAGGTCTCGATTACGTCGCCGGCCCTCCTGGTGACCTTGAACACCTTGATTCAGGAGAACAAATCCCGGTTGCTGGCGAACCCCCGCCTTGCCGTCCGTGACGGCGAGACCGCGCGGATGAACATCGGCGACAAGATCCCGTTCCAGGTTATCAACGCCCAAGGTGTGCCCTCGGTGGTGATCATCGAGGCGGGCGTCAAGCTAGAGGTCACGCCGCGCATCAACGCCGACAGCTTCGTGACGGTCAAGATGCACCCGGAGGTAAGCAGCATCAAGACCGCCCCCGCGGCCGGCGGTGTGCCGCCGACGATCGCGACGCGCGAAGCGGACTCTTCATTGACGGTCAAGGATGGGACCCCGATCGTGCTCGCCGGGTTGATTCGGAAGGATGAGATTCAAACCACGGTGAAGGTGCCGCTGCTCGGCGACATCCCAATCCTGGGATGGCTCTTCAAGAGCACCTCGACCGACAAGAGCGACAACGAGGTGATCTTCGTGATCACCCCGCACATCCTCCAGAAGACCGGGTCGTGAGAGCCGCCGTGCGCCTCGCGCTCATTGCGGTCACGCTGGCGGCGCTCGCCGGAGCCCCGGCGCTTGCCGCCGTCCCGACGTATGATCTGGCGAAGATCTATCCGACCGAGGCCGCGTTCGCAAGCTCGATCAAGGTCTACCAGGACGCGCTCGCCGCGAATCCGCGGGATGCCGACGCCGCCTACTGGTTGGGCAACGCGTACTGGACGGCTTCGATCTTGTACCGGAACGGCGCGATCGCGTACGGCGCCGACTATCTCGACAGGGCGATCGCCGCGGCGGAGCGGGCCGTGAGCGCCGACGACAAAAACATGGCCGCGTGGCAGCTGCTCGCCATCGCCTACTTTACACGCGGCGCCGCGCCAGGGGCCACCGCCGCGCCCGCGCCGACCGACGACGACAAGAGCCTGGCGGCAGAGCGCAAGGTCCTCGCGCTCAGCCTTGACCCGCAGGCGGCCAACCGTGGAGTTCCCCGTGCCGGGGTGCACAGTGCCGTGGTGCCGGTCACGTACCCGCCCCTGCCGGATCGCACCGTCAGGTATCATCCGGCCGACTACATGGTGGTGGGCGACCCCGCCACCAAGCTGCTGTACCGCTACCCCTGCGCCTCGCTGCCCGCGATCCAGCGGCCCATGCTCTTCCTGACGAAGTGGGAGGCGATCAACCGGGGATACTCGCCCGCGACGGTGTGCCCTCCTCCGTAACGCCGCACGCGACCCGGCCGGACCGAGGCGCCGCCGCGCGGCGCCGGACACACTTTTGAGAGGACCATGGGTCCATGGTGCTTTGGGCGCTCGCGCTGGGCCTCATGATCGGCAGCTTCGCCAACGTGGTCATCCACCGGTTGCCGTTGGAAGAGTCGGTGGTTTGGCCCAATTCCCGCTGTCCCCGCTGTGCCGCGTGGATCCGGTGGTTCGATAACATCCCGCTGCTCAGCTTCGCCGTGCTGCGAGGGCGGTGCCGGGATTGCAAGGCGCCGATCAGCTGGCGGTACCCGCTCGTCGAGGCGCTCACAGCGGCGCTGTTCATCCAGAGCGTTGAGGCATTCGGCCCGAGCCTTCGCGCCGCGGCGAGCGCGGCGCTGGGGACGCTGCTGCTCATCGTGTTCTTCATCGACCTCGACCACTTCATCATCCCGAACCGCATCACGTACCCGGGGATCGTGATCGGCCTCGGGTTCACGCTCGCGCTCTCCGGCTGGCGCGCCGCCGCCGCCGCGGCGTTGACCGCGCTGGCGCTCGGCGTGTTCTTTATCCTCATCAATGTCTTGAGCACGCGGCTCCTCGGCGAGGAAGGCATGGGCATGGGCGATGCCAAGCTGGCGGCGATGATCGGCGCCTTTCTGGGCTGGCCGATCGGCGCGGTCGCCATCCTGCTGGGCGTGTTTGTGGGAGGCGTCGCGGGGCTGTGCCTGCTGGCGCTGAGACTGCGCGGCCGGCGCGAGCATATCCCGTTCGGCCCGGCCCTGGCTGCGGGGGCGGTCGCCGCGATGTGGTGGGGGCCGCAGTTACTGCGTTGGTACGTGGGCCGAATGGTGGGCTAGCCGCGCCGGAAATGCAACGAGGCCGGGAGGAGGATCCGGCCTCGTCGCTCTCAGGGCGGGGTCCAAGCTTGCCGCGCACCGACACCCGCCCATGTGCTCGTGCGCCCTTAGTCACGATCATACGGATCAAGGCGTGCCGGTGTCAATGCAAGAACCTCGGAACATCGGCGTCCGTGGTGCGGAACTTCTCTGGATGATCGCGTTGACGCGTCCTTGGGCCGATGTTAGACTCATCTTGCGTTTGACGCCCGCGCGTGGGCGCACGGCGAACGACGCGTAGGGGGTGTCCCGCGTTGGGCGAAGAGGATCTCATTACGTTGCTCGATGAAGACGGTGTCGAGCACGAGTTTAGCCTGGTCGATATCCTGGATGTGGATCAGCGCCGGTACGCCGTGCTGCAGCCCGTGGTGGGCGGCGAGGAGTCGGAGTCGGCGGTGATCTTCCGCATGGAAGAAGACGACACGCTGATCACGATCGAGGACGACGCGGAGTTCGATCGTGTCAGGCTGGCCTTCGAAGCCTCCGAGACTGCCGAGACCGCCGGCGCCCCCGAGGGCAGCGAGGAAGAACAGGGCGGCGAGCACCCCGCGGATGACCATACGGTCGGGGTGGGCGAGGGACCGGCGGGGGGCCAAGGCGAACCGCCGCACTGACTCTGCCGCAGGTGATGCGTGCTCCGGTGGCTTCGGCCGTCGACGCAGGTTCCCACGATCTACGACATTGACCTCGACGCGCTCCGAGCCCGCGGTATCCGCGGCGTCATCCTGGACCTGGACAATACCATCGTACCGTGGGGGTCGCGCGAGGTGGGTCCGCGCCTCCCTGGGTGGATCGCGGCGGCCCGGGCAGCGGACCTCCGATTGTGCATCGTCAGCAACAACGCGGGCAGTCGCGTCACCTCGATCGCGAGCCGACTGGGGCTCCCGGTCGTGACGTGGGCGCTCAAGCCCCGCCGGCGCGCCATCCGTCGCGCGCTCCTGGTGATGGGAACCACTCCTGACGCGACGGCGCTGGTCGGCGATCAGCTGTTCACCGACATCCTTGGCGGGAACCGGCTCGGACTGCACACCATCCTCGTTCGCCCTCAGGGCCAGCGAGAGTTCATCCTGACGCGCCTCGTTCGGTTGCTGGAGCGGCTGCTCGCGCGAGGGAGCCACCGCGTCCGATGACGCTGCGTTCGCCGCGCACCGGCCTCGACCGGAAGGCGCGCGCCCGCGACCTGCTGGAGGCGTCGGCCGTCGACGCGTTGCTGCTGCAGAAAGCCGAGAACCGCCGCTACGTCACTGGGTTCACCGGTTCCGCCGGCCTGGCGGTGCTCACGGCAGCGGAGGCGTGGCTGGCCGTGGATTTCCGCTACGAGGAACAGGCGGCGGGCGAGGCGTCCGGGTGGACCATCGTCCGCGGAGGGCGGGATCCTCTTGGGGCCCTTGCCGCAACCCTCCGAGACCGCGCGCTCGGCCGGATCGGATTCGAGTCGGAGTTCGTCCCCTATGCCCAGGTGGAGCGCCTGCGCGAGAAGCTCGCCCCCGCCGAACTGGTGCCGCTCGGGAGTGTCGACCGCATTCGATGGGTGAAAGACGCTGATGAGATCTCCGCGATCGCCCGAGCCGCGGAGATCGCGGATGCCGCCTACGGCCAGATCCGTGAACGGCTCCGCCCCGGCCAGCCCGAGCGCGCGGTGGCGCTCGAGCTGGAGTTCGCGATGCGGAGGATGGGGGCCGACCGGCTCGCCTTCGACACCGTGCTGGCCAGCGGTCCGCGCTCGGCGCTTCCGCACGGGCGGGCGACCGACCGCGCGATCGGCGCAGATGAGCTGGTGACGCTCGATTTCGGCGCCGTGTGGCACGGCTACTGTTCCGACTGCACGCGGACGGTCGTCTTGGGGCACGCCGGCCAGCGCCAGCGGCGCGTCTACGATGTGGTGGTGGAGGCCCTGGACGCGGCGCTGGCCATGCTCCGCCCGGGGGTGGTCTGCCGCGATGCCGACTCGCGCGCCCGTGGGATCATCGCGGCCGCCGGGTTCGGGGAGGCCTTCGGGCACTCGCTCGGACACGGCGTCGGCCTGGATGTCCACGAGGGTCCGCGCCTGTCTCAACAAGATGAGACCGTGCTCGAGCCCGGCATGGTCCTCACCGTTGAGCCGGGCATCTACCTCCCGGGATGGGGAGGCGTGCGGGTCGAGGAACTCGTGGTGCTGACGGAGGATGGCTGCCGCGTCCTGACGCGGGCGCCACGGGACCTCCACCTGGCGTCCGTCTAACGCCGCGCGCGTTCCATCCGAACGCGTCGGGACCGTGGCGCCTCGAATCCGGTGCCGTCGGGATCAACGGCACGATCTGTCCTCCGCGCCGCCCCGCGCACAGTCTAGACCGCTCCTGGAATGGGCATTGACACTAGCGATCCCCTGCCTTGGGTCTCGCACCGTCATCCTCTCACATCTCAACGCGACGGCTCACACGGGAGAGGAGGGAGCGCGCGTGAAGAGATACGCCGGCCTGGCGATCATCCTGGCGGTTGGCGCCGGTCTGCGGTTCGCCCTCCTCGGCCGCAACAGCCTCTGGTTTGACGAGGCGTTCGTCGCCTTCGCGGTGCAAAAGGGCTGGCACGATCTGCTCGCCTTCCTCGCGGTGCAAGATAACCACCCACCCCTGTACTACTTGCTGGTGAAGACGTGGGCCGGCCTTGCGGGGACGAGCGAGGCAGCGTTGAGGGCGCCGTCGGCGGCGTTTGGCCTGATCTCCATCCCGCTCAGCTACGCGATCATGCAGCGGCTCGCGGGAACCGTCCCGGCGCTGATGACCGCGTCGCTCGTGGCGGTCTCGCCGTTCGAGGTGATGGCCGGCCAGGACGCCAGGATGTACACGCTGCTCCAGGCGCTTACCCTGTCCGCGACGCTGCTCTTGATCCTTCCCGACCGGCCGTGGTGGTGGCGCCCGGCGTACATCGGCCTCTTGGCGGCGATGATCTACACGCATTATCTTGGGTTTCTCGTGATCGGCGCGCACGGCGTCTGGACCGCATGGCGTGACTGGCGGCGGCTGGGCGCGTGGCTGATCGACGTCGCGGTCGCCGGCGTCCTGTTCGTCCCCTGGTTGTCGTTCTTCTTCGAGCAGATCGCCCGCCATCACGGGTGGGGATGGGCACCGCACCCGCTCTTGGATGTGGGCGGGCTGTTCGCGTTCGGCGGGTCACTCTTCGGCCTGGGAAGTTTCCTGATCCCCGGCTCGCCCTTGAGCGTCGCGCAGGTGGCGGCGGTCCTGCCGTTTGTCGTGCTGGCCGTCCTGGGGGCGCGGGGGCTGCGACTCCCGGCGCTCCTGCTTGCCGTGCCCATCGGCACGATGGCGCTGTTGCCGCTGGTGGCGCGGGCCTCCATCTACCCGCGCTGGTACTCCTTCGTGTTCCCCTTCTACGCGATGCTGGTCATAAATGGGGTCCTGCGCATCGTCCCACGCCAGGCGATCGCGACCGTGCTCGTGGGTGCGGTCGCCGCGTGCGGCCTGCCGATCATGGGAAGGTATTTCCTCGATCCCTCGTACCGGCTGTGGAACTACCGCGGCGCGGCGGCGTATGTGAAGGCGCGGTTCCGCCCGGAGGACCTGATCGTGTTTATCGGGGACGAGTACTCGCCCATCCCATTCGACTACTACTACGGCGCGACGAGCGGGGCGCTGACGCTGACGCCGACGGAGGCGTCGCACCGCCGGACGAGTTTCTTCTCCCACCAGGTCGCGAAGATTGCGGAGCAGCACCCCCGCCTCTGGGTCATCTCGTTGATCTCCTGGCGAGGGCCGACCTCGAAACGGCTCATCCCGATCCTGGGCACGTCCTACCAGGAGGTCAGCGCAGTGACGTTTTCCGGCGTGGACGTGTACTTGTTCCAAGTCGCGCGCGGGGTTCGGGGGGAGATGGTCCCATGGGTCCCGAGCCCGGGCGCGGCATCGCAGGCTTGGCGGCGTTGACAGCGTCCCCAGGCGCCCGGTACACTCCCGTCGGGTGATCCCGCGTGATTTCGAGCAACGATTTCCGTCCCGGAGTCCACGTGCTGCTGGATGGCGAGATGTACGTCGTCATCGTGTCCGATCATGTGAAAGTCGGGCGCGGGCCCGCGTACGTCAAGGCAAAGATCCGCAACACCAAGACCGGCGCGACGACCGAGCGGACGTTCCGCGCCGGCGAACGCGTGCCGCTCGTCTACCTCGAACGCAAAACGATGCAGTATCTGTATACCACCGGCGACGAGTTTGTGATGATGGACAAATCGACATACGAACAGCTCCCGCTGCCGCGGACGTTGGTTGGGGACGCGGTCCGGTTCCTCACCGAGAATCTGGACGTGACGGTGGTGTTCCACGAGGACACGCCGATCGGGGTGGAACTGCCCAACGCCGTGGACCTGCGGATCGTCGACACGGCCCCGGGATTCCGGGGCGACACCGTGAGCGGGGGGAGCAAGCCGGCCACGCTGGAGACTGGGACGGTGGTGCAGGTGCCGTTGTTTGTGATGTCGGGGGAGGTCATCCGGGTCGATACCCGGACGGGAACATATCTCGAACGCGTTCGCTGACGGCCCGCCCACAGGCTCGCGCCGGGCTTCTCGTTTGCGCGCCCTCGGAGTTCTATGATAAGATCGGGTGAAGTGGTAGCGAGAGACCCGTCTGTCCGTCTCAGTCTGCCTGTTTCAGGAATCCCCTGCGGATGAGCGCGACGGAGCGGAGACGCCCGCAGCTCCGGCGGCGTTTCGGCTGGATCGCCAGTGTGGCCCGTCGGCAGGCGAAGGAGGGAGGAGCGCGATGAGCGCTGAGGAGGAGACGACCCAGCAGGTGACGGTCAGCCAGTTCCAGCGGCACCCGCAGGACACGGGTTCCCCGGATGTACAGATCGCCCGTCTGACCGACCGGATCAACCACTTGAGCGAGCACCTGAAAGCGCACAAGAGCGATTTCCACTCTCGCCGGGGGTTGCTCCGCATGGTGGGGCAGCGGCGGCGGTTGCTAGACTATCTCAGCACTCATGATCTCGATCGCTATCGAGCGGTTATCAATCGGCTCGGGTTACGGCGATAGTGAACGGAGCGGGCGACCGCTCCGTAGCCGTTTCTGGGGCCGGCGGGCCGCGCGGCGATGAGGAGGAGGATCACGCAGTGACACAAGACCAGCCTCACCCCGAGCGGCGGACCGCCCGCGTGGAGATCGACCTGCAGGGCCGCTCACTGTCGATCGAGACGGGTCACCTGGCTCGGCAGGCCAATGGCTCCGTCGTGGTGCGGGCGGGTGATACGGTCGTGCTGGTCACGGCGACCATGTCGGCCACGCCGCGGGAAGGCATCGACTTCTTCCCACTGACCTGCGACTACGAAGAGAAGATGTTCGCCGCCGGGAAGATCCCCGGCGGTTTCTTCAAGCGCGAGGGACGGCCCGGCGAACGGGCGATCCTGACCGGGCGATTGATGGACCGGCCGCTCCGCCCGCTCTTCCCCAAGGGGTTCCGCCGCGATGTGCAGATCATCGCCACCGTGCTGAGCACCGATCAGGACAACACCCCGGATGTCCTGGCGGTCACCGGCGCGGGCGCTGCGCTGGCCATCTCCGAGATCCCCTTCGGTGGCCCGGTGGCGGCGGTGCGGATCGGCATCGTCGACGGCGCGCTCGTCGTGAATCCCCCGCAGCGGCTGATCGACGAGAAGACGATCGATCTCGACTTCGTCGTGGCGGGAACGCGAGACGCCATCACGATGGTCGAGGCGGGCGCCCGGGAAGTCTCCGAAGAGCGGCTGCTCGAGGCGCTCGACCTGGCCCACCAGGAGATCCGGCGGATCATCGGCGGGATCGACGATCTGGTCGCCCGGGTCGGCCGGCCGAAGACCACCGTGGAACCGGTTTCCCACGCCGACGTGGACGCCGCGGTGCGCGAGGTGGCCGCGGCCCGTATCGCCGAGGCGCTGCGCGGCAGCGACAAGCAGTCTCGCGAGACTGCGCTGGCGCGTGCCGGAGCCGATGTGTTGGAGGCGCTCGCCGAGCGGTTTCCCGGTCAGTCCAAGCTGGTGGGCGAGGCCACGGACGCCCTGATCAAGGCCGAGGTCCGCAGGATGATCCTGGGCGAGGGCGTGCGCGTCGACGGGCGGACGCCGACCGACATCCGCCCGCTCGAGGCCCAAGTCGGCCTGCTGCCTCGGGTGCACGGGTCGGGCCTGTTCGTGCGGGGGCAGACGCAGGTCTTGACCACGTGCACGCTTGGGACGGGCCAGGACGAGCAGATCATCGACGACCTCAGCCTCCGCGACCGAAAGCGGTACCTGCATCACTATGACTTCCCTCCCTACAGCGTGGGCGAGGTCCGTCCGCTGCGCAGCCCCGGCCGGCGCGACATCGGGCACGGCGTCCTGGCGGAGCGCGCCGTGGAGCCGATGGTGCCGCCGGAGGAGGAGTGGCCATACACGATCCGGCTCGTGTCGCTCGTCCTCGAGTCCAACGGCTCGACGTCCATGGCGTCCGTGTGCGGCAGCACGCTGGCGTTGATGGACGCCGGCGTGCCGATCCGCAAGCCCGTCGGGGGCATTTCCATCGGGCTGATCACCGGTCCGGAGGGCGATGACCGGGCGGCGATCCTCACCGATATTCAGGGGATCGAGGATGCCTTGGGCGACATGGACTTCAAGGTCGCCGGCACGCGGGATGGCGTGACGGCGCTCCAGCTGGACATCAAGATCACCGGGCTGCGCCGCGAGATCTTCCGGCAAGCCTTGGCCCAGGCCCGCGAGGCGAGGCTGCAAATCCTCGACCTGATCGAGCGGACGATCCCCGCGCCGCGGCCGAACCTGTCGCCGTATGCCCCACGCATCATGACCATCGCGATCAACCCCGAGCGGATTCGTGAGGTGATCGGCCCCGGCGGCAAGGTCATCAACAAGATCACGGCGGAGACCGGGGTCAAGATCGACATCGAGCAGGACGGGCGAATCCTGATCGCATCCGCCGACGAGGAGGCGGCGCTGCGGGCGCGGCGCATGATCGAGGACATCGTCAAAGAGGCGAAGCCCGGGGAGGTCTACCGGGGCCGCGTCACCCGGTTGATGAACTTCGGCGCGTTCGTCGAGATCTTCCCCGGGAAGGAAGGGCTGGTCCACATCTCGGAGCTGGCCCCCACCCGGGTGAACAAAGTTGAGGACGTCGTGAAGATCGGAGACGAGGTCGAGGTCCGGGTGAAGGAGATCGACAACCTCGGGCGCGTCAACCTGACTCGCCGTGGGTTGTTCTCTCCTGAGGAGATGGCGGCCGCCGCGACGGCGGCGCCGGACGGTGGGAGTGGGGGGGCCGTGGAAGGAGACCGGGGCGAGCGACCCGACCGGCACAGCCGCGGGCCGCGGGACCGCGATCAGCGGGGCCCGCGGCACAAGCGGAGACCCTAGCGATGCGCGCAGATCCTGGCGTGAGAGAAGCCTCCGCGAGGAGGCTTCTCGGCTAATGGCCGTCGATCAGGCGCTGTACCGGAGGGCCGTGTTGCCGAACGGCCTCACGGTCATCACCGAACCGATGGACCACGTCCGCACGGTGGCGCTTGGAGTGTGGGTGGCGGCGGGATCGCGATTCGAGGACGCGTCGCGCAACGGGATTTCGCACTTCATCGAGCACATGCTGTTCAAGGGGACCGCGCACCGGTCGGCCCGCACCATCGCCGAGGAGCTGGACGCGATCGGCGGCCAGCTCAACGCCTTCACGGATAAGGAACACACGTGCTACTACCTCCGCGTGCTGAGTGACCATCTCGAGGAAGGGCTGGCGATCCTGGCGGACATGTTGCTGCATCCCGCCCTGGAGCCTGCCTCGCTGGAGCGAGAGCGGCAGGTGCTCGTCGAGGAGATCAAGAGCTACGAGGACGCGCCGGACGACCTCGTGCACGACATGTTCGCGGAGACCGTGTGGCCCGGGCATCCGCTGGGGCGCCCCGTGTCGGGCACGCTCTCGAGCGTGGCGGGGTTGGGGGGCGAAGACCTCCGCGCGTACATGGCGGAGCGGTACCGTCCGGACGCGGCGCTGGTCACCGTCGCCGGCCTGCCCGAGCACGATCGGAACGTCGGGCTGGGGGGTCGCCCGCTCGGGGGATTGGCGGGGCGGGAGGAGGCCTGCCTGCCCCTCCCGCCGGGCGCCCCGTGTC
>JACXTT010011062.1_pt1 | contig 12103 bp, 10 predicted proteins | sample 9270951 | NCBI WGS metagenome assembly JACXTT01 (sample SAMN15532306, study PRJNA645909) | rock metagenome | isolation source: weathered quartz diorite | place: Puerto Rico | collected 2017-06-21 | reverse complement strand
GCGCGCGGGTGGCGCGGGCGGATATCGGAGCGGCCCAGCACCTTCAGCCCGGCGGCGTCGATCCAGCCCATCAGTTCCTCGCGCGGGCGCAGGCCGAGATGCTCGGCCAGGTCCGACAGCAGCAGCCAGCCTTCGCCGCCCGGCGCCAGGTGTTCGGCCAGCCCCTGCAGGAAGCCGCGCAGCATGGCGCTGTCCGGGTCGTAGACCGCGCGCTCGACCGGCGAGCTGGGCCGGGCCGGCACCCAGGGCGGGTTGCACACCACCAGCGGCGCCCGGCCTTCGGGGAACAGGTCGGCCTGGACGATCTCGACCTCCGCGGCGTAGCCAAGCTGCGCGATGTTCTCGCGCGCGCAGGCCAGCGCGCGCGGGTCCTGGTCGGTGGCGACCACGCGCTGCACGCCGCGGCGGGCCAGCACCGCGGCCAGCACGCCGGTGCCGGTGCCGATATCGAAGGCGAGGGTCTCGGCCGGCAGCGGCTCGGCCGCGACCAGGTCGACATACTCGCCGCGCACCGGCGAGAACACGCCGTACCAAGGGTGGATACGGTCTTCCAGCGCCGGGATCTCCACGCCCTTCTTGCGCCATTCATAGGCGCCGATCATGCCCAGCAGCTCGCGCATCGACGCCACGTAGGGCTCGCTGGCCGGGCCGTAGACCTGTTCGCAGGCGTCGCGCACATCCGGCGCGCGGCGCAGCGGCACCTCGTGGCCGGCCTCGAACGGCAGCAGCAGCATGCCCAGCGTGCGGGCACGCTGCGATTGGGCCAGCCGGTGCAGGTTGAAGGCCTCGGTTGGCGATGCGGCCCCGCCCTTGGCCTTGTCCCTGGCCTTCTGGCCGGGGCGGCTGGCCTTCTTGGGCTTGCGCTCGGTGCGGCGGGCCAGCGCGTGCAGCAGCTGGCGCGCGTTCTGGAAGTCGCCTCGCCACAGCAGCGCGGTGCCCTCGCAGGCCAGCCGGTAGGCGGTGTCGGCGCTGGTGGTGTCGTCGGCGATGACCACGCGGCGCGGCGGCGGCAGGCCGGCTTCAGAGCGCCAGGCGGCGCTGCGCTCGACGCCGTCCTCAGTCCAGTGAATGCGGGGCAGGTCGCTCACAGGGCCTCCGGCCGGCAGGGCGTGATGGGCAGCAGATGCATGGTTGGGTTGGCTTCTTATATAGAGAGAGGCGGCGGTGGGCCGTCCTCAGAGTTCGTAGGCTTCGTGTTCGCCGGACATGGCCTGCTCAACCAGCTTGCGGTTGAGCGTCGGCGAGAACAGCTCGATGAAGGTGTAGACAAAGCTGCGCAGGTAGGCACCCTGCTTGACGGCCAGGTGCGTCACGTTGCTGCCGAACAGGTGGCCGGCCGGGATGCCGCGCAGGTTGCGGTCGCGCTCGGCATCATAGGCGACGCCGGCGACGATGCCCACGCCCAGCCCGATCTCCACATACGTCTTGATCACGTCCGCGTCGATGGCTTCCAGCACGATGTCCGGCTCCAGGTGGCGCAGCGCGAAGGCCTTGTCGATCTTGGTCCGGCCGGCAAAGTTGGCATCGTAGGTGATCAGCGGGTAACCCATCAGGTCTTCCAGCGCCAGGTGCTTCTTGTCCAGCAGCGGATGCTCGGGTGGCGTAATCACCATATGGGTCCACTGGTAGCCCGGCAGCGACACCAGGTTCTTGTCGCTGGAGATGCCCTCCGTGGCGATGCCGATATCGGCCTGGTCGTGCAGCAGCATGTCGGCGATCTGCGCCGGGTTGCCCTGCTGGATCGAGAGCCGCACCTTGGGGTAGCGCTTGGTGAACTCGCTGATCACCCGTGGCAGGGCGTAGCGCGCCTGGGTGTGGGTGGTGGCGATGGTGAAGTTGCCCTGGTCCTGTGCCGCATAGTCCATGCCGACGCGCTTCAGGCTTTCCACCTCCTGCAGGATCTTCTCGACCGAGCTCAGGATGCGGCGGCCCGGCTCGGTCAGGCTGCGGATGCGCTTGCCGTGGCGGGTAAAGATATCCACGCCCAGCTCTTCTTCCAGCTCGATGATGGCCTTGGACACGCCGGGTTGTGACGTGTAGAGCGCTTTGGCGGCCTCAGTCAGGTTGTAGTTCTGCCGGACGGCCTCACGCACGAAGCGAAACTGGTGCAGGTTCATATATCTGGGTTCGTATAAACAAACAACTTCTTATTAGTTTGAGGTATGAGGCCAGTTTATTACGATTCTCGAACTTTGTTAATTAATGGCCAGCCCTCAGTGCGTCCTCTCGCAGCAGACACTTTGTGATGCGAGACCCACGGGCCAGGCCCCACCGAGTCCCCCATGTCTGTTGCCTATACCGTTTCCGGTCTGTTTGTAGGCGTCCTCGTCGGTCTGACCGGGGTGGGTGGGGGCTCGTTGATGACGCCGCTGCTGACGTTGCTGTTCGGTTTTTCGCCGGCCACCGCGGTCGGGACCGACCTGGCCTTCGCGGCCATCACCAAGGGTTTCGGCACCATCGCGCACCGCGCCCACGGCCATGTGCAGTGGCAGGTGGTGCGGCGCCTGTGCATTGGCAGCCTGCCGGCGGCAGTGGCCGCCATCCTGGTGCTGAAGAACGCCGGCGAGCTCAACGCTCAGTGGCTGCACGCGATCCGCCTGACCATCGGCGTGTCGGTGCTGCTGACCGTATTGTCGCTGCTGTTCCGCAAGCAGATGCTGGCCTGGCTGGAACGCAATCCGCGCTTCCAGCTGCACGGCCGCGCCCAGGTCATTGCCACCATCGTGGTCGGCGCCGTGATCGGCGTGCTGGTGACGGTGTCGTCGATCGGCGCCGGCGCGGTCGGCGCCACGCTGATCCTGCTGCTGTATCCCCATATGAAGCCGGCTGAAGTGGCCGGCACCGACATTGCCTACGCCGTCCCGCTGACGGCACTTGCCGGGCTGGGCCATGTGTGGCTCGGCACGGTCGACTGGAATTTGCTGCTGGCGCTGCTGGTGGGTTCGATCCCCGGCATCTGGCTGGGCGCGCAACTGTCGCGGGCGCTGCCCGAACGGCTGGTGCGTGCCGCACTGGCGACCACGCTGACGCTGGTCGCCATCAAGCTCGTTTCCTGAATTCAACGAATACTGAACGGACCCCGCCATGTATCAGTACGACCAATATGACCAGCGCATCGTCGCCGAGCGCGTCGCCCAGTTCCGTGACCAGGTGCGCCGCCGCCTGTCCGACGAGCTGACCGAGGAAGAATTCCTGCCGCTGCGTCTGCAGAACGGCCTGTACATGCAGCGCCATGCCTACATGCTGCGCGTGGCAATTCCGTACGGCCTGCTGTCGTCGACGCAGATGCGCAAGCTGGGCCATATCGCGCGCGAGTACGACCGCGGCTATGGCCACTTCTCGACCCGCCAGAACATCCAGTACAACTGGATGGAACTGGAGCGCGTGCCCGACGTGCTGGCCGAGCTGGCCAGCGTCGAGATGCACGCCATCCAGACCTCGGGCAACTGCGTGCGCAACATCACTACCGACCACTTCGCCGGCGTGGCGCCGGACGAGTCGGTGGACCCGCGCGTGCTGGCCGAGCTGCTGCGCCAGTGGAGCACGTTCCAGCCGGAATTCGCCTTCCTGCCGCGCAAGTTCAAGATCGCCATCTCGGCTTCGGCCGACGACCGCGCCGTGGTGCAGATGCACGATATCGGCATCTACGCCTACAAGAACGCCGAAGGCGAGACGCGCCTGCGCATCCTGGCCGGCGGCGGCCTGGGCCGCACGCCGATCCTGGGCACGATCATCAAGGACGACCTGCCGTGGCAGCACATGCTGTCCTATGTCGAGTCGGCCATCCGCGTGTACAACCGCTATGGCCGCCGCGACAACAAGTACAAGGCGCGCATCAAGATCCTGGTGAAGGCCATCGGCGCGGAGAAGTTCGCGCAGGAAGTCGAGGAAGAGTGGCAGCACAGCAAGGACGGCCCGGCCACGCTGACGCAGGCCGAGTTCGACCGCGTGGCGCAGTACTTCACGCCGCCCGCCTATGAAAAGCTGGCCGACACCGATGCGTCGTACGAGAACCACCTGCTGGAAGACAAGGCCTTTGCGCGCTGGGTCAGCCGCAACGTGCACGGCCACAAGGTGCCGGGCTACGCCGCGGTGACGCTGTCGACGAAGCCGGGCTTGGCCTCGCCCCCGGGGGACGCCACCGACGTGCAGATCGAAGCCGTGGCCGACCTGGCCGACCAGTTCGGCTTCGGCGAGCTGCGCGTCGCGCACGAGCAGAATCTGATCCTGCCGGACGTGAAGAAGCAGGACCTGTACGCGCTGTGGCAACTGGCGAAGAAGGCCGGCCTGGCCACCCCGAACATCGGCCTGCTGACCGACATCATCGCCTGCCCGGGCGGCGACTTCTGCTCGCTGGCCAACGCCAAGTCGATTCCCATCGCGCAGGCGATCCAGGAGCGTTTCGACGACCTGGACTACGTCTATGACCTGGGCGAGATCTCGCTGAACATCTCGGGTTGCATCAACGCCTGCGGCCACCACCACGTCGGCAATATCGGCGTGCTGGGCGTCGACAAGGATGGTTCGGAGTGGTACCAGGTCACGCTGGGCGGCGCCCAGGGCAACCAGACCGCACTGGGCAAGGTGATCGGCCCGTCGTTCAGCGCCGAGGAAATGCCCGAGGTGGTGAGCCGCATCATCGACACCTTTGTGGCCAACCGCATCGAAGACGAACGCTTTATCGAAACCCTGTCCCGCATCGGCATCGCCCCGTTCAAGGAGCGCGTTTATGCCGACAAGCAGCCGCGCGAGCGCGCTGAAGCCTGAGGACCGGAGACTGAACATGGCAAAGATCATTCAACTGCAACAGGACGGCGCTACCGTCGCCCCCGTCATCGTCGATGACGCCTGGACCGTGCTGCGCGGCACCGCCGAGCAGCCGCTGACCGACGAGCAGATCGCCGCGGCCGTGCAAAGCCAGGACGCGGTGCTGTTCCCGCTGTCGGTGTTCAAGGCCAACGAAGCGCTGCTGGCCGGCCGCGACGCGGCCCGCACCGGCGTGTGGCTGGCCCCGGAAGACGAGCCGGGCGATGCCGAGGCGTACTTCGCGCGCGTGGCGCTGGTGGCGGTGGACTTCCCGGTGTTCCGCGATGGCCGCGGCTTTTCCACGGCCTACCTGCTGCGCACCCGCTACCACTGGAAGGGCCAGCTGCGCGCCATCGGCGACGTGCTGCGCGACCAGCTCAACTTCATGAAGCGCTGCGGCTTCGATGCCTTCGCGGTGCGCGCCGACAAGAACATCGACGACGCCATCAAGGGCTTCACCGAGTTCACCGTGACCTACCAGGCTTCGGTGGATGAGCCGCTGCCGCTGTTCCGCCGCGCGCGCACCGAAGGTGGTGCCGTGCAGTCGAAGGAAACGGCATGAGCACGGTGCTGAGCGAAATCGCGGTGGTCGAAGCCGGCGCGGTGTCGGGACTGCGGCCGCCCGCGCTGTGGGTGGCGCCGGAATACACCGGCAGCATCGAAGCGCTGGCGCAGAAGGAACGCGAACTGGGCGAGCGCCTGGCCGGCATCGCCGCGCGCTTCTTCCGCGCGCGCTTTGCCTCGAGCCTGGCGGCCGAGGACATGGTGCTGACCGATGCGATCCTGCGCGGCACCGAAGCCGTGCGCGCCGGCATCCGCGTGTTCACGCTGCAGACCGGGCGCCTGCACGCCGAGACGCTGGCGGTGCTGGATAAGGTGCAGTCGCACTACGGCTATAGCATCGAGCAGTTCACGCCGGACGCCGAGGCCGTTGAGAACTACCTGAAGAAGAATGGCCTGAACGGCTTCTACGACAGCATCGACCTGCGCAAGGAATGCTGCGGCATCCGCAAGGTCGAGCCGCTCAACCGCGCGTTGTCGCACGCCGACGCCTGGATGACCGGCCAGCGCCGCGAGCAGGCCGTGACGCGCGCCGAGCTGCCGTTCGAGGAAATGGACGAGGCCCGCGGCATCCCCAAATTCAACCCGCTGGCGGACTGGAGCGAGGCTGAAGTGTGGGCCTACCTGAAGCGCCACAACGTGCCCATCAACGACCTGCACGCCAAGGGCTACCCGAGCATCGGCTGCGAGCCGTGTACGCGTGCCGTGCGCGCGGGCGAGGATGTCCGTGCGGGACGTTGGTGGTGGGAGAGCAAGGACTCGAAAGAGTGCGGGCTTCACGAACAGAACATCAAGCATTGAGGCCGGGTACAAAAATGGGCATCATGAACGACATCGCAGAAGCAGGGTTGACGCAAACGAGCAGCGTGGCGCACCTGTTGCAAGTACAGAACGATCACCTCGACCGCCTGGAGGCGGAGTCGATCTACATCATCCGCGAGGTGGTGGCCGAGTGCCGCAACCCGGCGCTGCTGTTCTCGGGCGGCAAGGACTCGATCGTGATGCTGCACCTGGCGCTGAAGGCGTTCCGCCTTGGCGACCGCAAGATCGAGCTGCCGTTCCCGCTCGTGCATATTGACACCGGCCACAACTATCCGGAAGTGATCGCCTTCCGCGACCAGCGTGTGGCTGAGTTGGGCGCACGCCTGGTGGTGGGCCATGTCGAGGACTCGATCAAGCGCGGCACCGTGCGCCTGCGCAAGGAAACCGATTCGCGCAACGCGGCCCAGGCCGTGACGCTGCTGGAAACCATCGGCGAGCACCAGTTCGACGCGCTGATGGGCGGTGCCCGCCGCGACGAAGAGAAGGCCCGCGCCAAGGAGCGCATCTTCTCGTTCCGCGACGAGTTCGGCCAGTGGGACCCGAAGGCCCAGCGCCCCGAGCTGTGGAGCCTGTACAACGCCCGCATGGCGCAGGGCGAGCAGATGCGCGTGTTCCCGATCTCGAACTGGACCGAGCTGGACGTGTGGCAGTACATCGCCCGCGAAAAGCTGGCGCTGCCGCCGATCTACTATTCGCACCAGCGCGAAGTGGTGCGCAAGAACGGCCTGCTGGTGCCGGTCACGCCGATCACGCCCAAGCAGGACGGCGACGTCAGCGAAGTGCTGTCGGTGCGCTTCCGTACCGTCGGCGACATCAGCTGCACCTGCCCGGTGGCCAGCGTTGCCGATTCGCCGGAAGCGATCATCGCCGAGACCGCGGTGACCGAGATCACCGAGCGCGGCGCCACCCGCATGGACGACCAGACCAGCGAAGCCTCGATGGAACGCCGGAAGAAAGAAGGCTACTTCTGATCCCGGACGCAGCAAAGGAATTCAACATGACTCACCAAGCAACTCATCAAGGCCTGCTGCGCTTCATCACCGCGGGCTCCGTCGACGACGGCAAGAGCACGCTGATCGGCCGCCTGCTGTATGACAGCAAGGCCGTGCTGTCCGACCAGCTGACCGCGCTGGCCAACGCCAAGAACAAGCGTACCGCCGGCGAGCAGATCGACTTCTCGCTGCTGACCGACGGCCTGGAAGCCGAGCGCGAGCAGGGCATCACCATCGACGTGGCCTACCGCTACTTCTCGACCGCGCGCCGCAAGTTCATCATCGCGGATACCCCGGGCCACGAGCAGTACACCCGCAATATGGTCACCGGCGCCTCGACCGCGGACGCGGCCATCGTGCTGGTCGATGCCACGCGCGTCACCGTCACCAACGGCCGTGCCGAGCTGCTGGCGCAGACCAAGCGCCACTCGGCGATCCTGAAGCTGCTGGAGATCCGGCACGTGATCGTGGCCATCAACAAGATGGACCTGGTCGACTACAGCGAACAGCGCTTCAACGAGATCCGCACCGCCTACACCGAACTGGCCGCCCAGCTCGGCCTGAAGGACGTGCGCTACGTGCCGGTGTCGGCGCTGCGCGGCGACAACATCGTGCACGAGAGCGATGCCATGGCCTGGTACCAGGGCGAGCCGCTGCTGCCGCTGCTTGAAGAACTGCCGGTGGAAGAAGCCGCGCCCGAGGATGACGCCGCGCTGCGTTTCCCGGTGCAGCTGGTGATCCGCCAGGACGGTTCGCAGTCGGACGACTTCCGCGGCTATGCGGGCCGCATCGAAGCCGGCACCGTGCGCGTGGGCCAGAAGCTGCGCGTGCTGCCCGCCAACCGCGAGGCCGTGGTGGCCGAAGTGCTGACGCCCAACGGCGCCGCCGAATCCGCCAATGTCGGCGACACGGTCACCGTGCGCCTGTCCGAGGACGTCGATGTATCACGCGGTGACATGTTCGTCGCCGCCGATGCCGCCACTGCGCCGGCCAAGAAGCTGCAGGCCGACCTGTGCTGGTTCGACGACGAATCGCTGAACCCGGCGCGCAAGTACGTGCTCAAGCACACCACGGCCAGCGTGTTCGCGCGCGTGTCGGCGGTGGACCGCGTGCTGGACGTGCACACCCTGTCGCACGAGACCGGCCGTCACGATATCCGCCTGAACGACATCGGTTCGGTGCAGATCTCGCTGCAGAAGCCGATTGTGTGCGATGCCTATGGCGACAACCCGGCAACGGGCGCCTTCGTGCTGATCGACGAAGCGACCAACCACACCGTGGCCGCGGGCATGATCCGTGCGTTCTCCTGATCGGTAACGACGGGAAAGGGACCGGATATGAACAAGCAGGCGCAGAAGACTTACGGCAAGGTGTTCCTCATCGGGGCAGGCCCCGGTGCGGCAGACCTCATTACGGTGCGTGGTGCACGGCTTTTGGGCGAAGCCCAGGTGGTGCTGCACGATGCACTGGTAGCGCCGGAGATGCTGGCCTGGTGTCCGCAGGCCGAGCTGGTCGAGGTGGGCAAGCGCTGCGGGCAGCGTTCCACCGCGCAGCTGTTCATCAACCGGCAGATCGTCGATCTGGCCAGCAAGTACGAACGCGTGGTGCGCCTGAAGGGCGGCGATCCGATGCTGTTCGGGCGTGCCGACGAGGAGCTGCAGGCGCTGGAAGCGGCCGGCATCGAGTATGAAGTGGTGCCTGGCATCACTGCGGCGCTGGCGGCCGCTTCGGCGATCGGCAAGCCGCTGACCAAGCGGGGTGTGTCGCGCAGCGTGGCGTTTGCCACGCAGGCGAAGGCTGCGGATGGCGAGGGCTCGGCCGATATCGAAGCCGCGGTCAAGGCCGATACGCTGGTCTACTACATGGGCCGCGACCAGGCGGCGTCGATTGCCGCGCAGCTGATCGCGCATGGCAAGCCGGCGTCCACGCCGGCGTGGGTGGTGGAAGCCGCCAGCACGCCGCGGCAGCGTAGTCGTGAATTCACGCTGGGCCGGATGGCGGCGGGCGAGGCCGCTGCCTGGATCGATCCGGTGCAGCCGAGCCTGCTGATGATCGGGGCGGCGCTGGCTGCGCGGGCTACCGAAACGCCGCGCGAAGGCGTGGACGAAACCGTCGTGCAGGCGTCGCGCGCTGCCTGACCGCGCTCCGCGCCACTAGAAACAAAGCCCTGTACCGGCATGCCGGTACAGGGCTTTTGTCATCGGGGACCACGTTTCTGCTCAGGGCTGGCCGCTTGCAGGCATTGAGGCAACGCAGTACGCCGCCATCGCATCCAGCACCGCATCGGCCTCGCCTGCTGCCGTCGCGCAATGGATGCGCAGCCCGGGATGCGCTTGCCGGCATTGGTCGAGCAAGGCCGGCAGGTCGCGCCGCAGGTGGCCGCCCTGGCCCAGGAACACCGGCACCACGGTGGCGTCGGACACGCCGCGCGCTGCCAGGTCGGCGAGCGCGTCGGGCAGCGCGGGCGTCATCAGTTCCAGGAACGCCAGCCGCACCTCGCACCCGGGCAGGGCAGCGGCCACCTTTTGCTGCAGGCGGTCGAACGGCTCGCGCCAGCGCGCATCGCGCGCGCCATGCGCGAACAGGACCAGGGCCCGGGTGGGTGCGGTCATGGCAGCCCGTCCCTCAATGCCGATCCACCCACCGCAGCGCCAGCAGCGCCACCATCAGGTAGAGCGTGCCTGGCACCAGCGCCGAGATAATCGGCGGCCACGTATGCAGCAGCCCCACGTGCGAGAACAGCGTGTTCGACAAGTGGAACGACAGCCCCAGCATGATGCCCCCGAACACCTTCACGCCGACCGCGCCGGCACGCGCGTGCAGGTAGGCGAAGGGCAGGGCCAGCGCCACCATCACGAACAGCGTCAGCGGGTAGATCACCTTCTTCCAGAAGGCGATCTCATAGCGCTGCGTGTCCTGCTTGTTGTCGCGCAGGTGGCGGATATAGCGGAACAGGTCCAGCGTCGACATCCGCTCAGGCGTCACCAGCAGCACCGACAGGATCTGCGGCGTCAGCTCGGAATGCATGGTCACGCGCGGGAACTTGATCTGCTCGGCGCGGAAGTCCGGGGCCAGCGCATCGCGTGCCGGCTTCGCCCCCTGTGCCGCGGGCGCCAGCTCGATGAAGCGGGTCTCGTTGACGCCCTGCAGTTCCCACAACTGGCCACCCTGGTAGCGCCCCTCCTGCGCCACGCGGATCACGCGCAGGCGGTATTGCGGGTCGAACTCGTACATGGTGATGCCGGTGATGGTCTGGTCCGGCCGCAACCCCGCCACGTTGACGAAGCGGGTGATCTCGCCGCCGCCGGTGGCGCCATCCTTGTCGCGGTCCTTGACCCAGACGCCCGAACGGAAGCCCGACGACACGGTTGCGCCGATTGCCTCGAGCTTGATCTTCTGCGCGTACTGCTCGGCGCGGGGGCCAATGAATTCGCCGAAGATAAAGGTCACGATGGCCAGCGGCACCGCCAGCTTGAACAGCGAGAACAGCGCCTGGCGCGTGTTCAGGCCGGCCACGCGGAAGATGGTGTACTCGGACTGGCTGGCCAGCTGCGAGAACACGTAGATCGCGCTGATCAGCACCGCGATCGGCAGCACTTCGTACACCCGCGTGGGCGCCTGCAGCAGGACGTGGAACAGCGCGATCAGCGAGGTGTACTGGCCGCTGACGCTCTCCAGCTCACTGAGCATGTCGAAGAACACGAACAGCGACAGCACCGCGAACAGGATGAAGGCGAACACGCCATAGACCAGGCGGCCGAAATAGCGTTCATAGACGCGCAGGATCCTCATGCCTGGCCTCCAGTGGCCGCGGCAGCGCGCCTGCGCAGGCCGAACACGGCCCGCCAGCCGCCCAGGCTGCGGTTCTGGCGGTAGCGGAACAGCAGCAGCGCCCCCACGAACACCACCAGGTGGATCGGCCACCACGCCAGCCAGAACGGGATCGCGCCCGAGCGCACCCAGGACTGCGACAGGTTGATCAGGTTGCTGTAGGTCAGGTAGATCAGCACGGCGAACACCAGCGGCGTGTAGCGGCCCAGGCGCGGGTTCACGTAGGCCAGCGGGATCGCGATCATGACGAAGTTGAAGGCCAGGATCGGCAGCGAGATGCGCCACACCAGCTCGCCCAGGTTTTCACGCGTGGGGTTGCGGATCAGGTCGATGGTGTCGCGGCTCTTGGGCGGCTGGTCGGCCTCGGACTCGGGTGGCTTGTTGTCCACCTTGACCGCGTAGCGTTCAAATTCAACGATGCGGTAGTCGATCTGGCCGGGCGTGCCCGAGTAGCGGCGGCCGTTTTCCATCACCACCAGGCGGTCGCCGTTGGGCATGGTCTCGAACTTGCCCTGGTGCGCCAGCGCCACGCCGATCTTGTTGGCCTCGGAGTTGGCGACGAAGACATTGCGCGCATACTTCATGTCGGCGTCCATGCCCTCGATGAACAGCACGTAGTTGGCCTTGGCCGGCTCGATAAAGCGCCCCGCGGCAATCATCGACATCACGCCGCGCTGCTCGAAGCGGTCGCGGAACAGCGCGCTCTGCTGGTTGGCCCAGGGCCAGGCAAACATGCCCAGCAGCAGCGCCAGCACGACGAAGGGTGCCGCGAACTGCAGCACCGGCTTGACCAGGTCGCGCAGCGAGATGCCGGCCGAGAACCACACCACCATCTCCGAGTCCTTGTACCAGCGCGTCAGCACGATCAGGGTGGAAATGAAGAGCGTGGCCGACAGCAGGATCGACAGGTAGCCGATGGTGGCCAGGCCGATCAGCATCAGCACGTCGTTGGGGCTGGCCTTGCCGTTGGCGGCCATCCCCAGGATGCGGATCACGAGCGACGTGAGCATGAAGGTCAGCATCACCAGGAACACCGCCCCGGCGGTGTAGGCGAGCTCGCGTCGCAGGGCTTGTTGAAGGATCATGCGGGT
>JACXTT010011061.1_pt1 | contig 12103 bp, 10 predicted proteins | sample 9270951 | NCBI WGS metagenome assembly JACXTT01 (sample SAMN15532306, study PRJNA645909) | rock metagenome | isolation source: weathered quartz diorite | place: Puerto Rico | collected 2017-06-21 | reverse complement strand
CGCCTCCACGTTCGGCGTCGAGGTGACGTCCGCACCGATCATGTCGATCACGGTGCCGCCCGATCGCTGGGAGGAGCTTGGCCGCTTCGCGAAAGAGACGGTTGGCTGCCGCTTCTTTTCGTTTCTCACCGCCGTGGACTGGAAGGAGCAGGGGCTCGAAGTTGTCGCGAAGGTTGACAACCTGGACGATAACGCCGCGCTGTTGCTCAAGACGCGACTCGGTCCCGGCGTGACGACCTGCGCGTCGCTCATGCCGGTCTACCGTGGCGCGGACTGGATGGAGCGCGAGTGCTTCGACATGTTCGGCATCCGCTTCGAAAACCATCCCGACCTGCGGCGCATCCTGCTCGACGACGCGTGGGAGGGTCACCCGCTGCTCAAGTCGTACGCGGTCGATACGCCGCACCCTCCGTATAGGTAAGGACGCGCCTGATGCTGGATGAATCAACCGTCTCGCGCGTTGAAATGGACTGGTCGGGCCCCGAGCGCCTGACCATGAACATGGGGCCGCAGCACCCATCGGCCCATGGCGTGTTCCGCGCAATCGTGACGCTTGAAGGGGAGACCGTCGTCGCCGTCGATGCCGTCATCGGGTATCTCCACCGCTGCCACGAAAAGCTGTCGGAGACGCTGACCTACGCGCAGTATCCGAGCATCGCGTCGAAGACCGACTACGTCGCCGCGATGACGAGCGAGTTTGCCTACGTGCTCGCCGCGGAAGAGATCGGCAAGATCGAGGTTCCGAAGCGCGCGCAGTATTTGCGGGTTATCTGCGCCGAGCTCCAGCGCATCGCCTCGCACCTGCTCTGGCTCGGGACGTGGTGCATGGACATGGGCGGCGCGCTCGGCGGCGGCGCGACGATCTTTCTCTACTGCATCCGCGAACGGGAGCTGATCCTCGACCTGTTCGAAGCGCTCGTCGGCGCACGTCTTCTCTACGGATTCTTTCAGGTAGGCGGTACGCGCTACGACATTCCCGACGGCTGGGCGCAGACGTGCCGCGAGACGATCGAAGTGATCGACAGCCGGGTCGACGAATATCTGCAGATGCTCGAGCAGAACGCGTTCTTTCTCGCGCGCGCGAAGGGGGTCGGCATCGTCTCGCGCGAGCTGGCGGAGGACGTCGGCATCGCGGGCCCGCTGCTCCGCGGATCCGGGGTCAACTGGGATCTTCGGCGTAACGCGCCGTACTCCTCGTACCAGGATTTCGACTTCCGCGTTCCGATCGAGACCGATGGCGATTGTTACGCGCGGTATCGCGTGCGGATGGCCGAGTTTCGCCAGTCGATCGCGATTATCCGGCAGGCACTCAACAAGCTGCCGGCCGGCCCGATCTCATCGCGCCCCGCCTTGAAATCGGTCGCGCAGATCAGGATCCCGAAGGGGGAGGCGTACGCACGGGTCGAGGGGCCGCGCGGTGAGGTAGGCAGCTACATGATTTCCGACGGCAGCGCGAAACCGTACCGCATGAAGTGGCGAGGCGCCTCGTTCTCGAACCTCGCGATTCTGCCGCACATCATTCCCGGACATAAGGTGGCCGACGTCGTTGCGATCATGGGCTCGGTCGATCCGGTGTTCGGAGAGGTCGACCGATGATGGCGTCGATCCCGTCCTGGGTGACCGTTCTCATCGCGCCGTTCATCGTGCTCAACGTCGTGATCGTCATGGTCACCTACGTCACGCTGCTCGAGCGGAAGTTCGCGGCGCGCATGCAGTCGCGCATCGGGCCGTACCGCGTCGGCCCGCACGGGCTGTTGCAGCCGATTGCCGACGCCTTGAAGCTGATGATGAAGGAAGACGTCGTGCCGACGGCAGCCGACCGGCGCATCTACAACCTCGCGCCGATCGTGTTCCTCATCCCGTGCATGTTGATTTTCGCCACCATCCCGTTTGCGCCGGGGCTGGGGGTCGCCGACGTCAACATCGGGATCCTGTTTTTCCTCGCGGTCTCCGCGATGGAAATCGTCGGGCTGTTCATGGCCGGCTGGGGCTCGAATAACAAATACGCGCTGCTGTCCGCAATGCGCGCGGTGAATCAGATCATCTCCTACGATCTGCCGTTCATCTTCTCGGCGCTCGTGCCCGTGGTGCTCGCGGGTTCGCTGAAGATGTCCGACATCGCCGCCGTGCAGCAGGGCAGCCTGTTGAAGTGGTTCATCTTCTATCCGGTGATCGGCCAGCTCGCCTTCATCATGTTCATCGTCTCGACCCTGGCGGCCGAGAACCGAGTGCCTTTCGACATTCTCGAAGCCGAATCGGAGCTGGTCGCCGGCTTCCGCGTCGAGTACTCGGGGATGAAGTTCGCCCTGATTCAGCTCGGCGAGTACGCGCACATGATTGGCTCGTCGTTTCTCGGCGCGCTGCTGTTCCTCGGCGCGTGGTCGGGTCCCGGTCCCGAGTACCTCGGGCCGATCTGGTTCCTGCTCAAAGCGATGTTCGTCTTCCTCCTCGTGACGTGGATCCGCTGGAGCTTCGTTCGCATTCGCGTCGATCAAATCCTGGCGCTCTCCTGGAAAGCGCTCCTGCCCGCCACCCTGGCGCTGCTGATGGGGACGGCGATCGTCGTTGTCTGGAGGACCAGTGCGGGAATCTAGCCGTGTAGGGGCGGGTCTTCAGACCCGCCCATATGAGGGTACGGAGATCATCACCATCGTCCGCGCCGTGCTGCGCGCGATGGGCGCCACGTTGAAGAACCTGTTCCGCAAGCCCGTGACGGTGCACTATCCGGACAAGGAGCGCCCGTATCCGAGCCGCTACCGGGGGCTGCTCGCGCTGACCTACGACAAGGAAACCGGCGAGGAGAACTGCATCGGCTGCCGCCTGTGTGAGTACGTCTGTCCGCCCGCGGTGATCAAGGTCGAGATGTTGAAGGCCGAGAAGCGGAACTACGCCAAGACGTTCACGTTGGAACTGTACGCCTGCGAGTTCTGTGAGCTGTGCGTGCAGGTCTGCCCGACCGACGCCATCGTGATGATGAAGTCGTTCGACATGCCGACCGCCGATCGCCGCGAGATGCTGCTCGACAAGGATCGCCTCCATGTGATCGGGCTGCAGTACGAGCAGTCGTGGGCGACGGGGAACCGCTTGCGGGATATGCAGACACCTCCCAAAGCGGCACCGGCGCACAAACCGGCTGAACCAAAGGTGGAGGCCGGGGTATGACCGAGCAGATCACGTTCGCCGCTCTCTCGGTTGTTCTCGTCGGCTCGGCCCTCGCCGTCGTGCTGTCGAAGAACCTCTTTCACGCCGTGCTCTGGCTGGCGCTCGCGCTCACCGGGACCGCCGGCGTCTTCCTGCTCCTCGATGCCGAATTCCTCGCCGCTGTGCAGCTGCTGCTGTACGCGGGCGGGATCATCACGATCGTGGTCTTCGCGATCGTCGTAACGGAGCGTCTGATCGGCGAGCGTCTCACGCAGACGAACATGCGAATCGGCGGCGCCGCGCTCGTCTCCGTCGTCTTGCTCGGCTTCATCGTGGCCGTGGTCGGCAGGCATGCGCTTCCCGCGTCTCGTCCCGAGATGCCTGGTGATCTCACGCGCCTGATTGGCGAGACCGTGCTCACGCGCTACGTGCTTCCGTTCGAGCTGCTTGCCGTCCTGATGCTTGCAGGGATGCTTGGGGCGATCTACTTCGCAAGGCCGGAAGACTGATGGGGCTGCAGCCTTATCTCATTCTGGCGGCGACCGTGTTTTCGATTGGGTTGTTCGGCGTGATGACGCGCCGCAACACCATCGGCATCCTGCTCGGCATCGAGCTGATGATGAACGCCGTCAACATCAACCTGGTCGCGTTCAGCCGGTACACCGCCGCGGCGTCCGGGATGATTTTCACCGTCTTCACCATCTGCATCACCGTGACCGAGGCCGCGCTCGGTCTCGCCATCGTCATTCTTCTATTCCGCGTCCGCCGTACGGTCATGGCGGATCACCTGGATCTGCTCAAGGGATGATTTCAAATCCGGCTGCTCTCGCGCTCGCGGCGTGGCTGCTGCCCGCGCTGTCGTTCCTCGTGCTCGCCATCGTCTTTCCACTGCGTCGTCTGGGAAAGCCGGCCGCGTGGTTCTCGACGCTGTGCGCCGCCGCCGCCGTCGTCTCAGCGTTCCTCGCCTGGAACATTGCATCGGCGGCAGCCGAGCCGCTCCGCATCGTATGGCCGTGGCTCCCCTCAGGCGGCGCAACGATCGCGGACGTCGGCGTTCTGGTCGATGCGCAGTCCAGTGTCATGTTGTGTCTGGTCACGCTCGTCTCGTTCCTCGTGCAGTTCTACTCGCTCGGATACCTGCACGACGAGCCGGCGCCGTCGCTGGGGCGCTACTACGCATACCAGTCGTTGTTTGCGTTCTCGATGATCGGCCTCGCGCTTGCGCCGAATCTCCTTCAGCTGTTCATGTGCTGGGAGCTGGTGGGTCTCTGTTCGTACCTGCTGATCGGCTACTGGTACCAGCGGCCTTCCGCGGCACGGGCGGCGGTAAAGGCGTTCTGGATCACCAAGGCAGGCGACGTCGGTTTTCTGATCGGGATCGTGATGCTGTGGCGGTTGACCAGCACCTTTGATCTGCAGCAACTGCGCATGATGGCGGCGTCGGGGGCCATTCCGGTTGCTGGCCTTTCGATCATTACGTTTGCCATCTACATGGGTGCGATGGGCAAGTCGGCGCAGTTCCCATTCCACGTCTGGTTGCCCGACGCGATGGAAGGGCCAACGCCGGTCTCAGCGCTGATTCATGCGGCCACGATGGTCACCGCCGGTGTGTATCTGCTGGTCAGAACGGACTGGCTGTTTGCGCTGACGCCGAACGTGCTGACGATCGTCGCGTGGGTCGGCGCCTTCACAGCGCTGCTGGCCGCGGTGCTGGCATGCGTGCAGGACGATATCAAACGCGTGCTGGCGTACTCGACGGTGTCGCAGCTTGGTTACATGATGACCGCCATCGGCGCCGGAGTCGCTGCTGCCGGCTTCTTCCACCTGCTGACGCACGGCTTGTTCAAGGCGCTGCTCTTCCTCGGCGCGGGCGCCGTCATTCACGCCGTCGGCAGCAACGATCTGCCGCGGATGGGCGGCCTCGCGCGCAGAATGCCGCAGACCGCGCTGCTCTTCGTGGTCGGCACGATGTCGCTTGCGGGCATCCCCTTCTTCGGCGGGTTCTTGTCGAAGGAAGAGATTCTCGGCGCGGTGTGGATGGGCGGACTGCCTGGCCCGTTCGCGCTGCTCATGCTGGTGGCGTTCCTTACGGCTTTCTACATGTTCCGCGTGGTCTTCCTCGCGTTCTTTGGAGTTGCTGCGCCGGTGGTTGCGCACGCCCACGTCGGTCATGGGCCTTCGGTAGGTCGGGTCGTTTCCGACCCGGCTCACGGTGGCCGGGTCGTTGCCGACCCGGCGAGCACACCTCCGCGTGTCTCGCACGCCCATTTGCATAACGAAGCGGTTGTTGAAGGGTCCCATGTCGATGAAGTTCCGCATGCCCACGAGCCACCCGCGACGATGCTGCTGCCGCTTTGGGTCCTGGCGCTGATGACGATGGCCGTCGGCGTGTATACGACGGTTGGCGGCGCAGCGACGGCAGGATTCTTTCTCGGCGGCGAACACGCGGCCGCCAATGCGGAGACGGCATTGCCTCCAGGGTGGCTGACGCCCGCCGCCGTGGGCGCCGGCCTCGCGGGAATCCTCCTCGCGTGGCTCACGTACCAGAAACGGGCAATCAATGCGAGCAGCCTCGCGGCAGCGTTTGGACCGATTCGATCCGCGGCGATCCGGAAGTTCTGGATTGACGACTTGTTCGAGGCGATCTACGGCGTCATCCTTCTCGGCTTCTCGCGCATCGTCGGCTGGATCGATCGCTACATCGTTGACGGCGTGCTGAACCTGCTGAGCGACTGGACCGTGCAGGCCGGCGACGAGCTGCGCGGTATTCAGACCGGGAAGCCGCAGGACTACGTGTACGGTGTGGCGACCGGCGTGCTGGTATTGGTCCTTCTCATGAGGCTGGTGTTCTGATGAGAGGCCTGCCGCTGCTCTCGATCATGACGTGGGCGCCTTTTGTGAGCGCCATCATCATCATGTTCTTCGCGCGCCATCGTCCGCTGCTGGTGCGGTTGACGGCGCTGGCCGGTGCGTCCGTGTCGCTGATTGCGTCGCTGCTCGTGTACTACGCGTACGATCGCGGCGCCGCAGGCTTTCAGTTTCAGGAACAGCTCTCGCTGGTGCCGTCGCTCGGCATCAACTACATCCTCGCCATCGACGGGATGAGCGCGCTGCTCGCGCTGCTCACCTCGATCATCATCTTCGGCGGCGTCTTCGCATCGTGGACCGTCAAGGAGCGGGGCCAGGAGTTTTACGCACTGCTGCTGCTCCTGGTAACCGGCGTGTACGGCGTATTCGTATCGCTCGATCTGTTCGTCTTTTTCCTCTTCTACGAAATCGCGGTCCTGCCGATGTATCTGCTCATTGGCATCTGGGGCTCGTCAGGTTTCGTCAAGCCACAGGGGATTTTCGGAACGGCGATGGGGCGCACCGGCGTGGGCACGAAGGAATACGCCGCGATGAAGCTGACGCTGTATCTGCTCTTCGGGTCTGCGTTCATCCTCGTCGGCATTCTCGCGCTCTACGCCGAAGGCGGCCACACGTTCAACTTCCTCGCACTGCAGCAGATGCAGTTCGATCCGACCGTGCAGAAGTGGGTCTTCCTCGCCTTCTACGTCGGGTTCGGGATTCTCGCGGGCATCTGGCCGCTGCACACCTGGTCACCTGACGGGCATGCGTCGGCGCCGACTGCCGTTTCGATGCTCCATGCGGGCGTGCTGATGAAGCTCGGTGCCTACGGCGTCGTGCGCCTCGGCATCGGCCTGCTGCCCGACGCGACTGTGTACTGGGCGCTGCTGGTCGGCACCATTGCCTGCATCAACATCGTCTACGGCGCGCTGAGCGCGATGGCGCAGACCGATCTCAAGTACGTGATTGCGTATTCCTCGGTGTCGCACATGGGGGTCGTGATGCTTGGCGCCGCGACGCTGACCGTCGCGGGCCTGAACGGATCCGTGTTCCAGATGTTCGCGCACGGCATCATGACCGGCCTTTTCTTCGCGCTCGTCGGCCTCGTGTACGAGAAGGCGCATTCCCGCGCGATCTTCGCGATGGGTGGCTTCGGCACGATGATGCCGGGCATTGCGACGGCGTTTACGATTGCCGGCCTCTCGTCATTAGGGTTGCCGGCGACCGCCGGTTTCGTCGCCGAGTTCCTGACGTTCCTCGGCGCCTGGAGCTCCGCGCATCCGTGGTGGCTGTTTCCGGGTGTCCTCGGCGCATTCCTCACCGCTGTTTACGTGCTTCGGGTGACGAAGCAGATTTTCTGGAGCACGCGAAGTCCGGATCCGCACGTCGCGCATTTGCCTGATGCGCAGGGGCCGGAATGGGCTGCGCTCGGCATCCTGGTTGCGACGCTGGTTATCTTCGGCGTCGCGCCATCGATTGCGGTCGGCACTATCGATACGGCGACATCGCCGCTCATCGCGAGCCTGCCGAAGGTCGCGAACGCCATCGTGGGGGTCGTCCGATGAGGTTCGATGTCGGCCTGGCGATGGTTCCGGAGATCGCGCTCTTCGTCCTCGCGGTGCTCGTCCTGTGCATCGGGCTCGTTCGTCGAGGCGACTCCAGCCACGTGATTGGGTGGGTCACGCTGATCGGCCTGCTGGCGACGTTTGGTCTGACGTTTCTCACGCACGAAGGTCAATCGTTGTTCGGCGGTTCATTCGTCAACGACACCCTCGCGATTTTCTCGAAGAAGTTGTTTGTCGGCGCAGCGGCGCTGAGCGTGCTGGCATCGCTCACGCTTCGGCAGGGCAGCTTCGTCCGGCGTGCCGCCGAGTATCACTTCGTCCTGACTGCGTCGGTGCTCGGTATGCTGGTGCTCGCGTCAGCCCGCGAGCTGATCCTGCTGTTTGTCGCCTTCGAGCTGATGTCGATCCCGCTCTACGTCCTGACCGGCTTCGTCAAGCGCGCGGAAGCAGCACCTGAAGCAGCCCTGAAGTTCTTCCTCGTCGGCACCGCCTCGTCTGCCGTCATCGTTTACGGCATGTCGTTCATCTTCGGCGTCACCGGAAGCACGGAGCTGGCTGCGATTCCAGGTGCGCTGGCGACCAACGATCCGATGATGCTGCTCGGGATGACGCTGCTGCTGGCCGGCCTCGGCTTCAAGATCGCCGCGTTCCCGTTCCACATGTGGGCGCCCGATACCTACGAGGCGGCGAGCACCCCATTTGTTGCATGGCTTGCCGTTGCGCCGAAGGCAGCCGGGTTCATCGCCATCATCCGGCTCTATGTGGAAGGGGTTGGTGCCGCGGCGCTCGTCTGGATGCCGGTGGTGGCGGCGGTGGCCGGCATGACGATCATCACGGGCAACCTGATGGCCATCCCGCAGCACAACATCAAGCGACTCCTGGCCTATTCGGGCATCGCACACATCGGCTACATGCTGGTGGGCCTTGCGGCGCTGACGACCACTGGCATTGCGATGGTCCTTTTCTATCTCGTCGCCTATCTGTTTGGAAACATGGGCGCCTTCTTCGTGGTCGAAGCGGTGGCGCGGTCGGAAAACTCGGAAGAAATCGACGCGTACAAGGGCCTTGCGCAGCGCTCACCGCTGCTTGCGCTGGCGATGCTGGTCTTCCTTCTTTCGCTCGGCGGCATTCCGTTCGTCGCCGGCTTCTGGGCGAAGCTGTATGTCTTTCTCGCGGCGATCGATCGCGGGATGTATGGCCTGGTGTTTCTCGGAGCCGTGTTGACCGTCGTCGCGCTTTATTACTACCTGCTTGTTGCACGACGTATGTACATCGAGGCGCCTGTGCGCACCGGCCGCATACACGTGTCCCCGCTTCTCGGTCTTGCGATTCTCATCTGCATCGTGGGCGTAGTCGGCATCGGCGCGTGGCCGGCTCCCTGGGTGAACGCGACCCAACGCGCCGCCGCGAGCGTCTTCGCCGCACCGGCTGCGTCGGCGAAATAGCTCGTAGAACGCGTACGACCTTTCGCACCTAGCACCGCTCGCACCCGTTGCACCCTTCGCACCTCTCGCACCGATCAGGCTAGGATCCGCGCATCAACTCTGAGATGGAAAACGACACCACGATGCAATCGCTCTGGATTGGGGAGCGGTTATCGAAACTCGAGCTGTTGTCCCTGCAATCGTTCCTTGCGAACGGGCATGAATGCCATCTGTACGTCTATTCAGACGTGGGCGAAGTACCGAAGGGAGTCGTCCTCAAGGATGCCGCATCGATCATTCCGCGAGACTTCGTCTACACGACCAAAGGTTCACTGTCGATCTTTTCGGATTGGTTCCGAAACGAGCTCTTGTTCGCTCGCGGCGGGTACTGGGTTGACCTGGATGTCGTGTGCCTGAGGCCGCTGGCTTTTGAAGATCCGATTGTGATCGGCAAAGAAGATTGCTCGAAGGCCAATCCTGCTGTGATGCGTTTTCCAAAAGGCCACGAGATCACGCGTGCGCTGGCGGATCTCGCCAACGACCCGAATCGGCGGATGCCGTACGATACCCTTGCCGACAGACGACGAAAGTTGATCCGCAAATACGTGCTCGGGAACCGCAGGAATCGCGTGGAATGGGGCGAAGCCGGTCCTGTGGGCATCACGAAGCTGCTCAAGCATCATCGTCTGCTCAAGCTCGTAAAGCCGTACTACTACTTTCACCCGATTCATTTTTCATTCTGGCGTTGTGCCTGGGACGACACGTATCGTGACGGGCTTGGTCCGTTTCAGGCCAGCTACTGCATTCATCTGTGGAACGAGAAGATCAGACGCGGTGGGGCGATGGACAAGAATGGGCCCTTCCCGCGACATTCGCTCATCCAGCAGTTGGCATCGCGCTATGGCGTCTAACTACACTGCTGGGAGCCGCGCGTGGCGCGGTTGGTAGACGCCGACCTTGCCGCCGCCAGGCAGCGTGATGTGGGTGAGCAATCCCCAGCCCTGGTCCGTCACCGGATCACACTCGATGGCGTGGGTCTTCATGCGGGCGGCGAAGGCCTTGATGTCGTCGCACATGAAGTAGAGCTCGTGGAGATTGTTCTTCTCAGATGGATGGACTGCGACTTCCGCGGGCGGGAGTCCGAAAATCAGCCAGCCGTGTCCGACGTCGACGCTCGGCAGCGCAAGCACGTCGCGGAGGAACGCGCGGTCCGCGTCAGGGTTGGTGCTGTAGATGATCGAATGAGCGCCGGTCAGCATGTTCGTGTCTCCGTGTCTCGGTGCCTTCGTTGTTGGTGACCCATTGGATATCAGTCGAATATCGGATCGATACGGAAATCGAATGACTCCGAATCATCCGATAAGGAGATAGAATCGCCGCAAGCTACCTGCGCACGGCGGTTAACTCACGCTGCGAAAAATTCCACGCCGCTTTCGGGCGAGCGCGGAGGGCGTCCATGAAACAGAAGCCTCGTTTTCCCGGGATCCGCGTTACGGCCAACGGCAACCAGCTCGTCTCCTACCACACCGAAGCACGCATCGCCGATGCGGGCATCTTTTATCCCATCACCCCATCGACCGAAGGCGGCGAGCTGTATCAGCAGGCATTCGCGGAAGGCAAGCTGAACGTCTTTGGCGGCAACACGATTGCCGTCGAAGCCGAAGGCGAGCACGCCGCGCAGGGCGGCGCCATCGCGCACTCGGTGTGCGGCAAGCGCGTCGTCAACTACACGTCAGGGCAGGGCGTGGTGTACGGCGTCGAGCAGTACTACCACGCGCCCGGCAAGTGTTCGACGATGGTCCTCGAGGTCGGAGCGCGGGCGCTGACCAAACATGCGCTCAACGTGCACTGCGGACATGACGACGTGTACGGCGCGCTCGACACGGGCTGGATCATCGCGTTCGGGAAAGACGCGCAGCAGGCTGCCGACCAGTCATTGATTGTGCGTCGCGTGACCGAGCTGAGTCTCACGCCGGCGATGAACGTCATGGACGGCTTCCTCACGACGCATCTCGAGCGGACGTTCTACAAACACGAAGCGCAGCTGATTCGCGAATATCTTGGTGCACCGGAAGACATCATCGAGTGCCCGACGGAGAGCCAGCGGAAGCTGTTCGGCCCGACCCGTCGTCGCGTGCCGAAGATGATCGACCTCACCAACCCCGTCCTGCTCGGCCCGGTGCAGAACCAGGAGCACTACATGCAGGGCGTGGTTGCCCGCCGCGACAACTTCGTCGAGCCGATTCTCGATTTCTTCGAAGACGCCTACAAGGATTTTGCGGCGCAGACAGGCCGCTATTACGGCTTGATCAGTCAGTACATGTGTGACGACGCGGAGACGGTGTTCGTCTCGCTCGGTTCAGCGGCGGAGAACATCGAGGCTGTTGTGGATTACCTGCGTCAGCGTGAGAACGCGAGCGTCGGATCGATCCACATCAATGTATTCCGTCCGTTTCCGGAAGCGGCCGTCGTCAACGCGCTCGCAGGCAAGAAGAACGTCATCATCCTGGAGCGGACCGACGAGCCGATGGCCGGCGACAACCCGATGGGGCGCGATATCCGCACCGCGCTCAACAAGGCGCTGCAGGGCGTCGAGGGGATCCCGAAGCTTGCGCCGGAGCAGATGCCTCGCCTGTTCGGCGGCATCTATGGCCTTGGCTCCCGCGACTTCAGGCCGGAGCACACGATCGGTGCTTATGAGTACGCAATTGGGCGGCGTGCTCGCAAGGACGGCAAGCGCGCGTCCGACGGCGCGTCGTTCATGGTGCTCGGCGTCGACCATCCGTACGAAGTGAAGTCGGACGACACGCCGTCGCTGCTGCCTGAGGGCGCGATTGCGGTCCGCTTCCACTCGGTCGGCGGATGGGGCGCGATTACGACCGGCAAGAACCTTGGCGCCATCATCGGCGACCTCAACGATCTGCTGTACGACCGCGACAAGGTCGTCGACGAGTTCGGCAATCCGAAGGAAATCATCCACGTCAGCGCGAACCCGAAGTACGGATCGGAGAAGAAGGGAGCCCCAACGTCGTATTTCATGATTGCGGCCCCCGAGCGGATCCGCGTCAACTGCGACCTTCGCCACGTCAACGTCGTCCTCTGCTGCGACCCGAAAGCCTTCACCCA
>JACXTT010011060.1_pt1 | contig 12104 bp, 9 predicted proteins | sample 9270951 | NCBI WGS metagenome assembly JACXTT01 (sample SAMN15532306, study PRJNA645909) | rock metagenome | isolation source: weathered quartz diorite | place: Puerto Rico | collected 2017-06-21 | reverse complement strand
GTGGTAGCCGGAAGAGCCGTCATCGTAAAAGCGGTCGGGTAGGTGCCGGTGCCGTCGAACTGAAGATACGACTGCGCACTCTCGAATCGATAGAGATTCGTCTCTCCCTGCGTGATGGCCCGTTTAACGCTCCCCCGAAAGATTCTGCCTGTGTCTTTGATGGCCGTATAGGCCGGGTTAGTGATGAAGACGGTGTCGAGCAGACCGGGAGTCACCCCGTAGTGGAGCAGGAGGGTATCGGTAACCGTCTTATTGTCGGAGATTGTGGCCAGGGGACCCGAGATTTCAAGGTCATAGAATGTCGTCGGGCCTCCGATGTTTGATCCCGAGGCCGGAAAAATCACGCGGGAGATGCCAGGCACGAACGTTCCATAATTAATCCAGTTCCCGTAACACTTCATGACATAGGCGGCAGCCGCCAGAGGGGCCCTGGGTCCCGCTTCGCTGCCAGGGTAGTGAATCACACTTCCAGGATCGATCCGGATGCTGTCGCGAACCTTGATGAGGGGGGAACCGGCCGTGAAATTGAGCGTGCCGCCTGGCGGCACAATCAGCGACCGGATGGAATCACTGGGCAGGCCGTCGACGGTGACCGTCGTCCGGATGACGGCCGGGTCCGCGGGACCGGGAACATGGGTTCCTAACCAGTTGGCCGGATTCGACCAGTTGCCTCCCGAGGAGCCCACATAAAGTTCCCCGTATGTGTTGCCGAAATTCTTTCCCGGCACATCCGCACTGTCGTGCTGATAAACCACGGTGAAAGTGTCCGGGCTGACCGGGTGCGTCTCGGTCCACCCGGGTTGATGTGCTTCCGCCAGGTAATAAGTCCCAGTCGTGAGGTTCGTAAAGGCAAAGACGCCATTGATCGAGGTTACGGCGGAATCCTGCTTAACCGTCTGCGGCCTGAACAGATAAATCTTCCACCCGGGAGCCGCCGTGTCTGCCAGATCCTTGGAGCCGTTGCCATTCAAATCGTCAAACGCCAACCCGCTGATCGTCGTCGGAAGCGTTCCGTCGGCGAGTATTCTTTGAGTGTAAACGTGGTAGTCCGTATCGGCCGGAAGCCCGCGCGTATCAATCCAGGCGATGATCGCGCCGTTCTGGCCGTCGTCCGCCATGACGGTCGGGGCAAACTGATCGTGCGCCGCCGTACAAACCGCCGTGCCGTTCGATACCCATCCGCTGTGAATGCTCCCGCCGGCGTCGATGCGCCCAGCATAAATATCGAGGTCGGTTCCGCTGCGGTGGTCGGTCCAGGACATTATCGCGCCCCCGGCTCCGTCGCTGATGATGGAAGGATACTGCTGGAGGTCTCCCGCCGTGGAGACGGCAGCGCCGTTAGCGGGCCAGCCGCCGTGGATGGCTCCGTTGCCGTCTATATGCTGCGCATAAATATCGTCGTCCACACGTCCATCCATCCAGGTAACGATCGCACCCCCCGCACCATCGCTGATCAGATGCGCCCGCAGCTGAGAGCCGGAGGCGGTGCAGAGGGCATTGCCGTCCGTCGTCCATCCGGAATGGATGGCGCCGTTGCCGTCGATACGCTGCGCATAGATGTCGAAATCGACCCCCCCGCGGATATCCGACCAGGTGATGACGGCTCCTCCGGACCCATCGGGCGCAATCTGCGGATTAGTCTGCTGACCCACCGCAGTGCAAATGGCATTGCCGTCCGTCGTCCATCCGGAATGGATAGCGCCGTTACCGTCAATACGCTGGGCATAGACGTCGTAATCAACACCCCCGCGGTCATCCTGCCATGTTATGATAGCGCCCCCCGCGCCGTCGCTGGCTATTGCTCGAAGGAACTGCGCCGCCGCGGCCGTGGAGATTGGCACGCCATTCGCAGCCCATCCGGCGTGAATCGTGCCGTTCCCGTCGATATGCTGAGCATAAATGTCATAGTCGGTCGTGCCGAAATCACGGTCATCCTCCCATGCTACTATGGCGCCACCCGCACCGTCGCTCGCACTCACGATGAACGGGTAGATTATGGACGTTACTGACGCCGCCGCAGTCATAGGAACCCCGTTCGGAGCCCATCCGGCATGGATGCTCCCGTCGGCATCGACGCGCTGGGCATAAATGTTTCCGCTTCCGGTGAAGTCTCCCCAGGCAATAACGGCTCCTCCAGCTCCATCCGAGACGACAGCGGGGAGGTACTGGGTTCCCGCGGCGGTGCATATCGGAATTCCATTGGATTTCCAGAGAGCGACCCCCGCTGCGTTGAGGTGCTGGGTATAGATATCCCAGGAGCCGTTGCGGTAATCGGACCAGGCGATGATCATCCCTCCCGCGCCGTCGCTCGCCATCGAGGGGTCGGTCTGGGTACCCGGAACGTTGACCACAGGCGTATTTATGGTAGGGTTATGCGACCATTGCGCATTAAGGGCCGATGAAAGCAGGACCATCGTCAGGACCGCGCGAAGCGAGGTTTTTTTCATATGCATTCTCCTCACCGCAAAGAAGGATTGCGGCATGCAGATTGGCCCACCCCCGCCTGCGAAAATTCCCGCTAGCCCGGGGAAATTTCCCCTAGGTCACCGGCTCCCGGTGGCGGTTTGTGCCGGGGGCACGACTTTCCGTGGAAATTTCTCGTCTCTCATCGCCGCGTTGTAGGCAAACGCCGCCATGATGACCGAAGCCTGTTTCAGATCCTCCGGCTGTGCCCTGTCGTAGACATCCATCGTCGAATGATGGGTTCTCGTATCGTATTCGATCTGATCCTGAATGAACTGAAAGCCGGGCAAATTTATGGCGTCGAATGAGAGGTGGTCTGTCCCTCCGGTATTCGAAAGGGACAGAGTATTTGCATCCATATCCCTGAACGCCTTGAGCCAGGAGCGGAAGATCGGCCTCACAAACTCATTGCCCTGCATATAGACGCCTCGGACCTTACCCGTTCCGTTGTCATTATTGAAATAGGCTGAAAACTTCTCCGCATCCGCCTTATACTTGATCGGGCCCGGGGGGCCGCCATCGGGGGAAGATTCCCGCTCGCCGAAATGCTGTTTCACATACGCCTCCGAACCAAGCAAACCCTCCTCCTCGCCTCCCCAGAGAGCGACGCGAACCGTGCGGCGCGGCTTCATGCCGGAAGCTTTCAGGATCCGTATCGCCTCCATGGAGACTGCGGACCCGGTGCCGTCGTCGGTGGCGCCCGTGCCGCCGTGCCATGAATCGAAGTGCCCGCCGACCATCACAATTTCATCCTTGAGATCGGACCCTGGGAGTTCGGCAACCACGTTGTAACCGGAATCGACTTTATAGAAATTCACACCGAGATCGAGCTGAAGTTTCGGATGTTCACCCTTCTGGATCATGCGCACGAGGCGGTTATAATGTTCGGCACCGACCGCGAGCTGCAAAGGAATCTTCGGGGCCTTCGGATCATAGACACTTACCCTGCGAACGAAAGGCGTATCGGGGTGGACGGGGATGCTCGCCTGCTGCACAAAAATGTTTCCTCCGTCTCCGCGCGATATCGTAAGAACACCTGCGGCCCCTTCCTTCTGGCACATCTCAAGTTTATGAAAATCGACCAGGGCGCGCCTCTTCATGTCAGGGGACGCGTTGAAACCAAACCGGCGCCCGCCCCTCGCTGCGGGAAGATCCGCATTAGCATAGTTAAGCAATGTCGAGTCGGCATCACGGGACGCCTCGGGCGTGAAATGGGCCTTCAGCTCCCGCGGCTCTGTGAGAAGTACAAACTTCCCCTTCAGTTTGCCGCGAAAAGTTTCAACAGCGCTATCGGTTGTCGCGTCGAAGTAGAGGAAATCGGCGGTGACAGACCCGTCCGTGCCGGGGGTCCAGGCCTTCGGATAGGCAATCAGCGGAAAGGTCTGGCGGCCTATGACATTGGCCGAAAAATGCTTCAGCTGCCATCCCCGTCCGAACGGACCCCAGGATTCGAGGTGGGCGTTGGAAAGGCCCATCGCGGTAAGTTTGTCGCGGGCCCACTCGGCAGCCGCCTTAAAGCCGGGGGAGCCTGTCAGACGGGGCCCGTAGACATCGGAGAGATAGCTGAGGATATCCATCACCTGCGAGCGGTTCATCCCCTCGTCCTTGATCTGAGCGACGGCGGCGGAATCGAACTGTTCAGATTTCGTCTGGGCTTGCAGGGAGGACACTATGAATAAAGCGGCAAAAACCGGGAACAAGTATTTCATAAGCACCTCGTGATGATGGTTAAATCCCTTCCTGTGCGAGAACATAGGAGACGACGGCCAGGGCAATAGCCCCCAGCTCGAGCTCCCGCTCGTTTACCTTGTCGATAGTATCATTTTCTGAGTGGTGGTAGTCAAAGTACTTCTGGCCGTCGACGCGGAGCCCTATCGTCGGCACCCCCTTCTTCCCGAGCTCGGAGATGTCGGCGCCCCCTCCCCCCCTAGTGAAGTTATTGGCGTCGATCGGTTCCAGAAGCGAAGACCAGCGGGCGATCTTATCGAAAGAGACCGAATCGGCGGTGATGGCAAAACCGCGGGGGGAGAAGCCCCCGGCGTCGGTTTCAAAGGCTGCGATATGTTTTTCACCCGGCCGGTCCATTTTCGCGTAGCCCTGACCTCCTCGCAGGCCGTTCTCCTCGTTCATGAAGAGTACGGCGCGGATCGTGCGGCGGGGAGCCAGTCCCAGCTCCTTCAGAATTCTGAGAGCTTCCAGAGATTGCGAGCAGCCAGCTCCATCATCGTGTGCCCCGCGGCCCTTATCCCAGCTGTCGAGGTGCCCGCCGATAACAATCACCTCCTCCGGTTTTTCCGTGCCCTTTAGCTCACCGACGACATTGGCAGACTCCACATCAGGAAGCGTCTCGCAGGAGAGATTCAGACGGGCGGTCACCACCGAGTGCACCGCAAGAACACTGTCGAGCAGATTGGCATCAATGGTGCTGATGGCGGCCGCAGGTACTTTCGGGAGGGAGTCCACGTAGCGCATTGCCCCGGTATGCGGACTTTTATCGAGACGAGTCGTCATCGAGCGCACCAGGGCTGCGAGTGCCCCGGCCTTGGCGGCTGCGACGGCCCCGCTCCCGCGCTGCTCGACGGCTCCTCCGTAGGCCTCAAACGTACTGAATTTTGTGGGATCCATCGGCCTGTTGAAAAAGACGATTTTCCCCTTTACCGCGTCCCCAAGCGAGCGAAGCTCATCAAACGATTTTACCTCAACAACTTCGGCTGTGATTCCACGGGCCGGAGTGCCGACGCTCCCGCCGAGTGCGCAGACATTCAGACGGATCTTCTTCCCGCGCGGAAGAATGAGAGTCGCCTCCTCCGTCGTACCGCGTACCCAGTGGGGAACCGTTACCGGTTCGAGCCTTACATTCTGGAAGCCAAGATCCTCCATGGTTTTTTTTCCCCAGGCGACTGCTTTCGCCGCAGCGGCGGATCCGCTCAGGCGGGGACCGATTCCGACGCTGAGCTCGCGGAGAATTTCAAAGGCCTTGCAGGATTTGAGGCCGGAGGCGACAATACGGCGGGCGACTGCCGGGTAGGTAGAATCGGAAATCTGCCCGAAGCTCTGCGCACAGGCGAGAGCCAGGCAAACCAGGAACTTCATAGTGAATGGGACGGGGGTGCGATGATTTAGGGGAATATCACCAAAATTTCAGGCAAGTGCAAATCCCGGAAGGGATAGCTTGTGGCCTCACCGGGGGGCGGTGAGCCCACGGGAAAAGCTCAGGAGGGCCGGATCAGAGGCTGAAAAGCCTCGACTTCAGACTGGACTGAATCCGCCCGATTTTCTCCCGTATTCGTTCCTCGAGGGAATTTATCCTCTCCCGTAACCTTTCAAGCCTTCCTTTCATGGAGTGCTCGTGGCGAGGGATCGTGATGGAATAATCATCATCTTCCTCGGAGGGGACTTTCATTGAGAGGGTGAGTGTTTTGCCCTTCCGGACCACCTCGATCTGTGCGACGCTGTCCCGGCTTTCGGAGAGTTCATCGTGAAAATCGCTCATTTCATGTATCTTATGGCCGTTGACTTTGGTGACAACGTCACCTGCCTTAAAGCCGGCCTTGTCTGCGCGGCTGCCGGATTCCACGCTGGCCACAAGTAACCCGGAGGCTTCGAAGTAGTCGGAGAGCTGGCTGGAAAGGGATTCGAGTTCGAGACCGTAGCTAGAATTGCTGGAATAGAAGTGAAATTGAAACGGACGCCGTGGAAGCGAGGGCATACTCGGCATTCTGAAAGAAAATGCCTCGGGCGCCCGCACACGTCCGAGCGTCGCCGTGAGAGTCTTCTTCTCGGAATTTCGAACTAAATCGATCTTCACATCGGTTTTTGGGGGAGTTCGGTGCACGGCGGTGATGAGATCGTCACTGTCTTCGATGGTCTTGCCATCGAAGCGGACAATCACGTCCTCTTCCTTAATTCCTGCCTTATCGGCCGGACTATCCTCCACCACCTGATCGACGTAGGCGCCTTTATCGGTAGAAAGTTTCAGCCGCTCCTTCATCGAGTGAGAAATATCCTTCAGCTGAACGCCGAGGTAGGCCCGTCTTTCACTGTAATACCGCGAGGGCCGGGCGCACCCGATGGCGGCGGCCAGGACTGTGAGGAGCAGGACAAAGCGAAGAGTACGCATAGAAGAATCTCCTTTCCACAGCTTTAGACTCATGATGGGCTCAAATGGTTGACACTTTTTTAAAGATTTTGGATAAAGCCGGCAGATTCGCCCCTGGCGATATACTCATGGACGACGCGGAGCCCTTCCCTGTGAGAGGGCCAGACAAGCATGTGCTGCGCCTTTTTGTACGAAAACCACCCAAATTCATAATGTTCGGATGAAAGGACAGGGTCCTCCTTTTTTTCGACTTCAGCCGCGAAAAGGGGGAGGAGGTTCACCGTATCCCATCCGGGGTCGTAGAATGAACTGATATGGGGTACGGCCCGGAGAGCGATTGGTTTCAGCCCGGTCTCCTCCAAGACCTCGCGCCGGGCAGTTTCGAAGGCTTTTTCCGACCCCTCGATCGAGCCGGTCACGTACTGCCAGAGATTCGGGTAAACCTTCTCCTCCTTCGACCGGTGGAGAAGTAGATAAGTTGGAATCCCTTTCTTCCTCGTAAAGATGCAGACTTCCACCATTTTCGAATAGATTAGCGCCATGATTCACCTCCCATTGATGTAAGGGAATCCAGCTCCTGGGCCCGGAGCGGGCGAAACTCACCCGGGCGGAGCGTACCAAGTCCGAGGGGACCGATTCGGGTTCTCACGAGCGAGACGACCGAGTAATTTAGCTCAGACAGCATGCGACGGATCTGCCTGTTCTTCCCCTCCACGATGGTCATTTCAATTGTCAAGGCATCCAAGGTGCGGACTGACGCGGGGCGAAGCCGAACGCCGTCTAATACCATTGAGGATAATTGGGCGGCATCTTTTTTCTGAAATTCACGATCCAGCCGGACCCGATAGGTTTTCGGACACTTCGAGAGGGGATTCGTCAAGAATTCCCCGAGCCGGTTGTCGTTCGTCAGAAGGAGGAGACCTGAGGAATCCCCGTCGAGCCGGCCGACCGGAAAGACCCATTTCTCCCGGCCGATGAGATCATAGACGGTCTTCCTTCCGAGCTCATCGGAACGGGTCGTGACGACACCGGCCGGTTTATGCAGGGCGAGGTAGATGAATTTCTGTGCGCGGACCGCGTGACCGTCGAGGGAGATCTTATCTGCCGAGGGATCACAGCGAAAGGATGCCGAGCGGCAAACTCTTCCGTTGATGCTGACCCTTCCCGCGCGGATCAGATCCACAGCCTGAGTGCGGGAGCAGTGGCCGAGCTTGGACAAAGCCCGTGCGAGGCTGACAACGCGTTTCATGCGAGCCACACCACAAGAAGCACGGCCGCTCCGAGCACGAACGCCAGAAAAACTATGCCGAAAAACCTTTCGACCAGAATCTTTGCCTTTGGCCCCACGAAATGGAGAAGCAGGCCGATAGGGGCAAACCGGAGAAACCGTCCGATGATGGCCCCGATGGCGAGCGTCGGGAGATCGAGCGTATGGTGAAAGCCGGCGGCGTACGTAAATGACACATAGGGAATGGGAGTAAACCCCGAAAGGATCAGCGTCGTAATGCCGTGGTGGTGATAGAGAGAGAGCAGCGTATCGAACCTCTGCGCCATGCCGTAGAAATGCAGCAGCGGGCTGGCGAGCGAATCAAAAAGAGCGAGGCCCGCGTAATACCCGCCGAAACCTCCGAGGAATGAGCCCGCGGCCGCGATCAGGCCTAGCGTAATGGACTTTTTCGGGGCTAGAGTACTGAAGGCTATCAGAGGAACATCGACCGAGAGCGGAAAGAGAGACGCTTCGATGATTGAGATGACGAAGAGAGCCCATGTTGAGCCGGCCTCTTGGGAAAAGCGTTCAATCCGGACGAAAATGCTTCGGAAAAAACTCTTGTCGAAAATCTTGATGCCGTTCAAGCGGCGGCGGGCTTTTGCTACTGGAGCAGAATCTCTTCCGACTTCGTGAAAAGCAGGTGGTCGTGGAGGTAGTGCATCAGCAGGAAGGAGAGGACGACGATATAATAGCACTGGTCGAACGAAAGTCCGAGCGTTGGGCTCAGGTATATAAGGAGACCGATGACGGCCACCGCGCATCCTGTAAGGCCCACGTTAAAGAAATAGTAGCGCCAAGTGCGGCCATCCTCTGACATCTTGTCGATAAACTTCGTGCTTATCTCTCCCCTCTCGTGGCGCAGACGGTTGATATAGTAGGTTAGCCCGAGGTACTGGAACGAATGCCAGGTATTGAAGCCCTGGAAGGCCACGTCCAGATTGGGGAAAGCGGGAATGAAGAATGCGACCAGCCCGGTGAGCGAGATCAGGATTATTTTCGGATAATGCGGCGTTCCCGAGCGGATCTCCTGAACGGTCTTGGCGACGAACAGAATCACGGAGCCGACGAAAAAGGCCGTCACCATGTAAAAAATATAGTCGGACTTCAGGAAATCGGGGTAAAGGATCTTGTTGGACCCGATATAGAAATCCTCATGGATAAACTTATAAGTGGCAATCGGGTAAAGCGCGGAAAAGAGAACCGCGTAATCGATCAACCGCGAGGACCAGGGGATTCTCCGGGGCATCCGCTTATTGTAGCAGTCGACAATGAAAGCGGCCTGGTGAATGATGTGAACGGAGGCCCAGAAGAAGAAAAAGGTGATCAAAACCTGAAAATAATTGACGCCCAGGTAGATGACCGCGACGGGGATAAGGAGCGACGCGACCAGAAGAAGCTTATGTTCGCGGGAAAAGTTCTTATCGAGGGCGGTACGCGTATAGGTCGCGTACATATGCGGGCCGCCGATGAAAAGAGCGATGATCCCGTTGACGAGATTGCGGCTTGCGTCGGCGTCCCACACGAAACTTATCCCGAGCGAGGTCAGGAGCTTATTGATCGTCGGGGTTGCCTCGTTGGCGAAGAGGAAGGTGAGAATCGGAACGGAGACAAGAGCAGCGCTGAGGCTAATGAAGGTAAGATCCCAGGCCTTGCTGCGCAGCCACAGACCTTCGGAGGCGAACCCGGCTCGTGAGTCAACGGCCAGTGAATATGTTGAATTCATGACGGGATGAACGCCTGAAAAATTTCATTAATAATAGGCAATTCCCCCGCAAGAGTCAACTTGCGATAAGCCCCCCCCGGCAAGCGATCAGTACCGGACCAGCACGCGCGAACCGTGACCGAAGATTTGAGGGGTTTGCGCCCTGTTCCGGGATCGAGCTTCCTCCGGCACATGTTTGGCAAGATAGTCGTCCATCTCCCCCGCGGTAATCTCATGGTTGCCATTGGCATCCGCGTCCCCTCTCAGGCCCTTCAGAAAAAAGTACGTGAACAGCCCATGCCTTTTCTTCGGATACCAGTTTGCAAGTTGCTGGGCGCTTGAGGAGGTAAAGACCACTCCCTCGTCGAGCGCGGCTACGGGGTTGTCGACTCTGATCCCGATGGGGCTCGCCTTCGAAATCAGAGTGCCTCCATCGTAATTCCCGCTGAAACATGCATCAATAATTACCGTGACGCTACGCGCATTCAGGCTTGCGAGCCGATCGTACAGCAGGCGTACGCTGTAGCCCGTCGATTTAGGATAATTGGGGTCGCAATCGTACGGCACAAAGTAGGGTTCTTTCGACCCAAGATCCGGGACGCCGTGGCCACTGTAATAGACGAACACGTCCGATTTCCCAGGATGGACGTAATTCGGAAGCTGTTCCTCGATCACGCTTTTCAGACCGGCGAGCGTCGCATTCCCATCCTCCACGGTGATAACCCGTTCGTCCTTACATCCGAACATTTTAATGAGATACCCTTTCATCGACTCGGCATCGCGTCTCGCGAAATCGACCGAGGGAACGTTTCTGTATTGTGAAATCCCGATCACAACGGCAACGGCATCTTCCGAGGGGTCCTGATCCGCCGCCCACTTTCCCGCGGGGATGTCGACATCGACATCCACCCTTGGCGGGATGAGTTCGCCGACATTGCTTGATCCCGGAATAGACTGGGCCATGCAAAAACGAAAGGAGCTCACCAGGATCAATGAAATAGTAACGAGGAGGCTCGAACAGGGCACGACCTTCCTTCTACAATCCACGGTTAGTGTGATCATGGTTTTTGCGGCCTCCCTCCAGGCAGCGGAAAACCGGTATCCTGCGTCTGGGTGAGAGTTCCCCCGTTGTCGGCCGGGTGATGTAGCAACAATGGAATAAGCGCGGCAGCGGCACCCCCTCCCGCCAGCCAGACCCACGTTGGCAAACCGCCGGAGTTCCGTTCAGCCGTGACTACAAAGTAGAAATCAGAGCCCTCAATACCTTCGGGGTACTCTTTCATGATGTCCCAGATGATTTTCTTCCCCCCGCCCGAAGTTATTCCCTTACCCACATCGCCTTCGACATGTGAAGGAACTAATCGAAAGGTGTCCGAGCTCGAGCGTTGAAGTGATAGCCTGACTGTGTAGTCATCCCCGGGGGGGAGAAGCAGATCGAATGTAACAACGACTTTATCTCCCGAGAGGTGGAAATGAACATTGTCCGCGGGGTACTTCTCCTGCCCTTTCAGGATGCCGGAAGCAAGGAAGAGTGCAAATAAACAGAAGAAAGTGAGTGACCTCATAGAACCTCCTTATTTAATCAAAACCATTTTCCCTGAGAACATCCTTCCATTCTCCGTCCTCAGCCGATAAAAATAGACACCGCTCGGGACTATTTCCCCATAATTATCGCGAGAATCCCATGAATACCAATAGCGCCCCGGTTCGACGGTGCCTTGAAATATTGTCTTAACGAGATCGCCCAGAACGTTGTACACATTCAGCTCGATCGTGTGCTTGTAAGGCACATCGACAGAGATAGTCGTGGAAAGATTGAATGGGTTAGGGAAATTCCTCCCGAGCGAAAATTCCCTCGGAACGACTCCGCTGAGCTCTTTCCCGACGAACTCATCCCTCCCTACCGCAATCCGCATCCGCGACAATTCATGAACTGCACCGAATGCATACGCAGAATCCATCCTCAAATCGACGTACTTCCCTCGTTCTTGATCGATCAATAATACTTTGAACCATGGTGGAACTGATTCAAGACCAGAAAAACATAAACGAGCTTGTTCATTTTTCCGTGTCTGCACGAGGATTTCCCAGACCGATATCGAATCAAATTCCGTGCGAAAATCGGTGGCAAAGTCCGTGAAATCCCCGTTCCATGACGGTCTGCTGAAGTAGACTGAAGCTATGGCTCCCACGGCACGGGGTTTATGAAGATCGAAATGATCTGGATCCGAGACCGACCCGGGGGATACGCCGAAAGACGCAGTCCTATCCACTTCATGCCCCGTGGTCAGAATGATGTGAACCTCCCATACAGCAGGCACTGGCTGGACGAGCTGCGGCAACGGGGGATTTCCCAGTGGAATCCTGAGGATCGGACGACCGGCGCTATTATAAAAATAATACCCCTTGTAAGGCTCCAGCAATTGAGTTTTATCGAAGCCACCGGCAAACGTCCACAGATGTTCGCCAATACCCCCGTTGAACGCCTGCACAACTTTCCATAAAACTGTTTTTTGAAATGGACTTGTAATAATAATCCAACCCGGGTTCCATTCGAGCTTCCCGCCAAA
>JACXTT010011059.1_pt1 | contig 12104 bp, 2 predicted proteins | sample 9270951 | NCBI WGS metagenome assembly JACXTT01 (sample SAMN15532306, study PRJNA645909) | rock metagenome | isolation source: weathered quartz diorite | place: Puerto Rico | collected 2017-06-21 | reverse complement strand
CCGGCAATTCAAGGAACCACCGTTCGGCAGTTGCGCCGAATCGGAAAACGCATCTGTTTGGCCCTTGGGATGGAAGTCCGGCTCGTGCTGCATTTGATGATGACCGGACGCTTTCATTGGAAGGATTCGCCCCCGGCGAAGGTCTCTACAAAGAAGAAATTCGCGACGACGCCGAAAAACCAGCTCGCCCTATTTCATTTCGATAATGGCGTACTCTCTCTCACCGAAGCCGGCACGCAACGCCGCGCCTCGCTCCATGTCGTGCAAGGCGAAGCGGGATTGGCGGCGCTCGATCCCGGCGGCATCGAGCTGTTCAATCGCAAAGCCACGAGCGGTCGCAAGCTGGCCGATGCAACCTCAAGTCCGAAAGACTTTATCGATGTCGCCACGTTCAAGCGCACACTGCAATCTGAAAATCACACGCTCAAGCGAGCGCTTACCGATCCGCATCTCTTCAGCGGCATCGGCAATGCCTACTCTGATGAAATTCTCTGGCAAGCGCGACTCTCACCAGTGAAACTCACGCAGAAGATGTCTGACGAAGAAGTTGACCGTCTCCATCAAGCTACCTGCGACGCCTTGCTCGCATGGATCGGTCGTCTGCGCGAGGAGACTGGCGACGGCTTTCCGGAAAAGGTCACGGCCTTTCGTAAAGAGATGGCGGTGCATGGTCGTTACAAAGAACCATGCCCGCGTTGTGGTGCGAAGGTGCAACGCATTCGCTACGCGTCGAACGAAACGAACTACTGTCCAACATGTCAGACGGGCGGGAAGCTGCTCGCGGATCGCGCCCTCTCGCGCTTGTTGCGTGAGGATTGGCCAAAGTCCATCGAAGATCTACCGTAAACATTGTCGGCCCCACGGACCAACCGAAGATTTGCCAGCAAACCATCGCTTTTTCGCAACACAAACCACTCGCGATTGCGAAAGAATCATCTATTCTTCGCGAATCTAGCTGAGCATCAGCTTCTCTCCTAAAGTTTCGCGGAATTACCGGAAGGCATTCCGAATTAATCAATCGATAAAGGAGAATCGCATGGCTATTTACAGACTACGGTCACTGATTACTTTCTCTGCCCTCGTTTTGCTACTAACGGTTTCATCAATTGGCTTCGCTCAAACAACCACTATACAAAGTGTGCAAGGTCCGGCTCCGAATTATCGGCCGGTGCCCAGTGGTGCAAAGATGAAGTTTCAGGGCGTCGTGATCGAACGCAACGCAGACACGTTTACGATTCGTGACCGCACGCGCACTGACTATCAGGTGCTGATTAACGATCGCACGAGCATCAAAGCTAACGGCGGATTTTTCGGAGGCGGCAAGAAATATCCCGTCACCGATCTCTTGCGCGGATTAATCGTGGAAGTCGAAGGTCGTGGCGATTCGCAGGGCCAACTGGTCGCCGACAAGATTCGCTTCCGCGAGTCTGACATGCGCGCCGCGGTAACGTCCGAGACGCGGGTGGGTCCAGTTGAAGAAGCTACGCAGAAGATGGCCGGCCAAATGGACGAACTCTACGCCGTCGCTCAGGAAGCGCGCCAGCAGGTCACGCAAGTCAACGAGCGCGTCTCTTCTCTCGACGATTATGATGTGAACGAGACAGCGACCGTGACTTTTAAAGTGAACAGTGCAGTGCTGTCACCGGAAGCGAAGCGGCAACTCGATGCCTTTGCGGAGAAGGCTTTAGCCGCCAAGGGCTTCATGATTGAAGTCTCGGGGCACACCGATTCAACCGGCGGCGAAGCGAAGAACATGCGCCTGAGTCGCGACCGCGCCGAAGCGGTCGTCGAGTATCTCGCTGTCAATCACAAGATTCCGGCGCGTCGCTTTATTACGCCGATGGGCTATGGCAAGACCGACGCGGTGGCTGACAACGGAACTGCTGCCGGCCGCGCTCAGAATCGACGCGTCCAAGTGAAGATTCTTTCAAATCGAGGCTTAAATAACAGCGCGAGCAGCGTTTCGCCACAACCATAAACGCGCCAACCACAAATCAACCTCGCCGGGGCAGCGCTGCCGTTGCTCCGGCTTTAATTTATTAAGCCCGTCGCGCGGGCACACCCAAACTTCCTATCAACCGTCCGTTCTTCGCGAAGACGAACGCGTGCGTGCCCATGCTAAGACCTAAAAACCGGAAAGCTGATTCGTACTATCACCCTAACCCGTTAAACCGGTCGTTCACCCGTGGCCACTCGCCTAACGGGCTTATGACACGCTCGTGATATTCTAGAAAAAATTTTTCATAGTCTATCCCCCGGTAGTTGAGAACGATGGCGTCACTGTTTTCAGCGTTGGTGGAGAAATTTCGGCACGCACCCGAAGAAGTACCGATCCGCGAGGAGCTCTATAGCATCGAGCGCCTCGAACAGTATGCTGCCTACCTCGCCAAGGAACATGAGATCACGCCGAAGCCGCGCCGCGTAAACCTTCTCCTCCCAAGGCTCGAAGAAAACAGTCGCAAGCTAATCGAAGCGTACCACCAGCTGGCTGAGTCAATCCGCAGCGAACACGTAATCTCACCCGCCGCCGAATGGTTGGTCGATAATTTTCACATTGTTGAAGAACAGGTCCGCGAAATTCGCGAGGACTTGCCCCGTGGTTATTATCGCGAACTACCCAAGCTGGCGCTGGGTCCATTCGCGGATTACCCGCGCATCTACGCATTTTCGGTCGAACTGATCGCGCACACCGACAGCCATATCGACACCGAAACGTTGCGTCGGTTTATCGACGCTTACCAAAAGGTGGCGACGCTTTCGATCGGAGAGCTATGGGCAGTCCCGATCAGCTTGCGTCTGGCTTTGGTCGAAAATCTTCGCCGGTTGACTACTCGCATCACCTCTTCGCGCGTCGAACGTGATGAAGCCGATCGTTTGGCTGATCGACTGCTTGAAGCCGCTCAACGTCAACCGCAGAACTTGACGGCCATGCTTCCGAAGTGGCGCAAGAAACCAGGACGAGCCTTTGTCGTCCAGTTAATTCAGCGCCTTCGCGATCAGGACCCGGCGGTCATGCCGGTGATGGAATCACTCGATAAGCAACTCCACAACGAGGGACTTTCGCTCGAGCGGATTGTTCACGAAGAACATCATCGTCAGGCGGCGGCGCAGGTCACCGTCGGCAACATCATCACGAGCATGCGGCTCCTTTCTACGCTGGATTGGAAAGACTTTTTTGAAAAGGTCAGTCGCATCGACCCGGAGTTGGCAAAGGATCCAGCCGCGGTTTATGCGCGCATGGATTTTGCGACGCGCGATCGCTACCGGCATGTCATTGAACGCATTAGTAAGTGTGCAAAGAAAACCGAGCTCGAGATCGTACGCGCTGCGCTGGAAATGGCCGAAGCCGCGGCCGCAGAAAACAGAACTGATGCGCGCGCCCATATCGGTTACTACCTGGTGGGCGATGGCGTGCTCGATTTGGAAAAGGCAGTTGGTTACCGTCCGCGTTTGCGCGAACGCTTGTTACGAGCGTTCGAACGACACGCAGCTTTTGCGTATCTGGGAACCTTCACGCTCCTGACTGGACTGATCGTTTTCCTTTTCGTCTTCGCGATGCTTCACGCAGGAGCGGCGATTTGGATCACAGTTGCGGGCGCGCTTCTCGCTCTCATTCCCGCCAGCGACCTCGCGCTCAACGTGCTGAACTGGGACATCACGCACAGTTTCAGGCCCAGGCTTCTACCCAAGATCGATCTGACAAAGGGCATTCCGATCGAGGCGCGCACGATGGTGGTGGTCCCGGCGATTCTTCCGGACGAGGCCACCGTATCGGCTTTGATCGACAAGCTCGAAATTGCGTATCTCGCGAACCAGGATGAACACCTGCACTTCGCTTTGCTGGGAAGTTATGCGGATGCGAGCACCGAAGAAATGCCCGAAGACCAGCACATCCTCGAGGCTGCCCGGCACGGTATCGATGATCTCAATCGACGCTACGGTGACCAGCAGCGGTTTCACTTGTTCCATCGCCGCCGCCAGTGGTGCGAAACGGAAGACAAATGGATCGGCTGGGAGCGAAAGCGCGGCAAGCTGCGCGAGTTCAATCGATTATTGCGGGGCGCGCGCGACACCAGTTTCATGGTCGCGACTGCTGAGCCGAAGTTGCTCGCTGAGGTTCGTTACGTCATCACGTTGGACTCTGATACTCAACTTCCTCGCGATGCCGCGAAGCGGCTGGTTGGAACCGCGGCCCATCCGCTTAATCACCCGCGCTTCGACCCGAATTCGGGACGCGTCGTCAAAGGTTACGGAATCCTGCAGCCACGCGTGAGTATCTCGCTGGAAAGCTCGGCGCATTCATTTTTTGCTCGCGTCTTTTCGGGAAACACCGGCATCGATCCGTACACCACTGCATCGTCGGACGTGTATCAGGATCTTTTCTGTGAAGGCATTTACACCGGGAAGGGTTTGTACGACGTGGATGCTTTCGAGCAAGCGCTGGATGATCGGGTGCCGGATCAAACTTTGTTAAGTCACGATCTGTTTGAATCGATCTTTGCGCGCGCTGCGCTGGTCAGCGATATTGAGTTTTTCGACGACTATCCGGCGTATTACGACAGCTATGCAAGCCGGCAGCACCGTTGGACAAGGGGCGATTGGCAGATTGCCGGTTGGCTCAAACGACGCGTGCGCGATGCGCGCGGAAACCAAGTCCCTAATCGTCTACCGGCAATCTCGCGCTGGAAGATTCTTGATAACCTGCGCCGCAGTCTGCTTGCGCCATCGATCGTTCTGTTTTTGATCGCGGGTTGGACGTTCCTGCCGGGCAATCCGATCTGGTCGACGTTGTTCGTTCTGTTCGTGCTGGCATTTCCGGTCTATGCGCATGCTACGACGGGCCTGCTGATTCATCCGCGCGGCATTCCGTGGACGAGCCATTTTTGGAGCGTCTGGGGCGACCTGCGCACCAACACGCTTCAGATCGCTTTGGAGATCGTCTTTCTTGGTCATCAGGCGTACCTGATGGTGGATGCAATTGCGCGAGTGGCGCACCGGAAACTGATTTCAAAAAAGCATCTGCTTGAATGGATGACCGCTGCCCGCGCAGAGGGATCCAGCAAGCACGATCTGCGATCGTTTCAACGATTGATGTGGCCCGCAGTAGTCATGGCCTTCATCGTCATGATCCTCACCGCGTCGGTACACTTGCTCGCCTTACCTTACGCCACTCTGTTTGTGTTGCCGTGGATGTTGTCGCCACTAGTCGCGTTCTATGTCAGCCGGCGCACTGTCCCGCCGGTTCTGGAAATTTCTCCACGAGATTTGCGCATGGGTCGCATCGTCGCGCGGCGTACGTGGCGCTTCTTTCAAACTTACGTGGGCGACGAGGATCACTGGTTGCCGCCTGATAACGTTCAGGAAGAACCAATCGAAATTGCGCATCGCACTTCGCCAACGAACATCGGACTGCTGTTGCTCGCGACGCTGTCGGCCTATGACCTTGGCTACATCGGCTTGGTGGAATTGCTCGAACGCGCGGAATTCACTTTTGCGACACTCGAGAAGCTTCAGAAATTTCACGGGCACTATTTGAATTGGTACGACACGCGCACTCTGCAACCGTTATGGCCGCAGTATGTCTCGACCGTCGACAGCGGCAACCTGGCCGGGCATTTGATCGCATTGAAGCAAGCATGTTTGGAACTCCCTGACGATGAAATCCTTGGCGCCCGAACGATTCTTGGTTTGCAGGACACCATCGAAGGCGTCACTAACGAAATCTCTCAACTGACTTCATCCGTTAAGCGCACTGATGCGATCACCATCAAGCAATTGCACGATGAAGTTGGGGGCTGCTCGGGTTTAGTCGCCGGAAGACTTCCTACGACGCTTCAGGAGTGGATCGCGCTAATCGAACAATTGAATGAGCATGCCGCGGCGATCGATGACATCGTCGCGGCCCTGGCTCATGAACACGGAAAGACCGGATTCGCAAACCTGCGCTGGTGGACGGGCACGTTACTGCATCAGGCCCGCGCCTGTCGCCGAGATTTGCATCTGCTGGCGCCGTGGAGCGCTTCGGTCTTACCGCAAACAACAGCCGGCGCGCCGCCTGATTCCATTTCCGAAAAGTTGAACAAAGTGCCGTCGCTGGCGAACGTCGTGGAAGTCTGCGACTCAGTTCTGATCGACCTCGCGGCGCTCCACGAACAACCAGAAGAAGAACCGCGGAGTGTTCGCGATGACAGTCAAAAGGAATCTCTTGAACTGACTCGCGTTATGGAACAGGCCGCGGATGCTGCGAAGGCTCTGACTTCGCGGTTCGGCAAGATTGCGCAACAGTCGGCCAAGATTATCGACGAAATGGATTTCGATTTCCTGCTCGATCAGGAACGAAAGGTTTTCACTATTGGCTATAACGTCAGCGAGGGAAGACACGATAACTCGTTTTACGATCTTCTGGCGTCGGAAGCGCGGCTCGCCAGCTTCATTGCGATCGCCAAGGGCGATGTTCCTCAGGAGCATTGGTTTCGGATGGGCCGGCAGTTGACCGCGGTCGACGGCGGACGCGCGTTGATTTCGTGGACCGGCACGATGTTCGAATACCTGATGCCCCTGCTGGTGATGCGCAACTACCGCGAGACATTGCTGAGTGAAACATATGAAGCCATTGTGTCGCGACAGATTGAATACGGCCGCGAGCGCGGAGTGCCCTGGGGAATTTCCGAGTCGGCGTATGCGGCGCGCGATCTGCACTTCAATTATCAATACGGTCCCTTCGGCGTTCCCGGGCTGGGACTAAAACGCGGGCTGATCGAAGACCTGGTAGTGTCGCCCTACTCGACGATTCTGGCGTCGAACATCTCTCCGCATGATGCAATGCAGAATCTGCGAGCGTTGGAACGCGCCAGCGCCCTAACGCCTTATGGGTTTTATGAAGCGCTCGATTTCACGCCTGAGCGCGTCAAGAAAGGCGAACGTTGCACGTTGGTACGCGCTTTCATGGCTCATCATCAGGGCATGAGTTTGATTGCCCTGGACAATCTATTGAACGACGCCGTAATGCAGAATCGCTTTCACAGCGATCCGAGCATACGCGCCACCGAAATGTTGCTGCACGAGCGCATTCCCCGCGCCGTGCAGGCCGTTCACCCACGCGCTGAAGAAGTACTCACGGGTCGCGTGGTCCGCACGCTTACCGGTCTGGTGACGCGCGCGTACGACACACCCGATCTGCCAACGCCGCGAACCCAATTATTATCGAATGGAACTTATAGCGTGATGCTCACAACCGCCGGCGGCGGCTATTCGATGAGCGGCCCGATGGCTGTTTCGCGTTGGCGCGCGGACACGACCCGTGACAATTGGGGAAGCTTCGTTTACGTACGCGACGTGCGCAGCGGCGCCGTTTGGTCAACGGGCTATCAACCTACATGCGTCAAACCCAACACTTACGAAGTTGCTTTCTCCGAAGACAAGGCTGACTTCTGGCGTCGCGACGGTGGGATTCTTACTCACTATGAGGTCATCGTTTCCGGCGAGGACAACAGCGAGCTACGGCGCGTATCGATCACAAACCATTCTTCTCGTCCCCGCGAGATCGAGCTTACCTCTTACGCAGAGGTAGTCCTGGCGCCACCAGCCAGTGACCTGGCGCACCCGGCCTTTAGCAATCTATTCGTCGAAACTGAATTTTATTTTCCGCATCAGGCTTTGCTGGCCCGGCGCCGGCCAAGATCTTCCGAGGACGAACCAGTTTGGGGCGTTCACCTGATCGCGGCGTCGACGCAGACGATTGCCGGGATTCAATACGAAACAGATCGCGCGCGCTTCCTGGGACGCGGCCGAAGCACGGCCGATCCTGTTGCGGTGATTGAAGACCGGCCGCTTTCAAACACCGTCGGTCCGGTGCTCGATCCAATCTTCAGTTTGCGCTGTCGGGTGCGCCTGCAGCCTAACGAGACCGCTCAACTTGTCTTCACTACCGGAGTTGCTGAATCGCGCGACAAGGCGATCATGCTCGCCGAAAAATATCGCGACCCGGGCATCTTTGAACGTGAATCTCGGCTCGCGTGGACGCGCGCCCAAGTCGAGATGAACCATTTGCACATCGATCCGGACGAAGCACATCTGTTCCAGAGACTAGCCGGGCGCGTGTTGTACCCGGATTCTTCACTGCGACCCCGTCCGCACGTACTGGCGCTGAACAAGCTGACGCAATCGGGACTATGGCCGCACGGAATCAGCGGCGACTTACCGATTGTGATTTTGCGGCTCGAGCGCGAAGAAGACGTACCCATGATGCGACAGCTCCTGCGCGCCCATCAGTACTTGCGATCAAAGGGTCTGCAATTCGATTTGGTGATCATGAACGATCACCCAACCGGATATGCGCAAGCACTTCAGGATTCTTTGCACGCATCGGTCCGCACCGCCGGGGCACACGGTCTGCTGGATAAGTCGGGCGGTGTTTTCATTCGTCGTTCCGATACCCTCCCGGAAGACGAGCGGATTCTGTTGCATGCCGTCGCGCGCGTGGTAATCGTGAGCGAGCGAGGCTCGCTAGAAGACCAACTGACGCGGCGTCCGCTTGAAGAAACGTTACCGGCGCGATTCGAGCCGCGCGCTCCCGCGCAAACTTATGCTGAATCGGTTTTGACGGCGCCCAAGGTGTCTTTCTTCAACGGCATCGGAGGTTTCGCGGATGGAGGTCGTGAGTACGTCATCAATCTGGGTGAAGGCCAATGGCCGCCGGCGCCCTGGTCGAATGTAATTGCTAACTCTGAGGATTTCGGTTTCCTCATTACCGAAACGGGTGGCGGATTCACCTGGTCAATCAACAGTCACGAAAATCGACTGACGCCCTGGTCAAACGACACGGTCGGCGATCCGCCGGGCGAAGCCATCTACATTCGCGACGAAGACTCGGGAGCGACCTGGACGCCCACGCCGCTTCCGATTCGCGAGACAAGTGCGTATCTCGTGCGTCACGGTCAGGGCTATACCGTTTTCGAACACGCCAGTCAGGGTATCTCGCAGGAACTGTTGGTATTCGCGCCGCTCGACGCGCCGGTGAAGATTTCCCTCTTGCGTTTGTCGAATCGGACTGATCGGCGCCGGCGCCTCTCCGTGACGAGCTATGCTGAGTTGGTGCTGGGCGTCAATCGTGAGACCTCGGGCAACCACGTAGTTACGGATTTGGAAGAGCATGAAGGCGCAATCTTCGCGCGCAATTCCTACAACAATGAGTTTGCGAATCGCGTGACATTCGCCGGCACGAGTGAAACGAAGTTCACCATGACTGGTGACCGAGGCGAATTTATTGGTCGCAACGGCAGCTTAAAGCAGCCGGCGGCGCTGCGACGCGCGGGCCTGAGCGGACGCGACGGGGCCGGCCTCGATCCGTGCGCTGCGATCCAAACCAGCGTCGAACTAGCGCCCGGTGAGACCCGCGAAGTGATCTTCCTGTTAGGACAGACCGAATCGATTGAAGAAGCTCGCGCGGTTAACGCGCGTTTTCGGCGCCAGCCAGAAGTCAACGAAGCATTCGAACGTGTCCTGGAATTCTGGGAGCAGGCACTCGGCACCATTGAAATCAAAACGCCCGACGCTTCGATGGACACGCTGGTGAATCGCTGGTTGCTTTATCAGACTTTCGCCTGCCGCGTACGCGGACGATCCGCTTTTTATCAATCGAGTGGCGCATTCGGATTTCGCGATCAACTGCAGGACGTAATGGCGCTCGTTTACTCACAACCTCAGGTCACGCGCGCGCAAATCCTGCGCGCCGCCGCGCGTCAATTCAAAGAAGGCGACGTGCTGCATTGGTGGCACGAACCCACCGGACGCGGCGTGCGTACGCGCTTCTCGGATGATCTACTTTGGCTGCCTTACGTGACTTCGTTCTATGTGAACGCCACGGGCGACTTTTCTGTTTTAGAAGAACCAGTCGCCTTCATCGAAGCTGAATTGCTGAAACCTGATCAGGTCGAGAGTTATCTCCAACCAACTGAATCCAAAGAAAGCGCGACCGTGATCGAGCACTGCGCGCGGGCAATCGATCGCAGCTTGGCTCTGGGGCAGTATGGCTTGCCGTTGATGGGCTCGGGTGATTGGAACGACGGAATGAATCGCGTGGGCGTAGGCGGTAAAGGCGAAAGCGTTTGGGTCGGATGGTTTCTGTCGACGGTGCTCGCCGGCTTTGGCTCTTTGTGTGAACGATACCAAATGAACGAGCGCGCGAAACGATATGGGCAGCACTTGGTCGCGTTGAAGAAAGGATTAGAGCAGTCGTGGGATGGCGACTGGTATCGACGCGCTTACTTTGATGATGGAACGCCGCTGGGCTCAGCCCAGAACGATGAATGCCGCATCGATTCGATTGCCCAAACGTGGGCGGTGATTTCCGGCGTGGTCGACTCGTATCGAGCGAGTCGCGCGATGGCTTCGGTGGATCAGTATCTGGTGCAGCGCGGCGAAGGACTTATCATTCTGTTCACTCCACCATTCGACAAGACGAAACTCGATCCCGGATACATCAAAGGATACGTCCCCGGTGTTCGGGAAAATGGCGGCCAGTACACGCATGCGGCTTTGTGGACAGTCATCGCATTCGCGCTGCTCGGCGACGGCGATCGCGCCGGCGAATTGTTCGCCATTTTGAATCCAGTCAATCACGCTTCAACGCGCGCTGGCCTGCACAAATACAAAGTCGAGCCATACGTAGCGATGGGAGATGTTTATGCCGTGCCGCCACATACCGGCCGCGGAGGTTGGACCTGGTACACGGGTTCGGCGGGATGGATGTATCGCGCGGCGCTGGAATACATCCTCGGGTTCAAGCTGAACGGCGATCGACTGCGGATCGATCCATGTATTCCCCGCGGCTGGCGCGATTTTGAAATCAACTATCGCCGTGGCAAAACGACTTATCGCATCAAGGTTCAGAATCCTCATTTCCTTTGTCGCGGAATCGCTAGTGTCACTGTCGACGACATCGCCCAGCAGGACGATTCTGTGCTCTTGAGCGATGACGGCAAGCATCATGAGGTGACCGTCGTTATGGGTGAAAAGCCGACGCCTGAATCAGAAACAGTCGGCGTCGGCGAACCGTATTCCCACACAAGTAACCAGCACTGACCGCTAATTCGAACGGACAGGCTGGGATTTTTGACGCACAGCGCTTGCCTTTCTTCGGTGCATTACCCAGCGCCGACCCGCCATAAACCTCGCCGCCCGCTTTCTTAAACCGAAAAAGTTTCGTCTCAATTGCATTTCTCTTGCGCCGACGCTTGCTGGACTCACTCAAGTATTGCTCAAGAATTCCTCAAGACACCCTCATTAACCTGTTAAGCGTATCAGTTCGACTTATTCGAAATCGCAAAACGGACGGAGGCTCATGATGCCGCGCAAATCTGCACTTCACCGCATTCGATCTTCAAGGACGCTATTCTTAGCAATCTTTCTGGCATGCCTGGCGACGCTGGTGTGGGCGGGCGACTTATTCAGCGCACGCGCCGGTCGGAATGGTGTCGAGCGGGCTTCATCTGAACGTGAAAACGAAGAAGCCGAACCGATTACAACCGGAGGAAAGGAAGATGTCGACGCAGGGCCGTTTGGGCGCAGCGGCGACTTCCGGGACTATCTAACCCGGCGCGAGCAAATGGTCGAGATGTTGCGCGGACTTCCCGATCCGCTCGGAATCAGTGCGCGCGCCAGCGCGATCAGTCAACTTCAGCAAAAGCAGGCAACGCTGCTCGGCAATCTGCAAAACAGTGCCATGGCGATGCCGCAAGGGGTGATGACTGCGAGCGGTGTTCCCGTAACGGCGGTGACTGCGCCGTGGACGCCGGTAGGGCCTGCTCCCATTCCTGACGGACAAACGAACCTGATCGATGCGACGCGGAATCCAGTGACCGGTCGCGTGCTCGCGATTGCGGTACATCCGACGAATCCGGACATTGCGTATGTCGGCACCGCGCAAGGTGGTCTCTATAGAACAATGAACGGCGGGCAATCGTGGACGCCGCTGATGGACAACGCGCTTTCGCTCGCGGTGGGCGCCGTGACGATAGATCCGCTGGATCCAACCACGCTGTTCGTTGGTACGGGCGAAGGAAACTTTTGCGGCGACTGTTTCTTCGGCGTTGGCTTCTACATTA
>JACXTT010011058.1_pt1 | contig 12105 bp, 10 predicted proteins | sample 9270951 | NCBI WGS metagenome assembly JACXTT01 (sample SAMN15532306, study PRJNA645909) | rock metagenome | isolation source: weathered quartz diorite | place: Puerto Rico | collected 2017-06-21 | reverse complement strand
CGTGAGATGCACGACCGTGCCGCCCGCGAAGTCGAGCGCGCCGAGCTTGAGGAGCCAGCCTTCGTCGGCCCAGACCCAGTGTGCGACTGGGATGTAGACGAGCACGCACCAGCCAACCACGAACGCGCAGTACGCCGAAAACTTCATGCGCTCCGCGAAGGCCCCCGAGATGAGCGCCGGCGTGATGATGGCGAACATCATCTGGAACGCGCAGAACGCGAGGCTCGGCACGGTGCCATGGAGGCTCTGATCGAGGCCCGAGAGCCCGAGCATCGTGAACGAGCCGATGAGGCCATGGCGCGTGGGCCCGAACGCGAGCGAGTAGCCGAAGGTCACCCAGAGGATGGTGACGATCGGGATCGCCGTGAGCGAGTGCATGATCGTCGAGAGGACGTTCTTCTTTCGGACCATCCCTCCGTAGAAGAGGGCGAGGGCGGGGGTCATGAGGAGGACGAGCGCGGCGCTCACGAGGAGCCAGGCGGTGTCACCGGCGTTCATGCTTCGCCCATCATGAAGCCCCGAGACCTGTTTCGGTTTTGTTTCTTGCGCCTACAGGTCGGGCGATCCATCGCCGTTGACGGCGTCGTCGAGCTCGTATCCCACGCCTCGAACCGTGCGGATCCGCTCGGCAAGCCACGGGACCTTGCGTCGGATCCGCTTCAGGGTGGTGTCCACGACGCGCATCGAGGCCGCGTCTTCCGGCCACAGATCCGCGACGAGGACGTTTCGCGTGAGGACGCGGCCACGGGCGTCGACGAGCCGGAGGAGGAGGTCGAACTCCTTGCGAGTCAGCGAGACGCGGTCGCCTCGGAGCGACACCTTGCGGGCGTGCCGATCGATGACGAGAGGGCCCAGGGTGACGACGTCGGCCGGCGAGCGCTTGCGCGGTGTGCGACGGAGGAGGGCGCGGATCCGGAGGAGGAGCTCGCGCGTGCTGAACGGGCGCACGACGTAGTCGTCGGCGCCGTCTTCGAACGCGTCGACGCGATCGCGCTCTTCGCTCGAGCTGCCGATCACGAGCACGAGCGCCGCGGCCGTCGCCGGATCGTTGCGCAGCCGCGCGCAGGCGCTATGGCCTTCGCCGTCGGCGAGTGACGCATCGACGACCACGAGGTCCGGCTGCGAGCTACGCGCGATCTGCAGGCCCGTCACCAAACTGGCCGCGAGCTCGACGTCGTGCGCATCGCCGCCGAGGGCAGTGGCGAGCGAGATCCGCCTCGGGCCCTCTCCGTCGATGACGAGCACTCGCCCCATTCCCACGATTCCGCGCCCTTCGCATCACGGACGCGTGGTCCCTTCGTGAACTCTACGCAACAGCAGCGTGTGACATGGGCGTTGCCCCCTTTACGCGCAACGTTCTCACTCGCGTCACGGCGCTGCCACACGAGCCCCGTAAAGCGGTGGTCGTGTCACTCGTCATGCACGCGCATGCGGCAAACACGCTGTCGCGAGAGTGTCACGCGAAGCGACGCCGTCCGACACCTGACTCGTCCAGGGTGCGCGCCGTGCCGACCAGCCGACGTGTCGGTGCAAGGAGATTCTCCCGATGAGAAGGAATTGGCTTGTCGTGGCTGGGGTGCTCGCATCCCTCGCCCTCGCTTCGAACGCGCGCGCGGCGGATTGCGACGGCGACGTTGTCTTGATCCGTGGCTCGAGCGCCAGCCAGAAGTTGATCGAGGCCGTCGCGAAGGTGGCGGTCGCGCAGGGCATCAAGATCGTCTACAGCAGCAACGGCAGCTCGTGCCTCGGCGGCGTCTACGAGGCGACGACCGACGCGAGCGTGACGACCGGCCGCGCGGCGACCGCGAACACTGCGTACGATCTCGCGGCACCGACGGCGACGTGCACGCTCAACCCGCCGCGCGCCGCGGACATCGGGGTCTCGGACGTCTATCCGAGCTCGTGCGCAGGCGTTCCCGGCATCGCGAGCACCACCCTCGGGGCGGACGTGACGGACGTGCTCGGCCCCGTACAGGCCTTCACGCTCGCGGTGAACGACGACCCGAGCTTTCCGGTCGCGATCAGCGCCGAGGCAGCGTTCAATGTGTTCGGGATCACCGGTCGCAACGGCGATACGAGCTTCAACGTCGCGCCGTGGACCGTGGTCGCCGACGTGTTCGGTAGGCCGCAGGACTCCGGCACCTGGCAGACGTGGTCACGCAACCTCGGCCTCCTCCCGCAGAAGCCCGTCACCACGCCCAAGACTGGCGCGAAGGACGTGCTCGGCGCGCTCGACACTTCGAATCGCGCCTCGGCGATCGGAATCATCGCGCTGAACGACATCGTGCCGACCAACGGCGTTGCACCGAAGGTTCGCCCGCTCGCGTTCCGCGCACGTGGCCAGGACTTCGCGTACTACCCCAACAGCACGTCGACCGCGGCGGACATGATCAACGTCCGCGATGGCCACTACGCGGTGTGGGCCAACCTCCACTTCTTCCCGCGCAAGACGGGCGCGACCCTCAGCACGCCCGTGCAGACGGTCATGAACCTCCTCGACGGCAAAGACGCCGCGTCGGCCGTCTCGAAGATCCGCGCCGTACCGAAGTGCGCGATGCAGGTGTCGCGCGATGGCGATGGCGCCGACTTCAAGGCGTACAAGCCGGCGAAGCCCTGCGGTTGTTTCTACGAGCAAGAGGCGTCTGGAGTCGCGCCGGCGTCGTGCAAGGCGTGCACGGACGACGGTCCGTGCGGTGCGTCGGGTCAGTGCGTCTACGGATTCTGCGAGGCCAAGTGACATGAACACGAACCGAAAATACGTCCTGGTCCTCGGCGCGGTCCTCGCGATCGCGTCGCTCGTCGTCGTCGCGTGTAACGACGACAGCGGTACGTCGAACGGCACGACGAGCGGGAACCCCTTCAACAACCCCGGCACCGACTCGGGGACGACGTCCTCGGGCGGCAACGACAGCGGGCCTACCCCGGGGACCGACGGCGGCTGCCCGAACAAGCCGGCCGGTTGCTTCTGCGGGACGCCGACGACCCAGAAGGAATTCCTGAACCGCTGCACCAACGCGGCGGCGCTTCCAGTGAACCTCACGCCGAAGCCCGCAACGACCACCGACATCCCCTGAAGCAAGCGTCCAGCCGTCGCAGGAAGCTCACGTGCACAAGCTCCGTTCCATTCTTTTCGTAGCTGCCGGGATCTTCCTGCCGGCGGCGGCGCACGCTCAGGGCGAACCTCCCGCGACTCCGCCTCAGCCGCCGTCGACCGCGCCACCCGCTGCGCCTTCGCCGCCCGAGGCGCCACCCTCGCGTTCGCAGCAGCTGCGCAAGCTCTCCGATCAAGTCGCCGCGCAGCAGAAACAGCTCGACGAGCAGGCAGCGACGATCAAGCGGCTCGAAGAGACGGTGAAAGGCGGTCCTCCTCCTCCGGCGCCCACGGAGGTGCCGAAGCCGCCGCCGCCGTCCTCGGCCGTGGCGTTCGGTGCGCCAGCTGGCACGGGCGCAGAGGGCCGCGAGACCGGCGACGATCCGCGGAAACAGATCCTCGTCTACGGCTACGTCCAAGGGCAGTTCCAAACCGATGCGTCGTCGCAGAACGTCCTCGCGCAGGACGGGCGCTCGCTGAACCAGAACCGCTTCACCGTTCCGCGCGCGCGCCTGGTCGTCGAGCGAGAGTGGAGGCTTGCCAGCTTCCTCGTCGAGCTCGACGGCAACACGAACAACGGTCCAGGATTCGGACTCCAGCGCGCCGAAGCCACGGTCCTCTATCGAGGGCGTGACAACGACCCGCCGACCCCTCCTCTTCTCTCCGCTACCCTCGGACAGTTCCGAGTTCCGTTCGGGGAGGAGAACCTCCAATCGCCAGGCGTCCGGTGGTTCATGGAGCGCTCGCTCGTCTCGCGCGCGTTCTTCCCTTCCGAGATCGACGTCGGTCTCCGGCTCGCGGGCGCGATCGGATGGTTTCGCTATCAGCTCGCGGCGACGAACGGTCACCCGCTGCAGACGCGCGAGTTCCCACTCTCGGATCCGGACTCCGCGAAAGACGTCGGCGGGCGGCTGGGCTTCGTCGCCAAGGCCGCCCCCCGCGTCGGCCTGCAGGGCGGCATCTCTTCGCTCCTCGGTCGCGGCTTCCACCAAGAGCCGACGGGCATCAAGCCCCAGGTGCAATGGGTGGATCGAAACGGCGACGGCATCTTCCAACCAGAAGAAGTCACCGGCGTCGACGCCGTCGCCGCGAGGCCCGCCTCGACCTACCGCCGCTTCGGCTTCGCCATCGATGGCAAGGTGAGCCTCGCATGGCCGGTCGGCGAGACCGAGGTCGCCGCCGCGGTTTATCTCGGGAGCAACCTCGATCGCGGCGTCTTCGGATCCGATCCCGTGCTCCTTGGACGCGACACCCGTCACGTCGGATACATGCTTTCGGCGACGCAGGAGCTCGGCGAGTGGTTCGTCGTCGGTTTCCGCACCGACTTCTACAATCCGGACAGCGACTCCAGCGACTTCCAGAACGCGAAGCCGGTGCAGCCGAACGATCGGAGCATTCGCACGTATTCGCCGATGGTCGGACTTCGCTGGGAGAAGCGTGCCCGACTGCTCTTCCAGTACGACGTCGTTCGCGATCACCTTGCGCGCGACGAAGCTGGTCTTCCGAAAGATCTCTCGAACGACCGCATGACGGTTCGTCTGCAGGTGAATCTGTGACGCGCGCCGCGTGGGTGGCTTGCGCAGGCATCGTCGTCGGAATCTCCGGCGGATACGAGACGTCGGTCACCACCCCGGTCGCCGACGAGGAGCCGCTTCGAGTGGGCTACTCCATCGGCGGAACAACCTTCCGCGCGCAGTTCTTCGCCGGTGACCTGCCCGCACCGTCGGGTGGGCCCTCCGTCGCGGGTGTCGACGTCGGACCGGATCAGGCTGCCCCAGGAAAGCAAGGCAAGGGTGGCTACACGATCAGGCTCGGCAAGGAGGCGTACGCCGTGGCCGTGCGGCTTGCGGGCCGGACGAACGGATACTGGATCGCGCGCGTCGACCAAGTGGAGCCGCTCTTCGAAGGACAGGTCTCGGCGTCGCTCTTCTTCGATGTCGCGACGACGATCGCCCCAGGTCGGTATCAGATCGAGCTCGCTGGCGTCGATGGCCAGAAACGCTTCGGGTCACGCAGCACCGCGCCGCTCACGATCGTCCCGCGCGTGCCCCCCTCGGCCGCCGCCGTCATCCAGCTCCGGTGGGACGCCGCCGTCGACCTGGATCTCCAGGTGCGCGCGCCGGACGGAAACCTTCTCTCGCCGAAGCGGCCCACGACTGCTCCCGTCGGTACGCCCGACGCGGGGACAGCGCCCGGCTACGGACGCCTCGATGGAGACTCCATGGCCGCGTGCGTCGACGATGGACGACTCGAGGAGAACGTCGTCTTCGCGACAGCGCCGCTGCCCGGCCCTTATCGCGTCTACGTGAATGCCTTCAATCTGTGCCGGAAGATCGGCGCCAATTACGAAGTCTTCGTCATTCGAAATGGAAATACGACGGATACCTTCTTCGGCCGAATCAGCGAGCCGGAGGTCCAACAAGGCGGATTCGATCTCGGGCAATTCGTCACCGAGATCTCGTTCTGAGGAGTCACCATGAATACGCAACAGCTCGTCGAACGACTGCAACGCATCGCCTCCGGCGGCGGAGGATGGGTCCTCTGGCTCATGATCGCCCTCTCGGTCCTGTCGATCGCGATCATGCTCGAACGCGTGATCTTCTTCGTCTCGAAGCGTGACGACATCGACGGCCTCACCGACAAGCTCATCGCCCTCCTTCGCGCCAACGACACCGAAGGGGCGAAGGCGCTGCTCAAGGCCAGCAAATCGGTGGAGGCTGCGGTCATGCTGCCGTGCCTCGATTGGGCGAAGAACGGCCCGGAAGCATTCCGCGAGGTCGTCGACGCAGAGCTCACGAAGCAGAAGCGCAGCCTCGAGCGCGGCACTACCTTCCTCGGGACGATCGGAAACAACGGCCCCTTCATCGGTCTCGTCGGCACCGTCCTCGGTGTCATCCAGGCATTCCAGCAGCTCGGAAATCAGAGCAAGGAGGCGATGGGGAACGTGATGGTCGGCATCGCCGAGGCGCTCATTGCCACCGGCGTCGGCTTGTTCGTCGCGATCCCGGCCGTCGTCGCCTTCAACATCGTCAATCGCTCGATCTCGAACGTCGAATCGAACGTGAACGTGATGTCGAAGTACGTAGTGGCGCACCTCTCCTCCAAGGATCCGCCGGCGCCCGCGCGGAAGGACGTAGCGTCGGACTCTTCCGTCCGTCGCGTGCCCGATGCGCCCCCGAGCACACCCCAGATGGCAGCGGGCTGAGGAGGGAAGTCATGGGAGCAGGAACCCTGAAGCGCGGCGGCGGTCGTGGGCCGATCGCCGAAATCAACATCACGCCGATGGTCGACGTGGTGCTCGTTCTCCTCGTCATCATGATGGTCTCGGCGACGTACATCGTCTCGAAGAGCCTCAAGGTGGAGCTACCGAAAACCGCGAGCGCCGCGGACTCGGTTCCGATGGTGGCGGCGGTGGTGGTGACGAAGGACGGCACCTACTTCTTCAACGACCAGAAGGTCGACGAAGCGGCGCTGACCGCGAGGCTCAAGGAGGCGGCCGACAAAGATCCGAACACGAACGTCGTCGTCAGCGCGGACAAGGCCGCTCTGCACGGCCAAGTCGTGCACGTGGTCGACCTGGCGAAGGTGGCGGGCCTCACGAAGTTCGCCATCAACGTCCAAGAGTCGCACTGAGGGCGCCGTGCGTACGGGATACCTCGTCGCCGCCAGCTTCGCGCTCCACGCGGGCCTCTTCGGAGTCATCTCGCGGAAGTCGAAGCAGATCGAACAGCGGCAGACGTTGATCGCGATGGTCGAGCAGCAGAAGAAGAAGGCGGAGGAGGCGAAGAAGGAGGAGCCGAAGCCGGTCGAGGCTCCGAAGGAGGTGCTCCAGCCGCGTCCCGCGCCTGCGCCCGCCCCGCCCACACCGCAGACGCCCGCACCCACGGGTCCGTCGGAGGCGATGCAGGCGATGCCCGACTACGGGTTGAACCTCTCGGGCGGCGGCGGAGGCAACATGGCCCTTCCCGAGAAGAAAGGCGGCGCGCCCGCGGGCACGGCAAAGGTCGAGCCGGCGGCGAAGCCCGTCGAGAAGACACTCGGGAACCCTCAATCCGTTGCGGCCAAGGATCCGGATCTCGCCGCGGAGATCGCCGCGTGGAAACCGCGCCCGGCAGCGCGCGTGAAGCCGGTCTACCCCGACGAGGCACGCAGCGCCGAGATCGAAGGGACGGTCACGGTGGAGGCGGTGGTCGACTGCACGGGCAAGGTCAAGGACGCGCGGGTCCTCTCGGCGCTCGGGCACGGTCTCGATCAGGCCGCCCTGATCGCGATCAAGAAGACCGACTTCGAACCGGCGCCGCGTTGCGCGCCGGGATTCCAGAAGACGGTGAAGATCAACTATGCGTTCCGCTTGGGCGACTGAGCGCAGGAGGTCGGTCCTCGCCGTCGTGGTCGCCGCGGCAGCGCTCCTCGCGAACGCACCACCGCGCGTCGCTCACGCCCAGGGCAACGCCGCGAGCGGCGGAGACATGGGCCCATCGCGCGGCGGCACGCTCACGAAGGCGCCGCAGCTCCTCAACTTCAAAGACGTCGAGGCACCCTACCCGGAGGCGGAGAAAGCGTCGGGGAAGACGGTCGCGGTCACGCTCCAGCTGGCGATCTCCGACAAGGGAGACGTGACCGAGGTCGTCGTCGTCACCTCCGCGGGCAAGGCCTTCGACGAGGCTGCCGTCGCGTCCGCGCGGCGGTTCAAGTTCTCGGCCGCCGAGATCGATGGCAAGCCGGCGCCGGTCAAGCTCACCTTTCGATACGACTTCACGTTCCGCGAGGAGATCGTCGACCTCGGACCGCAGGTGAACTTCTCGGGGCAGGTCCTCGATGCGACGGCGCCGAAGAAGAGGCCTCGCCCGCTCGCGAACATCCGCATCAAGCTGACGCGATCCTCGGAGAGCGAAAGCGGGGAGAAGAAGGAGGTCGTCGTGGCCGAGACCACGACGGACGACGAGGGCTACTTCGAATTCGAGGGTGTCGCGGTCGGCACCTATACCGTGATGGTCTCGGGCCCCGGCATCGCGGCCGTGAAGACGGAGGAGACGATCGAGTCGAAGAAGGCCCTCGACGTGACCTACAAAGTCGAACCCGAGTCCGCCGGCGGAGAAGACACGATCACCATCGAGGTGATTGCGCCGCGCATCCAGAAGGAGGCGACGACCGTCGCGATCAAGACCGAGGAGGCTCGCAAAGTCCCCGGAACCGGCGGAGAGGCGCTTCGCGTCGTCCAGAACCTTCCGGGCGTCGGCCGCGCTGCGTTCGGATCCGGCGCGCTCGTCGTCTGGGGAGCCGCACCACAGGACACGCGCGTGTACCTCGACGGAGTGCGAATCCCGCAGCTCTATCACACGGGTGGATTCCGAGCGACCGTCAACTCCGATCTCGTCCGCGCGATCGAGCTCGCTCCCGGTGGCTATGGCGTCGAGTATGGACGCGGGTTGGGTGGTCTCGTCACCGTCGACACGCGCGCGCTCCGCAACGATCGCTTCCACGGCTACGTCTCCGCGGACGTCATCGACAGCTCCGGCCTCCTCGAGGTCCCCGTCGGCAAGTCGACGCGCCTCGCCGTCGCCGGACGCGGTAGCTATCTCAGCTCGACGCTCGGACTCTTCACGAAGGAGGACGTCAGCGAGCTCGTTCCCATCCCGAGATTCTTCGACGGCCAGCTGAAGCTCGAACAAGATCTCGGCGAGAACGAGACGCTCACGCTGATCGGGCTCGGGTCCGACGATCGGCTGACGCGTACGGTCACGAATCCCGACCCTGCGCAGACGATCTCCGACCAACGCAACTCGAGCTTCACGCGGGTGCTCGCCACCTATCGACGCTCGTTCTCCGACGGCTCGTCGGTCACCGTCACGCCGTCGTTCGGGACCGACAAGTTCGAGTTCGCGCAGCGCTTCGGCGCCACTCCGACGGAGCAGAAGACGACCGCGACCGTCTTCGGCGTTCGAGCGAAGTGGCGTGGTCGGGTCGCCGACTGGGTCACGATCAACACGGGGCTCGACGTGGAGGCATCGAGCAGCAGCATCCGACGGAAGGGAGCGACGATCCTCCCACCGCGCGAGGGCGACATCACGGTCTTCGGTCAGCCGCCCAACGACGTCGTGAACTTCGACGACTGGTCAGTCATGATCGGCAGCGTCGCGCCCTACGTACAGGCCGACATCGAGCTCTTCGGCAACAAGGTGCACGTCGTGCCCGGCGCACGGCTCGACGCATTCCTCGTCAGCGGCGACAAGCAGTTCCCGAGCAAGGATGGAACGGAGCAGCGCGGATACCTCCGCAACGAAACGATCGCAGAGCCTCGGCTCGCGGCACGCTGGCAGGCGACGGAGCGGCTCATGGTGAAGGCCGCATACGGCCAATACCACCAAGCGCCCGAGCCGGAGGACCTCTCGCCCGTGTTCGGAAATCCGACGCTCGGGTTCGCGAAAGCGAGCCACTACCTCGGGGGCGTGGGATATCGGATCTTCGAGAAGCTCACCGCCGAGACAACGGCCTTCCTTTCGCGATCGGAGGACCTCGCCGCTCGCAGCCCGCTGCCGTCTCCACAGACGGGTCAGGCTCTGCTCAACACGCGTGAAGGCCGGGCCTACGGCGCACAGATCCTCCTCCGTCAGGAGCTAGCGAAAGGGTTCTTCGGCTGGGTCAGCTACAGCTACATCCGGTCCGAGCGAAAGGACGGCGAGACATCGGCCTGGCGGCTCTTCGACTTCGATCAGACGCATGTCGCGACGCTGGTGGCGTCCTACGAGCTGCCGCTGGGCTTCGAGGTCGGGACGCGGCTCCGCTATGCGACCGGCTTCCCGCGTACGCCTGTCATCGGCGCTTACTACAACACGCGACGGGATCTCTTCGAGCCCGTGTTCGGCGCGCAGAATTCGATCCGCATCCCGGCATTCCTGCAGGCCGACCTCAGGCTCAGCAAACGCTTCACGTGGGACACCACGAAGCTCGAGCTGTACGCCGACGTGCAGAACCTCACGAATCGCAAGAACCGCGAGGATATCGTCTACAACTACAACTACACCTCGCGGAACTTCATCACTGGACTTCCGACGCTCGCCGTCGTTGGCGCGAGGTTCGAATGGTGATGCGCGCTCGCCCCCTTCTTGCGCTCGCTCTCGCAGGGCTCGTCGTCGCAGCATGCAAGCCGGAGTTCGACGATCGCCCATCCGAGATCGATCGCGCGCGGATCCTCGCCGTTCAATCCGAGCCGGCGGAATGGGTGCGCGTGGTCGACCCCGACACGAACGAGGCGAAGCCTGCCCAATATCGTGCGCTCGTGACCGGGCCGATCGGCACGATCGCGAACGCCGATCTCGAGTGGTCGATCTGCTCCCTACCGAAGCCGCTCACCGAGCTGAACGACGTGAGCTTCGGATGCTTCCAGAACGATCCGAAGCTCGTCTCTGCCCTCGGCCACGGTCCTGAGATCCGCGCCGCGCTGCCGGAGAACGCGTGCCGCCAGTTCGGTCCCGACGTTCCCGAGGATCAGTCGTTTCGGCCCGCCGATCCGGACGTCACCGGAGGCTACTACCAGCCGGTGCGAGTGCTCTTCCGACCGACGCCCGAGGAGATCGTGCCCGCCATCGCGAAGGTCCGGATCCGGTGCGGCTTGCCCGGAGCCTCGCAAGAGCAAATCACTCGCTACAACCGCTCGTACCACCCGAACTCGAATCCGCGGATCGAATCGGTCGCCGCGCTCGGCCCGTCCGGACCGTTCGTCATGCAGCCGGTCGAGTCGAATCCCGACGCACCGCCGCTCGCGCTCGCCGCCGGACAGAGCGTGACCCTTCGCGTGACCTGGCCGTCGTGTCCTCTCGTCGACGCGTGCGGCGACGGCGTCTGCGGTCCCACCGAGACGAAGGAGAAGGGGGCAGGGCAGTGCGAGGCGGACTGCAAGGTCGAGAAAGCGTGCGGCGGCGCGGAGCGATTCTTGGCGTTCAGCCTCGAGACGCGTCTTCTCGACGAGGCACGCGAGACGCTCCGTGTCTCGTGGTTCGTGCCGAGAGGATTCGGAGCCTTCAAAGACGATCGCACCGGCCGAGATGGTGCGGACCCGACGACGTTCGTCGACAACGTCTATACCGCGCCGGGGGCTCCTGGCCTCTACCCGATCTGGATCGTGTTGCGGGACAATCGAGGCGGGGTCGTCTGGGTGACGGTTCGAGTCAAGGTGAGCTGACCCATCGCGGCCATGGTCGCGATTGTGGCGGTCCGCGCCCGGCGCCGCGCCGGAGCTCTTCGCGCGCGTCTTCGCTCATGAGGACCATCGCGGGGAAAAAACATGTAGTATACATCGCTAGCGTAGTTCCACAAGGGATCGCCCGTGAAAGATCCTCGTGAACGGAGGCGTCATGATTGTGGTCGCCGTGTCCTGGTCGCAATCGGGCCGAGGCTATTGACCCGACGAGCTCGAGGGCGAAAACGCCCGCACGACGCGTCTCATTTGCTCGCCAGGCCGTAGGTCGTCTCGCGTTCACGATGACAACGCGAGCTCGGTTGGAAGATGAGCCCGAGGTTGGCGGAGAGGCTGCCGCCGCCAGGCACAAGGAGGTCGGCTTGCGCGCCTCCGAAGAATCCGAAGGAGCAGAGAGGCATCACCTCGAGCGACGAATACACGCCAATGTGAAAGTTGTCGCCGTCCCACGTCGAGTAGGTCGGCAAGGGGCTCACGCCGATGGAGTCGTAGCCGAACGCGTTGCCGAGACTCAGCGCGACCGAGTGAAACGGGAAGCGCACGCCTAGCTTGATCCCGGTCCGAAACCATTGGGCGTCCGGCGTGAACGCAAGGATGTCGGCCCGCGGTTGCGCCAACGGCGCCCCGCTGAACCGGAGCGCCGTTTGATCGGCGGCGGCCGAGCCCGACGCATAGCCGACGTCCACCGCGAAGAGAAACCAGCGAAGGGCGATCCCGAGCTCGAGCTCGACCCCCGTTGCCGTGACGTGGTAGCCATAACCGTCCGCACCGCTGTTGTCGGCATAGCGAGCGTGTGCGCCGCGGATGCCGTCACCGG
>JACXTT010011057.1_pt1 | contig 12106 bp, 9 predicted proteins | sample 9270951 | NCBI WGS metagenome assembly JACXTT01 (sample SAMN15532306, study PRJNA645909) | rock metagenome | isolation source: weathered quartz diorite | place: Puerto Rico | collected 2017-06-21 | reverse complement strand
TCAATTGCGGGAGGAAGCCGAACCAGGTTGCCCTTGAGGACGTAGTCTACTGCCCCGCTTTGCAACGCGCGAACGGCGTTTTCCTCGCCGATGGTACCGGAGACTAGGATGAATGGAATATCGGGATGCGAGCGCTTCGCAATTTCAAGTGCCTCCATGCCATCCAGTGTCGGCAGGGAATAGTCGGACAAGATCACGTGCGGTTGGTATTCATCGAGCTCGCGCCTCAAATCGGGCGCAGTTTCTACCCGGCGTACCTCACAGCGCATCCCAGCGCGCTGCAGTTCTCCCACGATGAGCTCGGCGTCGCGCGCGTTGTCCTCGACCATCAGGACCCTGAACTGCTCACTCATAAGTTCTTAATTCATCCCTTCTGCCTCGCCCGGGTGAGCTGTGGTTGTCGTGGGCCAGAACTTCGACCTACCGTCCGGGATTCTATGTGCCCGGCGTGCTGTTCGCTATTGGGGTTTGTCCTACAAGGATCGGTAGGGAAGGTGCTCCTGCCGCGATCGGCGCCCTGGCTCGAGGACTACCTGGACAGGTAGGGGATAAGTTCTGACGGTTCTCCTTGCGCCAGTGGAAAAATGTTCAGGGAATGCAACTCTTGCGCTACGGATGAACACCAAGCAAGGAGGAAACATGGCCGACAAGAATCAGCAGGCGGCGTCGCAAGCCCAGATGCAAGAGATGGGGCTCAATAAGGCGAACATCGAGCGCCGGAAGAAGATCGTCGGACTCGAGGCGGCGGACTTGCCGCGCATCGCGGCGATCAGGGACCTCGTGGTGCAGCACACCGAAGACTACGTGACGGCGTTCTTCAACCACCTCTCGGGTCTCGATGAAGCCCGACCCCTGCTCGCGAGCCGAGCCATCGTGGAGAGAGCTCGCCAACTCAAGCGAGAGCACTTGGTGGCGATGGTGCAGGGTGAGTACGGGGTGAAGTACGTCGAGCAGCGCATGGAACTCGGCTCCCTCTACGCAAAGGCCGGTCTGGAAGCTCGCGTGTTCCTGGGCGCGTTCCACCATCTGCTCAAGCACATCGGCGGCGCGGTCATTAGGCAATTCGAGCGCAAACCGGCCGACGGGTTCGAGAATTTCATGTCGCTCAAGAAGGTCGCGTTCTTCGACATCGGGCTCATTACCGACACTCTCGTGTTCGAACGCAAGCGCGTCATCCGCCAGCAGCAAGAGGCGATCCGGGAACTGTCGACATCGGTGCTCCAAATCCGCGAACGCCTGCTGCTCCTCCCGATCATCGGGGTGATCGACACGCAGCGCGCGCGGCTCATCACCGAGAGCCTGCTGCGCTTGATACGCGCGATCCGCGCAAAAGTGGTCGTCATGGACGTCACAGGGGTCGCTACCATCGACTCGAAGGTGGCGAATCATCTCCTGCAAACCGTGACGGCGGCGCGGCTGATGGGGGCAATGGTGATCGTGACCGGCCTCACCTCGGAGGTCGCGCAGTCGCTCGTAGCACTCGGCATCGAACTGTCGAAGCTGAACACCGTTGGCGACCTGCAGGGAGGACTCGAGGAGGCCGAGCGGATTCTGGGTTGACGGACTCGAGAACGCCGCGACTCTCAAGTGCCCTGAGCAGCACCACCGTGCTGGCCACCGAGAGCGCGAGACCGAAAACGAGACCTTCACCCATGCTCCAGCCCCACATTGCGGAAATGCCCATGCCGAACGCGGTCGCAACGGCGATCTGGAGGATGGCACCGGGCAAGGCAATTCTGCGAACCGCCAGCAGGTCGCTCAGCGAGAAATGCAGGCCTACGCCGAACATCAACAGCATCACCCCGATTTCGGCGAGTTGCCCCGCGAGATTCATGTCAGCGACGAATCCCGGCGTGGCAGGACCAATGAGGATTCCGGCAATCAGGTAACCGACCAATGCCGGCACCTTCAGGCGCACGGCGATGAATCCCATGATCAGGGCAAGGCCCAGGGCCGCGGCGATCGTGGTGATCAGGGTGATACTGTGTGGCACGTGTCTTGTCTCCCCTTGTCTCCAGTTCAAAAAGCGAAAATAGCGGCGGGTGCCGCTCGCTCGTAGTAGCGAGGGCGAGTCCGCCGCGCCTTACACTCGTGACGGACCTCTATGGTCACAGGCGCTATTACATGTCCCCGGCTCACGGAAGCGATCATAGCAAGCACACAAGGCACTGCAGCTTCACTTCAATCCTGTCTTTTCCATTCGCCCCGTTCTTATCTTCCCGAATTTGAAGCGCGAGGTTCCGGCGGTCTGTCGGGTGCCCGCCGCTTGACGCCGTTTGTGCAGCTGGCGGCCGGGCGCACCTGTGGGGAAGGATTTGGGCGGTGGATTTGATAGGAAGCTGGATGTAAAAAATGTAAATCGCCTTATTCGGCCCCCATGCAGCATCTAAAATTCGCCCGGCTTTCAGCACTTAGCGCTTTCCTGCGCAGTCAATCCGCGGTATTTTCGCCGCTTCCCACATTGGCTTCCGCCGCCCTCCCGAGACCGACTTGGACGAAGTGAGCTTCCTGCCCACCTTTCCGCTGTTCGCTGCCAACATGATGCTGGTTGGCGCGGTGCTTCTGTGCGGGCTTGCAGCCGGGCATGTGTTCGCGCGTTACCTGCGGCTGCCGCGCATAACCGGATTCGTCGCTGCCGGACTGATTCTGGGTCCAGGCATCCTCAACCTGCTCGACCGGCCGACGCTCGCGGAGCTGTCGATCTTCGTCGATTTTTCGCTGGGACTGATCCTGTTCGAACTGGGGCGGCGGCTGGACCTGCGCTGGCTCACGCGCGATGCCTGGCTGCTCGCCAGCGGCGTCGCCGAAAGCCTGCTGTCGTTCGTGTTCGTCTACTGGACGTTGCGGTTCTTCGACGTGGCACCGATGTACGCGGCGACCGCGGCCGCCATCGCGGTGGCGACGTCGCCTGCGGTCCTGCTGATGATCGTGCACGACCAGCGTGCCAAGGGGACGCTTACCGAAAGGATGCTGACCCTGACCGCGCTCAACAACGTCATCGCTTTTCTGGTGATCACGCTGCTGTTCGGTTTCCTCCATCTCGAGTACAAGGCCGATTGGGTGCGTGCTTTGCTGCACCCGCCCTATCTCATCGCCGGCTCGGCAGCGCTCGGTTACCTCGCTTTCGTGGTGGCGCGCTGGCTGGCGCGCTGGTTCGGCAAGCGCGAGGATGTCCAGTTCATCATGCTGCTGGGGTTGATTGTGGCGACGGTAGGGTTAGCCATTTCGTACAAGTTCTCCGTGTTGCTAGCGCTGCTCACGTTCGGCGTGTTCGCCAAGAATCTCGATCGGGACCACGATCTGATGGCGGTGGAGTTTGGTCCCGGCGGCCAGCTCTTCATGGTGGTGCTGTTTGTCATCACCGGCGCCGGGCTGCAGCTTTCCGAACTGGCGGTTGCCGGCGGGCTGGGCTTGGCCTTCGTGCTGGCGCGCCTGGCGGGCAAGTTGGCCGGGCTGGTAGTGTTTGCACCGCTCTCGGGTCTGACGCAGAAGAAGACCGTGTTGCTCGGCGTCGGCATGGTACCGATGTCGGCAATCGCCGTGGTCATGGTGCAAGGAGCTTCGCAGCTGTACCCGGAGTTTGGGGCGAAACTGTCTTCGATCGTGCTGTCCGCAGTGGTGATACTCGAGCTGGTCGGTCCGCTCGCGACCCAGTGGGCCCTCAGGCTGGCGGGCGAGATCGATCCGGCTGCGCAGGAGCGGCCATGACGCTGGAGTTCAGCCGCTCCGAGCCGCTGACGATGGGAATCGAGCTCGAGCTTATGATTCTGAGCACCCACGACTGGGACCTGATGAGTGGTTCCGGCGACCTGCTGGCGCTGATCGGCAAGAGCCCGCACCCGGGCGATATCAAGCCGGAAATCACCGAAAGCATGATCGAGATCAGCACCGCGGTGCACAGGGACTACCGCGAGATGCTGGTCGAGCTTTCGGCAATGCGGGACGCCGTCATAAGGAGCGCTCAGCGCCTCAATCTGGCGATTGCGGGCGGCGGCGCCCATCCCTTCCAGCACTGGAGCGAACAGCGTATCTTTCCCAAGGAACGCTTCTTCCACCTGCACGAGATGTACGGATACCTGGCCAAACAGTTCACCGTGTTCGGCCAGCACATTCACATCGGCGTGCCCTCGGGCGACGACGCCATCTACCTGGCGCACATGATGTCGCGCTACATCCCGCATTTCATCGCGCTGTCAGCGTCCTCGCCGTTCTCGCAGGGAATGGATACCGACTTCGATTCGTCGCGGCTGAACAACATCAACGCCTTTCCGTTGTCGGGCACCATGCCTTTCGTGCGCGACTGGGACGAATTCAACGGCTACTTCGACACCATGCGCACGCTGCAGGTGGTGGAGAGCATGAAGGATTTCTACTGGGACATCCGCCCCAAACCGGAGTACGGCACCATCGAGATCCGAGTCTGTGATACCCCGCTCACGGTCGAGAAAGCCGCGGTGCTCGGCGCCTACGCGCAGGCGCTGGCGCGGCACCTCATGCTCGACCGGCCGCGCGAACCCTCGAGGGACGTATACCGCGTCTACAGCTACAACCGCTTCACCGCCTGCCGCTACGGAATGCAGGCCGGGTTCATCGACGCCTACGCGCGCAGCCGCCGTTTGCTCAAGGAGGACATCGCCGGGACCCTTGATTCCCTGTTGCCGCACGCGCTGGCGCTGGGTTCGGGCAACGCGCTCTCGGAAATCGGCGCGAGCCTCGACAGCGGTCAGAACGACAGCGGCTGGCTGCGCGACACGTTCAGGCAGACCAGGTCGCTGAGCGACGTCGTGCGCCTGCAGAGCAGGCTATGGGCGGGAGAGCAGCGCTCCGGTCCAGCCAGATGAACGGCGGAGCGCATTGAGCCGCAGAGGCTGTCGCAGGCGGCGGTCCGCGTTTTATGATCCCGGCGCCCCGCCGCACTGCGGTGTCGCGGTGCCGTCGAAGTCGACCTGCGCCGGGCCGTAAGTCTGTGGGCGCGGATTCAGAACCCATCGGGGAGATCGAGCCGTGACCGCAAAGAACGCAAGATGTTCACGCCCATAGCGTTCACGCTTCCCGCGGACTCGGCGTGACCGTCCGATTGCCCACATACCGCGCCTGTCGATCGATCTTCTGTACTATGATCTGAACCGGTCGTCGCCGTCCGCGGTCTTACCGATGGAAGGGCGGCACACCGTCCGGCCCCATACGAGGAGAACGCTGACATGGGCGTGCGCCTTATTGCACTATTTCTGCTGGCTGCAGCCAGCCTGCTGTCACAGGCCACCGCGAACGCCGATATCATCCGCTGCAACGACGCGAACGGGAACACGCTTTACACCGATTCCGCCTGTCCCGCCGGCATGCGCGTCGTCGGATCCCCGTCGTTTCCGCAATCCTGCACCACCGAGATTTGCGAGCGCCACCGTGAACGCGACCTCAAGGAAGCTTACGAGCGCGTTCGCGCCGAAAGGGAGCAGTTGGCCGCCTACACCGCGGAGCGACACAAGCGCGAGATCGAAGATCGCTGGCTCGACGAGGCCCGCCACGAAGCCGAGTTGCGCAACCGGAAGGAGGCCTCCTCTGACGAAGTTCTCTATCCCGCCTATCCCCTGGTCGGCATCCCGTGGAGGTGCGGCACGCACTGCATTGCGTTCCCCCGACATCGTCACCTTCCGCTCTCTGGGTTCGGCGACGTCGACCACGAACATCACCCCATGAAAAGTCCCGGCGACCGCCGGGACTTCCGCGCGGCCCTCAACGAGCCGCGTCATCTACTGCGCAGCACGGCAACCGGCAGACGTACCGTCCCGTCGGGCCGGTTGGCCATCAACGAATGAAGTAAAGCCAAACGACCTGGCAAGCGGCTCACCTACTAAACTACTGCTCAATGAGTACGCGTGGCGTGGGTAAGGAATTCGAGCGAGTGCTAGACAAACTGGTGCCGCATAAGCGTCAGTAGTGGACGCGCTGACCCCTTTGGGCTGTTCGCCGTGACAGCCATGATGGTCTTGCTACGCACTGGAACCCAAAAGCCGCTGGTTTGTCCTCGGCTTTGCCGTGTCCTGCGGCTTAGGATCAATCTATGGATTTCTGCAGAGTGCCTGGCCGTTTGGAGTTGTCGAAGCTATCTAGATGCTCGTCGCTTTTCGACGCTGGGTACGTAAAGTCTAATATCGCGAATCAAATACCCGGCACGAGCCTCCATAAGCCGCCACTGGTAGTGTGATATATGAAGCTCGCCGCGTGGAATGTCAACTCGCTCAAGGTTCGCCTTCCGCAGCTCCTCGAGTGGCTCGCGCGTGAGTGCCCCGACGCGGTTTGCCTGCAGGAAACCAAAGTCGAGGATGCAAATTTTCCTCTCGACGCAATCGGACAGGCCGGATACCGCGCCGTGTTCTCCGGGCAGAAAACCTACAACGGCGTGGCGATCCTGGCACGCGATGCACTGCGGGCGGCCGAGGCAGGCATCTCGGGTTACCCCGACCAGCAGAAACGGTTGCTGTCCGCCACCGTGGGAGACTTGCGGCTGGTGTGTGTGTACGTGCCCAACGGCCAGAGCCTGGAATCCGACAAGTATCGCTACAAGCTCGATTGGCTGGCAGAATTTGACCGCTGGCTGGACGCGGAACTGAAGAAGAACCCGCGGCTCGCGGTGCTGGGCGACTTCAACATCGCTCCGGAAGACCGCGACGTCCATGATCCGAAGGCCTGGGAAGGTCAGGTTCTGGTCAGTCCGCCCGAGCGTGCCGCGTTTCAGCGACTGCTCGGACGCGGACTGACAGACAGCTTCAGGCTGTTCGACCAGCCCGAGAAGTCATACTCCTGGTGGGACTACCGCATGAATGCCTTCAAGCGCAATCTGGGATTGCGCATCGATCACATTCTGCTCTCTCCCGAACTCGCGTCGAGTTGCCGCTCGGGCAGCATTCAGGTGGATATGCGCAAGCTGGAACGGCCCTCCGACCACGCCCCGGTGGTCGCCGAGATTGTTTGAAAAAAGCCCACCAGGAAGGCCAAGCGTTAACCGCCAAGGACGCCAGGGAAGGGCAAGAGCAGGAAAATGGGTTCGGGTAAAAAGAATCCGCTGGCTGATCATCGATCGCGGCGAGAGTTGGCAGCACAGGTCCGCGAACACTCACCTCACTTCTATCCCTCATTTGTTTTTCCCTGGCGTCCTTGGCGTCCCTGGCGGTTAACGCTTGGCCTTAAGGGTGGCGATGAGTGTTTAGTCCGACCCGTCGTCCTTTTCCAGACCCAGTTCCTGGATCTTGCGGGTCAGCGTGTTGCGGCCCATCCCCAGCAGCAGCGAGGCTTCGATCCTGCGGCCACCGGTGTGGGCAAGCGCCCTGGTTATGAGCGCCCGCTCGAACTGGCGGGAAAGTTTGTCGAGGATAGCGCTGTCGCCGCGCTTCAGCAGCGATTCCGCTTCCCGCTCCAGCGCCGTCACCCAGCTTTCCGCAGAGGCAACAAGGGCTTCCCCGCGCAACTCCGGAGGCAGGTCCTTGACGTCCACATTCATCCCCGGCGCCATCACCGTCAGCCAATGGCAAAGGTTCTCCAGCTGGCGTACGTTGCCGGGGAAGTCCAGCGATGACAGGTACTTCAGCGCTGCCTCGGACAGTTTTTTGGTTTCCACGCTCAATTCACGCGCGCTTTTCTGAAGGAAATACCTGGCCAGCAGCGGAATATCCTCGCGGCGTTCGCGCAGCGCCGGCAGGCGCAACCGGATCACGTTCAAGCGGTGGAAAAGGTCCTCCCGGAACAGGCCCTGCTTTACGCGGCTTTCCAGGTCCTGGTGAGTTGCCGCGATGATGCGCACGTTGGCCTTGATCGGTTGATGCCCGCCGACGCGGTAGAACTGGCCGTCCGACAGCACCCGCAGGAGGCGGGTTTGCAGATCGGGCGGCATGTCGCCGATCTCGTCCAGAAACAGAGTGCCGCCTTCGGCTTGTTCAAAACGACCGCGCCGCATAGACTGCGCGCCGGTGAAGGCACCGCGTTCGTGCCCGAACAACTCCGACTCGAGCAGATCCTTGGGAATTGCCGCGGTGTTGATGGCGATGAATGGTTTGGACGAGCGCGGGCTGTGGCGGTGTAGTGCACGTGCTACCAGTTCCTTGCCGGTGCCGGATTCGCCATTGATGAGAACGGTGGCGTGCGATTGGGTGAGCCGGCCGATGGCGCGAAACACTTCCTGCATGGATGGCGCCTGGCCAAGGATCTCTGGCGATTCCTCCGCCACCTCGGCGATGTCTCCCTGACGCAGGCTCTCTTCCATTGCCCGGCGGATCAGATCCACGGCCTGGTCTACGTCGAAGGGTTTGGGCAGGTATTCGAATGCGCCACCCTGGAATGCGGCCACTGCGCTCTCCAGGTCCGAGTACGCGGTCATGATGATGACCGGCAGGTTGGGGTGCTTTTCCTTCAGTTGCTGCAGCAATTCGAGGCCGGAGCCGCCCGGCATGCGAATGTCGCTGACCACCACTTGGGGTGTCGATGCCGAAAGCGCCTGCAGGGCTTCCTGCGCCGAGGCGAAAACCTTGAAGGCAATGCTCTCCCGCGTAAGGGCCTTCTCGAACACCCAGCGAATCGAGCGGTCGTCGTCGATGATCCAAACAGGTTTCATAGGCAAGGATGAAGGCGGAAGGATGAAGGCGGAGCGAGAAATGAAGTACAGGCTTTCACTAGTTACCTTTTCTTGATTGTTTCTTTGAGGACTTTGCGATCGTGACGAAGATTCTTAGCAATTCCTGGTCCTCTGTCTGCAGTCGTTTAACTGCAATTGCATCCGCATTTCCGGATTCTTCGAGTAACTCCAGCCAATATCCCGTTTCATCGAGTTCTTGAAGTGCGCCCTCAATCTTGCCAACGAAATCGGCACCGGATTTGGCTCGTTGGGCCTCACGGTACTGGGCACCAACCGAAGTCGCTGATCTCAATAGCTGCCGTCCCAAAACTTGGCACACCGTGGTCTTTGGGAGAGTCGAGTAAAATATGATCACTTCAAGCGCGAATCGTCTGGTCCGTCCAACCAGATCGCGCTCGGCGCCACGTTCCACTTCATCCTTCCGCCTTCATCCTTGCTTTTGCTTATTCAATCGGAAGCAGGATGCTGAAGCAGGTCCTGCCCGGCTCGCTTTCCAGTTCGATGGTGCCGTGGTGCTGGGTCACGAAGGTCTGAGCGATGGTCAGTCCAACACCATGGCCGCCCTCGCGCCCGCTTACCAGCGGAAAGAAGATCCTGTCCTTAAGTTCCTCCGGCACACCCGGCCCGTCGTCCTCGATCTGCACCAGCAGCGCCAGGCGGTACATTCTCTTCGCCAGTGTCGCCCGGCGCGCCACGCGCGTGCGAAGGACGATCGTGCCTTTCCCGCGCATGGCCTGCGCGGCATTGCGGGCCACGTTGAGCAACGACTGGATGATCTGCTCGCGGTCGGCGGTCAACGGCGGCAGGCTTACATCGTAGTCGCGCCGGATCCCGATTCCGTCGGGAAACTCTGCCAGCAGCAGACTGCGCACGCGCTCCAGCGCCTCGTGTACATTGAACTGCGTGACCTGGGGCAGCCGGTGCGGCGTAAGCAGCCTGTCCATCAGCGACTGCAGCCGGTCCGCCTCCTTCATGATCACCTGCGTGTACTCATGCAGGGCTGGGCGCTCCAGTTCCCGGTCGAGAAGCTGTGCCGCGCCGCGCAGCGCCCCCAGAGGGTTCTTGATCTCGTGCGCAAGATTGCGGATAAGCTCGCGGGTCTGCGCGCTCTGGTCCATCAGACGCTCCTCGCGCGCGATGCGCAGTTGCTGGTGCAGCGGACTCAACTCGATCAGGAACCCCTCGACCCGGGCAATCCCCACCGGCGTCACGGTGCATGACACTTCGAGCCGGGCGCGCCCCGCAGTGGACAGCGGCAATTCATGCTGCGTGTGGCTGCAGTTGTTCTGCGCGGCGTAGTTCACCGCGGCAACCAGGAGACCGGGTTCGGCAAACACCCTCTCGAGCGGGGTGCCGACGATATTCTTGGCGCTGATCGCAAGCAGGTTCTCTGCCGCCGGATTGACGTAACGCACGACCTGCGCATCGTCCAGCAGGACCACCGCGGTCGCCAGTGCATCGATCCCGTGGAGACTCAGTTGCATCATCGCAGCGCCACATACCGGACGGGTGTGACGGCGCAAGAAGCGCGCCACGGCGATTGCGCCGAAAACTGGATCGCGAAGGGCCGTCTGCAACGTCGATCCGACGACCCGCGGCCGCCGCTTATTTCAAGTTGGAGATCTCGCGCTTGAGGGCTTCGATATTGCGTTCGTGGGTCGCGACCGCGTCGCGAAAAGGCTGGACGCGGTCGAGGTAGCGCTGATAGTTGCGCTCGTTCCCCGTCCGTATCGCCTCCTCTTCGGCGAGTTTCTGCCTGGCAGCATCGAGTTGCTGCTGCTCGTCGGCGAGTTCCTGTTCGAGAATGCGCTGCCGCGCATCGTCGCGCTTCTTCTGCGTCTGACCATCCACCTTGGGAAACGCCTCGCGGGCGCCGGGCTCCGCTCTGGATTCCTGCGGCGCCGGCGCCGGCTTGGGCGCAGGGTCGCTGAAGCATTTCACCAACCTCGCGCCCTTGGGAGGATTGTTCGGCGTGTTCGAATAGATCACATGATCCTCGTCGTCCACGTACTTGCAGGTCTCCGCCCGAGCAGGTAACGCGATCGACGCGATTCCCAGCACCAGCGCCAAATAACAAAGCCGCATGAAATTCACCCGTGAGATCACCGAAGAAATGAGGCGCGCCTGTCGCACGATGCGCTCCCCGACGGAGTCTAAGACAGGTATTTTCCATTATCAATCCGCGAGTCCCATCATAAAGTTGATCTGGCACAAACGAAAAAGGGCGGGAACACCCGCCCTTTCTACCGTCCAGATCTCGTCTACGCGCTGTAGTACATGTCGAATTCGACCGGATGGGTGGTCATGCGGAAGCGCGTGACTTCCTCCATCTTGAGATCGATGTAAGCGTCGATCATGTCGTTGGAAAAAACACCGCCCTTGGTGAGAAACTCGCGATTCTTGTCGAGGTTCTCCAGCGCCTCGTCGAGCGACGCGCACGGGTGCGGCACCTTCTTGACTTCTTCGGGCGGCAGGTCGTAGAGGTTCTTGTCGATCGGATCGCCGGGATGGATCTTTTTCTGGACGCCGTCCAAGCCGGCCATCAGCATGGCCGCAAAAGCGAGGTAAGGGTTCGCGGTCGGGTCCGGGAAGCGTACTTCCACGCGCCGCGCCTTCGGGCTGGCGACGTAAGGAATGCGGCAGGCCGCCGAGCGATTCTTCGCGGAGTAGGCGAGATTGATGGGCGCCTCGAATCCGGGCACCAGGCGCTTGTAGGAATTGGTTCCGGGGTTGGTGATGGCGTTGAGCGCCTTGGCGTGCTTGATGATGCCGCCGATGTAATAAAGCGCCAATTCGGACAAACCGGCGTAGCCGTTGCCTGCAAACAGGTTCTGCCCGCCTTTCCACACCGACTGGTGCACGTGCATGCCGGAGCCGTTGTCGCCAACGATCGGCTTGGGCATGAAGGTGGCGGTCTTGCCGTAGGAATGAGCGACGTTCCAGACGGTATATTTCAGAATCTGCATCCAGTCGGCGCGCTTGACCAGGCTGTTGAACTTGGTGCCGATCTCGTTCTGCCCGGCGGCCGCCACCTCGTGGTGATGCACTTCCACTTCCACTCCCTGCTGCTCGAGCGCCAGGCACATCGCGTTGCGGATGTCCTGCAGCGAGTCAACCGGTGGCACGGGGAAATAGCCGCCTTTGACCGGGGGGCGGTGAGCCATGTTGCCGCCCTCGAACTCCTTGCCGGTGGACCAGGGCGCTTCCTCGGACGAGATCTTGACGAAGCAGCCGGACATGTCGATGTTCCAGGTCACGCCGTCGAATATGAAGAACTCGGGCTCGGGTCCGAAATACGCCGTGTCGCCGATACCGGTGGACTTCAGATAGGCCTCCGCGCGTTTCGCGATGGTGCGGGGGTCGCGGTCATAGCCCTTGCCGTCGGCGGGTTCGGTGACGTTGCAGGTAAGTTTCCGCGGGGGTTCGTCGGAAAACCGGTCCAAACCCGCCGGGGCCGGGGTCGGGGTTGGACAACGAGTC
>JACXTT010011056.1_pt1 | contig 12106 bp, 10 predicted proteins | sample 9270951 | NCBI WGS metagenome assembly JACXTT01 (sample SAMN15532306, study PRJNA645909) | rock metagenome | isolation source: weathered quartz diorite | place: Puerto Rico | collected 2017-06-21 | reverse complement strand
TTGCGCCAGGCCGGTGATCAGCACCGGCTCCAGGTTGGCGCGGGCTGCGTAGACAGCGGCGGTGTAGCCGGCGGGACCGGATCCGAGAATCAGCACTTTTGCGTGTTTTGCCATGATGCGTTCCTGTGGCGGTGCGCCATGCTGCGCACCGGCATTGCTCGAAACCGACATTATAAGAGGAGCGGCATTTGCCCACTGTTGCAAATTCCAATGGCGGCGATAGCGCCGCGCCACGTTAAAATGGCCGCCACCATCACCTGCAAGTGAACCAGACCAAGGCATGGCCAGAGCAACCACCACAACCCGGACGGACCCGTCGGCGCTGCCTTCGCGCATCGGCAAACTGCTTGGCGAGGTGCGCTGGTTCCTGCTGCTGGCCGTCACGCTGGGCTTCCTGTGCGTGCTGGCCAGCTACAGCAAGACCGACCCCGGCTGGTCGCACGCCAACCAGGTCGCCGATATCCACAACCTCGGCGGCCGCGTCGGCGCCTGGGTGTCGGACGTGCTGTTCTTCATTTTCGGCTTCTCGGCCTACTGGTTGGCCGTGCTGCTGGTGCGCCGCTGCTGGCGCGGCTGGCGCACGCTGACCGCGGAGCTGCCCGAGCGCGAGGAGCATCGGCAGGGCGTGATGGTGAGCTGGATTGGCTTCGCGCTGACGCTCTTTTCCAGCATGGGCCTGGAAGCCATCCGCATGTACCCGCTGCGGGCCGCGCTGCCGCGCGCGCCGGGCGGCGTGCTCGGCGACCTGCTCGGCGGCTGGATGCAGACCGCGCTGGGCTTTACCGGCGCCACGCTGCTGTTGCTGCTGATGCTGGCCATCGGCCTGTCGCTGTTCTTCCATTTCTCGTGGCTGTCGGTGGCCGAGCATATCGGCGGCTTTGTCGAAAACCTGTTCCTGGGCTTCAAGGCCCGGCGCGAGAGCAAGCAGGACCGCATCATCGGCGAAGCGGCCAAGGTCGAGCGCACCGAAACCGTGGAAGTGCAGCGCGTGCGCAACGAGGAAGCACCGCCGGTGCAGATCGTGCGTCCGCAGGCGGTGCCCAAGCACGAGCGCGTGGAACGCGAGAAGCAGCAGCCGCTGTTCGCCGATATCCAGGACTCGGACCTGCCGCCGCTGGCGCTGCTCGACCCGATCCCGCCGCACCAGGAAACCGTCAGCGCCGAGACGCTCGAATTCACCTCGCGCCTGATCGAAAAGAAGCTCAAGGACTTCGGCGTCGATGTCAAGGTGGTGGCGGCCTACCCGGGCCCGGTGATCACGCGCTACGAGATCGAGCCGGCCACCGGCGTGAAGGGCAGCCAGGTGGTCAACCTGGCGCGCGACCTCGCGCGCTCGCTGTCGCTGGTGTCGATCCGCGTGGTGGAGACCATCCCGGGCAAGAATTACATGGGGCTGGAGCTGCCCAACCCGAAGCGCCAGACCGTGCGCCTGTCGGAAATCCTGGGCTCGCAGGTTTACAACGAAAGTGCGTCCAGCCTGACCATGGCGCTGGGCAAGGACATCGCCGGCAAGCCGATGGTGGCCGACCTGGCCAAGATGCCGCACTGCATGGTGGCCGGCACCACGGGCTCGGGCAAGTCGGTCGGGATCAATGCCATGATCCTGTCGCTGCTCTACAAGGCCAAGCCGGAGAGCGTGCGCCTGATCCTGATCGACCCCAAGATGCTCGAAATGAGCGTCTACGAAGGCATTCCGCACCTGCTGTGCCCGGTCGTGACCGATATGCGCCAGGCCGGCAACGCGCTGAACTGGGCGGTCGGCGAGATGGAGCGGCGCTACAAGCTGATGAGCAAGCTCGGCGTGCGCAACCTGGCCGGCTACAACAAGAAGATCGACGAAGCCGCGGCGAAGGAAGAGAAGATCCCGAACCCGTTCAGCCTGACGCCCGACGCGCCCGAACCGCTCGACAAGCTGCCGACCATCGTCATCGTCATCGACGAGCTCGCCGACCTGATGATGGTGGTGGGCAAGAAGGTCGAGGAACTGATCGCACGCATCGCGCAGAAGGCGCGTGCCGCGGGCCTGCACCTGGTGCTGGCCACGCAGCGTCCGTCGGTGGATGTCATCACGGGCCTGATCAAGGCCAACGTGCCGACCCGCATCGCGTTCCAGGTCAGCAGCAAGATCGACTCGCGCACGATCCTTGACCAGCAGGGCGCGGAAGCGCTGCTGGGCATGGGTGACATGCTCTATCTCGCCCCGGGCACCGGCCTGCCGGTGCGCGTCCACGGCGCCTTTGTCTCCGACGAAGAAGTGCACCGCGTGGTGGAAAAGCTCAAGGAAGGCGGCGAGGCCAACTACATCGAGGGCATTCTCGAAGGCGGCCTGGCCGAGGGCGAGACCGGCACCGACGGCCTTGGCGGCGGTGCCGGCATTGGTGGCGGCGGTGGCGAAGCCGATCCGCTCTACGACCAGGCCGTGGAAGTCGTGCTGAAGAACCGGCGCGCGTCGATCTCGCTGGTGCAGCGCCACCTGCGCATCGGCTACAACCGCGCGGCGCGCCTGCTCGAGGATATGGAAAAAGCCGGGCTGGTGTCGGCCATGTCGGGCAACGGCAACCGGGACATCCTTGCAGCGCCCGGCGCCGCACGGGAAGATGACTGAGCGCCGCATCGGTAACATGTGGTTACCCGGCAAGTGGCGCCGGGCGGAATCCGGCGCCGCTCGCGCGCTCTAACCATACAGGTTGCACCGTCGCGGCAGGTACGCTGGCGGTGCGGCGCCCTCTTCCATCAGCAAGGATCTGATACATGCGAAAACGCATCCTGGTGTCGGCCTGTGCAGCGCTGGCTGTATTTGCCGCGCACATGCCCGCGGCCCTGGCCGCCGCCACCGACCAGCTGCAAAGCTTCGTTACCGGCGTGAAGAGCGCAAAGGGCGAATTCACGCAGCGCCAGGTCAAGGGGCAGGGCGACAGCCTCAAGGTCACCGGCACGTCGAGCGGCAGCTTTGTGTTCTCGCGTCCGGGCAAATTTACGTGGCGCTATGCCAAGCCTTATGAGCAGTTGCTGCAGGCCGACGGCCAGAAGCTCTACATCTACGACAAGGACCTGAACCAGGTCACCGAGCGCAAGCTCGACGGAGCGCTGGGCTCCAGTCCGGCGGCGATCCTGTTTGGCAGCAATGACCTCGAGAAGAATTTCACGGTGAAGAACGGCCCCACGCGCGATGGCGTGGAGTGGCTGGAGCTGACGCCCAAGTCGAAGGATACGCAGTTCGAGCGCATCGGCATCGGCTTCAAGGGCGGCAACCTCGAGGCGATGGAATTGCGCGACGCGTTCGGCAACACCACGCTGCTGACGTTCTCGGCGATGCAAAAGAATCCGCCGTTGCCGGCGGATGCGTTCCGATTCACGGTGCCCAAGGGCGCCGACGTGATGAAGCAATGAGGCGCGCCATGTCTGCACTCAAACTGGTGGTGTCCGGCGCAAGGCGCCGCGTCGCGGGTAGCGCGGCCTGCCTGGCGGTCGCGCTTGGCTTGGCCGCCTGCGCGATCACGGGCGGCGGCAAGTTCGATGTCGATTCCTTCCTGCGCGCGTCCGACACGGCGCTGCCGGAAGTACTCGGCAACGCGGCTTTCCTGTCCGCCACGCGCGTGCCGGCGAACGAGTGCGGCGTCATGCTGCAATCGGCCAGCACCGGCGTGCTCGAAGACCTGCCGCCAAGCAGCAGCGCGCGCGGCCCGGCCTGGGTGCTGCATCCGGCCGGTTCACCCGGCCAGGTCTGGCTCGTCACCAGCGAAGCCGGCGGCGAGCGCACCTGTCACGGCCCGCTTCCCGCCGATGCCATGAAGACCCTGGTCGACCGGGCCAAGGGCTGATCAGGTTGCCGTGCTGGCCAGGTGCGCGTAACGCTGGCGCGGCACCGGCAGCGCCTTGAGTTGTTCCCGCCGCATGCGGATGGCTTCTGCGTTGCCGCGTTTGATGGCGGCGCGAAGCCTCAGCACGGCCTTCCGATATTGCTTCTTCTTGCGAACGCTGGTGGTGATGGCCATGGCAGGCAGTCTCCAGTCTGGTGAGAAAAACAGTGGACGGCCGGCCAGCCGGCGCGACCGTGCGTGCCATGGTACCGCCGGCGTTCCATGCAGGCTGCCGCTTCCAAAAAGATTCAGATCGGCTTGCCAAGAAACTGAATGCCGGCCCGGCCAGGGCTGTCCCGGAATGGTTGTCGCGGGAAACACACGGATCGTGACGGCCCGAGTCATCATCGGATCCAAGCCTGAGCGGCGTCAAACATGACACAAATGTAATTTGACTGCCTAAACGGGAATGATTATTTTTTCGGCTCTATCCGATTAAGCGAGGCGAGCCAGGCAGGTTTGCCTCCACCACTGGGGAAGAGCCATGCGTGTCACCGCCACTATCCAACGTCTGCTGCCCTGGTCCGCAGCGCTTGCCGTCCTGATGCAGCCGCTTGCGGCGACCGCGCAGGAAAAGGTGCTCAACCTCTACACGGCGCGCCACTACCAGACCGACGAGGCGCTCTACGCCAATTTCACCAGGCAGACCGGCATCAAGATCAACCGCATCGAGGGCCAGGAAGATCCGTTGCTCGAGCGCATCCGCAGTGAGGGCGCGAACAGCCCGGCGGACGTATTCATCACGGTGGACATCGGCCGCCTGTGGCGTGCCCAGCAGGCGGGCGTGTTCGCACCGGTCAGGTCGACGGTGCTGGCGTCGCGCATTCCTGCAAACTACCGCGATCCTTCCGGCGAGTGGTTCGGCTTTTCGGCGCGGGCGCGCGTGATCGCTTACAACAAGACAGCCGTGAAGCCGGGCGACATCCGCCGCTATGAGGACCTGGCCGACCCGAAGTGGAAGGGCAAGGTGTGCACGCGCTCCGGCGGTCATGTGTACAACCTGTCGCTGGTATCGAGCCTGATCGAGCACGATGGCGAGCCGAAGACCGAGCAATGGGCCCGTGGCGTGGCGGGCAACCTCGCGCGCGCGCCCAAGGGCGGCGACACCGACCAGCTCAAGGCCGTGGCCGCCGGCGAGTGCGATGTCGCGATCGCCAACACCTACTACATCGCACGCATCCTCAGGTCGGCCAAGCCCGAGGACAAGGCTGTGGCCGAGAAGCTGGGGGTGGTCTGGCCTAACCAGGACAGCCAGGGCGTGCACATGAACATCTCGGGCGGCGGCATGCTCAGGCACGCGCCCAACAAGGAAGCGGCCGTCAAGTTCCTGGAATACCTGGCCAGCGAAGACGCGCAGCGCTACTTTGCCGACGGCAACAACGAATGGCCGGTCGTGCCGGGCGTGAAGGTGGGCAATCCCGCGCTCGAGGCCATGGGCACGTTCAAGGCCGACAGCATCAACGTGGGCGAACTCGGCAAGTTCCAGCCGCAGGCCCAGAAGCTGCTGGACCGCGCGGGTTTCAAGTAAGCCAGGTTCAGAGCAGGAAGCGCTTGTTGCCGGCCACCTCGGTCGGCTCGACCTTGCGGAAGGTGAGCTTGACGCTGCTGTCGAGCCGCCGCCCGGCCTGTTTGCGCCGCAATGCGCGTTGTACCAGGCCTTTGTGCCCGATCGTGCCTTCGGCGTAGGGCTGGCCATTGCCGAGGTCCAGTGCCGCGGCGGCCAGCGCCGCATTGCGCTCGGCCGCGCTTTTTTCCAGCAGCTTGTCGAGCGCCGTGCGCGCGCGTACCTGCGCCATCAGTCCCGCGTCGGACGGATTGGCACGCGCGCGGTCTGCGTCCCACGGCAGCCGCACGTTGCCGGCCAGCCGGCGCAGCGCGGCGCGCAGTTCGGCGCCATCCATCTTGTTGTCCTGAACGATCCAGACGGCATCATGCCGGATCAACGGCTCGGCATCAGCCATCCTGCGCAGCAGCACGGCTGGCAGGCCGGGCGCGCTCAACTGGTGCGAACGGCGGATGGCATTGATTGAAATGCGCCGGATTTGCGGATTGGTGTGGTCGCAGAGATCGGCCAGCACGCGTTGCGCGGCGTCTGGCGAATCGATCATTTCGGCGAGCTGGCCGGCCAGGGAAACCTCTTCCACGCTGCTGAGCCTGCCTTTGCCGACAAGCCGGTTCATCTTGAAGACCAGAAAGTGATACTTCAGCATAATTCCCCTGGCGATCTTGCAGCCGCGTGGCGGGCGGCGAGGTCCCGCCGGCCGCGCCCGCAGCCTTGTCTGTTGTTCCCGGACGGTGCATTCATCCCGCGGCAATGCGGTGATCGCTCTCGCCATGACATGAATCCGGAGCCGGGCCAAGCCCGGATATCGGCAACCGGCTGCCGGGACTTGAGGGAAATCAGGATTCCGCGCCCCGGCGGATCGTTCGCGACAGCAGCACCACCGGCAGCAGCCCTGCTGCCACGATGACCAGCGACGCCGTGGCAGCTTCGGTCAGGCGCTCGTCAGAGGCCAGGTTGTAGGCCTGGACAGCGAGCGTGTCGAAATTGAAGGGACGCATGACGAACGTGGCCGGCAGTTCCTTCATCACGTCGACAAACACGATCAGGCCGGCGGTCAGCAGGCTGCCGCGCAACATCGGGACATGGACGCGGCGCAAGGTGGCGCCCGGGCCGTGGCCAAGGCTGCGCGCCGCGGCGTCCATGCTGGGCGTGATCTTGCCCAGTCCGGCATTGACGGTCTGCAGCGCCACGCCCAGGAAACGCACGAGCAGGGCGTAGACCAGCGCGGCGATGCCGCCTGTCAGCAACAGTCCAGTGGGCAAGCCGAATTGCTGCTGCAGCCACGCTGACAACGCGTTGTCCAGCCGGGCCACCGGCACCAGCACGCCGACGGCGATCACCGAGCCCGGCAGCGCATAGCCCATGCCGCACAGGCGCGTCAGTCCCCGCACCAGCCAGCCGCGCCGGGCAGGGGCGGCGCGCCCCGCATAGCCGATCGCCAGGGCGATGCCGACTGCGACCAGCGCCGTGGTGCCGGCCAGCAGCACGCTGTTGCGGACCAGGCCGATGAAGCGCGGGCCGAACTGCGCGTCGCCGTCGGTCAGCGCCATGCGGCACAGTATGAGCGCCGGCACCAGGAAGCCCAGCAGCACCGGTATCGCACAGACCAGCAGCGCCAGCCAGCCGCGCAGGCCCGCGAGCGGATAGGCGGGCGCGCGCCGCTGGGTGCCGTAGACCTGCGCACGGCCGCGGCTGGCGCGCTCGGCAAGCAGGATCGCGACGACAAACGCGAGCATGCACGCCGACAGTTGCGCGGCGGCGGTCTTGTCGCCGAGCGAGAACCACGCGCGGTAGATGCCGGTCGAGAAGGTCGGAATGGCAAAGTAGGCGACGGTGCCGAAATCCGCGAGCGTTTCCATCATCGCCAGTGCCGTGCCGGCGACGATGCCGGGCCGTGCCAGCGGCAGCATCACGCGCCACAGGCGGCTCCAGGCGCCATGGCCGAGCAGTCGGGCGGCTTCGAGCGTGTTCAGCGATTGCTGCAGGAAGGCCGCGCGCGCGGTGAGGTAGACGTAGGGGTAGAGCACCAGCGAGAACAGCGCAATGGCGCCGCCCAGCGACCGGATCTCCGGGAACCAGTACTCGCGCGCCTTCCAGCCCGTGAGCGCGCGCAGCCAGCCCTGCACCGGGCCGGCGAACTGCAGCGCATCGGTATAGGCGTAGGCGATCACGTAGGCAGGCATGGCCAGCGGCAGCACCAGCGCCCATTCCATCAGCGCGCGTCCGGGAAAGCGGCAAGTCGCGACCAGCCAGGCCGATGTCACGCCAAGCAGCAGCACGCCGCCGGCCACGCCGAGCAGCAGCCAGAGCGTGTTGGCGACATACTCGGCCAGCACCGTGTCGACAAGGTGGCGCCAGGTCTCGCCGGCAGGGGCCAACACGCTGGCGGCCACGACCACGATGGGCACGGCGACCAGCAGCGCCATGGCTAGCGCGGCAAGGGACAGCGGATGCAGGCGGCGATGACGGAGCAGGAGCATGCGGGCAGCGCACAGGTCGTCTGGGTCAGCCGGCCATTCTAGCAATGTGGGCGGCGTGCGGGCCACGTCGCCCCAGTCCCTATAATTCGCGAATGCGAGCCGATTCCTTCACCCCGTCCCGCGCCAGCGCGCCTGTCGCAGCCCCGCTCCTTGACGTCGACAACATCCGCCATGCCTTCGGCCGACAGGTCGTGGTCAATGGCCTCTCGTTCCGGCTTGCCCGCGGCAGCATAGCCTGCCTGCTCGGCCCGAGCGGCTGCGGCAAGACCACCGTGCTGCGCGCCATTGCCGGCTTCGAGCCGCTCATGGACGGGCGCATCGTGCTGGAGGGCAAGCTGGTGTCATCCGCGGGCCACGCCGTCCCGCCCGAGCAGCGGCGTATCGGCATGGTGTTCCAGGACTACGCACTGTTCCCACACCTGAGCGTCGCCGACAATGTTGCCTTCGGGCTGAGAGGCTTGGGCCGTGCCGAGCGCGTGGCCCGCGTGGCGGAAGTACTCGAACTGGTCGGGTTGTCCGGCACCGGCGCAAAATATCCGCACGAACTGTCGGGCGGCCAGCAGCAGCGCGTGGCGCTGGCGCGCGCGCTGGCGCCGCGGCCGGAACTGCTGCTGCTGGACGAGCCGTTCTCGAACCTCGATGTCGACCTGCGCGAGCGGCTGAGCCTGGAAGTGCGCGACATCCTGAAGGCGCAGGGCACCACGGCGATCCTGGTCACGCATGACCAGTACGAGGCCTTTGCCATGGCCGACGAGATCGGCGTGATGCACGACGGCGCGATCGAGCAATGGGCGAGCGCGCATGCGCTCTACCATCGCCCGGCCACGCGTTTCGTCGCGGACTTCGTCGGGCAGGGCGTGCTGATGCCGGGGCGCATGCAGGCCAATGGCGAGATCGGGCTGGAACTGGGCCTGCTGCGGCCGCTGGCGCCGCTGGGTTTGCCGGTCGGTGCGCCGGTCGATGTGCTGATCCGCCCCGACGATATCGTGCACGACGATGCCAGCCCGCTGCGCGCCGACGTCGTGCACAAGGCATTCCGCGGCGCGGAGATCCTCTACACGCTGCGCCTGGCCGGCGGCGGCAAGGTGCTGGCGCTGGTGCCGTCGCACCACGACCACGTGATCGGGCAGCCGATCGGCATCCGGGTGGAGATCGAGGACGTGGTGGCGTTTCCGGCCGCCGCGCGGCGCTGACGGGACAATGGTCTACACTGTCACGTTCCCCGGCGCCGCTGGCGCCAACCACGCCGATGCCTTGCAGCTGGCGATTTTCGAGGCCTGAATACCGTGGCGGACACGTTGTTTTCCGATTCTTCCGACCGTTCCCGGCAACCGCTTGCCGAGCGCCTGCGTCCGCGCAATATCGACGAGGTGATCGGCCAGCAGCACCTGCTCGGACCGGGCAAGCCCCTGCGCGTGGCGTTCGAGTCCGGCGAGCCGCATTCGATGATCCTGTGGGGTCCGCCCGGCGTGGGCAAGACCACGCTCGCGCGGCTGATGGCCGATGCCTTCGACGCGGAGTTCATCGCGCTGTCGGCGGTGTTGTCCGGCGTGAAGGATATCCGCGAGGCGGTCGAGCGCGCCGAGCAGTTCCGCGCGCATGGGCGCAGCACGCTGGTGTTCGTCGATGAAGTCCATCGCTTTAACAAGAGCCAGCAGGATGCCTTCCTGCCGCACGTGGAAAACGGGCTGTTTACGTTCATCGGCGCCACCACCGAAAACCCGTCGTTCGAAGTCAACGGCGCCTTGCTGTCGCGCGCGGCCGTCTATGTGTTGAAAAGCCTGGACGATGCCGAGCTCACGCAACTCGCACGGCGCGCCAGCGAAGAACTGGGTGGCATCACGTGGCAGGACGAGGCCCTGAAGCTCATCGTGGCTTCCGCCGACGGCGACGGCCGCAAGCTGCTGAACAATATCGAGATCGTGGCCCGCGCTGCGCGCAATGCCGGCACGGCCGAGATCGACACGGCCGTGCTGGGCAGCGCGCTGTCGGAGAACCTGCGCCGCTTCGACAAGGGCGGCGACGCGTTCTACGACCAGATCAGCGCACTGCACAAGTCGGTGCGTGGCTCCGACCCCGACGCCGCGCTGTACTGGTTCTGCCGCATGATCGACGGCGGCGCCGATCCGCGCTACCTCGCTCGGCGTATCGTGCGCATGGCGTGGGAGGACATCGGCCTGGCCGATCCGCGCGCCGCCCGCATCACGCTGGACGCCGCCGAAACCTATGAGCGCCTCGGTTCGCCCGAAGGCGAGCTGGCGCTCGGGCAGGCATTGATCTACCTGGCCGTGGCACCCAAGTCGAACGCCGGCTACAACGCGTACAACGCGGCTCGCGCCTTCGTGTCCAAGGACAAGTCGCGCACGGTGCCGGTGCACCTGCGCAACGCTCCCACGCGGCTGATGAAGGAGCTCGGCTACGGCCACGCCTACCGCTACGCGCATGACGAGCCCGAAGCCTATGCTGCGGGCGAGCACTATTTCCCCGATGATCTGAAGGCGCAGGACTGGTACCAGCCGGTGCCGCGCGGCCTGGAAGGCAAGATCGCCGAGAAGCTGCGGCACCTGCGCGAACTGGACGAAGCGTGGCACCGCGAGCACCGCGGCAAGGGCAAAACCGGCGAATAAGGCGGCAAGCCCGCACAGTTCCGAGACGGTGGGTCGCGCGGGTGAAGTAAAATGGCGGGTCCGCCGGCATGTCGCCGGCCCTGCACTTCCCACATCGCAACATGCTCGACATCCAGCTGTTCCGCAAAGACATCGACGCCGTGGCGCAACGCCTTGCCACGCGCGGCTTCCAACTCGACGTAGCGGCCTTCCAGGCGCTTGAAAGCGAGCGCAAGCAACTGCAGACCCAGACCGAGGACCTGCAGTCCCGCCGCAACAGCCTGTCCAAGCAGATCGGCATGCTCAAGGGCAAGGGCGAAGACGCCTCGGCAGTGATGGCGGAAGTCGGCGGCATCGGCGATACGCTCAAGGCTTCGGCTGCGCGCCTGGACGAAATCCAGGCCCAGCTGTCGGACCTGATGCTGTCGATCCCGAACCTGCCGCACGAGAGCGTGCCGGTCGGCAAGGACGAGACCCAGAACGTCGAGGTGCGCCGCGTCGGCGAGCCGCGCAAGTTCGACTTCGAGGTGCGCGACCACGTCGACGTCGGCGACAAGCTCGGCCTTGACTTCGATACCGCAGCCAAGGTGACCGGTTCGCGCTTCTCGATGCTGCGTGGCGGCATGGCGCGCATGCACCGCGCGCTGGTGCAGCTGATGCTGGACACGCACACGCTGGAACACGGCTATACCGAGATGTACGTGCCGTACATCGTCAATGCGGCCTCCATGCGCGGCACCGGCCAGCTGCCCAAGTTCGAGGAAGACCTGTTCAAGGTGCCGCGCAAGGTTGGTGGCGAGGATGGCGAGCGTACCGAGAATTTCTACCTGATCCCGACCGCCGAAGTGCCGCTGACCAACATCGTGCGCGATGCGATTGTCGCGGGCGACAAGCTGCCGCTGCGCTTCGTTGCCCATACGCCGTGCTTCCGTTCGGAAGCGGGCTCGTACGGCAAGGACACGCGCGGCATGATCCGCCAGCACCAGTTCGACAAGGTCGAGCTCGTGCAAGTGGTCCCGGCCGAGCAGTCGTTCGACGCGCTCGAGCAACTGAGCGGCCACGCCGAGGCGATCCTGAAGAAGCTCGACCTGCCGTTTCGCACCATCGTGCTGTGCACCGGCGACATGGGCTTTGGCAGCACCAAGACCTATGACCTCGAAGTGTGGATCCCGGCGCAGAACACGTACCGCGAGATCAGCTCGTGCTCGAACATGGGCGACTTCCAGGCCCGCCGCATGCAGGCGCGCTATCGCGTGGGGCAGGGCAAGCCAGAGCTGCTGCACACGCTGAACGGCTCGGGCCTGGCCGTGGGCCGCACGCTGGTCGCCATCCTCGAGAACTACCAGAACGCCGATGGCTCGGTCTCGGTCCCGGCGGCGCTGCAGCCGTACATGGGCGGCGTCACGCGCCTGGAGCCGGAGCTGTAAAAAATTGCGCGCCAGCCTATTGCGCAGGCTGGCGTAACCTGTCTATAATCTTGGTTTCGCTGCACGGCGACCAAGTTACCGGAGAGGTGGCAGAGTGGTCGAATGTACCTGACTCGAAATCAGGCGTACCGGCGACGGTACCGTGGGTTCGAATCCCACCCTCTCCGCC